>Ga0335073_10000877_pt1 | contig 39712 bp, 40 predicted proteins | sample Lox_Sample_22_FD_207093 | JGI IMG/M metagenome (GOLD analysis project Ga0335073, IMG submission 207093) | Soil microbial communities from Loxahatchee National Wildlife Refuge, Florida, United States - Lox_Sample_2.2 | ecosystem: Environmental > Terrestrial > Soil > Wetlands | place: USA... | reverse complement strand
GATCAAACCGGGATGACACCGGACAAGCGGCGCACCACGCCGCTGGTCCAGTTACTGGCGACCGGGTGGTCCCATGCTCATGGCGGAAAAGCCCTCAACCTGGTCCCATGCCGCTGGCGGATGACATGGTGTGGCCCTGAAATTGTGGTTGTCGCTTTCAGCCTGAGTTCTCAGAGATCGTTAGCGGCGCTAATGCCCGAGTGGGTCAGCCGGAACGCGCGGCTGCCGCCTTCCCTGTGGGGTCATTCGACGGGATGCTGTGGTTATGGATCACGGTTAAGCGCCGCCTGCTGAGCGTGCTGGTGGTGCTCAACGTGCATGCCGCACGGTCCGAGGCCCGTAGGGAGGAGCCAGATGAGCGTGTTGTCACCTGCGGCGCACCGGGCGATCGTCTGCGTTGACGTGGAGGGCTTCGGGGATCGGCGGCGAACCAACCCGAATCAAGTCGTGGTTCGCGATGGCCTGTACGACGCACTCAGCCGGGCATTCACCCGGTCCAGAATGGCCTGGGAGGATTGCTATCACGAGGACCGCGGCGATGGAGCGCTAATCCTTATACCCTCCGATGTGCCCAAGTCCCTCTTGGTGACTGAGGTTCCCAGGGAGCTGGCCGCCGCGCTCCGTGAGCATAACCAGGCTCACGACCGGCCGGAGCGGATCCGGCTGCGGATGGCGGTGCACGCCGGGGAGATCCACCACGACGCGCACGGCGTAGCCGGAACCGCGATCAACGTAGCGTTCCGGTTGCTTGAGGCCGCTCCGCTTAAGCGCGCCCTGGCCGGATCCCACGGCGTCCTCGCGGTGATCGCTTCGCGGTGGTTTTTTGAGGAGGTCATCCGGCACACTCCGGCCAGCGGCCCGGCGTCGTACCGGCGGGTGCCCGTCGTGGTCAAGGAAACCCGGGACAGTGCATGGATCTGCCGACCTGATGATCCTTACCTTCCCGGTGAGCGGCTTGACGTCGAAGACGTGGCGGGCAGCGTCCTGGTCAACGCGATCGCGGTAACAGGACAGCAACTCGCGAAGGCCGTCCGCAAGGCGCACCGGTCTCGGCGCGAGGATCATTCGGTCATCGCCCGCTGGTTCGATACTTATCAGTTGACCAGTCAGGGCCTGGACCTGCCGAGCTTGGTTCCTGAACTTGCGGACCAGGTCATTGACGTGCTGGACAGCAAGGAGGCCCAGGCCGCAGTTTATGACCTCTTCGCGGTCCGGCTGGCGCGCGCGACGGCGATGGATGCCGCACGGGCACGAGAGGCGTTCCTCCTGACGCTGACCACCGCAGCGCCTGAGGCTGATCATGTCGCCGAGATCCTGGCCGATTACTACGACGACCAGATTCGTGAGCTCGTCGCGCGCCTGGAAAGCCAGGAACCCGCGCTGCTGGAGCAGATGAGAAGCGAGGTACTGCCCACGCAGATCATCGCCGTCTTGCGCGCGATCGAGCGTCACGCGACGGCCCTTGCGAGCCGGCCCGGCCCCCGAAGTGAGACGGCGTTTCTCGCCAGGTACCGGCAGCACGTGTTCGAGCAACACGGGAAGCTGGTCCCTCCGGATTTCGACCAGCGCCGCCTGGTCCCTATCGATGAGATCTATGTCCCGACGGTCATCGTCGAGGAAGATCTCCATCCCGACCAGGCTGCCGCTCCTCCTCATGAACTGGACGTGTGGCACCTGGCAGCGCGGATCGACCGGTCCGTACTGCTCGGTGACCCGGGAGGAGGCAAGACGACGGCGGCGAAGGTCCTGATGTACCACTTCGCCGGCCAGGGACTGGACAGTGACCAGGAGTGGCCGGTGCCGTTCCTCGTTACGCTCCGGGAGTACGCCGCGACGTACCCGCCAGAGCGATCGGTAGCCATGCATATCGAGCACGAGCTGGAAACGTTCTACCAGTGCCCGCCGCCGCCCGGATTCGTGGACCTGCTGCTTCTGACCGGGCGTGCCGTGGTGATCTTCGACGGTCTCGATGAGTTGCTCGACACTTCCCGCCGCCAGGACGTGGCCGCCAGAGTGGAGCGGTTCTGCAGTGAGTACCCCCTCGCCGGGGTGCTCGTCACGTCGCGGCTAATCGGCTACGACCAGGCGCGGCTAGACGAAGGCCGATTTACCTGCTATCGCCTGGGCGGCTTCGGCGAAGAGGAAGTCGGCGAGTACGTACGCAAATGGTTCGCTCAGGACACGGAAGCCGATCCCGGTGATGCGGAGACGTTCCTGACCGAAAGTACGGGCATTCCCGATATTCGTTCCAACCCGCTCATACTTGCCTTGCTATGCATCTTGTACCGCGGCGCGGGCTCGCTTCCGCGCAACCGGGCCGAGGTCTATGAGCAATGCACGAACCTGTTGTTCCGGAGATGGGATGCACGCCGCAAGATTCACCAGGAGCTGCGCGCTGGTCACCTGCTTGAAGCCATGCTGCGCCACTTTTCCGATTACCTGTTCCTCCGTGATAACGCCCAGTCGGCCGTCACGGAGCGCGAACTCATCGGCGTGGCCTCGGAATTCCTCCACGGCCGAGGCTTCGAATCCTCCGACGCAGCCCGAGAAGCGGCCAGCGAATTCATCGAGTTCTGCCGCGGTCGGCTATGGGTCTTCAGCGACGCGGGGACTACTGTATCTGGCGAGAAGCTGTACGCGTTCACTCACAGGACTTTCCTCGAATACTTCGCTGCCGCACATCTTGCCTACGGAAGCGACACTCCGGAGCAACTTGCCGACGCCGTCGTTGACCACGTGGCCCGCAGCGAATGGCTGCTCGTGGCGGAACTCGCCGTGCAGATCAAGGACCGCACTTGCAACGACGGCGCTAAGCGTGCCTACGCCGCCCTGTTCAACGAACTAAGCGGCCGGTCGCTGGCGGAGCAAGACAGCTTGCTGCGTTTCCTCGCATTGTGCCTGCGTTCCGTTGATCCGTCCCCGCAACGTGTCCGCGAGCTCACTCGTAACATCGTGGAGCACGCGTGTGAAACCGACGCCCGTAGCCTGCTGACCCTAAGCGGCAATCAGCTCACCGGCACCGAAGCTCCCCGCCCCGCGCCCACCTACCTAGCGTTGCCGGTTCTGCTCACCGACTGCGGCACATACCGGGACCTGGTCGCGGACGAGATCGATGCCACGCTCAGCGGTAGGATCCAGGCCGCGGACCGAGTCACGCCAGTCAGCGACATCCGGCTTATGGCCTCGCTGCCGTACGCCCTGCCCTCGTGGGACTCCAGCGATTCGGCGCTGGACTTCTGGCTAACGCGGGCCGGCGACAATATCAGCGCGCACCGTACCGCCGTAATCGCCGCAGCCGGAACTGATGCCTACGTCCGGCTTATCGCTTTGACCCATCATCTGATCATGGCAAAGACGGCCCTGTCCATGCCAGGCGGACCCACCGTACTGTTCCAGGATTCCTATGGCTGCTTCGCCCGCTATGAACCCTACTTTATCGACGTGTTCCGCGCACTAGACAATGACTGGCCCAGTTCCGGCGAAACGCATATCACCGGAGACCTTGAAGCCTTCGGCGAATACCTGCTCGACCACCCTGCGCCGCCATGGATCAAGGGCAGGGCAGACTATCCGAAGAGCGGCACCAGGCGGGACCGAGATCCAGCGAAATCGGTCACCCCGCTCGATAAGCTCAGCCAGGCGACATACCTCGGTATTGCTGCCATGACCGCGATCCTGTCAGAGTCTAGTCAAAAGGCTTTCCGGTCGCCATTCAACGCACTCCCGGAGCTAGTACCGTACCAGGCCTTCCGGCAGGATGCTATCCGGCGGACCAGGCAATTCTGGGAGGTCGACAAGTTGCTAGATCTGCCGGTACCTTATCAATTCCAGCAGATATTTCGCGGATGGGCTTCGCTCGGACTCACCGTCACGGGGGAACAAGCTGAACCACAGCCGTTGCGCAACTGGACTGTGGTGTATCCCCCCGATATGGACGACCTGTAAGGGGGCGGGAAAAGCGATCAGGCCCCACTGGTCGGTGACCGCGCCTGTGCGCGGCCGACGATGAGATCGTGAAGGTCGCCGCCGACCTCGAGCCGACCGGACTGTTCGAGCCCGCCGGCCTTCACCGGCTCGAAGCCGGCCGCCCGGATCAGCCCGCCTGACCGCGTCCTCACGCGAGCCGGATGCGGCTACCGGACCGCGAGTGCCCGCTATCGGTTGCGGTTTCGGCGGAAGGGTACTGGCGCCCAGCTCCACGGCACCTGCCCGGCCAGCTGACTGTTGCTGAGCTGGCCAGCGGATTGGTGATGTAGCTCACCCCTTCCGGGTCAAGCCTTTGCCGATCCACCGCCGTAGTTATCTCGTCAAGTAAACGTATCCACCGCCTAGATGCGGATCCGGGCGGCCTGGCGGCGTTGCGGGTCGAGCGACATGATGGCCAGGGCCGGCCCGGCACCGGGCTGCCCGGCGGGAGAGAACCTGGCGATGGCGGTGCCGATCAGGGTTGCCTCCGCGATGTGGTCGCGGAGGCCCGCCTGCACCGGGCACTCCCGCTCGCGGACCCGCAGCTGCATGGCGGCGATCACCACGCCCTCGGCGCCGAGCCGCCTGACGTCAGTCTCCAGCTGGCCTCGGGCGTGGCGCCGCGACCGGCCGACCAGCTCGGTCCAGCCCGCGACCTCGGTGTTGCCTGACCTCCAGCGAGCCTGGCGGACGGTCATCCGGTCATCGTGCCGCAGCCCGATCGAGATGCCGAGGACGAGCCCCACCGGTACCCAGCCCGCCATGATCAGCTTGGCGAAGTCCTGGCCGGAAAGATCGCAGGTGAAGGGCCCTCGTGGCCCGCGCGTGACGCCCGGTGCGCGGACCGCGGTGCCGATGGCGCTGAACTCCAGGCCGCCCAGCACAAACGACCCACGGGACAGCCGGACGCCGACCACCCCGTGCCCGCCCAGCATGGCGCACTCGGCGGTCATCCGGTCCATGGCCGTGTGCCGCGCCTCATTCATGGCCTGCGCCAGCGGACCCAACGACCCTAGGCCGCCCCGCCCCGGCATGCCGATCGCCGGCCGGGCCTGCGTCGCGTCGCCGGACGACCTCCCGGTCCCGGGGCAGCTCGACCCGCTGGCCGACCCGGCACCGTAGACGGCCGCGCCGAATACCTGCCCGACGGGTTCGAAGCCCACGCTACGGATCGCGGCGAACTCATCCGCGCTCAGCGCGGAATCCCACGTCCCAGCCGGCCGGATTCCCGTCATCCGCACCCCGGTCACGGCGGACCGACCCTCGCGCACACCCCTCAGCCTAAGTGATGCTTTCGCAGAGGAACTTGAGGCTGATGTTTCACAGGTCGTGACCGCGGTGCATGTGGCCGGGATTGGACGCCGCGAGTTCTCTCGGGCTGGCGCCGGTGCCGGTCTCTTCCATGACCACGTAGGTGCTGCTCTCGTCGCGCGGCTCGAGCAGCCAGGTGTGGTTAGGCCAGCCGCTGGCCTGTCTGGCCGTACCAGCTGATGCGGGCGGCGGGCTCGAATTCGTGGACGGTGCTGTGGATGTGCGCGCCGAAGGTGATCCAGTCGAACGTGACGCCGGCGCCGAGGAGCCCGCCGGGGGCGTTGACGGTGACGTCGCGGGCGTTGGAGTACCAGTCCGGCCAGGCGGTGGCGTGAGTACGTGACGGTCGGGGAGCAGCACCTGACCGGCAAGCCGGGCGGCGTGCCGTGGGAGGAGGCCGGGGCGCTGGTCGTGGCCGGGACCACCGCGTACGCCGCGGACCGGATCCGGCGGGCGGCCAGCAAGGTGGACGCGTTCATCGACACGTTCGGGGCGGGCTACGTGCAGCTGGCCCTCGAACTCGGCGTGGAGCCGTCCCGCATCAACACGATCGTCAACTTCGAGGCCGTCGCCCGGTACGGGGTCAGGGCTGAGGGCAACGCGGCCGCGTCCACCGCGAGCGTGCTCGCCGAGCTCGCGAGCCTGATCGCGCCGGCGAGCTCGAGCTGGCCATCGCGGCGACGTTCCCGCCGGACCGGGTCCAGGACGCCTACCGGCGGCTCGCGCAGGGCCACGTTCTCGGAAAGATCGTCTTGCTGCCGTAGGCAACGGCGCGAGCGTACGGACATGGCACGAGCCGGATGCTGCAACATCTTGTACACCCGCCGTACATGCTCAAGCCCGAGAGCCACCACGACTTGGCCTACCTCGATCGGCTGCCCGCTACATCCCGGGATGGGCTTGTTGTGCAGACGATCGGTGGTGCAGCCGGTACACCCGCAACCATGCCTTGTTCTCCGTTAGAGGAGTTGCGCAGCAGGTGGCGAGGCCGGGCTCTTTGTCCAGGCTGCGCAACACACGAGCAATTTGCGGCGTCTACGTGTTAGCTGGGGATTCGAGGCAGGATGCGGACGATCATGGTGAGCCGGCGGATGCTGGGCTGGCTCGGCTTGCTGGCCACAGTCGCAGTGGCCGGATGCACGGCGAGCTCGGCGCCCGGCTCTGCCGCGCCGGGCCACGGCCGGTCAGCGAGCGGTGCCGCCACCGCCGCCGTCTCGCCCCCGGCGGCATCTGGTTCAGCGGCAGCAGGGCCGGGCGGCGTCTGTGATCTCACTGTCAACCGGGATGTGCGTAATGAGCTGACCGCGGCCTATGCGGACTACCGGGGGATCTCGCCCTCTGATGTGGCGGGCACCAGACCCGGCAGCGTCTATTACGCCTACGATCCGGCGACGCACACATACTGGGCTCAGGCCGACTTCGCGCCGTCCAGGACGGCCTCGGTCAAGGTCCTGGCGGATTTCCAGGATGGTGCCTCGATCGGGTTCTTCACCAGGATCGCAAACGGCAGCTGGCAGGTGCAGCTGGGCGGCGCACCCGTCGTCTGTACCGAGGTGTGGTTCTTCCCGCAGGCAGTGCTTATCGCCTGGTCGCTCCCGGCAGACACGGCTGGTCTCGGTTGCGGCGGTTCACGACCGCCTCGGTTCGCACCGACGCAGCCTTTGGCGGTGGATCCGGTGCTTCGAGCTGGACCAGGCTGAACTCGTAGTGCATGTGGTAACCAGGGTCCGGTTGTCAGGCTGGTGGCGGCGAGGCAGCCGTTGATCAGGTGGGGCGGTACTGGATATCTTCTCCAGCTTGCGCTTGACGGGGGCGGTCATGCGGCGCGGCCCAGTCCAGCAGCGGGCCGTCGGGGACGATTCTGGTCGGGTTGATGTGCGGATGCGTGGTGTAGTAGTGCCGTTTGATGTGGTCGAAGTTCGTTGTGTCCCGGAAGGCGGGCAGCGAGTACAGGTCGCGCGCGTAGCCCCACAGGTTCGGGTAGTCGGTCAGCCGGCGCAGGTTGACCTTGAAGTGGTAGTGATAGACCGCGTCGAACCGGGCCAGGGTCACCCATAGCCTGACATCGGCCTCGGTGATCGCGTCACCGAGCAGGTACCGGTGGCCGGCCAGGCGCTGCTCCAGGTCGTCCAGGGTGGCGAAGACCTTGGACACCGCGTCGTGGTAGGCGTCCTGGGAGGTGGCCATGCCCGAGCGGTACACGCCGTTGTTCACGGTCTCGTAGACGACCGCGTTGATCGCGTCGATCTCGGGGCGCAGGGCCTGCGGGTACAGATCGGTGCCGTTGGAGAACGCGCCGAACTGGGTATCTAGGTCGATCGTGATGTCGGGGAAGTTGTTGCTGACGATCCGGCCGGTCTCCCGGTCCCACAGCACCGGCACGGAGATGTGCCCGTCGTAGCCGGGCTCGGTCGCCTCGTAGGCCTGGCGGAGCAGCGAGAACCCGTTGACCGGGTCCAGCGAGTGCCCGGGGCCCTCGCGGAACGCCCAGCCGCGGCCGTCCCTGACCGGGTCAACCGCTGACAGCGAGATGGCCTCCTGGAGGCCGAGCAGCCTGCGCACGATGGCGGTCCGGTGCGCCCACGGGCAGGCCCAGGAGACGTAGAGATGGTACCGGCCGGCCACGGCCGGATACCCGCTGGAGCCGTCCGCGGTGACCCGGCCGCGGAACGGGTAGGCGGGCCGCACGAACTCTCCGGTCGCCGGCTGAGGCTGCTTGCGCCTGAAGTCGCCGTAGTCGCCGAATGTGACGAAGTCGACCGGGCTTGCGCCACCCGCCCGCTGAGTGGTGGTCATGGCGGTTAGAACCCGGCGGCAGCACCGGCCATTCCGTGCCGCGGTCGCGGATGGCGTCACGTAACGGGCGGTCTGAAGGAAGCCTGCAGTCGCGGATGGCGCGATATTCCGGCCTGTCCTCGGTCTAGCCCGCCAGGCTAACTCGGCGATGCCGAAATATGCGATATAAGTGCGATATAGGGGGCGAGCGTGTAATCTGACGTTGAACGCAGGCAGCCCTTGCCCTCACCCCCCCCGGGGCAAGGGCTCTCTGCGTTTTCTCGGGGATCGCCGCCCATACCGGGCGCCAGGGCCGCCCGCCGACGCCAGTCGGCGGTCAGGCACCTCACTCCCGTCCGGGGGCCGCGCGGGCCGGTTGTGATGCGAAAGAACGATGCGGACAGTCGCCACGGCAGTCCTCCAGCAGACGACGAGACAGCGACTCGGCTCACACTCGTTAGTGTTGCCTATGGCGCGTCTTCGGCAGTGGGCGGCTGCATGCGCAGCGGTGGCGCTCCATACAGGCTGCCGATGTCCAGCTGTTGTGCATCGATGAGTACCGAGTGCTGCTGTTCCTGCGCTTTCTCCGCAGTCTGCTTTGCTAGTTCTGACGCCAGGCCGCCCAGCTGCCGCACGCCGATGACATCGATAAGGACACGGCTCGCGGAGAAAACCGCGATGTCTTGCACCCGCCGCTCTTTCAGCTCGGGTGAGGAAAGAGCGGCGCCGACCTTGGCTGCCTCAAATGGGTCCGCTGGATGCGCGGTAAGCCTATCGCGTTGCTCGATAATCCATTCATGGAATTTCATTACTGCCCCCTGCAGGGGCAGGTTCTGTACATCCTCAGTCACCAGCCCCAGACGCCTGCCCTCGCTGAAACAGCGAGCATAGGCCACCAGAGCGGACGACCAGAGCGCCTGGGGCACGATCCCGTCCCGGTCTACCTCAGGTCTGTCCAGCTCCGTGAGGAGCCGTTTACAGCCGGCGCGGACCTGCGCGGCCGGTTGCTCACCTGGGGCATCATGCACCGGTACACCAACCTCACGCGGCGGCTCGGGCGGCCGCCCGGACGCCGGCCCGCGGTCGCGATCTACGGGCCGACGTCGTCGGGCAAGACCGCGCTTTCGCTGGAGGTCTGCGAGGCCGCGGCCGAGCATGGCCTGCACCCGGTCGTGCTCAATGCCGACTCAAGGCAGGTCTACGCCGGCATGGACATCGGCACGAGCAAGATCAAGCCGTCGCAGATGCGAGGGTTCGAGCACCGCCTGCTTGACGTGGCCGGGCCGTCGTCGAGGCTGTCGCTGGAGGCGTACGCACAGATGGCGCGAGACGAGCTCGCCTCACTGGCCGCGGCCGAGGACGCCCTGCCGGTCCTGGTCGGGCGCACGGGCGTGTACGTCCGGTCCGTGCTGGACGGCTGGGACCTGGCCGGGACGGGAACGCTTCGGCGCTCGCTCGAGCGCGACTTCCCGCGCAGCGATGTCACGGGCGCCTACCGCACGCTCGCGCGGCTCGCGCCCGAGGCGGTCCGGCGCGTGCACCCCCGCAACTACGAGGCGATCCTCAACGCACTGGTGCGCCGCATGGCCGGCGAGGCGGGCAACGAGGTGGCCGCGCCGTTTGCGTTCGCCCTCTACGGCCTGGACCGCGGGGAAGCGCAGACCAGCCGGCGTATCGAGACGACACTGGACGCCCAGATCCGCGACGGGCTGCTGGCGGAGCTTGCCGAGCTCGACCGCCGGTACCGGCTCGTCGAGCAGGCTCGCCGGCCGGGGCGCCGGCGCAACGTGGCGCTGGAGACGCACGGGTACCGCGAGTTCGTCCGGGTGGCCGCGTCGACAGGGAAGGCAATCTCGGAACTCGACGCCGCCGGCCTTGCTGCCGCCCGAGCCGAAGCGCTCAGCCACATCCGGGCGTACTCCCGACGGCAGCGGTCGTGGCTCCGCAAGCTTGGCGCGTCGCAGGTCGAGCACCGATCAGCGGCAAGAATCATCGTGTCGCGTCTGCCGTAACCACGCCAGAACTGGAAATACCGCATGCTCATGGGCAAACCACAACCTGATACACGGACAGTTAATAATCGGTCAGAATGCTTTCATTCCTGGAATGGGTCGCCGGCTGCGGCTAGCGCCTTCCGGGGCGCGCCAGAATGGATATTACGCGTCGATGCTGGCAGCCGGTCCCATGAGCTGATGCTGGCCACGGCCAATGACCGCGTTAGGCTCGCTGGGTGACGGATCTGACCCAGGATGAGGCGATTGAGCGGGCGCGGGCTATCGAAGTCGATTCGTATGATGTGTTTCTCGACCTGGCGGCCGAGCCGGTGCTTTCCAGGACCGAGATCCGGTTCCGGTGGCTGCGGCCGGGCGTGAGCACGTTCGCTGAGCTGCGGACCCAGGGCGTGCGCGGCGTGACGCTCAATGGGGTGAGGCTGCCGCCACCCGTACCGCGTCGGCAGCGGATCGGCATCGGGCTATACGACCTGGACGCGGACGGCCAGCTGCACCGTCGCAGCCTGGTGCATGCGGAGCTCGACGGGGAGCGGACCGTGGTGGCCGGGCTGACCTCCGCGGACGCGGTGGTGCTCAACGACCAGGACCTCTCCTACACGCGGACCGGGTTCGACGTCCGGTCCGCGCAGGCGCTGGCCGCGGCCGCCTGCCAGGTGGGCGATCCGCTCAGCGAGGCGGTGTGCTGGAACGGATTCTGGCTGCTGGTCACCAGCGGCGAGCTGCCGGCCGCGCGGTTCACCGACATGGTCTGCCGCCGACTGCAGGCGGGCGGCCTGCCCGAGGTGGGCGTCGAGACGCTGCTCAGCCGTGCCGTCGAGGCCGCCGACGCGTGGGCCCCGCCGCGCCAGCGAGCGGGCCTGAGGGAGCAGATTGCGGCCGCGACCCGGACCGCGGCCGGAGACGCGCGCAAGCTGTTGACCGGCTTCGCCGCCAGCGCGCAGGCCGACGATCAGCTCGCCGTGATCGGCGCCTGGCTGGCCGGCAAGGACCTGCCAGACGGGCTCGCCCTCGACGCCGAGCTGCGGACACAGATCCTGTTTACCCTCGCGGCCCGCGGGCTGGCGCGCAGGGAGGACATCGACGCGCTGCCGCGGCTCGACCCCGTCACCGGCGAGGTGAATCGCGCGACCTGCCTGGCCATGCGGCCGGACCTGGCGGCGAAGGAAGCCGCCTGGACCGTCGCCCTGTCCCCCGGCGAGCCGGCCAGGATCGCGCAGGCCTGCGCCGCCGGCATCTGGATGCCAGGGCAGGAGGAGCTGATGACCGGCTACTGCGACCGTTACTTCACCGAGGTCCTCCCCGCGCTCGCCGCCAGAAGGCAGCGGGTAAAGGCACAGCTGAGCCGCCTGCTGTTCCCGGCAACTCTCGTTTCCGAGGCAGCCCTCGAGGCGGCGAATGCCGCAGAGCCGCCGGACAACGTCCTACGGCTCGCTGTAGCCGAACAGGCCACGATCATGGCCCGCCGCCTCGCGGCACACCAGCGGCATTAGCCGACGCCGCCGGCCGTGAGCTATTCAGCCAGGCGGGGGAACGGATGATCTGCGTTCAGTGCCACTACGTCGATACGCGGGCCTGAGAACGCGGAGAGGCTCAGCTCTCAGGCTCACCTGTCTGCGGTGGCTCCAGCTCTGCCCACACGGCCTGGCCCGCCGCGGTCTGGCGCACTCCCCATCTGCTGGCCAGGGCATCGAGGAGGAGGAAACCGAACCCGGATTCGCCGGATTCGCCTGGGGTGCGCGGCTGCGGCCAGCGCGGGTCCTGGTAGGCGATCTCAATCCGCAGGCAGCTCTTCACGGCTTCCAGGTCCACCTCGATCGTCTCGGTGGCCCGGGCGTACTGGATCGCGTTCATGATCAGTTCGGACAGGAGCAGGACCGCGGTCTCCTGCGTGTCTGGAAGCTGCCACGCCGCCAGCACAGTGCGGGCAACTCGCCGGGCCAGGCGTGCCGAGTGCTCGGAAACCGGAAGCACCAGTTGCAGGTTCCGCCGGGCTCCCTCGGCCCAGCCGAGGCGCACGGGTCCGCCTTGGTCAGCCGCCATCGCGTGAATGCCTCAATCCTTTGTGTCCGCCGGGCCTCCCGGCGCTCCTCACGGCGGATGCGATCGCCAGTGTTACCGGAGAGTATCGGGCGCCTACTTCAGGCAAAGTTCAGGGCGCGCCTACCGGACACTGCAAGACTTCTCATTGTTAGCCGAATAATTGCTGATTACACGCTGGAAGGCCAAGAGGTCGTCCCGGACAGGATTGACGGCTGAGGATCACCCGCTGCCCCGAGCCGACCTCGGCCTGCGGGCCCGCTGGCGCAGCGTCTCCGGCGTGGCGACGCCCAGCTTGGCCACTGCCGGCCTGACCGCCGCATACTCGGGATGGGTGCGTGGCGGCGGGCACTGTTGTGTGCGGGCGGCGCTGGCCGCGAGGGGACATCGGCCCGGCCAGGTCAGCCGTCCGCGGTTGGCGGCCCGGACTAGCTGCCAGCGCCGTTATGGCTGAGCAGGTCGCCCGGCTGGCAGTCAAGCGCCTGGCAGAGCCGGGTCAGGGTGCTGAACCGGATCGCCCGGGCGTGACCGTTCTTCAGGATGGACAAGTTGACCACGCTGACGCCGACCCGGTCGGAGAGCTCGGTCAGGGTCATGCCCCGGTCGGCCAGGAGCTTGTCGAGGTGGATGGCAATAGCGTGGTCATCCGGGACCTGGGATGGCACTACACCGTCCCCTCGAGATCGGCGCGCATACCCGCGCTGACCCGCATGACGCGGGCGAAGATGATCAGGCCCAGGCCGAACAGGCGACCGGCGACGACCAGGACCAGGCCGCGGCCCACTGACCCCAGTCGACGTGCCGGGTGACCAGCTGGGCCAGCAGGTTCACCCGGGCGAACGCTTCGGCCACGGTGGCCACCCTGCCGGAACCGGCTGAAGTCGGCGTCGCCGGCTAGTTGGCGTACTACGGCGGGGCCGGCCTGGGCGCCGAGTGCGACCCCGCCGGGCTGGGCCAGGGCGGCCGGCGTGCACTGGAATGTGGACGCCGCGTAGTTGAGCGCGACCGCTGTGGTAGGCCGCCAGGCGGAGCGGGCGGTCCTGCTCGACCTGGCCGAGCGTGACCGCCGCCTGGTCGTGGCCGTGTACGGCATCGCGGGGATCGGGAAACCCGCGCTGCTCTCGGCGTTCGCCGAGGACGCGCGAGCGCACGGCGCCGTCGTCGTCAGCCTGGACTGCGGCGCCATCGAGCCGACCGAACGCGGTTTCCTCGCCGGGCTGGCCCGCGCGATCGGAGCGCTGCGGGCTGAACCATCCGGCCGGACCCGCCGATGGCTACCTGGCTGCGGCAAGACCTCGTGCCGGGCCTGCGCGACAACACCAGGCTGGTGCTGGCCGACCGCGAGCCGCCTGTCGCCGCCTGGATCCGTGATTTCGGGGACCTGCTGGCCACGGTACCGCTAGCGAACCTGGCCGCCGCAGACGCCGTCGCGCTGCTGCGCCGCGAAGGACTCAGCGACGCGAAGGCCGCTCAGGTCGCCCGCTTCACCCACGGCCACCCGCTGGCCCTGCGGCTCGCCGCTTCCGCGCGGGGCGCCCGCCCGGACCTCACCGCCCCCGACGCCGCGGTCGCCACCGTCGTCACCGAACTCGCCCGGGTCTACCTTTCCGGCCTCGACCAGCCGACCCGGGCCGTGCTCGACGCCGCCTGCGCGCTACGCCCGCCGACCATGTCGCTCCTGGGTGCGCTGCTACCGGATGTACCGCCGAACGACGCATACGACATGCTGCGCCCGCTTCCGTTCGTGGATTTCGGCCCGGAAGGTCCCGTCCTGCACGACACCGTCGCGCGGGACCCCGACGGGTCCCCCGCCGCGTTCCAGTACCTGTGCGAGGCGACCTCCGTGCCGGCCTGGCTCCTCGCCGCGGACCCTGTCGCCGCCACCTGGCGCGAGCACCTGCGGGCCAACCCGGTACCGCGCGGCCAGCAGGTGCTCTTTCAGCGCTACACGCTGGCCGCCGACGGCGGCGAAGCCATAACGCCGGCCCACGCCGCGCTGATCCTCGACCTCAAGCAGCGCTACCTGGAAATGCGGCCTAGGCTCCGGCGCATCTACTCCCTGGCCGCAGATCCCGCCGCCCAGGCTGTCTCAGATCGCGCCGCTCGGATTCGCCCGTCTCCCGGACGGCGCCGCCGAGATCGGGGGAACCGCCTACCACGCCCTCTACAACGACTTCGGACCGTCCTCGATCGACGGCTGGCTGACCGATCTCGCCGCGCGGGAAATGCTCATTTAAAACGACACCCTGCTCGATCCCGGCCGCCGCCAGCTCATCCTCGACGGCACCCGCGCCGATCTCACCAAGCTGGAATTCGACGTCCTGCTACCTGTACGAACGCGAAGGACGGGTCGTCGGCCGGGTGGCGCTGCTGCGTGACGTATGGGGCTATGACCGGAGCGGCGGCAGTAATGTCGCCGAGGTCGTGATCAGCGCCCTCCGCCGCAAACTCGGTGACCGTGCCGGAAGCCTGCAAACCGTGCGCGGCGCCTGCTACCGCTTCATCACCCCGCCTTGAACCGGGCCAGGCACCCGTTGTGGGGCGTGGGATGCCTCTCGGCTACTGACCGTCGGGCTGAACCGGGTTTGGGCGACGTAGGGTTAGCGTCATCCATCGGCTGCTGAGGAGCTGGAATGAGCAGTCCACTAGATGTACGGCGGAACCTGGATCATTGCATGCAGAACATCAAGGACGCGGGCGAGGCGATGGCCGGGGACATGCATGAGGCGGCGATGAGGCTGGGTGCCGCCGAGATGATGCTGGCCAGCGCCAGCTATGCGGTGCGCAGACACGCCGGCCAGCTGGCCCAGGCACCGGCGCAACCGGACACCGGAGAAGGCCTGGGCGCCGAAAGCTCTTAGATGACATGCATCGGGCCGGACCCTGATCGCCGCCGACGTCGTCGGCACCCGGATCGCTCCGACCTAGGCGAAGATCTTGTCCATTACCTCCGCGCCGTGGGTGGGCGCGGGGCGGATCTGGCGGCGGTAGACAGACTCGGTGGTGGCCGTTCGGTCGTGTCCGGCCAGCAGGGCGATGCTCTCCACAGGGACGCCGCTGGCGGACAGGACCGGCTCGAAGGTGTGCCGTTACTGGCAGGTGGCGCAGCCGCAGGTTTGCCCGGCCCAGGCGCGGCGGCCTTCGATGAGGGCCAAGGCGGCGATGCCGAGGGCGACGGCGCCGTCGAGCCACCAGGCGCCGAGCAGGGTGTTGGCGGCCAGCCCGGCGAACACGGCTAGGGCGAGGTAGGCGCACAGCAGGTTCTGGGTGCCTTCCCCGGCGATGGCGGCCGAGCCGAGCCGGGCGCCGATGCGGCGTTTGGCCAGGCCCAGGGCGGGCTCCAAGACAGCGGTCCCGGCGGTCAGGACCAGGCCGGCGATGCTGGTCTCGGCGCGGTCGCCGGCGGCCAGCGCGCGGATGGCTTCGGCGGCGATGTAGGGGGCGAGCAGCCAGAAGCTGACCGCGACCAGGCGCTGGGCGCGCCGTTCGGCGGCCCGGCTGGCCAGCCGGGTCCCGGTCAGGCGCCAGATGACGATGATGGACGCGAGGGCCTCGATGCCGCTGTCCAGGCCGAAGCCGAGCAGAGCTGTAGACCCGGCGGCCAGCGCGGCGCCGATGGCGACCCCGCCTTCGACGCCCATCCAGGCCAGGGTGACCCAGGACAGGGTGCGGGCCAGCCGGGCCAGGGGCAGCCAGTCCGCCGACGGCGCGGGGCTGGCGACGCTCATGCCAGGAACGTTAAACCCTGGACCAGGCTCCAGGTTCAAGCCTGGATGACGGAATCGGCTAGGCAGTCGCGCAGTTCCCCGCGCCTTCGGCAGTGTTCAGCTCAGCCCTGACCATAGGTAGCGGGCGGCGATGGCGATGGCCAGGACGCCGACAGTCCGGCGGATCAAGGTGTCGGGGAGCCGGGATTGCATCCGGGCGCCGGTGTAGCCGCCGATGATGCCGCCGAGGCCCAGGGCGATGCCGGTGGGCCAGTTCGGGGCGACCGGGCCTTTGCTGATGGACAAGATGGTGAAGGTGATCACGCCGCCGAGCGAGGTTACGAAGGTGGAGGCGAGCGCAGCCGGGGCGACTTCGGCGGCCGGGCGGCCGGATCCGATCAAGATGGGAGAGGGGATGGAGCCACCGCCGATGCCGTAGATGCTGCCGACGCAGCCGGTCAGGAACGCCAGGGTGACTAGGGCAGGGGCGGGGATCTGGCGGGCTGGCTGGGACTCACGGTTACGGCCGGGCCGGATGGCGGCGAGCCAGATGCCGAGCGGCAGCAGCAGGCTCGCGACGAGCAGGTCGAAGACCGCGCCGAGTGGGCGATAGGCGGTCCGGCCGGGAGTGCGCGGCGAAGCCTGGTCATGTGCGTGGTGCTGGGACATGATGAGCCGTGTGAGTGCTGAGCCTGGCGTGTATGTGGCCCGCTATGGGTGGAACGGCCGCAGCGGCGCCCTGATCATCGGGGCTGCGGTGTTCGTCCTGATCGCGGTCACGGCGCCGATGTCGCTGGCCTTGCGGGTGGTCACCCTGGTGCTTTTCGGCGGCGGCGCCCTGGTGTTCATCGCGAGCATCGCCACCCGCCGGGTGGCGCTGCGGGTCGATGCCAGCGGCATCACCCTGGGCGGCTCGCCCGGGCGGTACCGGTCCACCACCCGCCTGATCCCGTGGGCCGAAGTCAGGGAAGTGGTGCTCTGGCGCCAGCCGGTGCCCTACGGCCGTTCGGTGCGGTACGTGGCCGTGGCCCGCCATAACGGCGCCCCGCCGCTGGCCGGGCGCCGTGCCCAGCGGGCCGGGAAGGTGACGGCCCGCGCGCTGACGCCTGTCAGCGGCGACATGCTGCTGGCCAGCCGCGCAGCGAACCTGTGGCGCCTGGATACGGACCGCATGACCGCCGCCGTGGCGCACTTCGCGCCCGGCGTCCGCGTCGTCGACAAGGACGCCGGCCAGCTCACCGGGCCGCGGGCTGGCCGCACCTCGTCAAAGCCCGCACGTCACCGCCCGCGGTGAGCTCCACCTGGCCGCCGGGGCCGCGCGCGCAGCGCGCCTTGCTGCGTGCCTGCTTCGCCGAGTTCGGCGGCCGGGAATGGGAACCGAGGGTGACAGCTTCTTCGTGGTGTTCGAGTCGGCCGGCGGTGCGGTTGGCTGCTGCGTGGCGGCGCAGCGTGCTCTTTCCGCCCATGCCTGGCCGGATGGTGCGACTGTCCGGGTCCGGATGGGCCTGCACTCCGGAGAGCCGACCCGGCACGAGGATAACTACATGGGGCTGGACGTGCACCGGGCGGCGCGGATCGCGGCGGCGGCGCACGGGGGTCAGGTGGTGCTGTCGGAGGCGACCAGGCTGCTGGCGGCCTCCCGGCTGCCTGCCGGGGCGTCGGTCCGGACCTGGGCTTTCACCGGCTGAAGGACATCGAGGCGGCGGAGCGCATCTGCCAGCTAGTCGCGCTCGGCCTGCGGGAGGAGTTTCCGCCGCTGAAGAGCCTGGGCACCCAGGCGAGCCTGCCGGTGCCGGCGACGCCGCCGGTCGGCCGGGAGGGCGATCTGGCGCGGCTGCGCGCCGCGATCGCGCGGCCGCAGGTCAGGCTGGTGACGCTGACCGGTACCGGCGGCGTCGGCAAGACCCGGCTGGCGCTGGCCGCCGCCGCGTCACTGGCTGGGGCTTTCCCGCAGGGCATGTTCTTCATCGCCCTGGCCGCCGTCCGCGACGCCGAAGTGATGTGGAAGACCCTGGCCGGCAGCCTGGACGTGACCGGTGAAGGCCCGGCCGCCGACGCGGTGACCGCCTACCTGGCCGAGCGCCGGGCGCTGCTGGTGCTGGATAACCTGGAGCAGCTGGAGGGCGCCGCCGCGGTGGTGGCCGCGCTGCTGGCCGCGGCCCCCGGCGTGGTGGTGCTGGCCACATCCCGTGGGCCGCTACATGTGCAGGGCGAGCATGAGCAGCCGGTCCCGGCGCTGGAGACCACCAGCGGCCCTGAGGTGGCGGCGGTGCTGGCGTGAGCGTAGTTCCTGCTGGCTGGGAACCTGCGAGGGGTATATCAGGCGGGGCTATGTTCGCCGTACCGACCTACGCCTTCATCGCTGCGATCGCCCGCACACCGCGTCATCCCGGAATGGTTCGGCGGCGGGACTCTGCCCCCGCAAGGAGCTCCACGAGGCGGCTGAGCAGCTCACTGGCGACCAGGCAGGGCTCATCGCGGTTGGCGAGCCGACCATCGAAAAAGGGCTGGACAAGGCGCTGATCCAGGCCGCCAAAGTCGTGAAGCGCACCGTGGAGGCCGCCACCGACGAAATCACCAGCGAGCTGCAGGAAGCGCTCAAGAGCTGACGCTGCCGCAGCAGTCGAAGGCGGCCTTGTCGGGGTTGCCTTCCTGGCAGAGGTGGCTCAGCACCGTTGCCTTAAAACGGTAGACACCGCGGATTTCGGGATGAAGGCGAATTCCGATCGGGGCGGGTCCCTGCTGGTTGCGTGCACCTATCCCTGAGATCGGGGTGGGTGGCCTGGGAGGGGCAGGCGCGCTGATGGCGAGGCGCCCGGGTGGCGCGAGGAGATCCTGACCCGCAGCGCCGCCGGCCGGATGGCGAACCATAGCGGCGGACTGAGTTCCACCGCCTCGCCGTCAACTCCGGCATGGACCGGTTCCGTGGCACTGACCTCCAGACGCGGCGCACTCCAGGCTCGCCCCAGAGGGCGCGGGCTGTCGGCGGGCGCGTCGACGACGACGATCCCGAGCTGCCCGCCGCCGAGCGTCGGGCGGGTGCCGCGGGCCAGCGGGCGATCAACCGCGTAGGGGTTGTTCGAGACGAGAACGACGACGAGATCACGGTGCTCGCGCCCCAGGTCGTCGACCAGGCGCAGCGCAGGGGCCTCCGCGCTCGGGCCCATCACCTCGGCCGCGGTCTCCAGGAGAGTACGTACCTTGGCATCGCGGTAGGCCGGGCTGCGAACCGCGTCTCCGTAGATCCCCAGCGAGGCGTTGTTCAGGAACGCTCGGCCGTTCACCTCGGCCATGTCGATCTGGCGCTCCACCCCGTCGGTGAACGCGTCGAGAGCGCCGATCACGTCGCGCCGGTCCACCCCCAGGTCGAGCGCGAAGTGGTTGCGCGTGCCGGCCGGAACGCACACAAACGGGATCCCGTGCGCAGCCGCCACTGCGGCCACGACCGCCAGCGACCCGTCGCCGCCGGCCATCCCGAGCGCATCCGCGCCGGCCGCCACGGCTTCACGGGCCAGCGCGTCCAGGTCCTGGCCCGGGGCCAGGATGACGGCCTCGATCCCCTTGTCCCGCGCCCGCCCGGCCAGCCCGGCGCGCGCGGCCTTACCGTCACCCGACCTCGGGTTGACGAACAGCACTGGCCGGCGCGGCCGATCGGCAGGCCGCCAGCCATACCATGACAGCTCCCGCTCGGACTGGTTCATCGCGGGTGTGGGGAGCATGGACGAATCACCACGCCGACGTGAGGTCCGGGCCACGGTAGCTCTCCGCACCTAGTATCCGCCGGCCCGGGATCCCCGCGCCCGCGGCGACCCGGCCACCCGGCGTCGCTGACGGCGAACGCGGTCGGCGGCATCGTCGCGGGTATTACCACGTGCCGGTGTCCGGGAGGGGCAGGGTGGTGAGGCGGGCGGCTTCGTCGGCGGGGACACCGAGCATGCGCAAACCGGCCTCGGCGAGCTGGTCGACGGTGGTCTCCGTGACGCGTTCCGGGTGCCGCTGGCGCATCCGGAAGAGCCCGAGCATGCCGCCGGCTGCGGCGCTGAGCGCGATCTCGGCATCGGAAACAGTGAAGCGGCCCGCGGCCTTCCCAGCCTCGATGTCGCGCAGGGCTCGGGGCGCCAGGCCGATGGGGATGTCCAGGACGTCCAGGCCGGCGCCGGCGAGGAACCCGGCGATCTCCGGGTGGGTCCAGCCCAGCCGCCCTGTGATCCGCGTGCCCACGGCGAACAGCTCCGCCGGGTCGGTGATGCCGGCGCTGGCGCGGTCGATCAGCTGCCCCCAGCGTTCCAGCACCTCCTCCGAGGCGGTCGCGAACAGCTGCTCCTTGCTGTCGAAGTGGTTGTAGAACGACCCGAAGCCGATGTCGGCCTCCTCGGTGATCTCCTGGATGCTCGCCCGGTCCCCGCGGCCCTCGGCGATCAGCCGCACCGCGGCGTCGATCAGGGCCTGCCGGGTGCGGGCCTTACGCCGGTCCAGCCGCGACACCCTCGGCGCGTCGGCTGCCGGTACCGCCTCCGCCATCACTCCTCCTCCTGCTGCTCACCAAGCACCTTAGCGGCCACGCTGGCTGGTCATAGCCCGGCCGCCGCCCGCCGGTATCCCATCCCAGTGAATCCATCATCACTGCTGATAATTTATGACAGTACTGACTATACCCGATCCGGCGCCGATGCGCATCTCCGCGACGGGCGTCTGGCTTCGCCGGTTGCGGCGAGGCGAGGATCTCGCGGGGCTGCGCCGGGGAGCGCCATTGCTCCCCGGATGCTGGCTGCCCCGCCCGGGCCACGGGCCGCGCTACCAGCAGGCCGAAGATGAACCCGCCGACGTGGGCGAAGAACGCCACGCCGCCCCCGTTCGCCGAGGCGCTGAATAGCCCGAAGCTCGCCTCGATGAGCTGCTACAAGAACCACCGTCCGAGGAAGATCCAGGCCGGGATCCGGACCAGGAAGATCTGGAAGATGTACATGGGCATCCGCGAGCCCGGGCAGAGGACGAAGTAGGCGCCCAGCACGGCGGCGATGGCGCCGCTGGCGCCCAGTTCCGGCACCCGGGCGTCTTGCGCGGCGCCGAAGAGCAGGGTCATCGCGGTCTGCGTCATCATCGCGGCGAAGTAGAAGACGAGGTAGGCCAGCCGAAGGCGTCCTCGACGTTCTTTCCGAGGATCGCCAAGAACACCATGTTGCCCAGGATGTGATCCCGGCCGCCGTGCAGGAACATGGCGGTGATCCAGCTCAGGCCGCCGTCCTTTCCGGCTTTCCCGGCCTGACGGAGTGCAGGGTCTTGTTGGTGCGGCGCAGCTCGATGCCCTGCGCCAGCATCCAGATCCCGAAGATCAGGTTGAACAGGCCGAACAGCAGCGCGAGGGTGACCGCGCCGAGGCCGGGGCGGGCGCACAGCACCACGCCGAACGCGATGGTGACCAGTCCGCCCAGGATGAATATGACCCGGGTCCCGGCCGGCTCGCCGGAGGCGAAGGCGGCGGAGAACTCGACCAGGCCGGCGGTGACCGCCCACACGCCCACGATCAGCACCAGGACCAGCGCGGTGGGCCCCGGCCAGGCCAGCGCGATCACCCCGGCGGCCAGGTCGGCCAGCCCGAGCAGCAGGTGCCCGATGACCGGGCCGGCGGTGCGGCTGCTGAACGCCCGCGCGGCCTGCAGGCCGGCGGCGATGAACGCGTAGGCGGCGAACAAGATGACCAGCGCCAGCACGGTGACCGAGGGCCAGGCCAGCGCGATGATCCCGACCACCGCGGCCAGGATGCCGCGCGCTATCAGGGACGTGCTGAGTGACTTGAACATGACGGTTCCTCTCTCTGGGTTCGCTGTCCGGCGCGCCGGCGGTGTCCGGACCCGGCCGGGGCAGCTCTTGACATGATGATAATCATAACTGATGATTTATTACAAGAGTGATCATGATATTCAGTAATCTGATGTGAGGAGCCGATCATGACGACACGCAAGCGCCTCGACAAGGAAGAGCTGCTCGTGCACGACTGGCGGGTGAACCGGCTCACCTGGCTCGGCGTCCCCGCGTCGCTGGCCGAGGTCTACGCCGACCGCCTCGACTGGCAGTAGTTCCCGGGGATATATCGCGTGCGAGAGCACGCGCTCGAGCTCCTGCGGGCGCAGATCGCGGTCGCATTCGGCGACGATCCACGGAGCCCGGCCACTTACCAGCTGGCGCTTCGCGCTCGCCGCCATCGACGGCGCCTTCGTGGCCGGTCAGGCCGATCGCGGAGCCACGCTCGAGTACCTGCTCCAGCCGCTCGCGCCCTCGCTCGTCGCGGCCCGGCGGGCCCGCTGGCCAAGGCCGGCTGACCACAGCAAGCTCCGGGAGCGGGTGTGGGTACCGGGCCCGGCTGGGGTCTGCTAGCCGAACACGTCCGGTCCGAAGGACCTGACCTGCGGCATGGCCGCGTCGCCGAGATGCGGCAGGCCGAAGATGTCCTCCACGGTACGCAGCAGCGAGTAGTGGTTGTAGTCCACGGTGCTGACGGTGCCCGGCCTGATCAGGGGGGACAGCAGGACCGCGCCGATCCGGCCGCCGCCGGGACCGTTCTTGCCGGGCAGCGGCACGTTCGGGTGGTCAGGGCCGAAGCCGGATGCCTCCCCGCAGCAGCCGGCCGAGTCGCTGCCCTCGTCGAAGGTGACCACGATGAGGCCGCCGTCCCGGTACGCCGGAGCGGCCATGATCTTCGGCACCCACTGCGCCAGGAACGCGTCGGCCTGCGCCAGCCCGCCCGGGGCGCCGGTAACGCAGGGTGCGTCGTGGCCGTCGTCGCACAGGTTCGGCGAGATCCAGGAGAACGCGGGGGTGGTGCTGGCCCGGGCCAGGTCACCCGGCAGCGGCCGGAACGACAGTAGTTCTCCAGCAGCGCCCCTATCCGCGGCAGCGTCCGGGCCAGGTACGGATCGGCCGACGGGGTGCCGAAGCTCTGCGCGTACCCCTGGTTCTCCAGCTCGATCACCCACACATGCCGGACCGCCCTCAGGCCGCCGGGTGCCCCCGGACCGGACCCGGCCGAGGTGCCAGCCGTGCCGGTCCCGGGGCCCGGGCGGCCAGCCGTGCTCGTGCACGCCCCGAGGACCAGCAGGAACACCGCGGCGGCCAGCCGCCGCCGGCTCTTGGCCATGCCGGTCAGCCGGTGACCTGAAGTTCGTCGCGGATGTCGACGACCCCGCGGGCCATCAGCGCGGCGCCGATCACCGCGTCGTGTTCGGCCCAGGTGCGGACATGGCCGGTCAGCCTGATGATGCCGTCCTTGGTGTCCGCGGTCACGTCGCTGTCGTCGGGGACCAGCGCGGCGCGGTCCAGCGCCTGCTGGACGTGCAGGTCGACCTCGACCGGGTCAAGGGCGTAGCTGATCTCGATGTCGTTGCTGACGTTACGGACCCCGGCCAGGCCGGCCACGGCCGCTTCGGCGGCAGACACCTCCGTGCCGTAGGACGCGGTCCCGGTCAAGATGATGTTGCCGTCCTCCGCGGTCGCCTCCACGCTGTCCGGCACGGTGACGTTGGCCGCGAGCGCGTTGTTCGCCGCGGTGGCCAGCTTGATGTCGTCACGGTAGTCACGTTCCGGGAGCACCACCATCAGGTTGTTGTGCACGCCGGTCACCCCGGCGACCCGCCGCGCGGCGGCCGCCGCCTCCAGGTACTGGGGGTAGCTCGGCACGGTGCCGGTGAGGGTCACGTCGCCGGCGATGTTCCTGACGGTGATATCCGCGGAGTCGACCAGCGGGTCGAAGCCGAGTTCGGCGTCGACCGCCGCGCGGACGTCCTTGGTCTTGCTGACTGGGTCCTTACCCATCTGCCTGCATCCTTTCGCTGGGCCGGCCGCTCGTTAGTCGGCCGACGCTACCGTCTCGCCCGGCGGGCCGTAAGGGACGAAGGGCCCTGGTAAGCGGGGGACGGTAGTCCCCTTGCTTCCTGGTGCCCTGGGCACTCGCGGTTTGAAGTCCGCCAAGCTGGTACTTGACAAGAGTTTAATCATAACTGATGATGAATAACAAGAATGATAGACGAATTCATTATCAAGAGTGAGGGAACCGATCATGACGACACATCTGGACCCGGCCCGAGTGCCGCCGCCCCAAGGACCCAGGGAAGACCCGCACCGTTCGCTGCACGGCGAGGCCGGGGCGAGGCCCGGGGAGCACCCGGGGCGGTCGAGGAATCCCCTGGTCAAGGTGGCCGGGCTGGCGTGGCTGGAGTTCGAGAAGCCGGACTTGGACCGGGCCGGGCGGTTCGGCGCCGACTTCGGCTTCGCCGTGGCCGACCGCACGCCGGAGACGCTGGTGCTGCGTGGCCGGCAGGCGGCTGCCGCGTGCCTGGTGGTCCGCCGCGGTCAGCAGGCCCGTTTCGTGGGACCCGCGTTCCAGGCCGCGGAGCGAGGTGACCTGGATCGGCTGGCCCGCGGCATGGGCGGGACGGTCGCCGCGCACCGGGGCGGTCACGCCGTCCTGCTGCGGGACCCGAGCGGGTTCCCGGTGCGCGTGGTGCACGGCGTCCCGGACCTGCCCGCGCTGCCCGGGCGCGCCCCGCTGCCGCTGAACTTCGGCTCCGAGCCGGTGCGCGTCAACGCCACCCAGCGGCCGGCCTGGCGGCCGGCGGAGATCCAGCGGCTGGGCCACGTGGTGCTGGGCACCACCCGGTTCGGTGCGGCGCTGGACTGGTACCTGGAGACGCTCGGGCTGATCGTCAGCGACTTCCTGTACCTGGACGGGCAGCGCGGCCGGGGACCGGCGATGGCGTTCATCCGCTGCGACCTGGGCAGCGTCCCCGCCGACCACCACACCCTGGCCATGGCCCTGCAGCCGCACACCGGCTACCTGCACTCGGCCTACGAGCTCACCGACCTGGACGAGGTCGCCGGCAGCGGGGAGTACCTGCGCGAGCAAGGGTACCGGCACGCGTGGGGCCTGGGCCGGCACATCCAGGGCAGCCAGATCTTCGACTACTGGCGTGACCCGGACCGGGCCATGTTCGAGCACTACACCGACGGCGACGTGTTCGACGCCACGATGGAACCCGGCTGGGCGCCGCTGTCTCGTAGCGGCCTGGCCCAGTGGGGGCCGAAGGCCACAGCGGAGTTCACCGGCACCAGCGACCCGCATGTCGTCGTCGCGGCGATCAAAGCCCTGGCCGACAAGGGCAACGAGGTTAACCTGCACACGCTGCGCGGGCTGATCAAGGCGATGAGCTCATGAGCGCGCGCCTGGCCCGCAGCACGGACGGCTGGTGGGCGGTGACACCGGGCGGGCTAGTCCGGCTGGACCTGCCCGCGGCCACGACCGCCGGGCTGCTCGCCGACCGGGCGCACCTGGCAGCGGCCGTCGAGGCCGCGCACGCCAGGCAACAGGACGCGGTGCCCGCGGAGTCGCTGGACCTGGTCAGCCCGGTGACCGCCCCGGCCCGGGTGGTCGCGCAGGCGGTGAACTACCGCTCCCACGCGATCGACTCCGGGTTTGACCCCGACACGGTCCCGACGGCGTTCTTCCGCAAGGCCTCGCACTCCATCACCGGGCCGGGCGGGGACATCATCCGCCCCGACGGGGTCGAGTTCCTCGACTATGAGGTCGAGCTCGGCCTGGTCATCGGCGCGGACATGCCGGTGGGCACCACGGTGACCGGGGAGAACCTGGCCCGCTACGTCGCCGCCCTCGTGGTCGCGAACGACGTCAGCGCCCGGCAGATCCAGCTGGTCAAGACCCAGTTTTACGAATCCAAGTCCTACCCCACCTTCACCCCGGTAGGACCGTGGCTGACCCTCGTGGACGCCGCCGACCTGGCCCGGCTGGACTCGCTACGGCTGACGTTGTCGGTGAGCGGCGAGCTGCGCCAGGACAGCACCGTGGCCGACATGATCGTCCGGCCGGCCCGCGCGCTGACCCTGCTGTCCCGGTTCCAGCCGATGGCCCCCGGTGACCTGCTGCTGACCGGCACGCCCGGAGGCACCGCGCTGAAGGCACCGGCCAAGCTGACTGGGATGGTTGCCGGGCTGTTGCCGCCCGCCACCCGGTGGAAGCTGTTCTTCAAGCGACAGGCAGCCAACCCCCGCTACCTGCACGACGGCGACCTCATCCTCGCCACGATCGCCTCGCCCGACGGGCAGCTCGACCTCGGCACCCAGTGGACCCCCGTTATCAGGAAGACGCCATGACACCCCCCGAAACACCGCCGCAGCCGGAGTCGACCTACCGGCTGCTGCTGGGCGCCGCCGGCGCCTGGCCCGATGGCATCGCCACCCAGTGGATCCCGGACCCGGCCGATCACACCCGCGGCCTGGACTGGACCTGCGCCGAGCTGGCCCGCACAGTGACGCGCATCGCCAACGCGCTGACCGCCCGGGGGGTGCGGCGCCAGGACGCGGTGACGCTCAGCAGCGTCGACACCTCGATGCTGTACGCCGCCGCGCACACCCATGCCAACCAGCTGGCCTGCGCCCCCGGCCAGGCCGGCGTGCTGGTAATCGGCAGCCCCGCCGTGTTCGCCGGCTACGTGACCGACCCCCGCCTCGGCGGCCCCCGGGTCAGCCGCGACGGCGCCGTCCGTGACGGCTGGCTGGACACCGGCGACCTCGGCGGCGTGGACGCCGCCGGCTTCGTATCCCTGGCCGGCCGGGCCAAGGACCTGATCATCCGCGGCGGCCACAACATCGACCCGGAGGTAATCGAGGACGCGCTGCTGAGCCGCGACGCCGTCGCCGGATTCGCCCTCACCGTCCGCACCGGGCCATCGCCCATCCCCCAGACCGCCGCGAACTGACCTGCCGAGAAAAGGACACGACCGTGAACGACCAGAACCCCGTTACCCGGGAACCCGTCATCGCCGTGGGCGCAGGCCCGGCCGGCTGCACCGTCTCCCTCCTGCTCGCCGATTTCGGGATCCCCGTCACCCTGCTGGAACGCCACGCCCAGCCCCACCCCCTGCCCCGCGCGGTGCACCTGGACGACGAGGTCGCCCGGACCCTAGACCGGATCGGCGTCAGCGAGGGATTCCTGGCCCGGTCCCGGCCCGGCAGCGGGCTGCGCCTGCTCGACGCCAGGCACCGCGTCATGGCCGAGTTCCGGCGCGACCACAAGCCAGGCCAGCACGGCTTCCCGCAGGCGAACATGTTCCACCAGCCCGACCTCGAAGAACTGCTGCTCGCCCGGATCGGGCGGCACCCGCTGATCGACTTCCGCCGCGGGGCCGAGGTGACCGGAATAGACGGCGCCGCCGGCCCGGTCACGGCGGACCCCACGGTACCCGCGGGGCCGGTCCGGGTGCACGCCCGCGTCGCCGGGGAGACGCAGACGTTCACCGGCCCGGTCGTGCTGGGCTGCGACGGCGCCAACAGCACGATCCGGCAACTGGCCGGGATCACCATGGACGACCTCGGCTTCACCGAACGCTGGCTCGTGGTCGACATCCGCGTCAGCAACGGCCTGGACACCTGGGACGGCGTCGAGCAGGTCTGCGACCCCGCCCGCGCCGCCACCTTCATGCACGTCACCGGCAACCGGTACCGCTGGGAGTTCCGGCTGCGCGACGGCGAGGACGAAGCCGGCCTGATCACCCCGCAGGCCCTCGGCCAGCTGCTGCAGCCCTGGACCGGGCGCAGCGACCTGGACGGCCTGCAGATCATCCGCAGCGCGACCTACACCTTCCGCGCCCAGATGGCATCCCGCTTCCGCAGCGGACGGATCTTCCTGCTGGGTGACGCCGCCCACCTCACCCCGCCGTTCATCGGGCAGGGCCTGGCGGGCGGGCTGCGCGACGCCGACAACCTGGCCTGGAAGCTCGCCTGCGTGCTCACCGGCCGGGCCGGGGAGGACCTGCTCGACACCTACGACAGCGAACGCCGCCCGCACGCCACAGCCCTGGTGAAAAAGGCCGTCCGGGTCGGCTGGGCGATGACCGGCGGCCAGGATCGCGCCGCCGCCGTCCGCCGGATCGCGCTGGCCGCGGCCGTCCGCAGCGAGCGTGTCCGCGAGGCGATGGGGTCCACCGCGACGCCGCGGCTGAAGGCCGGCGCCATTGCGCGCATCCCGCGACGCCGGAGAGTCCGCATGGCCGCCCCGCTGCGGCCCGGCGGCCTGATCCCCAACCCGCTGGTGTCCGCCGGCGAGAGCCCGCCGGTCCGGCTGGACACGATCCTGGCCGGACGCACCGCCGTGCTGACCGCGCGGCAGCCCGACGCCGAACTGGCCGATTACTGCCACAGGCACGGCCTGGCCCTGGTGCGGATCGGCGGCATCGGCACGCCGGCGCGAGCAAGCGCGGACCCGGACGCCGACTGGATCGACGTCCGCCTCACCGGCGACGGCAGGCCCGCCGCCCTGACGGTCCTGCTGTCCAACCCGGCGCTGACCGTCATCGTGCGCCCGGACCGCGTAGTCGCGACGGTAGAGCCCAGATACCGGCTGCCGCGCCTGCCCTGGCCCATCCCGGCCTCCGCCTCGTGCGGGGGCGCGGAAACGGCGCACCCCTTCGTCTGCCCAGCTAACCCGACCACCCTGTAGGAGAAGTTCCCATGTTCATCACCGTCTCCCTGCTGCTCGCCGCCGCCTGCCTTGTCCCGGCGGCCGCCAAGCTGGCGAGCCATCCCAAGATGCGCCGGTCCGCCGCGCGCTTCGGGATTCCCTGGCCCAGGTACCGGCTGATCGGGGTCGCCGAGCTCGCCGCTGCCGCAGGCGTCCTGGCCGGCCTGTGGTGGCATCCCCTCGGCCTCGCCGCGGCCGCCGGGCTGGCCCTGCTTCTCCTCGGCGCGCTGATCACCCACCGGCGGGCAGCAGACGGCGGCAAGGAGATGGCACCGGCCCTGCTCGCCCTCGCCATCACCATCGCCTACCTAGCCGTGGCCCTGACCAGCTGAGCGTGACGCCTCCTCCCCGGCGGCTTGCGTCCGGACCAGCTCCGGGGGCTCGCACCAGGGTCCGTTCGGATGAATAGATTTATCCCGAACGGACCGCGGCACCAGCGGCCTCGGACGGTGTCGGACTTGCCGGGGTTTGGCTTGGGAGCCCAAGATCCTCGTCGAATGGCGTGGTGTACGACGGGGGCCGGGTCCGCCTGAGGGACACCGAGCACAGCATGGCCTACCTGCGGAAGGTCGTGGTGAACCGGTCACGGGCGGTCCTGCGGCACAGAACGGTGATCCAGAAGAGCGCGCCGAAGCCGACGCCGGACATGCCGAGCGCCGAGTACAGGGCGCTGGCCCTGCTCAGGCGGTCCGCGGTCATCGCCGCGCTCCATGATCTGCCCGGACGCCAGCGGGAGGCGCTCGTCCTGCGGTATTACGCCGACCTGTCCGAAGCTGAGATCGCCGCCGCGATGCGGATCAGCCGCGGCCGCGTGAAGAGCTGACTATGACGAGGCTGGGCTGGTCAGGTTGTAGACGGTGATCCCGGCAATGGTCTGGCTGGTGTAGTGCTTCTGCACCCACGCGGTGATCTGCGCCGCGTCCCCGGTCCCGCCGCCGAAGCTGGCCTGGTTGCGCCCGATGAAGTAGTGGATCTTGTGCTCGGAGACGTACTTCTCGAACTGGGCGAGGGTAGGCGCCGGGTCCGTCCCGTTGAAGCCGCCGATGGCCATGATCGGGTCGCCGCTGGCGAGCTGGAAGGGGGCGGCGCTCTCGGCCCCGACCGTGGCCGCTACCCAGGTGTAGCCAGCCGCGCCGTCCTTGAGGAGCTTGGTGAGCGCGCTGCTGACTTGGGTGTCGCGGCCGAGCAGGCCGCCGCCACCACCGCCTTTGGCGAAGCTCCGGCCGCCTGCACCGCCCGCTGCGCTGCGCGGGAACCCTTCGGCGCCACCGGGGAACCTTCGGCCGTAGGCTCCGGGGAAGCCGCCCTTGGCGCTTCCGCCGGCTGCCGGGAACGCGCCGAGCCCGCCCGCGGCTGCCGGGCCCGCGATCGGGATCGCGCCGGTATAGGTGGTGGTAACGGTGCTGCTGCTGTACGCCAGTGGGCCCGCCAGTCCGGCGATCATCGCCATTGATACCGCCGCCACGGCCAGGAACTTGTGGCTCCGGCCGAACAGGATGACCGCGGCGGCGCCGGCTGCAGCGAGTACGACCACCACCCGCAGCCACGGGTACCAGCCCGGGGTGCGGCCGAGCAGCACCCACCCCCAGGCGGCGGTCGCCGCCAGCATGGCGGTCAGGGTCAGCCGGGCGACTGCGCGGTCACGGATCCGCCATAGCGTTGCGGCGGCGATGCCGGTCAGCGCCCCGATCGCGGGGGCCAGAGCGATCGTGTAGTAGAGGTGGATGATGCCGGACATGTAGCTGAACACCAGGCCGGTCACCACCAGCCAGCCGCCCCATATCAGCGCGGCCGCCCGGGTCCGGTCCGTGCGGGTCGAGCGCCGCGAAAGCCACAGCAGCGCTATCAAGCCGATCAGCGCGGCCGGAATGAGCCAGCTGGCCTGGCTGCCCATGGAGGAGCTGAACAGCCGGGTCAGGCCCGCGGGTCCGCCGAACGCCGCCGTGCTCCGGGTGGCGGGCCCGACCGAACCGGTCTCGTTCCCGTCCAGCCGGCCCAGCCCGTTGTAGCCGAACGTCAGCTGCAAGACGCTGTCGTTGGTCGAGCCGCCCACGTACGGGCGATCGGCGGCCGGAGTCAGCATCACGATCGCCACCCACCAGCCCGCGGCGACGACCACGGCGGCCCCGCCCGCCAGCAGCTGCCAGATCCGCCGCCCGAGCCGCGGCGGCCCGGCGATCAGGTAGACCAGCGCGAACACCGGCAGCACCAGGAAGGCCTGCAGCATCTTGGTCAGGAAACCGAAGCCAAGCAACGCCCCGGTCAGGGCGAGCCAGCGAGTCCGGCCCGATTCCACCGCCCGGCTGATCGCGTACGCGGCGAGTACCAGCAGCAGGACCAGCAGCGCATCGGGGTTGTCGTACCGGAACATCAGCGCGGCGACCGGACTGAGCGCCAGCACGGCCCCGGCGATCAGGCCGGCGGCCGGGCCGGACCAGCGGCGGACCGTGGCGTACAGGACCCCGACGGTGGCGACGCCCTCCAGCGCCTGCGGCACCAGCAGGCTCCAGGAGTTCAGGCCGAAGATGCGGGCAGAGATCTCCATCACCCACAGCGAGGCTGGCGGCTTGTCGACGGTGATAAAGTTCGCGGCGTCGAAGGACCCGAAGAAGAACGCCTTCCAGCTCTCGGTGCCGGCCTGGACGGCGGCGGCGTAGAAGGAGTTGGCCCAGCCGTTGCGGCTCAGGCCGGCCAGGTAGAGCACCGCCGTCGCCGTGAGCAGGGCCGCCACGGCCGGGCGGACCCACGCCGGGTCCTGCGGCCGGCCCCGCAGCAGCCGGGCCAGCCGGCCAGCCGGCTGGCTGTGGTGGCCGTGCGCGGACGGCGGACCGGTCGTGATGGCGGTCACCGCTGGCTCCTGTCCGCGGCGCTATGAGCCCGGAATACCCACGTCCGGTACAGGGCGAACCGGACTACGGTGGCGATCAGGTTGGCCACCACCAGCACGGCCACCTCGGTGGCCCGGCCTGGCTGGGCGGTGACCGCGGAAAGGGCGGCGAGCGCCCCGGAGGTGAGGGCGAGCCCGATGCCGAACGCGATCAGGCCGCGCAGCTGATGACGGGCGGCCTGGGCGCGGCCCCGGATGCCGAAGGTGAACCTCCGGTTGACCGCCGTGTTGCCGATCGCGGTGACCAGCAGGCCGACCGCGTTCGCCACCTGGGCGCTCATCGCTTGCCGCAGGAGCAGGTAGAGCAGGACGTAAGCCAGCGTGCTGGCCACGCCCACCACGACGAACCGGCCCAGCTGGCGGGCGGTCCCGCCGGGCCGGCCTCGTTCCTGCAGTCCCGGCGGCGACGGGCTGCCCAGCTCGGGCACGCTGATCGTGCCCCGGGCCAGCCCGGTGCCGAGGCGGATGATGCCGCGGATGTCGCCCAGGGCGGTGCTGGCCACCTTGACCCGGGAATCCGGATCGTCGATCCAGTCCGCCGGCACCTCGTGGATCCGCAGCCCGGCCCGCTCGGCCAGCACCAGCAGCTCGGTGTCGAAGAACCAGCCGTCGTCGGTGGTCAGCGGCAGCAGCTCCCGGGCCGCGTCCGCGCGGATCGCCTTGAACCCGCACTGGGCGTCCGAGAAACCCGTCCCGAGGGTGACGCGCAGCAGCAGGTTGTAGCAGCGCGAGATGATTTCCCGCCGTGGCCCGCGCACCACCCGGGCGCCCCGCGCCAGCCGGGTGCCGATGGCCACGTCACTGTGACCGGACAGCAGCGGCGCCAGCAGCGGGAACAGGGCGTTCAGGTCGGTGGACAGGTCCACGTCCATGTACGCGTACACGTCGGCATCGCTGGCCAGCCAGATCGTGCGCAGCGCACCGCCGCGGCCCGGCCGCTCCAGCCGGACGGCCCGGACCGCGGGCAGCTCGGCCTGCAGGGCCAGCGCCTGTGCCCAGGTGCCGTCGGTACTGCCGTTGTCCGCGATCGTGATCCGGGTGCTGACCGGGAACTCATTACGCAGGAAGGCGTGCAGCCGCCGGACGCTGGGCGCCAGGTCATGTTCCTCGTTGCGGACCGGGATGACGATCTCGGCCTGCGCATGGCGCGGGGTGCCCGGCGCCCCGGGCCGGCCGGGATCGGTGCTGCTGAGCAGGGAGTCAGGCGATCTCATGCCTGCAGGATCTGCGATTGGAGTTACATCACACCTGGGCCAGGGCTAGAGGCTGGCCACGAACCGGTCAGAGGTCGTGGTCCGCCCGGCCCTGGCTCAGCCCGCCGCAAGGATTCCGCAACGACTGGCCCTCTGGCGGCCTGAAGGGCGCATTCAGCGGCCATTCAGCGATCCGCAAGGTTTCCGGCGCACCGTGTAATCATGAGGTCCATGGCTGGGGACGATCCCGGTGCGGCGCGGCTGCTCGTCGTCGAGGATGAGCAGACGATCCTGGAGCTGCTATCGGGATCGCTCCGGTTTGCCGGGTTCGAGGTGGTGACCGCGGCGAGCGGCGCGGAGGCGCTGCGCGCCGTCGCGGCGTCACGGCCCGACCTGGTGCTGCTGGACGTGATGATACCGGACGGCGACGGGTTCGAGGTGGTGCGCCGGATGCGGTCGTCCGGCCCGTACCCTCCGGTCATCTTCCTGACCGCACGCGACGGTGTCCCTGAGCGCGTCGCCGGGCTGGCCCTGGGCGGCGACGACTACGTCACCAAGCCGTTCAGCCTGGACGAGGTGGTGGAACGCATCCGGGCGGTGCTCAGGCGCGCCGGGCGGCCGGCCGCGGCCACCCGGCTGCGCGTGGCCGGCCTGGAACTCGACGAGGAAAGCCACGAAGTCTGGCGGGACGGCACCCTCATCGAGCTGACGCCCACCGAGTTCAGGCTGCTGCAGTTCCTGATGCTGAACGCCGGCCGCGTTCTGAGCAAGGCCCAGATACTGGACCATGTCTGGGATCACAACCCGGCCGCCGCGGCGAACGTGGTGGAGCCTTGCGTCAGCTACCTGCGGCGCAAGGTCGATCAGGGCGAGCCGCGCCTGATTCACACCATCCGCGGCGTCGGCTATGTCCTGCGGATCCCGCCCCCGTGAGGGCGGGACGGGGCCCCCTGCGGGGAACCTTCGCGGACGCGTCGCTGAGCGCCAGGGTGATGGCGGCCGCGGCGATCCTGGTCGCCCTGACCTCGCTGGTATCAGGCTTCCTCGGCACGGCGCTGCTGAGCAGTTACCTGTACAGCCGGTCAGACGCCCAGCTACGCGACTTCGCCAAGGTCGCCAGCAGCATTCTGGAGCGATCGCACGCGCCCGTCGCGCAGAACGGGCAACTGCCCGCACAGTTCCTGGTCGAGTCGGTCGGCGCCGACGGGAAGATCCTTACCCAGGAGGCACCACCGCACAGCGCGGCCGGCCCGCGGCTGTCGGCGGCACAGCTCAGGGACGACAACAGCCCGTTCACCGTACCGGCCGCCGGCTCGTCCGGGCAGTCCTGGCGGGTACTGGTCGTGCCGCTGTCCGGCGGGCGGCACGCTGTCATCGGGTTCAGCCTCGATGACCTCAACAGCACCGTCACGCGGCTGGAGATTGCGGACGCCCTGGCCGGGGCGGTCGCCATCGCCGTGCTGGCCGTCGTCGGGCTGCCGCTGGTGCGGGCCAGTCTGGCACCGCTCGGCCGGATCGAGGCGACCGCCGCGGCGATCGCCGGCGGTGACTTTTCGCGGCGCATCGACCAGCCGGCCGGGAACACCGAGGTTGGCCGGCTGGCCGATGCCCTGGATACCATGCTTGGCCGGATCGAGGCCGCGTACCAGGCGCGCGCGGAGGGCGAGGCGCGTGCGCTGCGGTCCGAAGACCGGATGCGGCAGTTCGTTGCTGACGCCAGCCACGAGCTGCGCACGCCGCTGACGTCGGTCAGGGGGCTGGCCGAATTCGGCTTGCAGCAGGGCCACGCGGCCAGTCCTGATGAGCTGCTGCGGCTGATGACCCTCATCCAGCACGAGGCCAGCCGGATGGGGCGGCTGGTGGAGGACCTGCTCCTGCTGGCCAAATTCGACGCCGACCGCTCCCTGGACCGGCGCCACGTTGACCTGTCCAGCATCGCGGCGCAGGCGGTCCAGGCGGCCCGCATCGTCAACCCCGGCCGCTCGATCACCCTGCTGGCCGGCGATCCGGTCATCGCCTATGCCGATACCGAACGCCTGCGCCAGGTCATCGACAACCTGATCGGCAACGCCATGCAGCACACCCCGCCCGGCTCCGCGGTCACCGTCTCCGTGACCTGTATCGCTGGTCACGGGGAGATCATTGTCGCTGACAACGGGCCCGGGATGACCGCGGAACAGGCCGCGCACGTTTTCGAGCGCTTCTACCGGACTGACGGCGCCCGGAGCCGCGCCCGCGGCGGCGCCGGGCTCGGCCTGTCGATCGCGGCTTCGCTGGCCGCCGCCCACGGCGGCGAGATCACCGTTGACACCAAACCCGGCCAGGGGGCCGCGTTTCACGTTCGCCTGCCGTTGGCCGCCAGCGTGGAAAACGAAACCTGACCGCGCGCGTCCGAGCCGCTGACGGCCAGCTGCACCGCTGGAAGCCCGGGCCGCCAGCCAGGAACTTGCCAGGCAGGCGCAACGAGATCGCAAGACCCGCGCCCTTGACTGCACACGGCGAGGCACCTCGCCTCGCCCGGGTCGGCACGGCGCGCGCAGGCCCGCCCGTCCGGCGGAACCGGCGACCGCACCACAATCTTGATCACCCACGACCTCAACCTCGCCTCGGCCGCCGACGACGTGATGTCGCTGGACCGTAAAGCGGGCCCGCCGTCCAGCGGCCAGGCAATCCCGGCCAGGCATACGGACGGGCCGCAGGCGGCGTCGCCGCAGGTGAACGGGCCCAGCCCTGGGCATGGTCCTCGGCGGTGACGATGTTGATCACCGCCTGCCGTTCCTGTCCCGCAGGGCTGGGTTCTGTTCAGGCCATGCTGGTCACAGGGCTTCACTGCGGCGGCTAGTCGTCGGCGCCGATGACCTGGAAGTCCTGGTTGACGAAGATGTGGTGGGGCCAGTTGACGCCGATGTAGTGGACCTCGTAATCGCCGTTGCCCAGCGCCACCACGCGGTCGACGACACCGCCCGGGTAGGCGGCCAGCGCCGCTTCGGTCGCCTTGTCCGCGGCCGTTCCGCTGACCAGCGTCCCCGACCCTTGCGTGTAGTCCGCCGGGATCTGGCCGACCTGCTCAGAAGAGCCCTGCTCACCCTGGCTGTAGCCGATCACCTGCCCTCCGGGGTTCGACGCGCTGGTAGCGGGCGGCTGCACGATGACCTGGGCGGCGGTGATGGTCGTGCTGTCGGTGGTGCCTAGCACCAGGACCGGTTCCCCGGCGGTGACAGCGCTGACCGTGGCCGCGCGCGTCCCCTGCTCGTAGGTGGTGGAGGACACCTCCTTGATGGTCACCTTCTGGCCCGTTGCGGTAGTCAGCGTGAACCCGGACGAAGACAGGCCGCTAACCGTGCCGACGGTGCCGCCGGCGGCCGGACCGGACCGGGCGTTGGAGCCCCCGCCGGATCCGAAACCGCCGGCCGGGCTGCTGCTGGCGGCGGGCGCAGGCGTGGCCGAGGCGCTGCTGGAGGTGGCGGTGACGATCCCGTAGGAACCGCCCGCGATCGCGACGGCCGCGACTGCCGCCGCGATGACCTTGCTGTGTTTGCCGGAAAACATTCTCTGACTCCTGTCGTTGAGATCCTTGATCTCAGGTATTGCAGGCCGCGCCGGAAATGCCGTGGAAAAAGCCCGGAAGGTAGCTGCAAGGTTGCGCAGCACGGGCTGAAGGCCAAGGAATCAGCAAACGGTCCGCAAGAGTACGCCAAGGCCACCGGGTGGGTGTCCGCCGGTGTCCGCGGCCATGAGAAAGTCGAGATCGCCGCGGCCAGCGAGGGCCGGTGATTGACCGGCAAGCATCGCAACCGGGATCACGGGCCGACTATCTCATCGGGTAATTAATGAGCGCACCACCCGCGATATGGCACCATTCCGCATAAACCAAAAGAATTGCTCGCAGTGAGCCATCCGGCCCCAAAGGGGGCGCTTAGGTGCCGGCCTGCGGAGACTAGTGCACGTATCGCAGAGCCTGTTCACCGCGCGTTTGCAGCAGGTGTTCAGGGTCGCGCGGTGAACTGGAAGCTGCGGGACCGGACCGGGCCCGGCCCGGTCTAGGCCCGCGGAAAGAAGGTAGGTCAGATGTTCTTGTACGGTCTGAGCTCCCTGGTGTTCTGGATACTCCTGGTGATGGCCGTCTTCGCGGTGATGCGCTGGTCCGCCTGGGGCCGCCAGCCGCACCCGTATCAGGGTTACGGGGCGCCGGGACCTTACGGCCAGCCGGGCTCACCCCCCGGCCCGGGCCCGGCCACGGCCGAGCAGATCCTCGCCGAGCGGTTCGCCCGCGGCGAGATCGGCGAAGACGAGTTCTGGCAGCGGATGACGACGCTGCGCGCGGGACGGCCAGACGACCACTTCGCCGCCACGGCCCGCTGACAGCGGCCCCGTGAGAGGAGCGACCGCACCGTTCCTCTCGCGGGGGCGCGTGGAGCGCGGCCCGCCGAGAAGGGAGCACACGAAATGAGCCTGCCGACGCCGCCGCGGCCGGATCTGCCCGCAGATGCCGGGGAGGCCGGAGTCGTGCCGCGTGACGACCTCCAGTTGCCCGGTCCGGGGCGGCTCATACTGACCGCGGGATGGAACCTCGCCGAAGCCCTCGGCCTTCCCGCGGCCGGATACCTCCTCGGCGCGATGCTGGGCGGACGGGCCGCCGGCATGGCGGCCGCGGCCGGCGTGATCTGGCTGACCGTGGCCGTGCGGAAGGTGGCGACAGGGACCATCCCCGGCCTGCTGATCATCTCGGCGCTGGTGCTCACGCTGCAGGCAGCCCTGGTGATCGCCACCGGGAGCACGCTGCTGTTCCTGCTCCAGTTCCCGCTGGCCAATCTGGCCTTGTGCGTCCTGTTCGCGCGGACCGCGCCCACGCGCCAGCCATTGGTGGCCCAGCTGGCCGCCGAGGTGGTGGGGCTGCGCCAGCCCTCTTCCCGTTATCCCGGGCTGGACCGGTTCTTCCAGGAGGTGACCTGGCTGTGGGCCGGGATATTCGCGGCCTCGACCGCGGGCCTGGCCGTGGCGATGGCCATCGCATCAGCGGAGGTGGTTGAACTGCTCACTACCGCCGTCACCATAGGTGGCATCGTCGTGGGGGCCTTCCTGTCCGCCCTCTGGTTCGTCCGGGTGCTGCGCCGTCTCGGCCTGCACGTCCGCTTCACCCAGGTCTAGCACCACGGTCCCTCGCGTTTGCGCACGTGAGGGACCGTATTCGCGCAAGACCAGGCAACACGACCAGAGGCAGATCGACCGGGCACTCCGGGCGCGGAAGGCATGCGAACGTGAGCACCGCAGGGCCGCGGCGAAGACCTACCAAAGGCGGGCGTGATGACCGGTTACCACACCCGCTGGGCCCGCCCGCCCGAGCATGCGGAGGATCCGGAGCGGATCGCTATCCGCGAGGCGCTGGCCTTTGGCAAGGCCGTTTACGACCAGCGCCGCGCCCTGAACCTCAGCCTCGCCGAGCCAGCCGGGCGGGCTGACATGACCGCGGATGAGATCGAGCGCATCGAAGAGGGCGGCACCGAGCCCACCATCGCCCTCCTGCGGCACCTGGCCGCTGCCCGAAAGGGGTAATGGGCTTGGGAAGAGGGCCGGGTCGTTTCTGTCTGGGCGGTGAAGTCCTGCTCGAGCAGGTCGGCGCTGATCCAGAGGCCGGCGGCACCCGCAATGGTGCGGCCGGCGGGCGGCTGCTGTAGCCGCTAAGGGTCGTGCTGTGACGGCCCTGCTGGTCATCGCATTCTGCGGCGTAACCGCGATCGTCTTCAACACCTCGGCACCAGCGTGCGGGCCCGGCATCGGCGAGCGCCGGAGGCGGCTCGCCGCTGGATGATCAGTGGCCGGGGCGAATCTGGCGCAGCGCGCTGAGGGTGGTGCCGCGCCGCCGCCGGACCAGGGCGCGCAGTGTGCTGGTGTTCTGGTAGCCGACCGCCGCGGCGATGGCGTCGACCGTCTGGTTGGTCGTGCGCAGCAGGAAAGTCGCCTCGTCCAGGCGGATCTCGTGGACGAAGTCGGTCGGCGACATGCCCAGGACGGCTGCGGTGGTGCGCTGCAGGGTGCGTTCACTGACGCCTGTCGCGGCCGCCGCACGGCTGATCTGCAACGGCTCGGCGACGTGGTCGCGGACCCATCGTTCGAATGCGGTCATCGTCGGGTCTGTGGCGGTCAGGTGCGACGGAACAGCGAAGATGGCCTGGGACGGGCGATCGCCGATCAGCAGGTACCGGGCGACCATATCGGCCAGCGCGGGGCTCTCCTGAGCGACGATCGACAGCGCCAGGTCTAACGGATCCGCCACTGCCGCATGCTCCCGTCTACCGGATAGCGTTGCTCGCGAACCCAGCGAAAGGATCTTTCATGAGCGTCGACCGAGGACTGCTCGTTATCCTGGAGGCCCAGCCGGGCAAGGAAGACGAGCTCGCCGCCTTCCTGACCCAGGCCCAGCCGCTGGCTGCGGCTGAACCCGGCACTGTCACCTGGTACGCCTTCAAGCTCAGCGACACCACGTTCGGTATTTTCGACACGTTTAGCGACGAGGCCGGGCGGCAGGCGCACCTGAACGGCCCGATCGCCGCAGCGCTCGCCCAGGCAGGCCCGGGCTTGCTGGCCAAGGACCCGGACATCCAAAGGCCTGACATCCTCGCCGCGAAGTGAGCGCGCTCCCGGCGTTATTGCGGGCGCGCCGACTATCGGCGTACCAGCCCTCCTGGACGCCGGCCTGGCCGGGTTCCACGCCGGAGCTGTGCAACTGAGGCCGCCCCCGCGCCCGGCCGGGGTCGAGGACAAATCCGGTGGGCTACTGCGACGTGCGTGATGGCCGCACCGCGATCGTGGTATTCACTTGAAGAAGTGGGTTCGGGGCTGTGGCAGCCGAAGACCGTCGACGTCGAGGTCGATCCTCTCGTTGTAGAAGGCGACCAGGCCGGCGATGGGCAGCAGCTGGCGGGTCGGGTAGTCATAGGCCCAGGCGAGATCCTGGTGGCCGTCGCGCACTGTATCGCCGGTGCGCACCGACCAGTAGCCGCTGGTGACGCCCTTGTACGGGCAGGCCGTCTGCGTGCCGGTGGGAACAAGATAGGCGAAGGCGACATCGGTGCGATCGAAGTAGTAGCGGGTCGGCAGGCCGGTCTCGAACACCAGCACCGGCGTGGTGGTTTCGGCCGGTGATTTGCATGGCAGTGATCACATGGTTCCGTGGGCCCCGCTACGATCGCGGGGCCCACGGGTGACCGATGTGCGGCGCCACTGGTTCCGCCTGACAGACGGAGTGTGTCTGCTGCCGCTTGCTGGCTACCTGGGCGGGAACTGAGAGCGGGGGATGT
>Ga0335073_10000876_pt1 | contig 39715 bp, 29 predicted proteins | sample Lox_Sample_22_FD_207093 | JGI IMG/M metagenome (GOLD analysis project Ga0335073, IMG submission 207093) | Soil microbial communities from Loxahatchee National Wildlife Refuge, Florida, United States - Lox_Sample_2.2 | ecosystem: Environmental > Terrestrial > Soil > Wetlands | place: USA... | reverse complement strand
AGGGTGCCGGCCAGCATGGCCAGCAGCGTCGACTTGCCCGCGCCGTTAGGCCCGATGAGGCCGGTGAGGGTACCGCGCCGCACCTCGATCGAGACCCCGGCCACCGCGTGCACCCCGCCGAAGTCGCGCACCAGGTCCACGGCGCGCAGCACGACGGGATCGGCGGTGTTGGCCCGGGACGCCGGTGCGGTGGCGGGCCGGCCGGGATTCGGGGCTTCGGCGGCGCGGGGGGCTCGCACCGGGCCGGCCAGTGTTACCACGTCCTCGTTCGGAATTTTGAAAGAAGGGGCAGTGGCGCCGATGATGCGCCGGCGCTCGGGCAGTATCCCCTGCGGCCGGAACCAGAGAAAGATGACCACCAGCAGGCCGATGGCGACCCACTGCAGGTCGTCGACGAAGCCCGGCGGGCCGAACGTGGGGATGTACCGGGTGGCCTCCTCGAAGCCCACCGGGACCAGGATCGCGCCCAGCACGGCCCCGCGGTGGCTGCCGCCGCCGCCGATGATCACGGCGGCGAACAGCACGATCGTCTCGGCGTAGCCCCACGCGCCGGGCGACCACGTGGTGATGTAGCTGACCAGGATGGCGCCGCTCAGCCCGGCCAGCGCGCCGCCGAGCACCAGGACCGAGGTGCGCAGCGCGACCAGGTTCTTGCCCAGCGAGTCGGCCACGATGTCGTTGTCGCGCATGGCCCGCAGCGAGCGCCCGTAGGGCGATTCGGTCACCCGCTGCACCAGCCAGAACGCCCCGGCCGCGAGCACCAGGGCGATCGCCGCGTAGGCCCACTGATAGCCCGCGCCCTGCGGGTCGTACTCCCCCTGCAACGGCGCCGGGACCAGGGACAGGCCCGCGGAACCGTTGAGGAACGGCCGGTAGTTCGTGACCAGCAGGTTGAACATGACGGCGGTGACCAGGAGCCCGACCGCCGCGAAGTCGCCGCGCAGCCGCCGGCCGACCAGGAAGGTGAACGGCAGCGCGATCAGCCCGCCGACGATCGCGGCGCCGATCCAGGGCACCGGGAAGGGCAGGTTCCACCCGCCGATGTAGGACTGGAAGCCGCCGTTGGCGGAGTCGCCGGGCAGGGACAGGATCGCCGCGGTGTAGGCGCCGGCCGCCTGGAAGATGATGAAGCCGAAGTTGGTCACCCCGGCCACGCCGAACTGCTGGCTCAGGCCCAGGCAGGCGATGACGTCGACGCCGGCGTAGATGAGCAGGTTGAGCAGGTAGTACAGCTGCGCCGTGGTCATTGCACCGCCGCCCCCAGCAGGCCGCCGGGGCGTACCGCCATCATGATCAGCAGGACCAGGAAGGCGATGACGTCCTTGTACGACGGGGTGATGTAGGCCGCGCTGATCTCGGTGGCCAGCCCGATGATCACCGCGCCCAGCATGGCGCCGTAGGCCGAGCCGGGACCGCCGAGGAAGACCGCGGCCAGGATCACGACCAGGAACAGGTCCGCGCTGGTCGCGCCGAAGCTGCCGTTGTTGATCGCGAACACGGTGCCCGCGATGCCGCACAGCGCGCCGGTGATGGCCCAGGTGACGGTCACGATCCGGTTGGTCCTGATCCCGCAGTTACGGGCCAGCGAGCGGTTGGCTGACGTCGCGCGCATGGCCTTGCCGAGCTTGGTGTAGCGCAGCAGGCCGTGGACGGCCGCCATCACGACCACGGCCAGCCCGATGATCACGAACTGGACCGCGGTGAGCACCAGGCCGCCCGCCCTGACCGTCGGGCCCTGGCTCATGGTGTACGACACGCTCGTGCCGCCCACGATGGCCTGCAGGCCGAACTCGATGATGAGCGTCATCCCGAGCGACACGATCACCAGCGTGATCGGCGCCCCTGCAGTATTACCGACGCGGCGCTGGAACGGCGTGTAGATCCCCTGGTTGAGCAGGACCGACCCGACCGCTCCGGCCGCGGCAGCGGCCAGCAAGGCGACCCAGACGTTGACGCCCGCCTGGTTCAGCGCGTAGGCGACGAACGCCGAGGCGATCATCACCGCGCCGTAGGCCAGGTTCAGCACGTCGGTCACGGCGAACTGCATCGTGAACCCCACCGCCGCGATGGCCAGCACCGCGGCGGTGACCAGGCCGAAGCCGAACGACGCGAGGAACAGGCTCATCGTTACGACAGGGCTCGCAGCTGCGCGGCGGTGATGTTGCCGGCCACCTGGACGGAGCCCGCGGCGTTGTAGGTGTCGATCTGGAAGATGCCGGTGGAATCGTGGAAGGAGTCGAAGCTGGTCGGACCGCCCGGCCCTTCGTAGCGGATGGCCTTGCCCGCGTTGAGCGCGGCCAGGCCCTGGGCGTAGGAATACACGACCACGGCGCCTGACGTGCCGTCACCGATCTTCTCGATGTACGGCGCGTACACGCTCGGCACCGTGGACTTGGCCTCGACCATGGCCAGCGCGGCCAGGTTGATCCCGTCGTACAGGTGAACGGCGCCCGGCGCGGTCAGGTAGGTGGAGAAGTCGCCGGTGCTGCCGACCTTGCCCTGCTCGGACATGATCGCGCTGTAGAACGGCGTGTAGGCCGGGCCGCTGGTCTCGGTGACCAGGTTGTCGGCGTGGAAGCTGGTGGCCAGCGTGGACGCGCCGATCGCCGCGGCCACCGACTTGAACCAGTCCGGGGAGATGTCCGCCGAGGTGCCGATGACCGGGATCATCGTGCCCCCGTTGAGCTGCTTGACCTCGGACAGGAACGTCGCGTCGGTCGGGCCGAGCGCCTCGGTCAAGATCACGTCGGGGTGCGCGGAGACGATCTTGTCTGCCTCGGTGCGGAAGCTCGACGCGTTCAGGTCCAGCGTCTCGTTGGCGGCCAGGGTCAGCCCGGCCTTGCTGATCGCGCTGATGGCGGGCTGGATGAAGGTCTGCGATCCGATGTCGTTGCCGAAGGCCAGCGCGATCTTCTTGTAGCCGAGCTGCTGGGCGATCGCGATCATCGCGTAGGACTCCTCCAGGTCCGGCGGGACCAGGCGGTAGAAGTACGGGAAGTGGACGGAGTCGAACTCGGACTGGCCGGTCATGCAGAACGACACCATCTTCTTCGCGTTGATGATCGGCACCACGCTGGCCGCCTCGTCGGAGGTGCACCCGATGACCAGCGCCAGGTTGGAGGTGGTAGCGAACATCTGGTTGGTGGCCGGGACGGCGTCGGCCGGGTCGCCCCGGGTGTCCACGCCCTTGCAGGTCAGCTTGTGGCCGAGCACGCCGCCGGCGTTGTTGATGGCCTGGGTGGCGCCGTCGCAGGAGACCAGGTAGGTCGGGCCGAGGGCGGCATCGGGCCCGCTGAACGGGGCCAGGTCGGCCACCACGAGCGCGGAGTGGGAGGCGGCGCCGGTGGTGGTGCCGCTGCTGCTGCTGGAGCTGCTGCTGCACGCGGCCAACCCTGCGGCGGCGAGCAGGCCGGCGCCCAGGGCGACGGTTCTTCGGGTGGTCAACATTGATCGTCACCTCTGCGGGTTTCAGTTGTGCCAGAGTGCGGCCGACCAGGGAGTTCGGTGGGACTCTCGGCTACAGGCCGCCGGGAGAGGCGCCTGGCCGCCACCGCCAGCCGGAGCGGTCACCGTCCTCGGCGACCACGCGGTTGCGGATAGTGCCAATGCCCTCGATCGTGATCTCGATAACGTCGTCGGGCTGAAGCCAGACGGGAGGGTTGCGGGCGAAGCCGACGCCGGCGGGTGTACCGGTGGCGATGACGTCGCCCGGCCGGAGCGTGGTGAAGGAGGAGAAGAACTCGACCGTGCTGGGCACGTCCACCAGCATCTGCGAGGTCCGCGCGGACTGCATGACCAGGCCGTTGAGTTCGGTGGTGAGGGCCAGGTCGGACACGTCGACCTCGTCCGGGGTGACGACCTCGGGGCCGATGGGCATGGTGCCGTCGAAGTTCTTGCCTGGTGTCCACTGGCTGCCGGCCCGCTGCCAGTCCCGCACCGACGCGTCGTTCAGCACGGTGAACCCGGCGATCGCGTCGATCGCCTTGCTGGCCGGGATGTAGCGGCCGCCCGCGCCGATCACGATGCCGAGCTCGCCTTCGTAGTCGAACGACTCGCTCAGCGCCGGCTTGACCAGGTCGGCGTAGGGGCCGATGAGGGTCTGGTGACCCCGGATGAAGGTGTCCGGCCAGCTCGGGACCGCGCGGCCGCCTTCGAGTGCGTGATCGGCTTAGTTCAGCCCGAGGCACAGAATCCGTTCCGGGGCCGGGACGGCCGGGGCGAACTCCCACGGCGCGAAGTTGCGGCCCGCCCGGCGGAGCAGTCCGCGGGCGGCTTCCACGGCGGCCGGGCCGGCCGCCACGAAGGATCCGAACTGCGCGAGGCGCTCGTCGCCGGCCGCCTCGCCGAGGTCAACGTACCCACCGTCGTCGGCTCGCACGTGCAGGCGCGGTCCGGTGGCGGTGATCAAGGTGGCGAGCCTCACGAGCCAGGTCTCCTTTGCCTCGTGCCGCCTCGGTCTAGACCATTTTGGTTTAATCTGCTGATTGGTTCATATTGGCTGATCCGCTGATCATAGGCTTCTGCCCGACAACAGGTCAATGCGTGACATCGCGACCAAATGATGCGACAATCTTCTCGCACGGACAATTGGTTGGATTGGTTCGAGTAATGTGATGGCATGAGCGGGGATAATTCGGCGCTGCGGCGCAGGGCGCTCGCGGCGCTGATCCTGGCCGAGTCGGCCCGGGACGGCGGTGCTCGCCTGCCGACCGAGCGGCAACTCGCCCTGGATCTGGGGGTCTCCCGGGCGGCCATCCGGCACGCCATGGCCCTGCTCCAGGCCGAGGGGCACGTATCACGCGAGGTGGGCCGCGGGACGTTCCTGCGCCACGATCCGGACGTACCCGAAGACGTGCCGGCCGGTCCTGTGGAGCCGCCGACCGAGATATCCGTGCCCGAGACGCAGCCGGGGGCGGACGACTACGCGCCGGCCGACGTGATGACGGTCCGGCGGCTGTTCGAGCCGACCGCCATGTCCCTGGTCGTGGCCTGGGCCACCGCCCGTGACTTCGACGAGATGGACCGCTGCCTGCGCGGCGGCGAGCGGGCCGCCGATCACGACGAGTTCGAGGTCTGGGACGCCGCCCTGCACCGGTCGATCATCGCGGCCACCCGCAGCCCGCTGCTGATCCGGTTGTACGCCGAGATCGAGCGGGCCCGGCACGGCCGGGTGTGGGGCGACCTGAAGCGGCGCAGCGCCACCGCCGCCCGGCGGGATGAGTACCGGCAGGATCACCAGGAGATCGTGACCGCGCTGCGGCTGCGCGACGCGGACCAGGCCACGGCGGCGATGCGCACCCACCTGGCCCGGGTCTCGCGCCACCTGCTGGGCACCGAGTAGCCTTCGTTCCCCGTTACGCGGCGTTTCTCCTGGCTAGAGCGGTATCGGCTCGTTAGCATGACTGCCGGACAGGCCTCTATCCGGCAGGACAGGACACGACCACCACGAATTCGCCCAGACGCGCGCCCGGGCTGGATGGAGTACGGGCGCTGGCCGTGCTGGCCGTCATGGGGTTTCACGAGGGCGCGTCGGAGCTGTCCGGCGGCTTCCTCGGCGTGGACGTGTTCTTCGTGCTCAGCGGGTTCCTGATCACCGACCTGCTGGTCACGATGTACGACCGGCTGGGCCGTCTGGACCTGAAGGACTTCTGGACCCGGCGGGCCAGGCGCCTGCTGCCGGCGCTGGGCCTGATGCTGGTCGTGGTCTCGGCGGCCGCGACGGTGATCGAGCCGGGCCAGGGCGCCTCGCTGCGGACGGCGCTGCTGGCCGCGGTCACCTACACCAGCAACTGGTACCAGATCCTGCATCACGTGTCGTACTTCGCCACGATGGGACTGTTCACGGCACCGCCGCCGCTGGACCATCTGTGGTCGCTGGCCATCGAGGAGCAGTTCTACCTGATCTGGCCCCTGCTCCTGTGGCTTCTCATTTTCAGGCTGAACGGACGGCGTGCTCGCGTCACCGCCACGCTGATCCTGGCCGCGTTGTCGGCGCTGGCCATGGCCCTGGAGTACTCCCCGGGCGACCCCTCACTGGTCTACTACGGCACCGACACGCACGCCTCCGCGCTGCTCATCGGCGCCGCGCTGGCCCTGGCCCTCCCGCTGGCGACCGTGGAATCGCTGCCGGCCGCGCAGGTCAGGCGGCTGGACGCCGCGGGCGTGGTCGGGCTCGTGCTGCTGGCCTGGGCCGCCGGGCACTTCTCCGGCGACGACCGAGCCGTCTACCCGGCCGGCCTCATCCTGGCCGCGGTGGGGGCCGCGGGGCTGGTCGCGGCCGCCGCGGGCACCGGCGTCATCGCCGCGATGACCAGCTTGCCCCCGCTGCGCTGGATCGGGATCCGGTCCTACGGGATCTACCTGTGGCACTGGCCGGTGATCGCGCTGGCCGGCGCGATCACCGGGCCCGGGCCCACCTCGCCCTGGCTGTGGCTGATCGAGGCCGCCGTGTCGGTCGGCCTGGCCTGGACGTCGTGGCGGTTCGTCGAGAACCCCATCCTGCGGGACGGGTTCCTGGCCACCTGCGCCCGCTGGCGGGTGCAGGTGGACGAGGGCCTGCGGCCGGTGGGCGCGCACCGGAAGGTGGTACCGGTGGTCGTCGCGGCGACCGCGCTGATCGCGGTCGCGGTGGCCGGTTACGGCGTGGCCCGGCCGCCCGGGCCGGCGGCCCCGTCCGGGCTGCTGCGGCAGGTCGCCGAAGGCCAGCAGATCAGCGCCGCGTCGCAGGCCGGCGCGCGGACGACGGCTCAGCCCGGATCCGGGGCCAGCCAGCTGGGCCGCCGGGCGCCGGCCGTTCCCTCTGTCTCCGCCTCGGCTTCGGCTTCGGCTTCGGCCTCGGCCGCGCCGGCCTTGGTCTGCCGGCCCGGCTCAGCGCGGCCGCCGAAGGTGCCCGGCCGGGCGGTCACGGCCATCGGCGACTCGGTCATGGTCGCGTCGGCGGCCGCGCTGGACGCGGCCCTGCCCGGCATCTATATCGACGCGCAGGTCGGCCGGGCCATGATCGCCGGGCTGAGCGTGATCCAGACCCTGGCCGCCGACGGCGAGCTCCGCCACTACGTGGTGGTCGGCCTGGGGACCAACGGCCCGGTCAGCGCCGCGCAGATCCGGCAGCTGCGCCGCCTGATCGGGCCGAAGCGGGACCTCGTCCTGATCAACACCTTCGGGCCGATGCCGTGGGCGGCCTCGGTCAACCGGGTGCTGGATGCCGCCGGGCGGCACACCGCGCGCGTGAGCCTGGCCGACTGGCACGCGGCGATCACCGGGCATGCCGGCCTGCTCTGGCCGGACGGCATCCATCCGCGGCCGTCCGGGGCCAAGGTCTACGCGCGGGTCGTGCTGGCCGCCATCCAGGCCCAGTTGCCGCACGCGGCCGCGCCGCTGTGCGACCAGCAGGCCAGCGGAACCCGGTAACGCCTGGCCCGTGGGTTCGGCACCGTACCGGCCTGTACCGCCGAGCCGGGCGGGGGCTATGGTGGCCGCTGTGGACCGGTCTGCGGTGGCCGATGGGGCGCCACGCCTGTATGGCTTTCACGCCGCGCTGACCAGCTTCGTCGGCCGGGGGCAAGCGGTGGACGAGGTCGCCGCCCAGCTCGGCCAGAACCGGCTGGTGACGCTGACCGGGCCCGGGGGCGCCGGGAAGACCCGGCTGGCGGGCGAGGTGGCCAGAGCGCTGGCCGGCCGGTTCGCGGACGGGGTGTGGCTGGCGGAGCTGGCCGCGGTACGGGATCCGGCGCAGGTCGCGGCCGCGGTCGGGACGGCGCTGGGGATCCGTGAGCTGCCCTCGGTGGCGGCCGCCGATGCGCTGGCCCACGCGCTGGCCCAGCGCCAGCTGCTGCTGGTGCTGGACAACTGCGAGCACGTGATCGGCGCGGCGGCGGAACTGTGCGGAAGGCTCCTGCTCGGCGCCGATGACGTGCGCGTGCTGGCCACCAGCCGGGAGCCGCTGCGGATCGCCGGCGAGGCGCGGTACCGGCTGGGTCCGCTGACCCTGCCCGAGCCCGGAGACCTGGCGGCCGCCGCGGAAAGCGAGGCGGTGACACTGTTCGCCGACCGGGCCCGGCGGGTGGAGCCGGGATTCGCCTTGGACGAGGGGACCGCTGCCACGGTGGCTCGGCTGGTGGCGCGGCTGGACGGGATGCCGCTGGCGATCGAGCTGGCGGCGGCGCGGGTGGACGCGCTGGGCGTAACGCAGCTGCTGGACCGGATCGACGACCGGTTCGGGCTGCTGACCGACGGTGACCGGCTGGCCGAGGAGCGGCAGCGGTCGCTGGCCGCCGCGGTGCGGTGGAGCTACCAGCTGCTGGATGAGGCCGAGCAGCGGGTGTTCCGTGCGGTGTCGGCGTTCCCTGGCCCGTTCACGCTGGATGCGGCCGAGGCGGTGGCCGGAGCCGGATGGGCCGTGCCGCGGCTGGTGGACTGCTCGCTGCTGCTGCCGCCGCGGACCGGGCCGGACGGCCGGGCTCGCTACGGGATGCTGGAGACGCTGCGGGCCTACGGCGCCGCGCTGCTGGCCGAGGCCGGGGAAGAGGGCGAGGTCACCGCCGCCCTGGTCGCGTACACGGCCGAGATGGCCGGCGAGGCCGCGATCGCGCTGTTCACCCGCAGCCAGGAGGCGGCCGGACTGCGGCACCTGGACGCCGAGGACGCCACCTTGCGCCACGCCCTGGCCTGGGCCGTAGACCACGATCCCTTCATGGCCACGCGGCTCACGCTGGCGCTGGCGCCCTGGTGGCAGCTCCGCGGACGGCTAGCCGGCCAGGAACCGCTACTGGTCGCGGCGGCCGAGTACGCCGAGCCCGGCAGCGACGACTGGTGCATCGCAGGGCTGCTGCTGGGCCAGGTGGCCGGCCTGGTCGATGATCCGCCCACGATGATGGGACATTTCACTGCGGTACGAGACGCCCTCGAGGACCCGTGCCGGCCCGCCGACCAGGCCGGGCCGGTGCTGCTCTCGATGTGCCTGAGCGGCCGGGCGTCGGCTCTGCTGCGGATGAACCGGATCGCCGAGGCCCTCGAGGATAGCCACCGGGCGCTGGACCTGGGCCGCGAGGCCGGCTCCGGCGGGCTGGAGGCGATGGCCCTGGCCTGCCTCAGCGTGGCCACCTGGAGAGACGGTGACCTGGACGGCGCGCTGCGCCTCGCGCGCCAGGCGCAGCAGATCGCGGATGAGTATTCCGGCGGCCTGGACCGGGGCCTGACCCAGATCGTGGCGGGTGTCCTGATCGAGGGCGGGGACCTGGACACCGCCGAGCGGATGTGCACGGCCGCGCTGGCCTCATGCCGGGACGTAGGCGATCAGACGGGCCTGTGCGGCGTGCTGTGGCACCTGACGGTCCTGGACCTGCGGACCGGCCGCACCGGTGCGGCGGCGGCGCATCTGCGCGAGCTGCTCGAGATCACCATGCAGACCGGGCTGCGGGCGGTCCTGCACTCCACGCTGGATTGCTGCGGCCACCTGTGCGCGGCCACCGGCCGGCCGGCCGAGGCGGTCACGGCCTGGGCGGCGATGTCCGCCCTGGAGGGCCCCTGGCCCCACCCGCGCGGCGGCCTGGATCCGGCCCACCGGGACACGCTGCTGCGGCAGGCCCGGGAGCTGCTCGGCCCGGCCCGGGCCCGGGCGGCCGAGGAACGCGGCGCGGCCATGAGCCCGGCTACCGCCGCCGAGTACGCCGTCCTGCTCGCGGCGGAGCCGCCGATCGCAGATATCACGGCTGGGAATATCGCGGCCGGGGATATCGCGGCCGGGGACGAGTCGGCGGCGGACGGGGCGGCGGGACTGGCCAAGCTCAGCCCACGGGAACGCGAACTGGTCACCCTGGTCGCACGGGGCCGCACCGACGCGCAGATCGCCGCCGAGCTGTACATCACCGTGCGTACGGTCGGCTCTCACCTGGACCGGGTGCGGGACAAGACCGGCTGCAGGCGCCGCGCCGACCTCACCCGGCTGGCCCTCAGCGCCGGCCTGGTCTGATTACCCCGGCTCCGGGCGCCGAGCCATGTGGGTGGTTCCACCCCTGCCACGGGACCGGGAGGGCGGCCGAACCTTGGAGCTGACGGCCGGAGAACCCGGCCAGGTTTCCGAGCAGATGGGACACGACAATGACCGCACGACTGACGTTCGAGATCCAGGCCCCGTGGGTCATTGACCCGCGGTGGGACCGGCGGTAAGCATCATGACCATGGAGTCGTTCACGGGGAAGCTCGCGGTGGTGACCGGCGGCGGGTCGGGCATGGGCCGCGAGCTGACCCGTCAGCTCGCCGCGCAGGGCTGCTCGGTGGCGGCCTGCGACCTGAACCCGGACACCGTGGCCGAGACCGTGGCCCTGGCGCAGGCGGAGGCCCCGCCCGGCGTCCGGGTCACCGGCCACACCTGCGACGTGGCGGACGAGGCGCAGGTGCTGCGGTTCCGCGACGAAGTGCTCGCCGAACACGCCACCGGTCACGTCGACCTGGTGTTCGGCAACGCCGGGGCCGGCGGCGGGGCCAGCTTCGTCAACGACTCGCGCGAGGTGTGGGAGCGCATCGTCGCGATCGACTGGTGGGGCGTGTACTACTGCGCCCGCGCGTTCCTGCCTCTGCTGATGGCCAGCAGCGACGCGGTGCTGGTCAACACCAGCAGCGTGAACGGATTCTGGGCGTCGCTGGGTCCGGGCGTACCGCAGACGGCCTACAGTACGGCCAAGTTCGCGGTACGCGGGTTCACCGAGGCGCTCATCGAGGACCTGCGCTCGAACGCACCGCAGGTCCGGGTCGCGCTGGTGCTGCCGGGGCACGTGGGCACCAACATCGTCAGGAACAGCTTCATCGCGCTGGGCCTGCCGGCTCCGGAGGACATGACCGACGCCCAGGCGGAGCAGTTCGTCCCGGTGGGCGTGCGGGAGGCGCTGGCCCAGGCCGGCATGATGCCCGCGGAGCCGACCGGCGAGGACCTGCGCCGGTTCCTGGTGCGAGCCAGCGCCGACTTCCGGGACAAGGCGCCGGTCAGCGCGGCCCAGGCCGCGACCATCATCCTGGACGGGGTCCGGGCGGGGACCTGGCGGATCCTGATCGGCCAGGACGCCAAGATGATCGACGAGCGGGTCCGGGCCAACCCCGAGGCCGCCTACGACTACGCCGAGCTGTTCGCCGGGCTGACCCCGGACAACGGCTGAACTGATCCCGCGTGTGGGTGGTTCCACCCCTGCCGTGCAGCGGACCGGGCGCGGAACCTGTAACTGACGGCCAGGACAAGCCACAGCCCCCTGGCTGAGGCCATGCCGTGCTGGCTGCGGAGGTTGAGATGAGGGCTCAGATGATGACCACAACCCGCGAGCCGCAGGAGGCCGTGGGTACGCCAGCAGTGGAGATCGCCCATCTCCGCAAGACCTACGGAGCGCTGGTCGCCGTGGACGACGTCTCGTTCTCGGTGGCCCAGGGCGAGATCTTCGGCATCCTCGGCCCGAACGGGGCGGGGAAGACCACCACCGTCGAATGCGCCGTCGGGCTCCGGTCGCCGGACTCGGGGACGATCCGGATGATGGGCGCCGATCCGCAGGCCGACCGGGATCAGGTCCGCCAGATCATCGGGGTGCAGCTCCAGGAGAGCGCCTTCCCGGCCAAGCTGCGGGTGCAGGAGATCCTCGCGGAGTTCCGGTCGTTCTACCGCCACCCGGCCGACGTCAGCGAGCTGGTCGAGGCGTTCGGGCTGGCCGACAAGGAGCGGGCTTACTACCGGTCCCTGTCCGGCGGCCAGCGGCAGCGCCTGTCCGTTGCGCTGGCGCTGATCGGCGACCCGAAGATCGCGGTGCTCGACGAGATGACCACCGGCCTGGACCCGCAGGCCCGCCGCGACGCCTGGGGGCTGATCGAGGGCATCCGGGACCGCGGCGTGACGATCGTGCTGGTGACGCACTTCATGGAGGAGGCTGAGCGGCTATGCGACCGGGTGGCGCTGATCGACCACGGGCGCATCGTCGCACTGGACACCCCGGCCGGCCTGACCGCGCGGGCGCGCGGCGGGAAGACCGTCCGGTTCCTGCCCTCGGCCCCCTTTGACGACCGGCTGCTGACGGGGCTTCCCGGGGTGACCCGGGTCGAGCACCAGGGTCAGCACGTCGTCGTCACCGGCACCGGGGAACTCGTCAACGCGGTGATCCTCGCCCTGCACGCGGCCGGCCTGGAGGCCCAGGACGTGCAGCTCGACGCGTCGACCCTGGAGGACGCCTTCGTCCGGCTCACCGGGACGCACCCGAACCAGGAGGGAGAGCAGTCATGAGCAGCGTGTCCGTGCTCGCGCGGCCGAGGGCGCCGCGGGCCGCGTTCGGCCAGATGGTCCTCAACGAGGCCCGGCTCGCCTGGCGCCAGCCGAGCGGGATCATCGTCGGGGTCGGGATCTCCGTGGGCCTGCTGGTCCTGTTCGGCGAGATATCGGTGTTCCAGCAGTCCTCCGCGCGCCTGGGCGGCCTGTCCGCGTTCACGGTGTACATCCCGATCCTGGCCGCGTTCTCGATCGGAGTGATCGCGCTGGTCTACCTGCCCGGCCCGCTGGTCGCCTACCGGGAGCAGGGCATCCTGCGCCGCCTGTCGACGACGCCCGCGCCCGCCGCCTGGGTGCTGGGCGCCCAGCTCGTCGTCCAGGCCTGCCTGATGGTGATCTCGATCCTCCTGCTGCTGATCGTCAGCATCGTGTTCTTCGGAGCCGGCGCCCCCAAGAACCCGGGCGGGCTGATCCTGGCGGTCCTGCTGGCCATCGCCGCGCTGTTCACCATCGGCCTGACGGTCGCGGCCGTGGCCCGGACCTCCTCCGCGGCGCGCGGCATCATGGCCGGGGCGTTCTACCCGCTCATGTTTTTCGCCGGGTTGTACTACCCGGTCCAGTACCTGCCGGGCGCGTTCCAGGCCGTCAGCCACGCCACGCCCCTCGGCGCCGCGGTACAGGCCATGCAGTACGCGATGCTGCAGGGCTTCCCCCCGGTAGCGCCGTTGCTGGTCCTGGCGGCCTACGCCCTGGTGTTCGGCCTCCTGGCGCAGCGCTTCTTCCGGTGGGAGTAGGGAGCCGGACATGGCGCACAGTTCCGGCTATGGGTCCTTTGCCGGGAAGCTCGCGGTCGTGACCGGCGGCGGGTCGGGCATGGGTCGCGAGCTGACCCGGCAGCTCGCGGCGGCCGGGTGCTCGGTCGCGGCGTGCGACCTGAACGCGGATACCGTGGCGGCGTCCGCGGCCCTGGCTCAGGCCGGCGCCGGACCCGGCGTCCGGGTCACCAGCCACGCCTGCGACGTCGCCGACGAGGCGCAGGTGCTGCGGTTCCGCGATGAGCTGACCGGGCAGCACGCCCGCGATCACGTCGACCTGGTCTTCGCCAACGCGGGCGTCGGCGGCGCCGGCAGCTTCATCACCAGCGCCCGGGAGCAGTGGGAGCGGACCTTCGCCATCGACTGGTACGGCGTGTACAACTGCGCCCGCGTGTTCCTGCCGCTGCTGATAGCCGGCGGCGGCGGCGTCCTGGTCAACACCAGTAGCGTGAACGGCCTGTGGGCCTCGCTCGGCCCGGGCGTGCCGCACACCGCCTACAGCACGGCCAAGTTCGCTGTGCGGGGCTTCACCGAGGCGCTCATCGAGGACCTGCGCACCAACGCGCCGCAGGTCCGGATCGTGCTCGTGCTACCGGGACACGTGGGGACCAGCATCGCGGCCAACACCCGGCGTATCCACGGGCTGCCCGGGCCGGAGAGCCTGGGCGAGGCCGAACTGGCCCGGGCCCGGGCGTTCCTGGGACCGCGGGGCCTGCTGGCCGACGGTGCCTCGGACGACGAACTGCGTCAGGTGCTCATCCGGCTGGAGCACGACTTCAAGGACAAGGCCCCGGTCAGCGCAGCGCAGGCCGCGACCATCATCCTGGACGGGGTACGGCTCGGAGCCTGGCGGATCCTGATCGGCGAAGGCGCACGGACCATCGACGCGGCGGTCCGCGCCAGGCCCGAGGCCGCCTACGACTACCACGAACTGTTCAAAGAACTGGGCGAGAACGCGTGAGGTCCGTGCGAGGATTCATCGCATGGGCGGCAGGCCGGAAGGGCCCGATGCGAGCGACGGACCGGATGGTTTCGCCGGACTGCGCTGGGAACCGGCGCAGCGGCCGGGCGGCCCCGGCTCCCCCGGTGACTGGCGCGACTGGCTGACTCGCTCCTCGGCTGCGCGCCGCCTGGCAGGCATCCTGGCGGCCGCGGACGCGGCCGGCATCGCCGCTACGGTCGCGCTGATCGCAGCGTCCCTGATCCGTGGCCGAGCGGCTAGCGCCGGTGTCCTGCTGGTCCCCGGCATCTTGCTCCTGGCCGCCGGGCAGGTCTGGGCCATCCTCGTGGCGACGGCCAGACAGCCGCCGGGGGCCGGCCGCCGCTTCTTGGCCGGTGCCGGCCGCGGCAGGTCAGCAAGGCAGGATCTGAGGTCGCTATTCGGTCCGGTTGACCGCCGCGTTACCAGGACCGTCACGGCGCTGTGCGTCACCGGGTTCTTGTCGTTCATCACGGCGATCTTCTTCACCTGGGACGGCGGTCCCGCCGGGCCAGGCGGCGGATGCGCGTACCGGCTCATGAGTCACGGCGTCTACACGTGCGTCTCCAAGACCGCCTATTATCTCGCGGGAGCCGCTGAGCAGCGGATCGCGGCCGGGTCATTCCTGTTCTTCTACGCCGTCCACCTTTACGCCGCGCTCGCGAGCAGCCAGGCCGGTCGGCAGGCAGCATAAGACGGCCGCGTGCGGGGCCTGCGGCCGCGAGCGCTGCGGCCAGGTTCGGGTACTGGCCGCTGGCCGATGCGTGAGCGAAGGCCCGCGGGTGCATGTCGGCGTGCTGGCCTCCGGTGATGCGCTGCCGCGCGAGGGTAGCGTGCATGGTGCCGCACATGGTGGCAAAACCGCTGATCAGCGCGATGACTTCGAGCTTGGCTCCGGTGTCGAGTCCCGAGCCGTCCAAGAGCCCGAGGAAGTAGTCGAGGTAGCGGAGCCCGTTCGGGCCGGGCGGGTAAGGCGGCTGTATGAGCGCGGCTACCCAGGGGTGGGGCCTGATGACCGTCAAGCCCACGATCACCGCCGCCCGGCCCGGAACCGAGCTGCGGTGGACGTCCAGCCTGCCCGGCATCAGCGGCGAGCACGCCTTCCTGCTGACCTCCACCGGCAGCGGGACGCGGGTGGTCCAGACCGAGACGTTCGGGGGCCTGCTCGCCCGGTTCCCGGGCAAGACCCTGGCCAACGCCGAGGCCAGTTTCCAGGCCCTCAACCAGGCTCTCAAGCTACGCGCTGAAGCCCGCACCGACCGGCCTGCCGAACCGGCGAGCTAGAGCCTGTCCGTTAGATCTTCACTGCGCATCCGTCCCGTGCACCGCGCTGGCACCACCGGACACCCGGCCGGGACGGCAGACGGCACGCAGCCCTGCGGGCCGGTTCGCAGCCGCCGGGCTCGTAAACAACGGAAAGCTATTTCGCGCCGTCTTCCGCGTCACCGTTGGCCTTGATGGTCCAATGGGCGAAGTTGCGGCGGGTGGCCAGGGTGTCGGGGTGCTCGGGCCCCAGTACCCGCTCCTCGTCGGGCAGCAGCGCGGCAAGCTGGCTCCGGGCCCCGGCCGCATCCCCTGCCTTCCCAGTGCACCTGGCGAGGTCATAGCGGGCGGCCAGGGTGCGGGGGTGCTCGGGGCCCAGTACCCGCTCCACGTCGGGCAGCAGCGCGGCAAGCTGGTCCCGCGCCCGGGCCCAATCCCCTGCCTCCCCGGTCGACCAGGCGACGTCGTGGCGGGTCATCAGGGTGCGCGGGTGCTCGGGGCCCAGCAGCCGCTTTGTGATGGGCAGCACGGCGGCGAACTGGTCCCGGGCCCCGGCCGCATCCCCCATCTCCTGGGCCGACCAGGCCAGGTGGATGCGGGTGGTCAGGGTATCCGGGTGCTCGGGGCCCAGTACCCGCTCCTCGTCGGGCAGCAGCGTGGCTAGCTGGTCCCGGGCCCCGGCCATGTCCCCTGCCTTGCCGGTCCAGAAGGCGAGGGCGTGGCGGGTGGTCAGAGTGTCCGGGTGCTCGGGGCCCAGCACTCGCTCCTGGTCGGGCAGCAGCGCGGCGAACTGGTCCCGGGCCCCGGCCGCATTCCCCGCGTCCCCAGTCGACAAGGCGAGGTCATGGCGGGTCATCAGGGTGCGCGGGTCCTCGGCGCCCAGCATCCGGACCCGTTCGTCCAGCAATCCCCGGGAGAATTCGCGGGCAGCCAGGTAATTACCGCTGAGTCCCAGATAGGAGGCGATTCGCGTCAGGCCGTCACTGTCCGCGGCCAGAGCCGCCTGGGCATGCGGTAGCAACGCCGCGAACACCCGCCAGGTATCCGGCTGCCGGGGATCTTCAGGGAGGGCGGCCTCGATCAGGGCGGCGGCAGCCTGGCGCCAATGACCGGCCAGGTCGGCAGGCATCTGGTCAAGCATCACGTTCTGTACTAGCCGATGCACCAGCACCGATCCGTCGGCGGCTGGGGTGGCCAGCGAATACCGGCGCAGCGCCGCGATCGCGTCACCAGCTGCCAGCGGGTCCTCCAGCAGCCGCGTTAGCGCCGCCACCTCCCCGCCGAAACGTCCGGCCGGGCCCGGGCGGGGCTGCAAGAGCAGCCGAAGCGGGATCGCCTCGGGCGCACAGCACGCCAGCAGCCGCAACAACCCTGACGCCGCCGGCGCCGACTGACACAGGTGCCCGAACGCCAGCGACCAGGTGGTCGCGACCGTGCTGCTATACCCGGCCGCCGCCCCGCGGACCAGCATCTCCGGCCGATGCTGGCGGAACGATTCCAGGTAACGGGCGAGCGTATCGCCAGTGGCCCGGATATAGGCGGCGGCCTGCTCCAGCGCCAGCGGTAGCCCGCCCACCGCCTCGGCCAGGGCCGCCGCAGCCTCATGGTCCGCATCCCCGGTCCGAGCGGCCAGGAACCCCGCGGCGACCTCCAGATCCAGGACCGGCACCTCCACGGCCTGCCCCGGGGGCCACAGCGCGTTGCGGCTGGTGATCAGCACCCGCCCTGCCCCCGCCGGGGGCAAGAACCCCTCGACCGATGCCCGGTCCGGTGCGTTGTCGAACACCAGCAGCCACCCAGCCGGGAACGCGGCGAGCATCCCGTGCACCGACGCCACTGAGTCCCGCGTATCAAGGACATCCCGGGCCCCGAGCTGGGCCGCTAGCTCGCCGAACCCGCTCGCCAGCACCGTCGGGCCCTCAGCGGCAAGCTGCCACGCCGCTCCGACCTCCGCCAGGTGACGGTGCGCATACTCCAGCGCGACCGATGTCTTCCCCGTACCGCCAACTCCCGTCAAGGCCACCGTCCGCGGCCGGGACCCATCACCGCCCGCCAGCCGGGCATCCAGCTCCGCCAGCAAGTCCTCACGCCCGGCCAGCAGCGGCGGCGGCTCGGCCAGCCGGACCGGCTTGCCGGTGATGCCCGGGCGCTGCTGCACCACCTCGCCGATCGCGATCCCGCCACGGTCGGCAACGACGGAGCCAGACCCCCGGTCCTCAGCGAGCCCGGGCCCGGTCAGCTCGTCGCCAGGCCCGGGCCGGGAGGGTTTGGCGGCGCCACGTTGCCGTGGATGACCCCGGCGGCAACACCGCCGCGATCCGCGCTAATATTCACATCCCGCCCTGCGGCGACACCGTGATCCGTGGCCGACACGACCCCGGCAGGCAGTGCGCCGCGATCTCCGCCACCACCGCCCGCAGGTCCGCCTCCATCCCCGGGTCCTCATCCAGCAGATCCGCGAACCGGCCCTCCCACCGCCGCGCGGCCGCATCCCAGGCCGGTTCGAGGTCCGGGCCCGCGGCGGCTTGGAGCTGCTGGTGGGTCTGGTCCAGCCACCGCTCGGCTACGTCGGTCTTCTTCGGGTCGCCGCGTCCCAGCAGCCGCGCGAGCTTACGCCGGGCCGCCTCCCACACATCAGTGACCGCCGCGGCAGCCACGGTTTGCCCTGCCCACTGCGCCAGTGCCACCAAAACCTCACCCGGCATCTCCTGCCCCCCACGCCACCAGCGGCCGAACCTTCGTAAGGCACAGCTTCTCGCTGGTAGCTGACAGCCGCAAGGATGGGGTTGCTCATTTACCCGGCATGCTGCAGCCCATCCAGAAGCAGCGGCCTGATATCCCTGCGCTGCGTCCGCATTTGGGGGACGACGCACCCGGTTGCCACAACACCCCGCGGAAGCCGGATCCACCACGCAAGTGGGACCAGCGGGACTTGTACGCAGCACAGGACCGCGGCCGCCCGCGGGACCGGATCGCGCTCGCCGAGCTGTCTAGCGATCTGCGGACAGATCCCAATACTCCAGCGACACTCCGTGACTTCGGATTTGGTCTTCGTGTGACGCCGTCGCGGCTGAGTTCTGGCTTGCCGGGGGCTTTGGAGGTGTTAATGTCCTGCCCGTGGCGAGCGCTGGTTCTGAGAGCGTCTTGCTCATCGAGGTTCCCGAGGCCGAAGCCACGGTAGCCGGGCACCGGGACCGTCTTGATGACAACGCGTCGCTCGGCATTCCGGCGCACGTTACGGTGCTATCTCCGTTCATGGCGCCGGAGGCGATCGGCGCGCCCGTGCTCGGCGAGCTGGAGCGCCTGTTCGCCGCCTGCCGCGGATTCCGGTTCCAGCTGGCTGGCACCGGCTGGTTCGGTGATGAAGTGCTCTGGCTGGCTCCGGGTGATCCCGCCCCGTTCCGGGCCCTGACCGCCCGTGTGTATGAGGCGTTTCCGGCCTTCCCTCCGTTCGGGGGGCAGTACGAGGATGTCGTTCCGCACCTGACCGTTGGCCACGGACATCCCGTGGCGGACATGCGCGCTGCGGAGAAATCCGTTCAGGCGCACCTCCCCATCGGGGGGGTATGCGGCCGCGGTCACCTTGATGACTGAGCAATCCCCTGGAGGGCGATGGGCCCGGGCGGCCCGTTTCAGCCTGGCCTGAGACCTGCGGGACCGGCTGGTCAGGGCCGTGGTCAACGGCCAGGTTAGAGTTACGGGATCCGTGCGCGCGTCCCGGAGGTCCGCCATGACCACGACAGCACCGGCCACCGGTCCGGCCCCGGGCATGGAAGAGATCCAGGACGCCGGTCACGTCGATGTCCTGATCGTCGGCGCCGGGATCTCCGGGATCGGTGCCGCGCACCACCTGCGGGACCAGTTCCCCGGCCGGACCTTCGTCATCCTGGACGCCCAGGACAACCGGGGCGGAACCTGGTGGACCCACCGGTATCCGGGCGTGCGCTCGGACAGCGACCTGTTCACCTACGGCTACCGGTTCAAGCCGTGGCGCGGCCCGTCGATCGCGGCGGGCAAGGAGATCCTGGCCTACCTCGACGAAGTCATCGACGAAGACGGCCTCGGCCCGTACATCCGCTGCCGGCACCGGGTCACCGCGGCGAGCTGGTCCACCGGGGACCGCCGGTGGACCGTTGAGGCCACCCGGTGCGACACCGGACAGCGGCTGCGGTTCACCGCCGGCTTCTTGTGGATGTGCCCGGGCTACTACAACCACGCCCGGCCCTACCGGCCCCGGTGGGAGGGCACGGACCGCTTCGGGGGCGTGATCGTGCACCCTCAGCGGTGGCCCGAGGATCTGCACCTGACGGGCCAGCGCATCGTGGTGATCGGCTCCGGCGCCACGGCCGCGACGCTGATCCCCGCGATCGCCGGGCAGGCGGAGCACGTGACGATGCTGCAGCGCTCTCCCTCCTACTACTACGCCCCGCCTGCCACGCACGAGCTCGCCGTGACGCTGCGCGCCCTGGACACCCCCGAGGAGCGGGCGCACGAGATCTTGCGCCGTCACTACCTCTGGCAAACCCACTGGCTGGCCCGGACGTCGCGGGAAGCGCCCGGCGAGCTGCACACGTTCCTCATCGAGTCCATCCGCCCGCTGCTGCCCGAGGGCTTCGACATCGATAAGCACTTCACTCCCCGCTACCGCCCGTGGCAGCAGCGCATCGCCATCGTCCCGGACGGCGACCTGTTCGCGGCCCTGCGCGAGGGGAAGGCCTCGATCGTCACCGACACCATCACGACGTTCACCGAGCACGGGATAACGGTCAGCTCCGGGCAGGAGATCCCGGCCGGCATCGTCGTCACCGCCACCGGCTTTACTATGTCGGTCCTGGGTGACGTCGCGTTCACCGTCGACGGCGAACCCGTCGACTTCACCGGACGCGTCACCTGGCGCGGCATCATGATCAACGGCCTGCCGAACATGGCCTACGTCTTCGGCTACTTCCGGCACAGCTGGACCCTGCGCGTGGACCTGGTCAGCGACCTGGTGACCCGCCTGCTGGCCACCATGCAGGACAAGGGCGCCACCATGGTGGTCCCCGCCCTGCGGCCCCAGGACGCGGATATGCCGCTGCGGGCGTGGTCCGATCCGGAGAACTTCAACCCCGGCTACGTCACGCGCGCCCGGCACATCCTGTACAAACAGGGCGATCGTGAGCCGTGGACCCACCTGCTGGAGCACGACCAGGAACGCGACATCCTGCCCCAGGCCGACCTCGACGACGGGACGCTCGTCTACCGCTGAGTCTGTTCCACGCCCCACGCGACGAAGGTTAGGGAGTTTCCCTAGGGACGGCGCTGTGGTGTTCCACCGACGATGATTCCAACCCCACGGGGAAACCCAGCTGAAATGAGGAGTCATCCGCCATGTCCACCCAATCACCCGCCGCGAACCGACCCGCCGCCAGTGGCGCCCCGGGCGACGCCGCCACGTTCGCCACGCCCTTCTCGCTATCGGGGAGCTGCGTCCTGAGCGAGGACTACTTCCTGACCGATCTGGTCATCATGAACTCTGGCAGCAAGGTGCGGCCGTTCGCGCGGGCCGACGGCACGGTCGAGGCCCTCCTGCTATCCGATGGGGCGGTGTCGCACCTGAGCCGCAGCGCCGCCGAGACGACCGGCTGGGCTTACACCACCCTGCCCGTGCCGACAGGCCCGTTGACGGCGGCCAAGATCACCGATGTCGCCGTCGGCACCGCCCCGGACGGCACCGTCTGGGCGCTCGTGCTGAGCGAGGGCATAATCGGCGGGCAAACGCGCGCCCTGTATACCTGGGCGAGCCTGGGTTCGTCAGGGACCTGGGATTACTCGCTGGGAGCTGTCATGGTTCCTGGCTGGGGCCAGGTGCAGTCCGGTGTTGATCGCGACGGGAATGTCTACTTCTACGCCTTCTCCGCCGGCACAGGAGCGCTGGAGCAGGCGCTGCGGGGAGTTTTCGCCTTGTGGCAGCCGCAGACCAACCTTGAGGTCACGTACAACAGCTCGCTCCAGAACCTGGACATCGTGGACGCCAGGGTGCTGTGGAATCCTGGATATTCGGCATCATCCTCGGCCGGCGGCGTGCTCACGCTGACGTCGCAGCAGACCGTGGAGTGGCACCCGCAGACCTCGGCCACCGGGTTCGACCGGCTGGCCAACTGGACAGCGCCCGGGGCGGCGCTGCTGTGGGCCTCATGGTCGGCCAACCCGATCGACATGGATCCGAGTTACGTGGTGCAGGGCAGCGACGGCACCGTGACCTATACCGATGTCCAGTCGCTGCCGGTCGAATTGGCCGAGTTCCCGTCCATCGGCGCCGACCAGGTCGCGGTCTGGTTCAAGGACGATCTGTTCTCGTTCGCCATGCTGACCGGCGGGACGCTGAATGTGCTGGCCCAGTACGGCGACCCGGCCATCAATTACAACCAGTTCACCCAGCCCATCCCCATCGAGCAGAACATCCTCGCGGTATGCGGGCTGCCCTCCGACCCGAACCAGGCCACGCTGTTCGTGACCAATGACGACGACACGCTGTCCGTGCTCACCAAGAGCCCGGTCACCGACCCCGCCACCGGTACTATCGCCGATGCGTGGATGAGCGTCCCGGTGCGCCAGCCGAGTCAGGAGGTGCAGGAACTGGATTGCTGGCGGGTGCAACTGACGGTCCAGGACGCCAACGGCGTGCCGATGCCCGCCACGGACCTGGCGGTCACCGCGGACCGGCCGGTCGGTGTCTGGCAGGCCAGCGGCAACACCGAGCTGAGCACGGGACACCCGGTCGCCTTCACCAGTGACGTGTCCGGGCGGGTTACCTTCGCGTTCCCCGCCGCCGAGCTGGATTCGGCTGTGTTCTCGGTGCAGGTGCTGCAGAACGGGACGCCGACCGGTGACCCGGTCACCGTACGGCCCGACGGCGACGTGCACGCGTTCCTGGCCGGCGGCACCACGCTGAACGACCTGGGCACCCTGGCCGCGAACAACACCTCGGGCGCGAGCGCCCTGCTGCAGGCCACCGACGCCACCGGAAAACCGCTGTTCCCGGTCCTGTCCGCGCTGTCCGGCACCGACCGGGTCAACGCCAGCAACGCCGTGGCCAGTGCCATCAATCAGGCCATGGCCGCCGGGCAGGGCGTGCATCCGGTCCCGAATTCCATCCAGTCGTTCAAGCTCGACATGACCGGGGCCGTGCCGGCCTACAGCAGTTCCACCAGTCCCGCCGGCCTGCAGGCTGGGGTGGAATCCCTCGACGGCTGGTGGGATAGCGTCAAGCACGACGCCGAGTCGGTGTACCGCGGCGTCAGGAACGGCGTGATCAAGGTCGAGACATGCGCCGGGACCTGGGCGGCCGATGCCGAGCAGTGGACGCTGAACCTGGCCATAAAGATCGGCGACGAGATCTCCGATGTGGTCAGCATCGTGGTCACCGACATCAGGAGCGCGATCCACGCCATCTCCGGGATCTTCCAGGCGCTCGGCGCCGACATCAAGGCGGCCGTTACCTGGCTGCGGCAGAACGTCGGCGAGATCGTCAAGGAAGCAGGCCAAAACGCCAAGCAGGTCGAGCAGTGGCTGGACCAGCTGCCCGGGATCGTCAACGCCCACCTCACCAAGTACCAGGGCCTGGCGCAGGGGTTCTTCACCAACCTGGAGGGCGTGGTCGACAGCAGAATCGACGGGCTGCACCAGGACCTGGCGGCCCTGACCTTCGGCAGCCCGCTCGGAGTGTCGCGGCCCGAGGCCGGGGAGGCGGAGTCCGTGGCGCTCGACATCGAGAAATTCCTGTCCAGCGTCCAGCACAACTGGCTGCTGGAGAAGATCATGTCCTTCTACACCGGCGACACGCCGCTCGGGCCGATCGCCGAGGTACAAGCGGCCGTCAACGAGGCCGCCACGGCGGCCACGAACGCCTGGCACTTCGTAAAGGACATGATCAACCTGGTGTGGACCGGGCTGAAGGACCTGTTCGCCAACCGCGACTCGTACCAGGCCGCCACCTTCGCCCAGCTGTTTGACGTACTCAAGTCAGCAGTGCACGACCTGCTGGGTTTCGCCGACGCCGTGGTCCAGGCGCTGCTGGGTCTGGCCAAGGCCGTCATGGACCAGCTGGCCACCATGCTGACGAACGAGATCGGCATGATCCCGGTCGCCGGGAAACTGCTGCAGCTGCTCGGCGTCGACGACTCGATGAGCATCGCCCACCTGACCAGCCTGATCCTCATGTACCCGGCGACCCTGGCCAACCGGATCAAGAACGGTCCCGGCGCCGCGTTGTTCCCCGCCGCCACCACCGCCGGCCAGCTGTCCGCCTCGGCGAACTGGGGTCCCGGGCTGACGCTCTCGGCCGCCGTCGGCCAGGGCATCTGGGGGTTCGCCGACGCCGCCGCGGACGCCTACAAGGCCGGCGGCGTGGAAGCGCCGGGCATGATCGGCTGGATCGACATCGTCGCGCCGATCATCCTGAACATCCTGCAATGGCCCGGCGCCACGAACCCGGACGGCAGCACCGCCCCGCCGTTCGTCAACTCCATCGATTCCTCCGGGAAGGACGGCCTGCTGATCCTGCCCACCTGGCTGCTCGGATGGGTACCGCCGATCGCCGGGCTGTGCGGCAAGGTCGCCGACTACCAGCCCTCCGCGTCTCAGGGTCCGGGCGTGGGGGACGGGACGGAAATCCCAGAGATCGGCCAGTACTTCACCATGGCCTCGGCCGTCGGCGCCACCATCACCGGCAGCATCTACAACTTCGAGACCCATCAGTCCAGCAACGGCAAGGCCGCGGGCATCCTGGGCAACGTCTCCAACATCATTGCTCCGTTCGCCACCAAGGAACTCACCGAATCCACCGAGGGCGGGTCCGATGTCGTCAAGCTGATCGTCGACATGGCCGGGAATATCGGCGCCGCCGTCGCCATGGGTACCTAGTCTCACCCCGGAATGAGCGGGTAAGCCGGCAGCCTGCTGGGATCCAGCAGGCTGCCGCTTTGGTGATCAGGTAAGCCAGTTCGGGCGGACCAGGCCCGTTCGTAAGCCAAGACGACGAGTTGAGCCCTGTCTCGTACGCCAAGTTTGGTCATGGCCCGGCTCACGTGGGTGCGCACGGTGGCCGGGCTCATGTACAGCTTCTGGGCAATCTCGCCGTTGGTGAGGCCGTTCGGCCCCGGGTTCAACGGACCCCTGGACGCGGTCGGCCAGGTCAACAGCCCTGCCGACCATGCACGCTTTGCGGCGTTCCTCACCGCGGCCCGCGGCGAGCCGGGCGTGGCCGCGGTCACTGCGACGCAGCTCAGCCCGAACGGCAAGGCCGAGGTCGCCGAGGTGTTCCCGACTACCGGACCGCAGGACGCCGCGACCACCACGGTGCTCGACCGGCTGCGGGCCGGCGTTCCGCAGGCGGCGTGGATCCCGGCGCTGATGTTCGCCGTCCTGTTCGGCCTGTCCACCGACTACGAGGCCTTCCTCATCAGCCGCATGCACGAAGAGTGGGCGCTATCCGGGGACAACAAGCGCGCGGTGATCCGGGGCCAGGCCGAGACCGGCCGGGTCATCACCGCCGCCTCGATGATCATGATCCTGGTATTCGCGGCGTTCATCCTCACCGGGCAGGTGGCCGACATGCAGATCGGCCTGGGCTTCGCCGCCGCCATCTTCGTCGACGCCTACATCATCCGCACGGTCCTCGTGCCGTCGGTGATGCACATGCTCGGGCGGGCCAACTGGTAGCTGGCCGCCTGGCTGGACCGGGAGCTGCCCCGGCTGCACGTGGAGCCTGCCGAGCTGACCTTGACCGAGCCACTGCGCCAGCCGGCCAGTGTCGGGCCTCGCGAGTTACGAGCCTGTGCCACGGGGGCACCGGGGCGTCCAGCCCGGAATCAGAGCCGGTAGGGGCGGAAGAAGGCGCGCAGTTCCTCCGCGTAGAACTCGGGCTCTTCGAGCGGCGCGAAGTGCCCGCCGTGCGGGGCCTGAGTGAACCGCACGAGGTTGGTGGTGCGCTCCAGCCACGTCCGCGGCGGCCGGCTGATGTTGCCGGGAAACACCGTGAAGCCGCAGGGGACCTCGACCCGGCGGGCCTGCTGTGCAGCCGGGATCTCGGCGTTCGCGTGGTACATCCGCATTGATGAGCCGATGGTCTCGGTAAGCCAGTAGATCGTGACGTCGGTGAGGATCTCGTCCATCGTGAAGGACCGCGAGATATCGCCGCCGCAGTCGCTCCACGCCCGCAGCTTCTCGACGATCCACGCGGCGAGTCCTGCCGGGGAGTCGGTGAGCCCGACCGCCGCGGTCTGCGGCTTGGTGCGGTGCATCGCCATGTAGGCGCCCTCGGCCGCGCCCCAGGCCGCCACGTCCGCCATCCAGGCGCGCTCCTCGGGCGTCAGGTCGGCGGGGTCCCCTGAGTAGGCCGGCACCCCCGCGTCCATGCGGTGGACGGCCGTGACCCGTTCGGGGTAGTTCAGCGCCAGGTAGTTGCTCACGCCGGCCCCGATGTCCCCGCCGGCGGCGCCGAACCGCTGGTAGCCGAGGCCGTCGAGCAGACGGGCCCATAGGCTCGCGACGGCGATCGAGTCGAGTTGCGGGCCGGCCGGACGGTCGGAGTACCCGTAGCCGGGCATGTCGGGCACGACCACGTCGAACGCGTCGGCGGGGTCGCCGCCGTGCGCCCCTGGGTCGGTCAGCAGCGGAATGACCTTCGTGTAGCGCCAGAACGAGTCCGGCCAGCCGTGGCAGAGCACCAGCGGCAGCACCGGACCGGCCGGGTTGACGGCCCGGGCGTGCACGTAGTGGATGCCGAGCCCGTCGAGCCGGGCGCGGAAGCGCGGGAACCCGGACAGTGCCTTCTCCTGGGCTGCCCAGTCGAAGCCGTCGGCCCAGTAGGTGACCAGGTCGCGGAGGTAGGCGAGGTCCGTGCCGAGCGACCACCCGGCGTTCTCGGGTGCGTCTGGCCAGCGGGTGGCCCGCAGCCGGGCGCGCAGGTCCGTGAGCGCCTCGGGTGAGGCCTGGAGGGTGAACGGCTCAGGAAGGAACGCGGACTCCGGCATGACTACCTCACTGCCCCCTGGCGTGTAGCACCGCACGAGGTCACATTGACACTATCGCGACCGATGACAGAGCCGCCTGCGAACAGGAAACCATTCCAGTACGCCGCATCGGGAGTCAGCTCATCGAATGCACCGTGGCGCAATTGGGACTTTTTGTAGGGTCTCAGATCGCGTGACATCTTTATCCTGTTTGACCTGCGGATTCCCGGCTGTCTCACGGCGGTGTCTACCAAGATCCGTCTCAAACTCGTGGCATTTCCTCAGTTACGGCCGTTCATGCCCGCGCACCTCGGACCCTTTGACCTACGTCGGCGTCGCTTGTGCGGGTCACGCAGGTCAGCTGAGTAACTCCGCGATGGCTCCCGTAGGTGCGCCACCTGGCATGCTCAGCGCAGCTCCAGCTGGGGGCAGTAGTGCTCGATGAGAATGCGGGTCACCTGCTCGCCGCGTGTCGCGATCAGCTGCAGGCTTTCCGGCGACATCCGGCCGAAGTCTGTGCGGTAGTGCGCGACGGCATCGCGCGGGATCAGATCGGCGAGCGGAAGCGGGAGGCGCTCGTCGCGAGTGGCCAGGTATGCGTGGATGAAGCCCTGGATGGCGCCTGTGTCGGCAGCCCGGTTGAGCTGGGCTCTCGAGCCGTCCTGTGCCCTGCGGTAGGTGATCTGGAAGGTCCGCCAGAGGCGGCCGAGCATGAAGTTCGGTGCCGTGCGGACCAGCCGACCCTGCCCGGCGTCGACCGCGATGATGTAGTCGAGGTCGTAGATGTGGCTGGTGTGGGCGGTCGAGCGTCGTGGCATCAGCGGCGTGATGCCCAGGTTGTCGTATACGCCGCCGTCGGTCATCCGCAGTGCTCTGCGCTCCTGCGTGCCGTCCCGTCTGGTGAAGGTGTATGTGCGGCTCAGGTGCGGGAGCAAGGCCGGGAAAGCCGCTGACGCGGCGACCGCGTCAGCCACCGGGACCGGCTCGGTGATGTCCCCGACCGAGGACAGCGAGCTCGTCTCGCTCCCGAACCTGACCGCGTTGCCGGTGGCCAGGTCGGTGGCCGATATGACCGTGGCGAGGCCGGGGCGGGTGACATCACGGAGCTGGCGTTGCCCGAACGGTCGGGCGGCGAGAGCCTGGACGAGAGCCTCGGTGCGGGTGCAGGACCGCTGCCCACCGAACGGCTTCCCGGCGACCGCCCGGGAAAGGCTGGCGGCGTCAGCGAGCACGGCTCGCGGCGCGGCCGCGCGCCAGGCGATCTCCCACTGCAGGCCGGCCGTGACCAGGCTAGTGACGCTGGTGTCGAATTCGGCGAAGCTTTGCGGGCCGTACGCCCACATGGCAGCCAGGAGGCTGCCGCCGCTGATGCCGGACACGACGGTGACGTCGCCCAGCACACCCCGGTCGTGCAGGGCCCGCAGAGCGCCGAGCCCGAATACGGTCGCGCGGAACCCGCCGCCGGACAGCGCAAGCCCGATACGCGGGCGGCCGCCGGTCACCGATCGTGCTCGCGGCGCCACTGCCACCACCTAACCCGCCCGGCGACGCGGTAAGTGTCCGGCCCGTCTGAGTCCTCATTGCCGCTGACCAGGGCCGGCGGCCAGGGCATTCTTGGTCGCCTCGACCCGGCGGACCGATTCCCCCTGGAACGCCTAGGCGTCCTTGCACAGCTCCGGCGCGTCCGGCTGGGCGTACTCCCGCCACAGCCGCGGCGTCGCCCACAGCTCCCCGATCGTGACCCGGTCCAGCAGCTCACTGAACCCGCTGCAGTGATCCTTGTCCGCATGCGTCAGCACGAACACGGCCAGGTAGGGCCTGCCGTCCGCGCCCTGCGGCAGCGCGTCTGCCAGCAGGTCCACGACCGGCACCTCATGCGTGTCGTCGTCGTCGGCCTTCGCCATGTCGTGCAGGTCAACCTGGATCACCACCTCCTCGCTGACCACCACGGTCGAGGAGTCGCCGGTGCCCACCGGCCAGAACACCGTCCCGAGCTCCGGAAGAACCTCACCCATACCCAGCCCCCTCTCGAAGCTGCCGTCGCCACCAGGTCACAGGCCGCCGGAGCGGTCCCCGGCGGCATCAGGTCGCCGGGGACCGCGGATACTGAACATCCCCAAGGGGATCCTGCGACCCAAACCACAATATATGGGAAAATAATATGTATGTAAGTACTACATGTTGTGGCCAAGTTTAGGGGGAGGCGGCGTGATGAGCAAACCGGCGCCCGCCTGGGCTGGTTCAGTGACCCCGGGTCCGGCGCGTCCGCGCGACCGTGCGGCGAGCTGCCCTCCTGGGGTGCGGAGCAGCCCTTCTGGATGCCTCGCCACGGGCCCGGCCGGGCGCCTGGCGCGTCACGGCACCGCGCGGACCCGGGACGGGCTCAGGACAGCCGACGAGGACTGCCCGCCCTCCAGACGCTGCCGGCACAGGCTCGGCCCGGGAAAGAGGCAAGACGGGACAATCGGCGCAATTAATCGATCGTGCGTTCGATTCATGATCCTTTCCTGCTAACGTAAATGAAATGATTACCGTGCGGGCTATGCCCGGGGTCCTGTACTTGAGGCGCCCTGTGCTGGTCGCTGTCAGCCTGGAGGATCTGTGTGGCCCTGTCAGCGGCGTGGTCGAGCTGCCGCTGCACTTGTTCTGGTCCGCTGCGGACCGGCAGGTTCAGCCTGGATGACCCGGCCGAGCGGCGGGAGGTGTACCAGATCGTGTTTGGTCAAGCACGCCAGCCCGGTGACCTGGCCGCCTTCTTGAATGGCGGCATACTGGCCGCCTTGTGGCGGGGCATGTTCCTGTCCGAGCCGGTACGGCAGGCCTGGGAAGATCAGTATGCCGCGCTGCGGGCCCCCCGCCGCGCCCGCCCGGCTGCCCGGACAGCCGCCGCGGCCGGTGGCTGGATAAGCCAGCCCTGCCCGTCCAGGATGCCGACATGATTCCCGTCCGGGCGACCCGTGAATTCCTGTACCTCCGGCGGCCCGTCCTGGTGGCCGTCAGCCTGGCTGACCTGCGCGGCGCGGCGAGCGGCGTCGTGGAGCTGCCGCTGCACCTGTTCTGGTCCGGCCGGGACAGCAGGGACAGTTGGTTCAGCCTGGATGAGGGCCCGGGGCGACGGGTGGTGTACCGGACCGTGCTCCGTGAGGCGCGCAGCCCGGATGACCTGGCCACCTTCCTGAACGGTGACGTGCTGACCGTCCTGTGGGCGGACATCGTCCTGCCTAAGGTGGTGCGGATGGCCTGGGAAGAACAGCATCCTGTCTTGCGGCCCGTGGCGCCGTGCGGCGTACCCGCCCTGGCCGGACGGCTGGCCGGGCCGTCCACGGGTCCGAGGAGGAATCACGCAGCCGTTGGCGCTAGCGATGATCTTGCTCCTGGAACCGTCACCAGTCGGTTAGAGATTAGGGGTATTCATCCGGTTACGGATCGTTTATGTTCCGTTCATGGCGGTGGAGTTCCTCACCGATGCTCAGGTTGCGGCCTACGGGCGTTTCGGCGGCGTGCCGTCGCGTACGGACCTGGATCGGTTCTTCCTGCTCGATGACGCCGACAAGGCGCTGATCGGGGACCGACGGGGCTGGAGCGGCTGCGGCAGGCGCCGCGCCGCAGCGCGACCCCCGCACGCCGAACGAGGAGAGCTGACTGAAATGAGCCGCTTGCGTGACCGTGTCGTCAGGACCGCGGGAACCCGCGGCGAGCTGACGCTCTACGAGCTCGGCCGGGCCACAGAACTACGGCGTGCCCGCTGCGCGGGCCGCTCGGTCACCAGGTCAGTCGCCGTACTCGGCGGCAACTGGACCTCGCTATGGTGCAGGTACTGCTATCTCGCCATGCCTGTGCCAGCAGCATCGCCCGGTCCTGCCAGCCAGCAAGAGGAGCCCCGGTCATGAAGCTGCCGCGCTTGCGGAGAACGCCCGATCCCGCAACCGCTGAACCGGCCAGCGCCAGCCCCGCCGCCCCGATGATGCTACAGGTGCTGATCTTCTCCAACACCAGCCTGGCCGAGCAGGAGTTCGGCGCCCAGACGGAAAAGCTCCGGAGCGTCGCCAGCTACGACAGCGGCACCCGCAGCTGGCACTCCTGGATTCCCCTCGACCGCCCCGGACGAGCCGCCGAGATGCTCAGCACCTTGTTCGAGGCCGCCCGCGTGCACGGCACGACCATCCAGGTGCAGGCACAGCCCGGCGGCGAGGGCGGCCCATCCGGGCAAACGCCCGGGAGGCCATGACCGGGAACCTCCCGCCTCATGACCGGCAGCCAGGCCGGCCGCCAGGGCCGCCGCCGGCTGTGCGCTTGCTGATGGCGGCGCACGCCGCCGCACGGGAGCGGACGATCGATGACCACATGTTCATGGTCAGCAGCCCGGACGGGACCCGGATAGGCACGTTCAGGCTCCAGCTGTTCACCGCGCCTGGCACCCGCCCAGTAGCGGTCGCGACCCAGTACTTCCCGGGCGAAGGGGGCCCGCTGGGCGTTTGGGCCGAAGAGTACGCGTCCGAGGTCTGGCGGCAGATGTTTCCGGGCTCAGCCGAGCCCCCGGTCTGGATAACGCTGCAGCTGCGCCCCCGCCGGCGGGACGCGCCGCCGACGCAGTTCACCCTGGTGACCTTCGGGATAGGCGGCGAGCACGAGCTGTCCTCGCCGCAGTCGTGCCCGATGACCGACGCGGACGTAGCCGCCCTCACTGGCGTGTCGGTCAGCCGCCACCGCGGCGAGGGATACCAGCCGTGGCCGCGCCCGCCGGAACCGGACTTGCGGGTGGCCTGGACGATCCTGCTGCCGCGCCGCCAGGGCATGGACCGTGGCTGCTTCAGGACCCCGCCGCCATGGTGGAGGCGCGCGGCCCGGCAGGTGATCCCGCGCCGCGCGACGCGGGACTGCTGCTACTACCACCGCGTCGACCGGCACCAGGTGAGCACTGCCGCGATCCGGGTCACGCGGCAGGCCCGCCGGGAAGGCCTGGCAGGCGAGGCGCTCAACGGCCGGGCGGTGGCGCTGGCAGAAGCCCAGGACCTGCCTTTGCAGGAAAAAGAGGCCCTGAGCAAGCTACTCGCCGGGCACAGCGCCATACAGCCCACCCGGCTCCTCCGCCGCCGCCCCGGCTACAACAACGGCCGCCATCGCATCACCGCGATGTTTGACAGCGGCGTCCGTCGGACCATCGTCCTTCGCTTACGACAGCCTCGGCCGGACGTCCTACCGTAACTTCACTCCGCTGCTACATCTGTCCAGGCTCACCGCCCCATGACATGAGTCCGTTAAACATTCATTTTTAGGACTCATGCAGATAGCGGGCGACCTGGCAGCTATCATGGGTCCTGAAACATTGTCCTCTATTCAATGTCCGGTAAACGGTTTGTAGGAAGTTAAGAGACTCATGATGGACGGCCTGCGCGGGCCCGGGGCGTCGCGGTGACCCGGTACGGGTACGCGCGGATGTCCACCCACGAGCAGAACCCGGACTCCCAGCGGGACGCGCTGGCCGCGGCCGGGATCGAGCCGGGCAACATCGTGATCGAGAAGATCTCCGGGAAGCTGGCCTCCCGGCCCCAGCTGGACGAGCTGCTGGGCCGGCTTGAGTCGGGAGATCAGGTCGTGGTGACCCGGTTGCGCCGCATCGGCCGCAGTCACCAGCACCTGCTGGACCTGTCAACCTGGTTCGACGGGCACGGCGTGGACTTCATCGTGCTGGAGCAGGGCATCGACACCACCACCCCGATCGGCCGGCTGTTCTTCCGGTTCCTAGCCGCCCTGGCAGAGTTCGACCGGGAGGCCATTGTCGAGGGCACCCTGGAGGGCCTGGCCTCGGCCCGGGCCCGCGGCCGCACCGGCGGCCGGCCCCCGAAGCTGACCCAGCTGCAGCGCGACCAGGCGCAGTTGCTGTACGACGCCGGCGATCTCACCGTGGAGGAGATCGCCGGCCTGTTCAACGTCCGGAGGTCCACCATGTACCGTCACCTGTTCTCGCACCATGGCGATTGCGTCATGGTCGTCTACCGCAACACCCGCCCCGGCAAGATCGACCCGGACACCCGCCGCCGCTTCGGCGAGACCGGCCAGTCCGAGAAGGTCCAGCTTGAGGCCGACTGCAAATGGTGGCTGGTCGGCGCGTCCCGCAAGCCCCGCCTCAAGGGCTTCGTCTACGTCGCCGACGGCGTGGTGGCCCGCGTCCGCGCGGTGCAACCCGACGGCACCTGGGACTATGACGACCGCGGCTACGCCGACGTCCCGCTGACCGGGCCCCTGGATGACGCGCAGATCGCCCGGCAGTTCCCCACCCTCGGCATCCGCCTCGGCGATGCCCGGCCGCACGTCCGCGGGAAGATCCGCGAGTACCAGCCTCTATGAACGGGAAGACCTTGTAGTGATAGAACACATGTTCTATAGTCTGGAAGGAGGGAGGTGCCAGTGGAGCGCAGGTTCGCGGCCGAGGCGGACATGCTCGGCCTGATCGCCGCGGCGGCCCCCGAGTTGGCCGGGCCCGGTGCCGTGGCCGTGTTCGAGGTGCAGTCCGCGGCCGGCGTACCCGACGTGACCGCCGTGGTCTTCGACCCCGGCGTCATCGCGGCCCGGGCGGGCACCGGGTTCGTGACCGACGCTGCGGGCCTGGCCGCGCTGCTGGCGCTGTCGGACGCGCTAGCCCGGCATCGCTCACTGGACGCGGGGCAGGTCGCCGCGGCAGCCGGGGTCTCGGCCTCCTACGCCCGGTCGCGGGTGCTTCCCGGCCTGGCCGCGCGGGGCCTGGCCGTGATGGCGGCGCCGGGCCGGTGGGCCGCGGCGGCCCCGTACCGGTCCCCGGCGGTGACGCTGGTGACGGTCGAGGCCAAGCTCCGGGACTGGCGCCGCGGCCTGGGCCAGGCCGCGCGGCACGCCGCCGGGGCCGATGCGGCGTGGCTCGTCCTGGACGGGGCCTTCACCAGGCTGGCCGCGGGGCGGGCCGAGTGGTTCCGCGCGGCCGGCGTCGGCCTGGCCGGGCTCGACCCTGACGGCACCCTGCGGCTGCTGCTGCAGCCCTCAGGCGGCGGTATGCTCCGTGCCCGCCGCGAGCTGCTCGCCGAGCGGCTGGCTGACCTACACGGCGCCGGCGCGGTGTCCGGCCCGGTGGGCCGGGTGTTCGGGCGAGACCTGGCGCCCTCTACAGGAGCTGATCCCAGGCGCGCAGGTGCGTCGGCTCGCTGTTCCCGGTGAGGCCCTTGCCGTCGGCGAACGCGCGCGCCGTCCGGACCTTCCGGCCGACGGCCCCGTGGGTGCCGCGGCGCCCGGCCGCAGCCGGGGACACCTCGGCCGCCAGGGTGCCGGCGCTAAACAGGTAGTGCAGCCCGGCGTACTGGTGGGACCACGCGGCGGCTGCGAACAGCGGCGGGCAGTACGGGCACGGACACGGCGCATACCCCGGGTCGGCCGTCAGCACGGGCCGCGCGGTCCGCTCGACGGTGTGCAGCAGCTGCCGCTCGAAGTACCGCTCGATCCTGGGCTTGCCGCCACCCCCGCCGGCCGGCTCGGTGAAGGCCTGATAGCTGCCGGACAGGCCGGTGCCGAACCCGGCCGCGCCGAACGCGAGCATCAGCCAGCCCGTCAGCCCGGTCTGCGGCAGCAGCAGCCGCCGTTCCTCGTCCGCGGCGACCTCGGCGAGCTGCCGGTACCCGGCCAGCAGCGCGGCACCGGCCGGCTGGGCGCCGGACCGCACCGATCCGGGCCACTGCACCCGCACGTGCCACGTGTCGAACTGCTCCTGGTCGACCAGCTGGGCCAGCAGCGCGTGCAGCAGCACCGGACGGGTCAGCCAGGCCGCGCTCATGGTCAGGTTCAGGGCCAGCCGTTCCTCGGGCTTGAGCAGGGCCAGCGCTTCGTCGCCCTCGGCGCACGCCGCGTCCAGCGAAGCCTGCGCATCGGCCGGGTCCAGCGCCCGGCCGGAGGTGAGCAGCAGGTTGGCTCCCCGGTCCCGCTGCATGTTCAGCAGGTCACCGGCCGTGAAGGCGGCCCCGTCCAGGTATGGCGCCCATCCCCTGGACCGGGGTGACGGCTGTTTGACCCGGAGGTCCTGCGGGTCGGCGAGATAGCCCAGCGGGTCGACCAGGCGGACCGCCGCCGCGGTGCAAGCGCTGTTGAAGTCGGCGTGGGACTGCTCGGCCGCCATGGGAAGCGACGAGGCCACGCCCAGCGCCAAGTTCGCGCCCGCCGCCGCGTGCAGCTGCGCGAGTAGCCGGGGCAGCGCCCGCGAGTGATGCGGGGCCCGGTGGACGATCAGCACCGGCAGCGTGCCGTCCAGCGCCCCGTCCCGCCCGGGCAGGGCCGCGGCCTCGCGGATGTCCGAGCCCGCGCTGGAGCCGGTCACGCTGCCGGCCCCGGGCCCGTCGACGATCAGGTACCCCGATCCGCCGGGCAGCCGCGCGGCAACCTGCCCGCTGCCCGACACGGCGTCCGCCGGCTCGTCCGCGTCCTCGCCGGGCAGGTCCTCGCCGGGTAGGTCCTCGCCGGGTAGGTCGTCGCCGAACAGGCCCTCGCTGAACAAGTCCTCGTCGTCGTGAGGGAAGTGATTGCTCATGTCCGTGGTCTCCTTATCCAGTCAGGCCGAGCCGCCGCAGGCTGCTCGGCGCGCTGCCCCGCTCGTGCTCGGGGACGGCGGTCAGCCGGTCGAGCAGGCCGACCACCGGGTCCGGCGTGCCGGCCGGCAGCGGCTGCGGCCCCTTGCCGATCAGGCCGATCATGTCCGCGTAGATGTAGTTCGCGCCGTCGTCGTAGAACGGGTGCCGCTGGCTCAGGACCTCGCGTACGGTCACCCCCGCCGCGAACAGGTCGGCCGCCTTGCGCGCGCGGCGGCCCTCCAGCTGCTCCGGCGCCATGTACCAGGCGGTTCCCACCTGCGCCGGGTACACGGTGATGGTGGCCTCGTCCGCGCCGCGGGCCAGGCCCAGGTCCAGCAGCACGGGACGGGACCAGTCGCCGTCCCGCAGCGCGATGTTGGCCGGCTTGATGTCGCGGTGCACCACGCCCGCGGCGTGCATGTCCCGAACCCCGGTCAGCAGGCCGGCCAGGAACGCGACGCCTTCTGCGGGCGAGGGCCAGCGGCCCGCCCTGATCCGGCCCGCCACGTCGCCGCCCGCGATGAACTCGGTCACCAGCGCCGGCCGCTGCTTCCCGCCCAGCGTCACCATCCGGGTATCGAGCAGCCGGACCACATGCGGGCTGGACACCTTCGTGAGCCCGTTCACCTCGCGGATGAGCCGCTGCGGCGGGTACCCGTCGGCGCAGATGATCTTGACCGCGGTGTCCTGGTACCGCCAGGTATCGCCGAACGAGCCGGCGCCTAGGAGGGCGACGGGACCGCCGAGAGCGGCGGCGACCTCGTCGGCGGGGAATCGTGATGCTGTCACTGCTGGTCACCTCGATGACACAGGTCCTGGCGCAGGACGCGGTCCCGGCCAGGCCGTCGGCCCGGGCGGGCACGTGCTCCGTGCGCGTGCTGAATAAAGCCGCAGGACACGCCGCCGGGGAATTACATGCTTGTAATCCTGAGCATGACCGGTGTAGCGTCAGCATCAGGAAGCGCGGGACTTAGTGAATCAGCGCCAGCCGTTTCCGTGGTTCCGTAGTTCTCCAGCGATGGGGTCGGCGCCGGGGAGGTAAGCCCCGGCCGCCAGGCCCCTTCGCGCCTCCCGGTGACGCTACTGCCTGGGGTCGGCGCAGCGAAGCACCACGGTGAACAGCCTGGTCACGCGGCGTGTCATCCTCTACCCGGAATGCCGGTGCCGCTTCCCGCGGCGACCGCAGCCTGCAGCGCCCGGGCCGTGACCCGCCGTGCAGGTCAGAGGCCTTGGCGGTCGCCGAAGCGCCCGGCCCGGTCTCCTCCTGCCCCCTGGCGGGTGAGGCTGGCTGGGGCGGTACCCTGCCGGAGCCGTGAGGAGCTATTGCAGGAATTTTCCCGGTCTGTGCCACGATGGGAAGAGAGATATCTTCCGGGGAAGGGCGTTCCGATGTGGTTTCATCAGGTCTTATCGCTGTTACCGGGACTCGTCGCTGCCGTTCAGGGCGCCGCTGTCGTGTAGGGAGCCTGGAGGTATGTCCGGGCCCGCTGCCGCGGCGGGCGCCGGGTGAGGGCGCTGCGATGCGCGGCTTGCGCCCGGCCCGCTCCTTCGGCCATGAGCCGGGGGTGGGCAGTATGGGCGAGCCTCCCGCGGCGCCGTGGCCTGGTCTGCCCGCGGTGCCAGCTCCGGCACCCGGTGCAGCGGTCCCGGCGAGTCCGGGGCAGCGCGGGCCGGAGGGCCAGCCTGGCGCGTGACAGCCGGTGACCTGCCGCGCCACATGATCGGGGTGCCTGGCGGCTTCGCGCGGGCCTTACTCCGGCCGGTGGCGTTCATCTTGATGCTGGTGGCCTGCCACCATGAGAACGGCGGCCAGCAGGTCGCCATCAGCGGCACGGAGCGGCTGGACAGGTACGGCATCGGCCGTGACGCCTACGAGGCCCACAAGATGCTCGCCCGGCTGGGCCTGGTCACCATCATCCCGGACCCCGGCCGCCATCTCGACGGGAAGTCGAAGGCTACAGTGAGGGAGACCCGGCGCTGCGGGCGCCGTCGGCGGCGACGCCCTGACCGAGCTCCGCGCGCAGATCGGCTACCAGCTCAGCCGCTGAACCCGCCAGGCGCATCACACCGCACCCGCCCGCGGCACGAAACCGCCACACCCCGGCCGCGGCCTGCGCGCCGGAGCCTGATATTCATCATGACCGGCCCGCCTGCCGCGGTGCGGGTCGGTTCGTGGCGCCACAGCAAGTGAAGGACCGCCGACCGTACCAGCGGCACCGCATGATGCGGCAGGCACGCAAACGCGTTGCCGAGCGACGCTCCGGCAAGATCGATCTTCCGCAACTTTTCAATTAGGCCCTGGTCAAAGAGCCAGTCGCGTCGGTAGCCGGCGAGGAACCGCACATTCGCCAAAGGAATCCCTGGTGGCTCGCTCCAGACCTCGAACCGCCACCCGCGGGATTCGACCACCTTTCGCGCCCAAGCCAGCGTGAAGGCCACCTTCGGCGAATCCAGTCGATGACGCGGTTTGACGTCAACTACGATCGGTCCTGTGTCGGTGAGCAGCAGATAGTCGGGGATATGGCGCCGGTCGGCGCCGTCGATCGAGGTTTTTAGCATGAACGGCTGAGCGAAGATCCGTTGAACCGTCGGATCGAAGTCTGCGAAGAGCAGGCGCGTCAGCTCCAACCTCGACTCGTAGATGATGTGAGCGCGCTCAGTGCTGGACCAGTAAAACCCTGAATAGTGGCGCTGGCCCTTGTACCAGCGAAACGTTCGCCATGGCCGGCTCATCACAACGGCAGACGCGTGCACCTCAGCCCAAGGCGTCTCCCGCTCGCCGCCATCTGCGGTACGCACACAGAACGACGCTGACTGTATGACGTCCGAAGCAGACATCTCACATCCCAAGCGGCTCACGCCGTCCAGGCATGGATGCGCGAGCAGACACGTCGACAATCAGTGTAGCCAGCGTCAGGGTAGTCGAGATGACCGTCAAATCTCAGTTAGTTGGCCAATTGGCCAAACGGTGGCCAAGATCAATGAGATTTGGCCATAGAATATGAGACCCTACAACTTTCTCACCTGTTAACCCATCATGTCTACAAAACGCGAATAGTGGCCCTGGAAGGCGACGGTTACGGTCGCCGTGGGGCCGTTGCGGTGCTTCGCAACAATTAGGTCCGCTTCGCCCGCCCGCGGCGACTCCTTTTCGTACTGGTCCTCACGGTGCAAAAGGATCACGACGTCGCTATCCTGCTCGATAGAATTATGGGCTATTACGCCGTCCGCGATGAAATTGTGCGTGCCTTTCACGGTGGCGTCATAAACAGGCTGCAGTCCGAGTGGCTCGATGCCGACGATCCGGTCCCAGTAGATGTCGCTGCTGGCTGCTTCCCTGAGCAGATCGGAATTTAGCGCTTCGGCACAGCGCAGGAGCCGGTCTCGGGACGGGGCCGACTTGTAGAGGGTGCTCCCGCAGTAATGCGTGCCGATGGCCGCCTGGAACTGGCGCTCGGTCAAGCCGACGCGGATGCGCTCGGACTTGACGAGATCCCAGATCTGGATGGGGAGCGTATCGGCGTTCGGATTGGCCAGTCGGCCGTCGAGGTAGGCGGACAGTTCGCCGACCAGCCGACCGCGGGAACCGTGCACGCCGATCGTCTGGCAGAACGTCCGCAGGCTGGGTCCATCGGCGACGATGACGTGGAAGTTAGGCCGGTATCCTGCCTTCGTCACCTGCCTAATGCGCGCGATGATGCCGAAGCGGCTGAGCAACAGCGCGACCCCATCGGCGAGGGCCCGGCTGGACGAGGCGTAGTACACCTTCGGCACCGTGTTGGTCCGCCCGACGGTCACGTTCCCGTCGGTCGCCCATAGATGCCGGAGGAAAACCGCGATGTCCCGGTTGCTGGCCGAATACAGCGCTTCCGGGATGCGCTTCTCGTATGACCGTAGGTCATCGATCCCGAGTTCGCGAAACCAGACGTGAAGCGGGTTCAGCCGACCGTGGGTGCAGCGGTAGGGAGACGGCAGGTAGGTATGCCACCAGGTCTTCTGGGGCACCCGGCGCGCCGTTATGCCGAACTCGGCGGACGCGGCGGCCTCCACGAAGGCCAGGTTCTCCTGGTCGTTGGACGTGTAGTGGAGGGGCTGGCTGCGCAGGACGCAGCCGTCGCCGATGAGGTGGGCCAGCAGGCCCAGCCGGTATTCCGACCAGCCGAGGCCGACCGCGATGGGCTCCGGGTTGCGGCGCGGGATGCCGATGCGACCGCCGGCGGCCAGGTCCTCCAGGGGCAGCCAGCCTTCGAGGGTCAGGAAGCGGTGGTTGGACGACGCCTTGACTTCGCGGCCGGAGGCCAGCCGTAGCCGGTATACCTCCTTGGTTCCTGACGCGAAGACCTTGGTGATCGGCGCGGGGACCAGCCGGTGCTGCTCGTCAACCGACCAGACCAGGACCCCGTCCCAGCCGTCGCGCATCAGCTCGGCAAAGGAAACCGGCGCGCCCGTGTCGGCCCGGATGAGCGTCGTGTCCGCGGTCAGGCAACCTGACTCACGCAGGTCCGAGAGCATCGGCTTTTTGTCCGTGCGCTGTTCGGGGCCGCGGTTGAGCTGGGAGAGGGCGACGACGGGGACCTCGAGTTCCTTGGCCAGCAGCTTGAGGGAGCGGGACAGGTCCGAGACCTCCTGCTGCCGGTTCTCGACCCGCTTGGGCGAGGACATCAGCTGCAGGTAGTCGACGATGACGAACTTCAGGTCGTGCCGCTGCTTCAGCCGCCGGCACTTGGCCCGGATCTCCATCATCGACATGTTCGGCGAGTCGTCGATGAACAGCGGCGCGTCGGCCACCTCGCTCATCCGGCGGGCCAGCCGGGCCCAGTCGTCGTCGTTCATCTGGCCGGTGC
>Ga0335073_10000875_pt1 | contig 39745 bp, 27 predicted proteins | sample Lox_Sample_22_FD_207093 | JGI IMG/M metagenome (GOLD analysis project Ga0335073, IMG submission 207093) | Soil microbial communities from Loxahatchee National Wildlife Refuge, Florida, United States - Lox_Sample_2.2 | ecosystem: Environmental > Terrestrial > Soil > Wetlands | place: USA... | reverse complement strand
GCGCAGAGATGCCGCCGGCCTGCGAGGCAGTTGCGGCAGCGGCCGCAGGTGACGTGTCCTTCGCCGCTGACGATGTCGCCGGGATAGAAGTCGTTTACGTTGGAGCCGACGGCGACGATTTCGCCGACGAACTCATGACCGACAGCCATGGGCACGGGGATGGTCTTCTGCGCCCACTCGTCCCATTGGTAGATGTGCACGTCGGTGCCGCAGATGCCGGTGTAGTGAACGCGAATCAGCACATCGTTGATACCGATTTCGGGCTCGGCGATGTCTTCCAACCACAAGCCACGCTCGGCGCGGCTCTTTACCAAAGCTTTCATGATCTCCCCAAATGTTAAAGCATCAGTGCAGCCAGAAGGGCTGTGCGCGGCACGAGGTGCTCGAGAAGGATGTACTCGTGCTCGGCGTGGGCTCCCGCTCCGACTGCTCCCATACCATCCAGTGTAGGAATGCCGAGGGCAGCGGTAAAGTTTCCGTCCGATCCTCCGCCGGTGCTCGCTTCTTCGAGAGTAAAGCCGAGTGCGGCGGCGAGGGCGCGGGCCTTGCGGAAGAGCTGTGCGATTTCTTTCGTGCGCTCCATGGGCGGGCGGTTGAGGCCGCCGCTGATGCGCAGTTTGCAGGCGCGGTCGCGGGGCTTGAGAGTTTGAAAGCTGCGGTCGATGCGGGCGGCGTCGCCGGCGCGTGCAACTCGGACATCGAACTCGGCCCAGGCGCTGGCGGCGACGACGTTGGAGCGGGTTCCGCCGGAGACGACGCCGGGGTTTACGGTGATACCGCGCTGGAGGTCGATGAACGTGCTGATGCGCTCGATCTGGTGTGCCAGCTCAAGGACGGCGCTGTGCCCGGCGGTGAAATCGATGCCGCTGTGCGCGGCGATGCCGGTTACGTCGAGGCGGTAGTTTCCTACTCCCTTGCGCGCGGTTTTGTAGGCTCCGCCTTCACCTTGAGCGGATTCGAGCACGTAGACGGCCTCGCACTCGCGGGCGGTCTTCTCGGTGAGCGCGCGGGAACAGGTGCTGCCGATCTCTTCATCGCTGTGCAGCAGGAGGATGATGGGCCTGGAGAGTGCTTGCAACGCGTGGAGGGCCTGCACGGCGGCGAGGGCCATGATGACGCCGGCCTTCATGTCGAGGATTCCCGGACCGTGGATGCGGCCTACTTCCTCACGCCACGGCATGCGCTGCAACGTGCCGATCTCCCATACTGTGTCGAGGTGCCCCAGCAGAAGCAGGGGCTTGCGCTGGCTGGCGCGGCGGGGTTTGAAGCGGACTTCGAGCAGATCGCCGAATTTGCGCTGGCGATAAAATTTGATGCGGCCATGCAGCGGGGCGCACCAGCCGGCAACCAGGGCTGTGGCCCGGTCGACGGCTGCTTTGTTGTGGCTCGGAGATTCGACATGCACCAGCTCGGAAAGCATGCGCAGCATCTGCGGCTGGCTCTTTACGATGAATGCATGCAGGTTCTGAAGAAGCGCATCCTGCCCAGTTTTCAGATCAGTTGATGGGGAGGGCCGGGATGTTTTTCCGGAACCGTTTGTGTCTGGCAGAGCGCGGGTCTTCTTCATTGTGTGTCGATGGAGGTCCTGTCGATGGGGCACTGATAGCCAACAGCGGCGATGGCTCCCAGAGCCTGCCCGGCGATGTTTTGTGCGGCGTCGGGATCGTTTGGCAGGATATGTGACTGACGTAAAGCGCGAAGCTGAGATGTTCGCCGGAAAGGGTGGTTATGTAACCAGCGAGGCCTTTGCCCACCAGCATCAGGCGCTTGTTCAGGAGATATTCGTTGCCATAGGTGCCGGCTTTGGCGAATACGTGTACGGCTGCGGGCGTGTTGGTCTGGATCATTGCCGACGTGCCGTCTGTGCCGAGCGCGGGCAGGGTGCTGTGTAAGAGGTTGAAATCGGATTGTGTTGCCATATGAGCGAGGTAATGCACCATGAAATCCGGGGTGTAGAAAGCCGATGCTGCGCCACCGGCTCGCCGGCCTGCGAAGCGCCGATGAGAAGATTGAGGCCTGCCTTCTGCAGAAAGTCGTGCTCCGGCTCGAATCCCTTCTCGTCGATTTATCCGTGGCTTTGCCGAGCACGGCTCCCGGTATCCAGGGCGTCATGCTGGCGTGCAGGTTCTGGCTTACTTTGAGCGTCACTTTGACTTCCTCGCTCAGCGGTGGAGAGATGTGTTCGGCAACACGGTTTTCAGGGGTATAAGACGCTTTCAGGTGGTGGAAGTCAATGTCTGTTACAAGGGACGGCTGCTTGAGCGAGATGCATTTCTCGGTCAGCGCATGTGCAAGAAGGGCTGGGGTTTCAGCGCGTAGAACAATGAGAGATCCCAGACGAGCACAACGCGTGCCTGAGCAGCGGCAATTTCTTGATGCTTTCATTGTGTGGCTCCCCTCGTTCGCCCCGGCAACTGTTAGACAGCGACGCTACTCATTGCTTTAGCTTGGATTGTCCTTGTTGCGGAGTGGGAGGGGCCGGGTAATGGCACTCGCCGGCGACGCTCTCTGGTGCATTTGCAAATGTTACGGTCCCTTGATGGAAATATGGCGGGTCGGCATCGTCAAATGCGATCGGCAGGGGTGGCAGAATCGGCTGAGTGGGCGGGGCTGTCGCAAAGCCAGCAGGCATGGCGATATTGAAGGCATAGCAGCCAGCGACGGGGCAGTCGATATCTTTCGTCCCATAAGAGCATATCTGGTCATCGGTGCACCCGCTCCCCGGCTTGCATCCGCAGGAATTTGCAGCGGGGTTCCAGGAGCAGAAGGAGGTCGGCTGGCAGAAAGCGCCACGGTTCTGCGGCTCCAGGTCAGCCGCTTCGCTTAAGTCCACATTCACCGTCAAAACTCCGGTCGTCGCATCATAACTATTGAAGGTGGCCCAGGTCCCGCTCGGGTCCGGCGTCATCGGAAAAGAGTCATCGGGAGTCGTAACGCGCGCTGGCGTGATGGCCGCCTTTGCCTGGGACTGGCTCAGCCCCGCCCCGATATACAAGCTGTAAGTCTGCCTGGTGGAGTTCGTGGCGAAGAGGAAAAACACGTAGTAATTCTGGTTCGGCTGAAAAACAGTGAGGCGCTGCGGGAGGCCCGAACCCGGCGGCGGTGTTTGATTGACGCCCGGAACGGTTGTGTCCAGGTAATACTGCGCGTGGTTGAGCGTGAGCGTGCTGCGCTGCGCGTTATTCTGGCCCATCATGCGGATGGAGGGCCGTTTCGTGAGGTCATTGGGGGCGGACTGAATAGCCTGCAGTTCTGTCGGCGTCACGGTTTGGCGATACAACGGTACGCCATAACACCCCGGGTCCGAGCACACGTTGGCCCAGTTGCCGGAACACGGCCCGCCGTTAACAGCGCACTGAGCGACAATGGCGGTTGTGAGGTATTCGTACGGACTGGTGGTCGCCGTGGCGCCTGCGCCATTCGATGTGACTGGATCAGGTGGCAGTTGTCCAGTGGAGCATTGATCGGTAATCAGAGGCGCATTGAAGAATGTGCCCTGCGTGACGGAAATCGTCGGCCCGGATGTAGGCGTATTCTGCGTATCGTTCGAGGTCAGCCCGGTCAGGCTTCCATCGTTGTCCGTCAGTTCCGTCTGGCGGTCAATATCCGTAAAGCTGGCGCTGAACATATTGTGGTCCCACGTGCAATACCTGTCCTGGATCGCCGGGGTGTTTTCGATAAAGCTGCCTGGAAGGTAGAGCGGCTCGATAACGAAGTGGCGGATGTCCACGTTGTTGAACACCAGGTTGTCCGAGTTGAATGCAGGCGGGTAATAAAAGCCGTTGGGCTGCTTCCAGGCAATCGCCGCGTTGGGCAGAACACAGTTGTTGGTCTTTTGATTTGTGGGTGGCGACTGCAACACACCGAAACGATAGGCGTTCATCCACGTCTGGCTGATGCAGTTTCCATTCGGGTTGTTATCTCCCGGCTTGCAGTCTGCCAGCGTGCCGATCGTTGTCGCATGAACGTCGGAATAGATGTTGTTGTATTGGCTCGCCGGCCCATCATAAATATTGAACAGCCGCTGGTTGACACCGAAATTGGATACCTGAAAGGTGATCCCGTCCTGTACTGAGATGCAATAGGTAGGGCCATATGCACAGTTAAGCCCGCCAGGATTGAACGGCCCCGCATTGGAGGCATACGGATTCGCCGGGAGGTCGCCGTTTACGATCGGCTGCGTATTCCCCACCAGAATACTGTTTTTCAGCACAGACCAGTAGCCTTGAGCGGCATCCGAGCGGGTGTAGCCCCCGCCGCTGATAAATGTAAGGCCCGCATTCTGCACGTCGGTGATGGCGGAGTTGTCCAGCAGATACCACCATGCTCGCAGCCAGACAGCGGCGTAGTTGGTCTGCGCCCAGTTAAACGATGTCGTGTAGTGGTCGAGGACGGTAGCCGCACATCCGGTAAGGTTCGGGCCATTTCCCGTGCATGGAGGCGCGAGGCTGCAATCGCTCTGATATGCGCTGTTACAGAGGGTGGTTTTATTCCGCGAGTCGGTTTCTATCGGATAATCGTCCTGTGGCACGGAGTTCGGATTCGGAACGGAATACAGCTTTGTGCTGTCGGACATGCCTGGGCCAAAAACAACTCCGCTGCATTCGGTGGTTGCCCCTACTGTTTCGAGCGAATTCATGGCCGTACTGCAGGAATTGCCCTTGAATGTCATCAGCGGTACAGCTCCGTACAGTCCCGGCGACTTCTGCATGCCTGCATACCCCATCCAGCTCTCATATCGCGAAGGGCCGCTGAGGCCCGCAGGCGGCATCCAGTAGCAGGCCCCGCATGATCCCACTCCGACTGCGGCGTTGTACTCAAAGTCGTTCCAGCCGTTCATGATCCAGAATGCCGAGGGGTTGACGACGTCCGAGTAATAAATGTAGTTGGGAGCCGCGTTCGGAATCTGGCTCCCCTGGTTGCCGTTATTCAAATCAAGAATGCCCGGCACCATGCGCGGATTTGTAGCCGTATTGTCCAGCGCTCCCTGCACCGACATGGCGACATTCGAGTAGAGCCGATTATTGGTCTCCGTCGCATCCTCCAGATAGAACCCGTGCCCAATGGACTTATAACCGACATTACGAGCCAGAGTGACTCCCTGCGTGGCATGCACCGTGATGAAACGGGTCATCGAATCCACAATCGAGGAATCGGCAACGTAGGTTCCCAGAAAGTGCGTGACGGTATTCGGTTGGGGAACACTGCGGTCCATATGAAAATGGACCGGATAATGCCCAATGGAGCCTCCCTGTGCGAGTTGATAGAACTCCACGCCCTGCACCTCAAACGCGGAGAAACCTTGGCGCGCGATAGTGCTTCCGCCATAAAAGTTGCCGGGCGTGGCCGGGAAATGGTCCACTGTGCGGTCTGTCTGTGGCATATCTCCCTCCGAGGCAATGATGATGCTCCGGGTAAGCAGCGCTACGATGGCGCGCGTTTCTATATTGTGGGGAGGCAGGTTTGTTACGTTGGGGTCTGGAGCGGGGCCGGTATTGGGGTGGTCCGCGGCCACCGAGCTGAAATCGTAGGTTTGGCCGTTATGAGGATACTTCACGGAAGTCTGGACGTTGATCGTGGAGGTGTTTCCGTTGATTACGACGTTCTGGATCACCAACTCCTCGGTGTGGCTGGGAAGGTAGTCGGTCGTAGTCACTACAATGTGATCGCCCGGCGCCCACGTGGGCACTGCGCGGTCGATGGTAAAGGAGTTTTCGCCGCCATGCAGATCCGTAGTCAGCCGTCCCCAGCTTGTGCCGGAGTCCGCCGGATTGGTTTCGATCGTTCCCATCCGGATGCCTTTGGCCCCCCTCAGCATGAGTGTTCCACCCGCTGACACGGCCAGCACCTTGCGGCCAAAATACGCTCCGGCAATATCGTTCGACTCCAGCACTTCGTACTGGTAGAAGCAGTCGTTGTTCGGCAGAGGATAGGCTGGATCGGCCGTCGATGCCGGAATACAAGGCTTCGTGGAAATCTCTTTCATGGGCAGATTGGGATTTGAATTCCAGACTGCTTGAGGGACTCCGCACGTCGCCCCACTCAGACAGGTAATGCTCGGAATGCCGTCAGTCGCTGTTCCCCAAAGCCAGATGGTCAATGGACCATGAATGGGAGAAGTCGCTCCGGCCTGGAGCGTCCCACCCGCCTCTACGAGAATGGAATGCGCATGGAAGTCAATCTGCTTATCTTGAAACGTGAGCGTCCCTCCGTTCCAGATATTCACATTTCGATAGACATAAATACCTTGCGCGACGCTGCCATCCGCGACGCAGTTGACCCCATTGATCTGCAAATCCGTATCTTGGTTGCCTGCAGGCAGAATATGGTGGGGATTGTTATTTGCGCTGCATGATTCTACAGCCAGCACGGATGAGGTTCCGAGCTGGTTGACCTGAGTCTCTCCACATGCCACGATCACTGCCAGAATCAAACTGGCAAGAAGAAGCTGCCCGACGCGCAAGATTTTATTCTTGAAGTTACACCGAGCACTGTCCTTTGCCGATATTCCGAACCGGGAAAACACTGCAGAAGAACTTACGATCATGACGAGACGCACCCAATATGCCAGAGCCACAAGGATTCCGATGGATGGCTCGGCTCCTTTCCTGACTGAAATACACACAACGTGCGTGGCCCGAGCGCATGAAGCCTCCCTGGAACTTATTCCTAGACCATGAGCGGGTATACTCGCATGGTCGTCTAAAACTTAGATTATCTAACTATAATAGACCCGAAATGTCAAACGCGAAATCCTACATCAGCTCCAATGAATTCGCCGAAATTTTAGATCGTATCGATCACGCGCCAGCCGGGTCGTTAACCGAACACGTCATTGTCAGCGAGAACATAGAAGGGCTCTTACATCGCTTGCGCTCAAGCCAAGTTTTTCTGCCACGGTCTCGTGAAGAAGTATCACATGCCCAGGGAAGTCGCGGATAAGAGAAATATGAATCCATTCGATCCTCTTGTAATTCGAGGTAGTTCATTTTATTTAGCTATATTAAATATTTGTTAATCGTTCTGTAAGATCACAGCAATAAATCTGCCACATATTCATTACGCTTTCAAGAAAAAAACCCTCCTCTGCAAATCACGGGAACTTTTCTTCAGCTGGCTTTTTCCCGGCTCCTGAGATCTCGGGCATCACCGGCTGCTGCATCGCGAAGCTTCTTTGTCTGCTCGGCAAGAATCGTTATACCGTTTGTGAGGTAGTCCGTAATCGCTGCAAACTCGGCTTTACTATATTTCGAAAGCAGACGAGACATCTCAATATAGATTCCGTCATAGAGCTGGTCGAGCTTGCGGATCTTTGCGGGCACCGCATGGATGGTCACTCGTCTGCGATCCTCGGTGTCTCGCACTCGTTGTACATAGCCATCGGCCTCGAGCCGATCCACCAGGGCAGTCACAGCCGCACCTGTAAGTCCTATGTTATCGGCGAGCCGACCAGCCGTCATCGCGTCTTCACCTAGAAGGCGAAGAGCCTTAACGTCCGTGGCATGCAGCCCAAGCTGCTGAGCAACGGCTTCGTGGAACATTACTACTCGCCCGGCATAGTTCCGAATGAGGGGCACATAAATTTTCATTCTGGGGTTTGACAAAGCATCCTCATTTGATTCTCCAAGTAAATCATTAGATCATACAATAATAATTATGATTAACAATATGACAGCTTTATAAAAGGATGGTATCAATGGTTCGCCGGCCTTTCAAGCCTTCCCGGTTCCGGTGAGCTCTTTTCCTGGTACCGAGAGCTGTAACGACGATCGCGGATGCAGACGACCTCTTTGTCCTTCGGGGCTATCTGCCTCTCACGCGCGGCGTTGGCGTTGTGTGAACCGAGAATTGTGCGGCGAGAGCATGTCGATCGGTGGAGCCTTTCGCTGTGCGAGGGAAGTCTGTCACGATGTGGATCCGTTCGGGAGCCTCGAAGGCGCTGAGCAATGAGCGGCAGTAGTCTCGCAGTTCATTCTCCGTCGCTTCCATTCCAGGACGCAGAATAACGGCCGCGTGGGCATCTTCACCGTAGATTGCGTCAAGCTCACCGAACGATGCCGTTTCGAGCACTTTCGGGTTCGACAAGAGGACCGTGTCGCCCCGTCTTGCTGCGCATTGTTAAGACGCAGCGGTTGAGAACAGAGAGATCAGTCCCTCTGGAATCGTAGGATGTGCGAGGATTGCCTCGCGGAGCGCGGTGTAAGGCATACCACCGAGCATGGCAATCTGCACACATGCCATAATCTCGCCTGCACCCACGCCGAACGCCGCGAACCCGAGGATGTTATCGCTGTCGCGCTCCACCAGGCACTTAAGGAACCCGCGCGTTTCCATAAGGCTGCGCGCCCGCAGCACGGCCTCCATTGGGACCTTAAAGAGACGATAGGCAATGCCCTTAGTCTTCGCCTGCTTCTCCGTCATTCCAACGCGCGCGAATTCCGGGTCCGTAAAGAGGCAGAAGGGCACCTGCCTACCGGTAGTTACGTGGTTCCCTCCGAGCATATTGTCGCGGACCACGCGGAAGTCATCCTCGCTAATGTGTGTGAATTGCGGGCTCCCCGCGACCTCCCCCACAGCCCACACGCCCTGAGCAGTCGTCTCCAGTCGCTCGTTTACTTTGATATATCCGCGTTCTGTCAGCTCCACACCGGTGAGTTCCAGCCCGATGTCTTTTGTGTTCGGCACGCGTCCGGCTGCGACCAAAAGATGCGTACCCTCCAGCGACTTCTCTACGCCATTCTGCTCGAGAGTGACGCGCACCGACTGTCCTGATACTCCGGATACGCTTTTTATCTTGGCATTCAGAACCAGTTCTATGCCTTCGTCCTGGAAGAGTCCCTGCAAGCCTGCTGTGGTGTCATCGTCTTCGCCATGAATGACGCGATGATTGCGATCTATGACGGTGACCTTACTGCCAAATCGGCGCATCGCCTGGGCGAACTCCAGCCCGACGTACCCGCCTCCGATAACAACCAAGTGCTCGGGTACAACGTCAAGTTCCAGGGCTTCGACGTGGGTCAGCGGCCGTGCCGATGCCAGCCCAGGGATGTTCTCGATAGCCGCATGCGTCCCTGTGCCGATCACTACATTCTCGCCACGCAGCAATCGTTTCGTTCCGTCCGGCAGCGTTGCCTCAAGTATCTTTGGTCCCACAAACCTTCCTGATGCCATGACCAACTCAGCTCCGCTTTGCCTGTAGAGAGCGAGATGCGTGTCTACGAGTCCCTGAACCATTCTCCGCTTCCGATCCCTTACACTGGGCATATTGACGCGGAAGCTGTCGATGCTGATTCCGAACTCCTCGCTGCGCCGAACATTGTGCGCGACCTGCGCCGTATGAATGACATTCTTGCTTGGCAGACATGCGATGTTCGGACAGGATCCGCCGACATACTTGCGTTCCACCACCGCGACGCGCTGTCCTCGCCCTGCGAAGGTCCAGGCCAGCAGTTTCGAGCCTGCGCCGCTACCGAGGATGAGGAGATCGTAAACTTCCGGCTGTTCTTGAATATGCATATGTACTGTTCTCCGTCATAGGTGATGCATTAGAGTTTGCATTGCCATTCGATTTCACACGGAAGGTCGACATTTACAGGTTGGGCCTCGACATGTGTCCTTCTGGAACTGCAGCTTCTTCGATGCGCAGTTGATTGCCTTCAATTTCGGTGCCAGGAGCCTTTGCAACATCATTCGGGCCCGGTGCAATCTGACTCTCACCAGCGAGCTGCTGATATCCAGGATCTGCGCCGTGTCATTTACATTGAGTTCTTCTACATCGCGTAGAAGGAACACTTGCTGGTAAATATTGGGAAGCATCTCGACGGCCTGCTGGAGTAATTTCCGGATCTCCTCGCGCTCGACCACGTCGGAAGGAAGTTCTCGCCAATCGCGCAGGAGTGCTGGAGACACAGGCATCTCTTCACCCTGAAGTTCATCAAGAGACACGATTCGGATGGTCGCCTGTCGCCGTAGCCGGTATCTCGCCTCGTTTAACGCAATGCTGATCAGCCACGTACTGAACTTCGAATCGCCCCGGAAAGCCCGTAGATTTCGAAAGGCCTTGATGAACGCTTCCTGTGCGACGTCCTCAGCGTCCTTCTCATTCTTCATGTGGAAGAGAGACATCATGTAGACACTCCGCTCATAGGGGCGAATCAGCTGATGGTAGAGCTGAGCATCTCCAGCCAAAATAGCGGCAATCAGATCTGATTCCTTTCCAGTTTGAACGCAGGAATTCATTCCTTTGACCCCGTTTCCAGCAGTTTTCCGAAAGGAGTGTCCACTGACGGTTGTTGAGTCATTCTCCTGTTGAGCTGGTACCTCGTCGTGTAGCGCCATGTTGCCGGGGTGGTTTTCCCGAGTGCCACAAGTCCCGTTCATAAGTCGCGCTCGGTGCCTCGGAGGTTGAGCATCAAATGCCTTTGATTTCGCCACCATCCATTCGCACAGAAGCTCCTGTCATCCACTTCGCCTGGGGCGACACCATGAAAGCCATCAGGTCTGCAATCTCTTCCGGCCTCCCGAAGCGAGCAATACCTACTTCCTCCGGGAATTTCTGTACAGCCTGCTCCACGCTGAGGTGGTGTGCAGGTGCCCACTTCTCCAAGAAGGATTGTCTACGTCCGGTCATCACAGGACCCGGCACCACGCTGTTGACCTGAACGCCGTCCTTGATGCCTTGCTCTGCGAACGCTTTTGCGAGCGCGACGATCGCGGCATTTACTGCAGCGACGGCTGCGAAGTCGGGTTTGGGATCGAGAGCCGCGCTTCCGGAAATCAGAACGACAGATCCGTTCGACGCTTTCAATGCATCCCAGGCACGTATCGTCAGGCGTCGTGTGCCGTGGAGCTTCAGTGCCATGCCATCCTCCCACTGCGCGTCGGTCATTTCGAACAAATCGACTTGCGGCACCGCTCCGGCAATATTCAGCAGGGCGTCGATTCTGCCAAAGCGGTCGAGGACGTTGCCGACAAGGATCTCTGCTGACTGAGAGTCGCGCAGGTCGAGCGCACAGACCAGGGACTCAGCGCCTGCGGCGTGGACAGCAGCCGCGGTTTTTTCCAATTCCTCCTTATTTCTCGCGACCAGGACAACAGCGGAGAAATCGCGTGCTAACCGCAATGCCGTCGCTCGGCCAATTCCCTGGCTTGCGCCTGTCACGATGGCAACTGAACTGTTTTTCACCCGTGTCCTCAGTTCATTTCCGAATTCCTTGTCGCTCGGCTTCCAAAACAATGTCGACCACAAGATTTGGCGCAGTGTACATTGGCATATGGTCTACCGCGTGTGACCGGATGGTTGCGCCCATCCTGTCAGCCATAAAGCGCTGGCTCTCCGGTGCAATCATGCGATCCTCTTCCGCAATGAAGAACCATGATTGTTTGGTCTTCCACGCAGGCGCGGGAGCTTTCTCCTGAATACAATTCACTGCGATTGGCCGCTGCACCGCCGCCATAATAGCTATCTGATCTGTCGAGGCCTTGTGAGCCACCGCGTGACCAAAGCCATCCTCCGGCATCCAAATCAGTCCATACGCATCCGGTACGAGCCTGGGGGCTTCTGGATGCTGAGCGGCACGATAGAAGACATCTGCGACTGTTTCACCCTCATCGGGCGCCAATGCGGCTATGTATACGAGCGACCTCACCCGATCATCATGGGCCGCAGCGATCACGGCACCTGCATACGCGTGCCCTACCAGGATGACCGGGCCGTCCACCCTCTCGATCACACGTCGAAGAGCAGCGGAGTCATCTGTCAGCGAAGTGAGCGGAACGGGCGCCGCGGTGACGTTCAGCCCCTGGTGTCGCAGAGGCTGAATGACATTGCTCCAACACGATCCGTCGGCCCACGCACCATGCACCAAAACAACCGTGCCCGCTTTGGCATAAGAACTCATCGAGACAGCACCTTTTCCTGCCGGCCGGCGATTTCATTCGCTTCGAAGAACGCTTTCATCGCAGCGGCGATTTCCACGACGTGCGTCTCAATGGCAAAGTGGCCCGTGTCCAGGAACCGGACCTGCGCATTGGGAAGGTCCTTTCGAAACGCTTCTGCTCCGGCTGGGACGAAGAATGGGTCGTTCTTGCCCCAGATCGCCAGCAATGGTGGCTTCGCGCTTCGAAAATATTCCTGAAACTTCGAATAGAGCTTTACGTTCGATGCATAGTCCAGAAACAGATCGAGCTGAATGTCTTTGTTTCCCGGGCGTTCCAGCAAAGCCGTATCCAGTGTGTATGCTTCGGGAGCAACGCTATCTGGATCAGCTACGCCGTGTGTGTACTGCCAGCGTGTTGCTTCCAAAGTGAGAATGTTTTCCCGGAGCACCTCTCGGTTTTCAGCTGTGGGCTCAGACCAGTATTTCCTGATTGGTCCCCACGCATCGCCGAGGCCCTCTTCGTAGGCATTGCCATTCTGCGAAACGATGGCTGTAATTCGTTCCGGATGGCGCATCGCCAGACGAAGGCCCGCTGGGGCTCCGTAGTCAAATACATAGATTGCATATCGATTGAGGCCGAGCGCGTCAGCCAAGGCCTCGAGCGTGCCAGCCAACGCGTCGAACGAATAGTCATATTTTCGTTCTTCCGGAACCTCTGTGAATCCGAACCCGGGCAGATCGGGCGCGATCACGCGGTATTGATCGGCGAGGCGTGGAATGAGATTCCGGAACATGAATGACGAGGTTGGAAACCCGTGCAGCAGTAGTAGTACTGGCGCAGCCGCATCGCCAGCCGATCGATAGAAGATCCGGACGCCGTCCGCTTCCACTCTGTGGACAGATGTCACAGGCACAGTGGAGTAGGCCACTCCACTCTCCGCGTTAGTTGCTTGTCCTGACACGACCCGACTCATAATGACTCCTCTTCATTCTGGTTGATGTGGTTGTGTGGGGGCAGCCTGTCGATCGGCGCCCTTCCGATACACCAGCGGTGGTCCATCAGCGTGGAGTAGAATGGAAGTTACCCGGCTGATAATTGCGTGCTCGTTGCGTATCATTCTGGAACGACGTAATGCATGTCAACTGTCCGGGCGCAATCGAAATGCCAAACACAGTGCCTCTTACTTTGCTGCCAATTGTCGAGCTAACTTCTTCCTGCTCCGCGGGATCGATTGGCAAGGTCAAAACAAGTCTCAATCTCCAGCTGACGAAGTTGCGACGGATGTCCGACAGTGACGGATGTTAGTCGTGAGCTTCGTCGCGCTGCGCGGATGCTCCGCAGCAGTGACCGTGGGATGTCCTGGAGGAGCCCCACAAGAATGGGACGCAAATCGCGCGACCTCGCTTTCCAGATCCAGCGCTCCAGCATATGTCGTCATCCGAACCAACTCCCTTCAGACCGCTAAACGCATTCCGGTGAACTGCCAGCGAGTCGCCGGCGGGAAGAAATTGCGATAGGTGGCACGCATGTGATCCGCAGGCGTGACACAGGATCCCCCACGCAAAATCATTTGACCCGACATAAACTTTCCGTTGTATTCCCCTAAGGCGCCTGGAAGAGGGTTGTACCCTGGATAGCCCGTGTAGGCGCTGGCCGTCCATTCCCAGCAATCCCCAAAGAGCTGCTGAACACCATCGCCGACCGCCGCTGCCGGATGCAGCCGCCCCGCATCCAGCAGATTCCCGGTGCGCGGTTCCTGGCTGGCAACAAACTCCCACTCCGCCTCGGTTGGGAGGCGGCAGCTGCGCCAGCGCGCGAATGCGTCTGCTTCAAAGAAGCTGATGTGGCACACAGGAGTATCGAGGAGCATAGAGAGACCGTGCCAACCCCTCAGTGTGAAGACACGCCAGCCCGTCTCATCGCCGGGGTCGCGCTCCCAATACAGCGGAGCCTCCCAGCCTGTCAGCTTCACCGTCTCCCAGCCATCCGACAGCCAGAGTTCCGGACGCGTATATGCGTCATCCGACATAAACTCCAGATACTCGCGGCATGTAACTTTGCGACTTGCGACCCGGAACGGTTCCAGGTAGGCCTTGTGACGCGGAGTCTCGTTATCGAAGCAGAAATTCAGCGGGTCTTCCGCGTTCACCGGATGACCGATTTCAATCAGCCCACCCTGAACGTTCTGCCACCTGAGCTTCGCGATCGTGTGGCCGGTTTCGCCACCCAGGGAAGCCTCATCATATGAGGGGTGCAGGGGATTCGAGAAGAATGCATGCTTGATATCGGTCAGTGTCAGCTCCTGGTGTTGTTGCTCGTGGTTTAGGCCCAACATGATGCGCCTTGACGCTTCCGCATCCATCGATCGCCCTAAGAATCTCTCCATCTCGTTGTCCACATGCGCGCGAAAAGCAAGTACATCATCGAGTGAAGGACGGGAAAAGGAGGCACGCAGCTTCTTCCCCGGAATCTCCTCGCCGAGAGAGATGTAATAGCTGTTGAACAGGCGATGGAACTCTTCGCGAAAAAGTTTGTAGTCTGCGAGAAATGGCCGCAGCACTAATGTCTCAAAAAACCATGTGGTATGTGCCTGATGCCATTTCACGGGACTGGCCTCAGGACATGACTGAACCATCTGATCCTCGGCAGACAGACTCCTTACCAGAGAGCGTGTCGTCGAACGCACGGTTTTATATTTCGAATCGAGAATCGACACGGTCATAAGTCATCAGCCGGGATTCCAAGGCCGGCAGGAGACTAACGACGAGGCGTGACCAAAGCGCAAAAATACCCTCCGGCGTCAGTCACGACTCTGGAAGCAATCAACTTGCCAGAACAAGTTGTTTCCAGAGGGGGATGGGAAAAAACAGACAAGTGGTTTTTCTGCAAAAAGATGCGATTGGGAGGAGCCCGACACGCCTCGTGTCGATAGTGACGGATTTGTGACTGATGTTCGCCACTGACGGATTCTCGTCGCGACAATTGCCGCGGCACTCGGTATGAGAGCAATTCAGGCCTGACGCATCTGACTCTCGACGGCACTCTCCCGCTGGGACGGGCTGGGACGGATTATCCGAAGCTTCCGCATTTTGTAAACCAGGGATGTGCGTTTCATTCCCAGTCGTTGAGCCGCGCCATTCTGCCCGCCCACGACCCAGTTACTCAATTCGAGAGCACGTACAATATGATCTCGCTCAACTTCTTCAAGACCAGTCATGGGCAGATTTGATTCCCTTGAAGCACTGTAGGGCTCCAGTTCGGAAGTGGGCGCCCGCAAGACAGTGTGAGGAGAAAGAATGACGGCCCGCTCGACAAAGTTTTGCAATTCGCGCACATTTCCCGGCCAGCGATATCGCAAGAGCGCATCCAGGGTCTCCGAAGGGATTGTGTCGATTCTCTTGTTCATTCGTCGCGCGTAGAGCTCTGTGAAGTGCCAGACCAGCTTCGGGATGTCCTCTGTACGTTGCCGCAAGGCGGGAACATTGATCGGAAATACCTTCAGCCGATAGTAGAGGTCTTCGCGAAACATCGTCTGCCTTACCATCGCGGCCAAATCGCGATGGGTGGCTGCGATGAGGCGAACGTCCACCTTGTGAGTACGGTTGCTGCCCAGCCTCTCGAATTCCTGCTCCTGCAGGACTCGCAGCAATTTTGCCTGAAGTTCCAGCGGAATGTCGCCGACTTCATCCAGAAAGAGCGTGCCTTTGTTTGCGAGTTCAAAACGTCCCGTTTTCTGCGCAATCGCTCCGGTGAATGCCCCTTTTTCGTGTCCGAAAAGCTCACTTTCAAGGAGCCCAAGCGGGATTGCGGCGCAATTCAGTTTGACGAAGGCTCGCTCCCGGCGACTGCTCAGATTGTGAATAGCGCGCGCAATCAGTTCTTTCCCTGTTCCCGTCTCACCCAGGATCAGCACGCTCGAATCCGTAGGCGCGACAACGGACACAAGGTGCAAGGCGGTCTTCAAGGCCGGACTTTCGCCGACGATTGCCCCAAACTCGGCGCGGATTTCCTCTTCGAGATACAGTCTCTGTTTCGTCTCGCTGACCCGATCTTCCGTTGCCTTTTCAAAATCCAGCGCATTCTCAACAGCAATGGCTACTTCTCGGGCAACTTGTTCGAGAAAGGCAAACTCATCTTCGGAGAATGCCCTCTCCGAGCGACTGAATGCTCCCAAGACACCGACGACACCCTTTCGACCGACAAGTGGGAGTTCGCATCCGGATTTCAAGCCTTCTGCCACCACTCGCTCAAAGAAATGTCGCCCTTCGCGACTGCCGTAGGTTTCGGGGTCATCCCTGAGGTCTTCGAGCGTGTTGATATGTTGATTCTTGCCGGTGAGAAAGGCTTTGCCACAGGTCGATCCTTTGAGCGGAACCATCGTACCGTCGACGATGGCGCCCCTGCCGGCGGGGTTGTAGAGAATGGTTACGCAGAGTTGCGCGCTATCAATATCCGGCAGGAGCAGAGCGCAAAAGTCACACCGCGTCACTCTCAGCAGATCCGTTGAGAGCGTCTCCACCAAATGACGGAGGTCCAGTTTCGAGGTCATGCTGTTTGTGATTTCCAGAAGCAGGCGCAGTCGATCGCGTTCGAGCCGCAGGCTTTCCTCATTGAGATGGCGCTCAATTGCGATTCCCGCAATGTGGCTGGCATTCTCGATCACTTGCAGATCGGCGCCACCAGGGCTACGCGCTTCACGATAATGAATGGCGAAGGTCCCGAGGACTTTACCTTCGGTCGTAAACAAAGGTCGCGACCACACTGCACGAATTCCATAAGGCAAGAGCAGGTGACGATAATGATCCCAAATGGGGTCATTGAGGATATCGGTCACATATACGGGTTCCTTTCGATAAACGGCTGTGCCGCAGGATCCACCTTTCGGACCGATATGCATTGACCCTACGTGAGCGATGAATCCCGGAAGACTGGGCGCCACCGCGCAATAAAGCTGTTTTCCGTCATCGTGCGGAAGCCAGATGGTGCACAATGTTCCGTCGCCCTGAGATTCAACCACTTGAGCAATGATGGTGAGCACTTCTGCCAAAGGCGCTCCGGCGAGAATCAACCGCAGAATGTCGAGCACCGATTCGGAGGAAACCAGACCTGCCGCATCCTGCGCGTCTTTTTTGCTCAATATCAGATGTGCAGAGGATTGTGGCGCAAACTCCATCGGCTCTCTTTTCTTAACGTCACTCCACAAGACGTGCCACTCGCGCGGAGGGTCTATCTGTAGTGTGGGATTGAACGGCAAAACTAGTCAATATCGTCAGGGCAAACTGTGGCAGGGAAAAGAATCTGGCAAACTTCGTGCGCTGGTTTTAGCGGGGCACCCTGCATATCGATTGATAGAGTGCGGCTGATCGCACCGCCGGTCGGCACTGGGTAGCATAACGAACCGTGAACAGCTCGATTACGGAACTGAACCAGAAGGTCCCCGCGCATGCGGGTGGGTGATGGGATTTGATTAGTTGCGAGCCGTTTCCGTAGTGCTGTCGTCTCCGTGACAGAGGTATCGAGGGTCATATGATAACTCGTCCCTAGCTCTCTACCGCAAGCCTTTTGCGCCATCTTGGGGGAACGTTTGAGTCCCTGACTAACCACAGGAGCCGAAATATGCGCCTTTTTTAATCTGGAATAAATTTTTGACCCGTATATTGACACTGTCAGTTTTGTCTGCTGACTTGTCCATATCTTAGTAGATAGACCCAAACCAGGGATCTTAGTGCATGGCTTTTTGGTTTGAAAATATCCTCCACCGAAGTTACTACTCTTGTTCTGAAAGATCAGCCTATGAATAGCCTTACGAGACGTAATGACACCCGTGTATATTCCAACATGCCAGCAGTTCAAGGTGGTGCGGCTTCCTGCACAAAAAACCTATGGACTTTGTGTGCTGACAGAGCCGATCTTTTACTTGGCAAAAGATCCCCACTCCTGAAGTAATCGCTACTCTGCTTTCGCTTCTGCCTCCCCGAAACGAAAGGATATCTCTGTGGAAAATTCGACGAGCAAGTGCTTTCATCTATCTCAGTCCTTCGCAGTCGGCTATAAAGGCAAGGAAACTCTGGCCAGCACAACATCCAGCCACATCACTTTAAGACCTTTTCACTTCGGGGAGACGTTTGAGTCACTGACTAACCACAGAAGCCGAAATATGTCTTTACATCGAGCGCGTGCCTGGTGGACGGCCACCACATGCTTCGTTGTTTTTATCTTCATACTGCTATCGACTGCGCGGAATGCGTCCGCGCAAACCTATAACCTGGTTTGGAGCGATGAGTTCAACAGCACGGTTCCGGGTTCTCCGCCAGACCCTACTGTTTGGGCCTTCGACAAAGGGCTAACACCAGACGGGGCTCAGTCTTACGCCTGTCTCTGGGCAGAAACCGATAACGGCTGCAATCCGAGCACCCCCAACGTATATCAGGATGGAAGTGGGCACTTAGTTATTCAGGCCTTATACGCGCCGGACGCACCGAATGGCGTTACAACGGGCCGCATACAAACGGCCACTGCTTCAAATCCTGCCAGCCTGGGAAGCAATCTGCCGGATGGCGCCACCACAATCCTGAAGAGCTTCCAGTACGGCATGATTGAGGCACGCATCCAGGTTCCGGGCGGACCGGGAAACCAGGGCGTGTGGCCCGCATTCTGGGGCCTGGGAACCGATTTCTCGCAGATTAACTGGCCCGCCTCGGGCGAGTTCGACGTCATGGAATACGCTGGCGCGCAGGACCCGACCCACATTTACGGAACACCGCACGCCTCGGGCGGGCGCGACAGCGAGGGTCTTCCGGTCACCATCTTTGATGCGGCTGGCTGGAATACGTGGCACATTTATGGCATTACCTGGACGCCGAACCGCATGCAATGGTGGGTCGACGATCCAACCAACGTGTATTCCGATTTCACCACCGGTGGATTGTATGCCGACGAGTCCTGGTACTGGCCGAACGGCACCCAATGGCCGTTTAATCTGCCCTTTTATCTGCTGCTCGATCTCAATATGGGCGGCAACTTTCCTGGATTTATCAGCCCGCTTACGACTTATCCGCAGCAAATGCTGGTGGACTGGGTCCGTGTGTACCAGACCGAACCCCCGACGCCGCCCGGCACTTTGACCGTCAAGGCGAATTCGGCGACGCAAGCGCAACTAAGTTGGGGCGCGAGTTCCTCGACCAACATAACTTACAACGTTTATCGCAGTGAGACCGCCAACTTTTCTCCCAGCGCACAAACGACGCCGGACGGCCACATCAAATCCCTGATTGCGGCCAATGTTAGCGGAACCAGCTTCACGGATTCAAATCTGGCTCCCGGCATGACGTATTACTACGCGGTGAGCGCCAGCGGCGGCTACTCGGGCGAGGTGTTTGCTCCCAACCAGGCTTCAGTGACCCTTCCGCCCACCGGCGCCGCCACCGGCAGCCAGTACTGGTCGGCGGCCAGTTACTCGGGCGACGGGCCGTATGAACTCGACACCGTCGTCAGTGGCGGATTTGTGAGCACCTGGCCAGGTGTGAACCCGAGCACGAATAACGTGCCGAATGCGGCCCCAGCGGACATGTACCGCGCTGAGCGACTTGGCAACCAGATGTATGCCATCGGCAACCTCGTTCCGGGTGCCAGCTATAACGTGCGGCTGCATCTCATGGAATCGTTCTTTACGGGCCCTGCTCTCCGGCAATTCAACGTGCTCATCGACGGCGAACAGGCCCTCACCCAAGTGGATCCGTTCTCCCTGGCGGGCGCGATGAACACGTTGACCACCCAGGCGATCAATACGGTGGCGGACAGCAACGGCGAGATCATTATCGAACTGCGTGACGGCTACTATGACGAGCCGGAACTGCGCGGCCTTGACGTCACTCCGTCAACTGGCGGCACTGCCTACGGAGCACCCGCCGGCACCTCCACCTACATTGCTTACGCGGCTGGTGGTCCGGAAGACGGCATGTGGCAAGCGGATGAGAACAATGGCACATCGCTGATCATCAGCGAAGGCGTCTCGGCGCAGGCCGGTCCGCAAAACAGCGACCCGAATTCCTACGGCGGTGTTCCGCAGGCAAACGTGGACGCGAACAATGCCCCGCTGACCATCAGCACCACAGGCGTCGCTGGCGCCGCGCCGGAACAAATCTACCAGAACGAACGTTGGGGCGAATTCGGGTACGCCTTCCGAGACCTGCTTCCGAACACCCAGTACACCATCAATCTCCACTTTGCGGAGACCAACCCCACAGTGATTTCGGCGGGCGAACGGCTGTTCGACATTTCCGTCAACGGCAAGAAGGTGGCGACGAACTACGACATCTTCGCGGCCGCGGGTGGAGCGCTCAAGGCGGTGGTCAAGACACTCACTGCCAATTCAGACGAGCATGGCATGCTGACCGTGCAATTGCAGCGCGGCCCCATCAGTCTGCCAATTTTGAATGCAATCGAAGTGATCAAGGCTAACTCGGCCGTTCCGACTTCTGCCGTGCCCAATGTGGTCGGCGATCTCCAGGGCGACGCGGAATTGCTGATCTACAACGCCGGCATGACCATTGGCACCGAGACTATCCAATCCAGCACAACCGCTGCGAATGGGGCAATCATCAGCACCTCGCCAGCCGCCGGCGCCCAGGTCACTCCCGGCACGCCGATCAATCTTGTCATCTCCTCCAACAGCTCTTCAACCTCGACCACTACGGTGACAGTACCGAACCTGGTGGGTCAGACTCAATCGGCGGCGACCTCGACTCTGGTAGCCGACGGCCTGACCTCATCAATCACGCAACAGTGCAGCGCGACGGCAGCCTCCGGCAGCGTGATCAGCCAGTCCCCGGTGGCGGGTACGTCGGTGGCTAGCGGTTCGGCAGTTACCTTGACTGTCTCAACCGGAACCTGCTCCAGCGGAAATCTTTCGATCGTGCTGCAATGGCCCACTCCGCAGGTAACCATGGGCGCGGGCAACCTGGTCAATATGTACGGAACCGAGTCCGGCGGCACGCAAGTGTCCGTCTCGGTGCAAAACTCGCAAACCGGCCTCTGGCTGCAAGCCGATGGCGTCAGCTACGGGGCTACGCAGTACTGGTCGCCAGCCGGCATCTACGATTCGAATGGCGATTGGCGCTGGCCGTATACTCCGAATGCGAATGGCACGTTCCTTGCAGTCGCTCAGGTAACGGCGAACGGGTCAAGCAAGACCGCGTCTTCCTCATTCAGCGTCACCGGCGCGACAACCACGAACGTGATCGTGCCGAACGTTGTTGGCGATACGCAAACCGCGGCCACAAGCGCAATTACGGGCGCGGGCCTGGTTCTTGGCTCGGTCAACACCCAATCCAGCACGACTGTAGCGAGAGGCAATGTAATCAGCCAATCGCCAGCAGCCGCGGCATCGATTACCAGCGGTTCGGCGGTGAACCTGATCGTTTCCAGCGGTCCGGCTGCAATCACCGTCCCGAACGTGGTCGGCGACACGCAAGCGCAGGCCAGCTCCTCGATTCAGGCGGCAGGATTGGCTGTGGGCACGGTTACGCAGCAGTCCAGCACAACGGTGCCCGCAGGCGATGTCATCAGCGAATCGCCCGCCGCTGGCGCCCAGGTGAACAGCGGTCAGACGGTGAGCTTGGTCATCTCGACTGGCGAGCCGGTGAACAGCAACCTTAACATTACCCTGGCCTGGCCAACTCCTCAGGTGACCATGGAAGCCGGAGAAACTCTGGCCGTATATGGAACCGAGAATGGCTCGTCTAATGCGACGGTGGCATGCGCGGTGCAGAACACGTCAACTGGCCTTTGGCTGCAAAGCGATATGACCAGTTACGCAGCGACGCAGTATTGGTTCCCGGCAAGCATCCTCGATTCGAACGGCGATTGGCGCTGGCTGTATACACCAAACGCTAACGGAGCTTTCCTGGTCATTGCGCAAGTCACCGTTAGCGGGTCCACTAACACGGCCCAATCCACTTTCAACGTCATCGGCGCAACCAGCAGCGCGGCGAAGACGGCTGCGGTTGCCGCTCGGACGCTCGTAAAAACGGCGGCTACCACTGCCAAACTGGCGGCTACAGCGCCCGGCATCACGCTCGCGTGGCCCACGCCTCAAGTGACCATGCAGGCTGGAGCAGCGGTCGGCATCTATGGCACGGAAACGGGCGACTCGAACTCGACTGTCTCCTGCTCGGTCGAGAACACGCAAACCGGACAGTGGCTCCAGAGCGGCCAATCCAGCTATGGCGCAAGCCAATACTGGTTTGCAGCCAGCATCCTTGATTCAGCCGGCGATTGGCGCTGGATCTACACACCAAACGCTCCCGGAGCATTCGAGGTGGTCTGCCAGATTTCGGACAACGGCTCAACCCAGTCCGCCTCGTCCACCTTCAATGTGACCGGCAACGGTTCGACGGGTACAACTGGCACAAGTGGAACGACCGGCACTGTTCCGAACGTGGTCGGCGATACACAAACGGAAGCCGAGTCTGTCCTGGAGGCGGCCGGTTACGCGATTGGCAACGTCGCCCAGGTTCTGAGCTGCACAACTCCGGTGGGTATGGTGCAAAGCGAGGCTCCCATCTCGGGTACTTCGCTGCCTGCCGGCAATCCAGTCGCTATCGTTGTCTCAACCGGACCTCCTTCCACTGGCTGTCCGCAAGGGAACGGCGACTACCCGATGCAGATTGTCAACGGGACCAATGGCGTTTGGCAGGATAGCGACATCTGGGTCACGGTGGTAGGCCAGACTCTGGACGGCCACTGGGCTTACATCTCGCCGGACGGCGCCGCCCACGAAGTGAACCCCAGCCTTGCGAACGCTTCCGGCCACTTCACTCACAACGGCGTGAACTACGCGGCGATGTCCTTCAACATGGCTTCGTTCGGCGGTGTGTTCACGATGCCCGGCGTCTTCGGCGGCGGACGCGTTTACCTGTCCATCGGAGCGCCGCTATACATCAGCATTGCGCCTGACAGCAGCGGCATTGCCCTTCCCACTTCGGGCAGTCTGACCGATCCGAACGCGCAAACCTATTGGGACTACTACGAATTCACCTTCCTGAATGGGATCGTGCCCTTCGGCGGCGATACCAGCCAGGTCGATGGGTTCGGGTTCCCGATCAACGTGGAAGTGCAACAGGCTTCAACCGGATTTGACCGCTCTACATACTATCTGGCGTCGCGCGATGCGATCCGGGCCTTGTTCACGAACAGCGGCAACGCGGACGTGGCGGGTCTGGTCATCAGCCCCTACCACGTCATTTCGCCGTACAATTCGACCAGCTTTCTGGCATCACCGACGGCCCAAAGCTTCGGGACCTACATCGACTCGGTGTGGAAGTCCTGGCAGAACGGCTTCGACGAAAATGAGCCGGGCGTTGTGGTGACCGGTTCCGTTCAATCGGATAATCTCCTCCACTTCATCTTGAACAACGACCCTTCTCAAACCGGAACGCTACAGGAGCCTAGCGCTTCCGACATCTACGGATGCACGGGCAACATCACGCTGGGCACCTCGATTGACGAGTTGGTCGGCGCTCAAATCTGCGCTGCATTCCAACGCGGCGTCGCGGGTAATTTCGCCAACTGGTGGAATCCGTCTTACTTCTACCAGAACGGCGCCAACCAGAACCCGTACGCGCAAATCATCCACAGCGTCACCTCGGACCACCGGGCGTACGCGCAGCCGTATGACGATGTGAACGATCACAGCACGATCATCATTACTCCGACGGCGGATCCTCCCTCGTTATTGAAGTTGACCGTGGCCTGGTAGTTCGCAGGTCAAAAAACAGGGGACCGGGGTTTTGCTCCCGGTCCCCTGCTTTTGTGTGCCGGGTTCTCACGGCAAACCGCAGTGACCAGAGACGAGTTTCATATCAATCCCTCGATTTGATTAAAGACAAGGGCGACGGTTGAGACAGCGTCTTCAATAACACGGGCAGCAGTTGGCGCTGAAACTCGACGCGGTGGTGCTTCCATCTTCCGGGATAGGGAAGTTCCAGATGCAGACCTGACCAGCCGGCCATACTATGAGCCCGTTTCACACTGGCGCGAATCGACCTGACGAGTGTGACAATGACTATCGGACGGAGGGCTCGTATCGTTCTCGCGAGACGAGCTTCGCCTGCGCAACAAATGCTCGTTCGCGTGCTACGGGGCATGTGATCCACTGGCTGACTACATAGGTCGACAAGATAGCAACCGAGAGCACGAAACGCATCCAGGAATTCGATTTGCGGCAAAGACGGGAATGCGGCAATGAATGTGTCTCGAACAGCACGGTAAAGCCCGGAATCCCCCTGATAGAAGAATCGTCCGGATGCCGGAGGGGCTTCTCCCACAAACAGAATTCGCACGCGGTCGGGCCGATACCGTCGCCGCAGGCTCTCTCGCACACGCCGAGCGTCTCTGGTCGTGTCGCCCGGCAAGGTGCCGGCGACATGACCGGAGTTGGCTCGTGCTTGTTTTGAACTCATTTTGGAATACATTCGTCTTTTGCCGCTCGATCCAGCGTTTGCAATCAACCGCGTTGCACGTAGGCGCGTACAGTCAGTCACGCGACCGACTGGTCATAGAACTGATGCATGTTCTTCGAAATGTACTCCAGGCAGTCTTCGACGGCAAAGTATCCGGCCTCAAGTCAATGAAATAATGTGGGCCCGGCGCATCGAAGTGGTTGCTGAATCGAATGATTTTTCCAACTTAGTCCTTGACACATGAATAGTTGTCGAGCAGTCTTACTGTCGTCCTCATAGACAACAAACGACCACCGGCCTTCTTTTCCAGCGTTCCCACAATCTGCAAAAAAAATGCGCCCTGAAGGTGCGTGCAAAAGTGTGCGCACCTGCATGAAAGCTGCTTCGTTTTCTGCCGTTCCCCGATCAGCCATCCCGAGGAGATCGAGCAATGCGTGTCCTGAGTGTTCTTTTCGCAGTTTCGCTGGCTGTTGGCGCTCATGCGCAGACTGTGACGAATCCCTGCCCCGATGCACAGCCGGTGCCACAGCAGCTGAAGCTCCCGGCATTCATTCCGCCGGGTGAGCCAGTGGAGGTAGAGAAACAACTGCTGGCTTATCTGAATACGCTGGAGTATCGCAACCTGGGATGGTGTCGGGACAAGTGGGTGCGGGACACCGGGCCGCTGATCCAGGGGACGGCATCGACCGTGCATCCGGCGGTACATATCTACTACTCGCCTGAGGTGTCGAAATGGTTGCTGAATGGGCGCAAAGGCGAGATTCCGGATGGGGCGGTGATCATCAAGGAGCAGTTCTCGCCGATTCCGGCGGCGCGGTATCGCGATATTACGGAGAAGGACCTGGGATGCTCGAACGACTGGACGATCATGATCAAGAACTCGAAGGCAGTGTTCGATGGATGGTTCTGGGCCGAGGTTTGGAACGGCAGCAAGCCGTCGAACTCGATGAACTTCAGCAATCCCTTCCAATATCCGAACGCCGGGTATGGACTGGTGTGTCTGCGGTGCCACTCATCGGCGGAGAACCAACACACGTTTGCGTCACTGAGCAACATAGAAGGCTCGCCAGGATGGCCGCTGCAATTCCGCGTGGATGATAGCTGGAGGAGCCAGAGCGCGTCGCTCCCGCCAAAGACATGTGGATTTGGACCGACGCTGATCGACCTTATACAGAGCGTGCCGGTGCCACCGGAGGAGCGGCCGCGGCTGGCGCACGAGGAGGCGATTCCGCCGGCGCTGTTTCCGGAGCACCAGCAGAATGCGGCGATCCAGGAAAACGTGAAGGCGCTGCCGCTGGTGAAGCTGTTGCGCGCACTGCCGCCGAATCTCCAAAAGATGCCACCGGAGCCGCTCGATACGGTGGTGCCGGCACCGAAACCGCCCGAGGGCATGCCCGTAAGCACCTCGCCGGGGTTCGTGACGTCGTCGCAGTGCACGGGTTGTCATAGCGGACTGACGGGCGCGGGGCTGGGGCCAACGATGGTGCTGACATCGAGTTCATCGCCGACGATCAATGTATCGGAGTACGGAGAGTGGCGATGGACGCCAATGGGGCTCGCGGGGCGCGATCCCGTCTTCTACTCGCAGCTCGACAGCGAACTGGCTTACCTGAAGGAACATGCGAAGCAGCAGCAAGTGATCGACATTTGCGCGCAATGCCACAACGCGATGGGCAAAAGAACCTTTGCGGCGGAGCATCCGAAGGAGGACTACAAAATCGCCTTTGTCTATGACACGGACCCGCGCAACGAGGGATTCAAGTATGGCGGCCTGGCGCGGGACGGGATTAGCTGCGAAGTGTGCCACCGCATGCAGGCGCCGAAAGATGCGAGCCTGCCGTATTTTCTGAAGCACCAGATAAACGGCGTGTTCGATGTGACCCCGCATGACGAGTTGCACGGGCCGTTCAAGGACAACGAGATCACGACCTATCCGATGCTGACGGGCATCAACGTAAAGCCGAAGTACGATGCGTATATTCAATCGGCGCAGATGTGCGGGACATGCCACACGATTCTGCTGCCGGTGGTGGACAGCCCTGAGCCGGGGAAGATGTCGGTGGAGCAGGCGACGTATCCGGAATGGCTGAACAGCGATTACCGCAATGAGTACGGATCCGTGGGTGCGACGCCGAAGACCTGCCAGGATTGCCACATGCCGGGCAGCTATGTGAATGCGAAGACGGGCATGAATGTGGCGCAGATCAAGGACAAGATCGCGATTGTGCAGGACGGAACGTATCCGGCCGTCGAGGACCTGGCCAAGCCGGACGATGTGAACGTGCGCTATCGCGAGACGGGGTTCGCGCGGCATGAACTGCTGGGGATGAATGGGTTCCTGCTGCAGATGTTTCTGAAGCCAATGAACGCAATGGGAAATAACGAGACGCTTGGGGTCCGGCTGAGCGATTACATGTCGGGGCTGACGACGGATCTGCAGGCAACGTCAGACAACGTGGTGCAACAGGCGCAGACGATCACGGCGACGGTGGAGATTTCGAAGTGGGAGGTGCAGGGCAACACGCTGGTGGTGGAAGTGACGGTGACGAACAAGGCGGGGCACCGGTTCCCAAGCGGAGTGGGATTTCGGAGGGCGTTTCTGGATCTGGAGGCGACGGTGGATGGAAAGCCATTCTTCAGTTCGGGGGCAACGAACACGATGGGACAGATAACGGATTTTGCGGGCAAGGTGCTCCCGACGGAGTCGTTCCAGAATGGCGCGTATCAGCCGCACTTCAGCCAGGCGAATCCGATCCGGTCGAGTGACGAGGTGCAGATTTACGAAGAGTTGACGCAGGACGCCCAACACCAATTCACAACCAGCTTTACCCGACGCGACTATGACATAAAGGATAACCGCCTTCTGCCGGTCGGCTGGTCGCTGCATGGGCCAAAGGATCTCAAGATTCCGGAGCCATATCTGCATGCGACGCTGCCGGTCGGCGATGCGCTGAAGGATCCGGTGTACCTGGCGGGCAAGGGGCAGTCGATTGTGCGGTACGAGATTCCGTTACCGGCGGGCGCGAATGCGGGCAATGTGCATGCAACGGTGAGTTTGTATTCGCAGACGCTGCCGCCGTACTTCCTGTCGGACCGCTATCAGACCAAGACGCCGGCGACGGGAAGGCTGGAATATCTGGCGAATTCACTGGGGACGCTCAAGGAGACGGATTACGCAAACTGGAAGCTGCTAATAGGCTCGGCAAGTATGTAAAGAGCGGCAGCGGGGGTGGCCCGAAAAGGACTCAAGCAGAGCAGCGTGCCAACTGAAGCATCGATAACAGTAGGGCCATTATTGGCTTGCAAGTCTCTTATTTTGACATGGTGGGCACGATCTATCGCCGGTCTAGGTCGGTACCTCTCAATTATGAGATAGGGGCTCTTAACCATTTCACACGCAACACGTGCCCGTCACTTATACGGGTAGCCGGTTACACAGCTACTTGCCGAAGACACACATCCATCCAGATAGCTCAATGAGCGCTGTGGCCCTGCTGGCAACAATTGAGAATCATGCAGGCACTTCGAGGATTGTTTCAGTTGGCCCGTGAATCGCCCGGAATCTTGCTTGAACGAAGGATCGAATGCTTGTGCGCTCGGCAAGCAGCGCTCGGGATGGACCCGCAATCGGGTTATGCTCTCAATTCCTTTTCCCCAAACGAGATCATATGGAGCGGCAATTGGGGCACTTATTACTGGATGGTAATTTGAGCGTCGAATGGGTGTCGCGGAACGTGGACGGCACATGTAACAACACGACCACACAACTACTGCCGCCAGCGTCGCCCAGCGATATGCTCATTGGCGGCCCCATCCAGCTTCTTGCTGAGCAGGTGACGCGATGGTCATCCAGTACGACATGGCTCGTAATCGGCGACCATTCATAAATGGCGGAAGAACGCGCAAGTCAACTATAGTTTCACCATCACAGTTGTACATTACTTCTCCTGCGTATGTTCCTGGGCTCGGCATAATCGGAAATTCATTTGCTGTCTCGAGCGTGCAAGTTCGCGAAATCACCGCCGATGCCGGCGAACGATGTTGGGAGCGCACCACTGTCAACTACATAACCGTATTGGGCTACGTGCTCTTTTGACTGCTCGTGTTCAAGCGTTTAAGGCGAATTAACCTCCAGAGTCGTTTCGCGAAAGCGTGGGTGTGAGAAACTTGCCTGAATGCTTCATCAACATGAGCGGTCCCTGCGGCTCAGAGAGTCACAGCTTTCCAGGCCTTCTTAAGAAGACACGAAACAGGCAAAAATCAATCCTGGCAGGTCAGATCGATGAAACGGGAAGAAGCTCGGGCTCGAATTGAAGAAATCGGCATAATCCCCGCTGTTCGCGCATCAACGTCAGAGTGCGCCCACTACGCCGCTGAAGCTATGTACAGGGCTGGGATCCCCATTGCGGAAATCAGGATGACCACCCCCGGAGCGATCGATGTGATTGCTGACGTCGCAAAGAGTTATCCGGACATGATCGTGGGCGGCGGAACTGTCCTCGATCAAGAAACCGCGCGGCGTTGCGTGGATGCTGGAGCCAGTTTCCTGACAAGCCCCGGGCTTGTTATGGAAGTTGTGGAATTCGCGCTGAAGAGCGAAGTGGTCGTTTTCCCAGGCGTCCTGACTGCCTCCGAGGTGATCATGGCATGGAAAGCCGGGTCTGATCTCGTCAAGATATTTCCCTGCGCGCAGGTTGGCGGTGACAGTTACATTCGGGCGCTAAAGGTGCCCTTCCCCCAGGTGCCGTTGATTGCTTCGGGCGGAGTGAATCAACGAACGGCCGCGAAGTTTATTCTGGCCGGAGCCTGTGCGCTGGGCATTGGGACAGAGTTGATTCCTGAAGAGGCCGTCATGCGACGGCGAGAGGCGTGGATCCACGAGCTGGCGCGCAGATACTTGAAAATAGTGAAGGATGCCCGCGCTCAAAAGAAAGGCTCGTGACCGTGCAGGGAGCCTACTTTGCCGCAGAAGATGCGAACGCCCGCTGCGTTTGTGAAGAACCGAGACTCCCCGGCCTGCGCCGTCGCGGAACTCGCGCGGACCGGTGCAGTTCTTGAACACCAATAATTAATTTTGATTGAAATTCTAAAGTGTAGACTGTCCCGCAGTAGATGACGAGGCCGGATGACGACAATCACTCTTCGAGATCGCCGAAAAGATTGGCTGAACATCAGCGACGACCTGCGCGATCCGATACTCGCGACTTGCAGCGGCAAATTATCGCGCCGGCCGGGCAGGCTCTGCATCGTGAGGTTTTGTGAGGAATAGAGAAGTCTTGCTGGCCTCCTCCGTCGCGCTGACATGTGCTTTGCTCGCGGCGGGCTGCGGACAAAGAAACAAGGATCTGGCAGCGGAAGCGCCGCCGCCGACTTCCATCGAGCACGAAGAAGATGTGAATGTGATCCACGTCGACCATCCGGAGCGTTTCCCGGTGGTGGCGGCCATCGCGCATGAAGCGACGTCTACTCTTAACGGGACCTGCACCGTCAATCCGGATGTATCACGGGAGATTCCGGTGGTCTCGATCGCCTCGGGGCGTGTGGTTGCCGTCCACGTCCGCCTCGGCGACTACGTCAAAAAGGGGCAGCTCGTGATGGAGGTGCAGAGCACCGACATCTCCGGCGCATACAACCAGTACCTGAAGGCGGTCAATGACGAGCGTCTGGCCAATATTCAGTTGCAGCGATCGAAAATCCTCTTTGATAAGGGCGCGATCGCCCAAAGCCAGCTCGAAATCGCGCAGGACTCCGAAGACGATGCCAGGGCCGATCTCGTCGGCGCTGAACAGCAGCTGCACGTACTCGGTGTCGACAAGGATCATCCGGGCGAGACGGTCAAGGTTTATTCCCCGGCTTCGGGGTTCATTATCCAACAGAACGTGACTGAGGCAGCAACGGCAGGCGTCGCCTATTCAGGCTCTGCGACTGCGTTCACGATCGCCGATCTCTCTCATGTGTGGATCATCTGCGACGTATATGAGAACCAACTTTCCACGGTACATCTGGGGCAGTCCGCCGATATACGACTTAATGCATATCCGGACCGCATGCTTACCGGCACAGTTGAAAACATTGGCGCGATCCTCGACCCCGCGATCCGTACCGGCAAGGTGCGCATTCAGGTCGAGAATCCGGGGGACCTGATGCGCGTGGGGATGTTTGCAACGGCGACCCTCCATGGCAGGAAGCCCGAGACATACGTTGCGGTGCCCGCGTTCGCGGTGCTCCATTTGCACGACCGCGACTGGGTTTACGTGCCCATGGGTGATGGCAAGTTCCGCCGCGTAAGTGTGCAGGGCGGCAACATGCTGCCCGACAAAATGCAGGAGATCACCTCCGGACTCAACGTCGGCCAGCAGGTGGTGTCAAACGCCCTCGAATTGCAGAACTCGTCGGAGCAATAATGATCCGTGCGCTGGTCGACTTTGCGCTGAACAACCGTTGGATTGTGCTCGGCGCGTCCTTCATTCTTTTCGCCTGGGGGATTGTTTCGTTCCACAACCTTCCCGTAGAGGCATACCCGGACGTAGCCAACAACTACGTAGAGGTGATTACGCAATGGCCGGGGCGCGCTGCGGAAGAGGTGGAGCAGCAGGTCACCATTCCGATTGAAATCCAGATGGCCGGCATACCGCACATGTCGCATCTGCGTTCGTTTTCGCTGGCCGGTCTCTCCGATGTCATGATGATCTTCGATGACGAGTCGGTGAACGACTGGAACCGCGAAAAAGTCTTGGAACGCCTTAGCCAGGTCACATTGCCTGCGGGCCTGACGCCGCAGATGGGTACCGACTGGAGCCCGGTCGGACAGATCTTCTGGTATACCGTCACGAGCACAAATCCCCAGTACGACAACATGGAGCTGAAGTCGATCGAGGACTGGACGCTGGAGAAGCAGTTCAAGTCGGTTCCGGGCGTGGTCGATGTATCAAGCTTCGGCGGCATGACGCGCGAGTACCAGGTCCGCATCGATCCGAACAAGCTTGTCTCTTACGGGTTAAGTATTGGCCAGGTTGAGCAGCAGCTCGCCAACAACAACACCAACGCCGGCGGCCAGTTCATTGAAGAGGGCCAGCAGCAGGTGAACGTCCGCGAAGTCGGTCTGGTTACCAGTGTTGCGGACATTGAAAACACCCTCCTCAAAACGCAGACGGGTACTGCGCTGCGTGTGAAAGACATCGCCACGGTGGTGCAGGGGCCGAAGATCCGCCTGGGGCAGATCGGCAAGGCGATCCACCGGGTCGACGGAAAGGTGGTCGATCTCGACGACACCGTCGAGGGCATCGTGCTGCTGCAAAAGGGCGACGACTCGGACAAGGTGCTCGAAGGCATTCACGCGAAGGTCAAGGAACTCAATGAACATATACTGCCGCCCGGAGTGAAGATCGTCCCGTACCTCGACCGGAGCGACCTGTTGCACTACACAACCCATACGGTGCTGCACAACCTTACCGAAGGCATCATTCTCGTCGTCGTTATTCTATTTGTCTTCCTGGGCAATGTGCGCGGCGCGTTGATTGTCTCTCTGACCATTCCCTTCGCACTCCTGTTCGCTTCGATCTGCCTCAATCTCCGCCACATTCCGGCGAACCTGCTGTCTCTGGGCGCGCTGGATTTCGGCATGGTAGTGGATGGCGCGGTAGTCATGGTCGAGAACATCGTTCGCCATCTGAACCGTCGAAGCGATAAAGAAGTCCCGGTCATTGAACAGATACGCGAGGCCGCGCACGAGGTGCAGCGGCCTGTTTTCTACGCGATCGGCATTATCATCACCGCGTATCTGCCCATCTTCACGCTCCAGGCGGTCGAAGGTCGCCTGTTCCGTCCCATGGCCTGGACAGTGGCCTTCGCACTGCTGGGCGCATTGTTCTTCTCCATGGTGCTGGCCCCGGTGCTGTCGAGTTTCCTTTTTGCCCGGGGCGCGAAGGAGTGGCACAACCCGTTCATGGCATGGCTCACCAAGCACTATCGTTATGCGGCAACCGGGGCCATCGAACACCGCCACGTCACCGTTGGCGGCGCGGTCCTGGCACTGGGTCTGACGGCTTTTCTGGCTTTCAGCGGAGTGATCGGATCGGAGTTCCTTCCGCACCTCGATGAAGGCGCGATCTGGGTGCGCGGCACGCTTGCTCCAAGCACCGGACCGAGCGAGGGCGTGGCAGTGGTGAACAAAGCGCGGGAGATACTTGCGACGTTTCCCGAGGTACCGCAGGTCGTCAGCCAGGTCGGCAGGCCAGACGACGGCACCGATACCACCGGCTTCTTCAACACCGAGTACTTTGTCGACCTGAAGCCCAAGTCCGAATGGCGTCCGGTCTTCCATCAGGACAAGGAAGAACTGATCGGCGCCATGGACCGCGAACTGGAGAGGATACCGGGCGTGGTCTGGAATTTTTCACAGCCGATTTCAGACAACGTGGAAGAGGCGGTCAGCGGCGTGAAAGGCGAACTGGCGGTTAAGGTCTACGGCGATGATCTCAAGACGCTGGAGGCGATCGGTGACCAGGTCGTTGACATCATGAGCAAGGTGCGTGGCGTAGCCGACCTCGGCCTTTTCCGTGTGATCGGCCAGCCCAACCTGAACTACTCCGTGAACCGGGAGGCGGCGGCTCGCTTCGGCATCAATGTGGCCGATGTACAGGACGCAATCCAGACGGCTGTCGGCGGCAACGCAGTCAGCCAGGTGCTGCGTGGAGAAGCCCGTTACGACCTCGTGGTCCGCTACATGCCCCAGTATCGAAATACCCAGGAAGCCATCGACAACATTCGGCTGCTCTCTCCTTCGGGGGAGCGCGTCTCACTGGCGCAGCTGACGACAATAAAGACCGAGGATGGTGCCGAAGAGATCTACCGCGAAGGCGGCCAAAGGTATGTGGCCATCAAGTACAGCGTACGCGGCCGCGACCTGGGCAGCACGGTGGAAGAGGCGATTGCAAAGGTCAACGCGCAGGTCAAGCTACCGCCAGGATACAAGTTCGACTGGGCAGGAGAGTACGAAAGCCAGAAGCGCTCCTCCAGGCGGCTGATGCTGGTGCTTCCAATTACCATCCTCCTGATTTTTGTGATCCTCTATTCGATGTTCCAGTCGCCCAAATGGGCCTTGCTGATTATGGCCAATATCGCAATGGCGCCGCTTGGCGGCATGCTCGCTCTGCTGCTGACTCACACCAACTTCAGCGTGTCTTCGGGCGTAGGTTTCCTGGCGCTGTTCGGCGTTTCGGTGCAGACCGGCGTCATCATGCTTGAGTACATCAATCAACTTCGCGTCCGCGGGCACCCGATCGAAGAGTCGGCCGTAGAGGGCGCTGTGCTTAGACTGAGACCCATCATGATGACCATGCTCGTAGCGACCCTTGGATTGCTGCCGGCAGCTACCTCGCACGGTATCGGTTCGGACTCGCAGCGGCCATTCGCCATCGTGATTGTGGGCGGATTGATCGCCGCGCTCGCCATCAACGTCTTTCTGCTGCCCACGCTTTATGTCTGGATCGCGAGCGAAGGCGATGTGCTGCCAAGCCCAGAGACGGGGTTCGACGAGTGATGAAAAGACTTCTGCTTCAAGCTCTTCGAGCCGCTCTTCACGGTGTGTCGGGTTTCGCGGACGCATATATGACTATGTCTGTGCCATTTTCCATACTGCGAGTTGCGGGGCTTTTATTCGTGATGCTGGCGACTGTGTCCGCAGCCTGGACGCAGACAGGACCGCCAGCTCCGCTCACGATGCAGGAGGTTGTCAGCCTGGCGCGAGCGAAAAATCCGACCCTGCTCGCTGCCCAGCAGACCCTGCTCTCCGTCAAGGCGCAGGAAATCCAGGCGGGATTGCGGGCCAATCCATACCTCACGGGAGTTGGCGAAGACGTCACGCTTTCCGCAACCAACCCGGCCGCTCCGTACAGCTACAGTGTGCAAGTTTCGCGGCTTTTCGAGCGCGGCCAGAAGCGCCGCTGGAGACTGGACAGCGCCCGCTCCACAACCGATCAGACGAGAGACCAGTATGCATTGCAGGAACAGCAGACCATCCTCCTGGTGAAGCAGGCCTTTACCACCATGCTGTTGGCCAAGGCTACTCTGAAACTGGCCCAGGACAACCTGAAAGACTTCCATCACGAGCTCGACATCAACAAGACCCGCTACGATACGGGCGACATCGGCAAGCTTGATTACGAGCGGCTAGAACTGCAGCTTGCGCAGTTTGAAACCGATGAGACGAATGCCGAACTGAACTCAAAGCAAAGCAGCTATCAGTTGCAGACGCTGATCGGCTTCGAGCGCGTCAGCGATACGTTCGACATTGCCGGAGACATTCTTCCGCCGCCGCTGACCTTAACGATGAATGAACTGGAACAGCGCGCTCTCGCGGCGCGGCCCGATTACAAGGCCGCCCAGGACGCGATTCGCGTGGCGGATGCGAACGTGAAGCTGGCCTATGCCAACGGCACCACGGACCCGACGCTCGAAGGCGAATACGACCGCGTGGGCACCTACAATTCGGCTGGCTTCAATATCAGCATCCCGCTTCGCATCTTCGACCGCAATCAGGGAAACAAGGAAACCAGTAAATACCTTGCCCAGGCAGGCAGGTTTTCCGAGATTGCAGCCCGCGCGCAGGTATATTCCGACGTCGATCAGGCATGGGCAGGGTACGCTGCTGCCAAGACGCTGTCTGACCGGTACAACGGGCATTACCTGGATGTGGCCAAAGACGTGTTATCCATTGCGCAGTTTGCATACGAGCGTGGCGGCCTCGCCCTTCTCGATTACCTGAATGCCCTCCAGGATGATCGCACCACGACTCTCAACGCGCTGAACGCCTACGCGCAGACCTGGATGGCCATCCATCAGCTTAGCTTTGCGACAGCGACTGAGGTGACGCCCTAAAGGTATTGCCGAAATGTGAGCAGGTTCTATTTTCTTGAACGAGGATTGCAGGTTCTTATTCCACGAGCCCGTTCCTGGCGCCGTACACGGACATTTATTTCCGCGGCTTCGATAACAGCTTCCTGGACTACTTTCGGTTCACGGAGTGGAATCGGGAGTTCCAGCAGTTTGACGCCAACGGCGGCCTGCCGAAGCTCTCCCTGGTGCGCCTGATGCACGATCACACTGGCAACTACAGGACCTCTATTGATGGCGTGAATACGCCGGAACTGGACGAGGCAACAACGATTACGCAGGGGTGGATATGCGTATTGGGCTTGATATTGCTGCCTACGCTGACAACCATACAATCGACAGAATTGTTCTTGTTAGCGCCGACACCGATTGCGTACCCGCGCTGAAATATGGTCGTCGTGCTGGCCTTCAAACCGTCTTAATCGAGCCGCAGCAGCCCGGAATAGAACTCACCCCAGAATTGCTCTCTCATGGAGACTTTGAGCGTTCTGTAACTCTCCCCTAAAACACAGGAGAGCTGCACCTGTAAATTTCAGGTACTTGCATAAAACTTATATAAAACGGGGATTTTAGGGGATTTTCAAGGCTTACTTTTGGCGTGTAAGTCTTTTATTTTGAATATGGTAGGCACGAGCGGATTCGAACCGCTGACCTCTACCGTGTCAATCCTCGGCTATTAGGTATTTCAACAACTTACAACTACCGCGAGGGCTACCCAGGCACGCGGAAATACCCTAAGGCACGGCAATCTGTGGAACAGAGTGTGGAATTGAATTCAGACGCATATTACCCTTAAAAGACTTCCGGCAAAGAGCCCGATCCCTGCCAGGAAAAAGATGAAAAGCAGGGGAATGAAAAACCAGAAAACTCCAAATTTTGCATTAAAAACAATGATCGGCCGGTTCATGACCTTTTCGTCTTCGCCGATATCTGTCAAAGCCGAGGGGATCGATCCGAAAATTGCCCCGGTCAGGAGAATCGATACGACGAAGCAGACGACGGAGCCGCCCAAAAGCCGCTTCATGAGTATGTCTTGCCCAAGCTCCAGCCTGCCATCCGTCTTGATAAGCGTCGCTATGAGCCCTATGGCTCCCGATTGAACTGCGACGAGCCATTTGCACCACTCTGCGATCATTTTCAGACCTTCGGTCTTGGCAGCGTCCACGAATTCCTGGCCCCCGTTCACTTATGCTCCGGGAATTCTCATCTACAAGTGCCCCCAGGAGGAAGCAAAAAATGCCGCACAGATTTCCTCATTAATTTTCCCAGGCGTATTCGCCTAATCTTCGCCTATACTCTGGGCATGGGTGGCGAACGATCCTCAACAACCCGCATGCGCCTGGCCGGGAAAATCTGCTGCAGCTGCAAGTCTCCCCTGCCCTCTCCGCACACTCCTGGCGAAAAACATTGTGCGCGGTGCCGGCCGCATAATGTCGCACTGCGCCGGGTCTACATGTATTTCATGCTGCGGGACGGCTGGCATTGCCAGTTTCTGGAGGCCGATCTCAAGACGCCGCTCCCGAGGAAGCTGACCTTCACGCATCCGCAGAAAATCATCGAGCTTGCGGAGCGCGGCGGCTGCAACATGAACCTTGAAGGCCGGCAGGCGCTCAACCATGGCATCGAGAACGGCCGCGGAGGTATCTGGCTTCTCCTGAAGGACGAGCAGTACCGGCAACTTAAGAATGTGTGAGTATCAAAGCGAAAGGGCGACGTCCCTCGCGGGATGTCGCCCTCTCTATCCGATTTGTCGAAGATCCGGTACGGCACCCGAATCACAACGCATCATCACGGTCCTGTTCGGAAACTGCGGGCAGAGCCCGCACTTGCCTCACTCTTCCGTTGCCAGCGTCGCAAGAGCTTCATCACTTCCATCTTTCCAGTTGGCTGGCATGAGTACCGTCGCCGGTCCTCTCAAATGTCCGTGGTCCGCTCTCTCCTTTGAAAGATTGCTCTTCCGTTGGTTTTGATAATAGCCCGGAAGCCCGCTAATACAAGGCACTTCCAAAGATTTTCCAGTGTGGAAATAGCGGACCGAGTGTGGAAATGCAGTACGAAGAACACAAGGCTTGATCCATGTGCGGCCGGATCAAAGACGAGGCGATAAGGAAATCATTTTTCGTTGCAGCGCCAGGCAAGTTGCGCTAGCAATGCGCAGAGCAACACAGGCATATCTACTATGGCCGATTCGAATACATTCGCTGTCGGATTCAACGAGGGATTCAGCCCAAAAGACGCTGCCAACCTTCAGGCCATAAAAGACCTGATGGCGAAGAAAGCGCTTGAGGGCAATGGTGACACCGCAGCAGCAACCGCCTTTGCCCAGCTTCTTGAGGCGGAGACGCGGCGGCATGAAATCAGCGTCAAAGCTGCGGAAAAGATGTCAGACCATGCAGCAGCGTTGACCATGCTTTCCAACGTAGTGGCTCCGCCAGGCGATGGAGAGCGCACGACCTGGCAGCAAACAGTCACGGCAAGCCGACCAATGGCGCCCGCATCGGTTCTCACCGCAGCTTAAAGCCCCCGGGCCTCCGTTGATTGTTGCCTAATTAATTAGGCAAAAACATTGACAATACCGCATATGCCTAGTATTTTAGGCAAATATGCTGAGCTTGACCTCTATAGGCGACCAGGTCGCTGGGCACCGCAAAAAGCTTAAAGTCAGCCAGGCGGAACTCGCCCGCAAGGCGGGCATAAGCCGCGCGACGCTTGATGCGCTTGAAAACGGACGCGCCCGGGAGCTGGGCTTCTCAAAACTCACCAGACTGCTTACCACGCTTGGGCTGGAGCTGAAACTACAGCCGGCAAGCTCGCAGCGCCCCACCCTGGACGAACTCCTGCAAGAGGACCGCGATGATCAAGGCCTGGACCGACGCCGCTGAGGCGGGACTGCTTGACCGGCACGGCGAGCGTGGGAGCACCTTCGCCTATCTGCCGGGCACCCTGCCCGCGCGCGCCGTCTCCGTCACCATGCCGATCAGGCTGGAATCGTGGAGCGTTCCCTTCGGCCTTCTGCCTATATTCGAGATGAACCTGCCCGAGGGCGTTTTGCGCGAGCGGCTTCGTCTCGCCTTTGCCAAAGCCACCGGCACCTTCGACGACTTCGACCTGCTCTCCGTCATCGGCCGGTCGCAGGTCGGCCGCATCCGCTACACCGGCGACAAAGAGCAGCTGCACGAGGAAGTGCCCTTCCAATCCGTGGACGAGATTCTCGAACGCCGGCGCGATGGCGACCTGTTTCGCTACCTGCTGGAGAAATTCGCTGCGTTCTCGGGTATCAGCGGCGTGCAGCCTAAAATCCTTGTGCGCGATGCAAAGGCCTTCGCCGAAATGGAGCACACCGGCCAACGGCTTTCGCAAAGCTACAAGGGCGCGACCCACATCGTAAAGCTGTGGGAGCCCAACGAATATCCGCAGCTGGCGGCGAATGAGTATTTCTGCCTGACGGTGGCGCACAAAGCAGGACTCGACGTCCCGCCCTACCGCTTGGCCGAAGATGGTGCCGCGCTGGTCATCGATCGTTTCGATCTGCGCATGGACGGCACCTATCGGGGATTTGAGGATTTCTGTGTGCTCAACGCCCGCCGTACCGATGAGAAATACCGCGGCAGCTACGAGACATCCATCCTGAAGCGCTTTCAGGAGTTTGCGAATTCTCCGCACGTCAACGAAGACCTGGAAAAACTCTTCACGCTGATTGTAATCAACTGCGTGCTGCGCAATGGCGACGCGCATCTGAAGAACTTCGGGATTGTCTATGACGATGCCCAGGGCGAAGCCCGGCTTGCTCCCGTCTACGATCTCGTGACCACGTCCGTCTATCTGCCCAGGGACAGCATGGCGCTCACACTCAAGGGCACAACCCGATGGCCAGGCGTGAAGGAACTGCAGCGCTTGGGCGAGACGCGCATGGGAGCACCTCCCGCTCGTGTCCGGCAGATACTCGAACGCATCGGCGATGCGATTACAGCCACGTCGAAAGAACTCCGCGCCTACATCAAGGAGCACGCAGAATTCGGGGACATCGGCAACCGCATGCTCCAGGAATGGAACAAAGGTGTTGCGCTCTCACTTAAGACTGCCTGAGCCCAATGCGGGACGAGTCCCCTTCCCTGCTGAACTTCATCAGCGCTGCGTTTGTTCAGGTGTGCACTTCTGAATCGCTGCAGAAATGCAGTTCTGAGAATCCCAACCTTTACCTCGTAGCAGGATACGGAAACGGAAGTCCAACAGACTGCTGTCGGCTGACCAACTACAAAAGGAAGTCTTGTAGGAGTCTATTGCAAGTCTGGTAGCTTCCCGGAACCACATAGAAGTCTTTTGGACTTCGGTTTGCCTTCTGAAGTCTTCTCGAATTCGGATAGCCATCCGATTTCTCTTGAGAGTCCAACGGCAATCCGCTAGGGTTCCCCAGATTTAGTAGGAGATGAGGAGACTATATGCCAACTATTGTGTTCGCAAGCCCAAAGGGCGGGGTGGGCAAATCGACCGCAGCAGTGCTGTTGGCCACG
>Ga0335073_10000874_pt1 | contig 39762 bp, 38 predicted proteins | sample Lox_Sample_22_FD_207093 | JGI IMG/M metagenome (GOLD analysis project Ga0335073, IMG submission 207093) | Soil microbial communities from Loxahatchee National Wildlife Refuge, Florida, United States - Lox_Sample_2.2 | ecosystem: Environmental > Terrestrial > Soil > Wetlands | place: USA... | reverse complement strand
GCGTCACTGGCGGTCGCGCCATCATCGCCGCCGTCGTGAAGGCGCTGGCGGCGATTCGTGGACTTCGGCTTGCCGAACCTGGAGAATTCGCCTGGCGCGCCTTCGTCAATGGAAAAATCGACCTCTCGGAGGTCGAAGGGCTCGCCGATCTGGTCGAGGCGGAAACCGAGGCGCAGCGACGCCAGGCGCAGCGCATCGCCGGAGGAGCGCTCAGCCGCGAGTGCGAGGCGATCCGCGCCTCCCTCCTCGAAGCGATGGCGGCGGTCGAGGCGCAGATCGATTTTTCCGACGTCGAGGACGCGGACAGGCTGACGTTGGAGGCGGTCAAGCGCGCGGCGCGGGCGGCGATCGAGCGGATCGAGCGGGCGCTGGCGACCGCTGGCGCCGCCGAACGCCTGCGGGAAGGCTTCACGGTCGTCATCGCCGGGCCGCCCAACGTCGGCAAATCGACGCTGATGAACGCGCTCGCCGGGCGCGAGGTGGCCATCACCTCGGCGATCCCGGGAACGACGCGCGATCTGATCGAGGTGTTTCTCGATCTGCGCGGTTACCCGGTGACCCTCGTCGACACCGCCGGCATTCGCGACAGCGCCGATCCGATCGAGCAGGAAGGCGTCGCACGAGCGCGCAGGCGGGCGGCAAGCGCCGATCTGACGCTTTGGCTCAACGACGACGGCTCGGACGGCGGCTTGCCGCCGAGCGTCGGTTCCCCCGTTCTGAGCGTCCGCACCAAGATCGACCTTCTGGCGCCGGACGCTCCGGCTTCGGCGCCGACGACCGCGAAATTCGCCATCTCGGCGAAAACCGGGGCCGGCGTTGATCGGCTGCTTGACGCCCTCGCCGATCTGGCCGAAGAGCGCATGTCCTCGCATGAGCCGGCTCTGCTCATTGTCGAACGGCACCGGCGCGCGTTCGCGGACGCCCGCGACGCTTTAGCGGCGACGCTCGCGCCGGACGCGACCGAATGGGAGCTGATCGCTGAAGATCTTCGCCGCGCCGCAGCGGCGATGGATCGCGTCGTCGGACGGATGGGTGCCGAAGAGGTGCTCGGCGAAATCTTTGCCCGGCTATGTGTTGGAAAATAGGCGGAAAGAGAAGGGGGCGCCGTCGCGAGCCCTCATGCTGAGGAGCGAGGCGAAGCCTCGCGTCTCGAAAGAGGTCAAGGAGGCTCGGTCGTGGCGCAACTGGAGCATCCTTCGAGGCCCTTGCGGGGGCGCTCAGGATGAGGGTCGGCCGTCCGGGGCGACACGGGATGTGATAGGTTGAGGCGGGGGTGTTTCACGTGAAACAGGCCGCCACATGGGACTCGGATGATTTCACATTGACCATGCCGTCATCGCGAGCAAAGCGGGCGCGCTACAGCCCCTGGATTGCCTCGTCGCTTCGCCTCCTCGCAATGACATTGATGGTTCGGCTTGATCGCTTCGCGCTCAAGAACTCGGAATGAGAATCCGGAATGAGGTTTGACGTAGTTGTCATCGGCGGCGGCCACGCAGGGTGCGAAGCGGCGACCGCCGCGGCGCGCTGCGGCGCTGTCACCGCGCTGGTGACCCATCGCGCCGCGACGATCGGTGAAATGTCGTGCAACCCGGCGATCGGCGGCCTCGGCAAGGGCCATCTCGTGCGCGAGATCGACGCGCTCGATGGGGTGATGGCGCGCGCGGCCGACAAGGCCGGCATCCAGTTTCGTGTCTTGAACCGCCGCAAGGGCCCGGCGGTTCAGGGTCCGCGCGCCCAGGCCGATCGGAAGCTCTATCGGCAGGCGATGCAACAGCTTGTTGCAGAGACCGCGAATCTGAGCCTCGTCGAAGGCGAAGCGGCGCGCATCCTCTCGGCCGCCGGCGCGGTCACCGGCGTCAAGCTTGCCGACGGCCGCACCGCCTCCTGCCGGGCGGTCGTCCTCACCACCGGGACGTTCCTGCGCGGCGTGATCCATCTGGGCGATGAGCGCACGCCTGCCGGGCGCTTCGGCGACCGGCCTTCGGTCGAGCTCGCGCGCAGTCTCGACTCGGCTGGATTCGCGCTTGGGCGGCTCAAGACCGGCACCCCGCCCCGGCTCGACGGCTCGACGATCGACTGGGAGAGGCTCGAGGTCCAGAACGGCGACCCGGAGCCCGAGTTCTTCTCCTCGCTCACGACCACGGTCGCTGCGCCCCAGCTTCCCTGCCACATCACCCGCACCACGGGAGAGACCCATCGCATCGTGCGGGCGGACTCGCATCGCTCGGCCGTCTATTCCGGCGCGATCTCGGGCCGCGGTCCCCGCTATTGTCCCTCGATCGAGGACAAGGTCCTCCGCTTCGCCGACCGCGAGAGCCATCAGATCTTTCTCGAGCCGGAGGGGATCGACGACACGACCGTCTATCCCAACGGCATTTCGACCTCGTTGCCGGCGGAGACCCAAGCCGCGCTGGTGGCGACCATTCCGGGGCTCGAGCAGGCGCGCATTCTCCGCCCCGGCTATGCAATCGAGTATGACTATATCGACCCGCGCGGGCTCGAGCCGACGCTTGAGGCGCGACGGCTCTCGGGCCTCTTCCTAGCGGGCCAGATCAACGGCACGACCGGTTATGAGGAGGCGGCCGCGCAAGGCGCGCTCGCCGGAGTCAACGCCGCGCGCAAGGCCGGCGGCCAAGCGCTGACCACCTTCGACCGCGCCGAATCCTATCTTGGAGTGATGATCGACGACCTCACGACCCACGGGGTGAGCGAGCCCTATCGCATGTTCACCTCGCGCGCCGAGTTTCGGCTGTCGCTGCGAGCGGACAACGCCGATGAGCGGCTGACGGCGAAGGGAATCGCGCTTGGCTGCGTCGGACCGGCCCGGGCGCGGGCCTTCCGCAAGGTTGAGGATCGGCTCGGGCGCGCGCGCGCCATGCTTCACGCCGCCTCCGCTTCGCCGCAGATGCTCGCCGAGCATGGTCTTTTGGTCAACCGCGACGGGGCCCGCCGCTCGGCGTTCGAACTGGCGGCGCAGTCGCAGTTTCCGCTCGCCGTCCTCGCCCGGGTCTGGCCGCAACTCTCCGATATTCCGCCTGCCCTTGCCCGCCGCCTCGAGGCCGACGCGAAATATTCGGTTTATCTCGGTCGTCAGGCCGAGGATGTCGCCCGCTACCGCCGCGAGGAGCAGGCGGCGTTGCCGGCGGATCTCGACTACGAGCGTCTCCCCGGCCTCTCCAACGAGATCCGGCACAAGTTCGCCGCCGTTCGCCCTGCGAGCCTGAGCCAGGCCGGCCGGATCGAGGGCGTGACCCCAGCGGCTCTCGCGCTTCTCGCGGCGCACGCAAGGCGCGCCGCAAGGATTCGGGCGCGGCAAGGGGGGTGAGGCGGCGGCGCAAGGCGCATTGTTAGCGCTAAACTTTCCACGTCTCCGCGAGACGCCGTTATACTTGCTGCTATACTTGCGGCCTCGATTTATGCTGCATTTTCTTGGTCGGAGGCGACGGTCATGGTATCGTGGTTGGATGCTCGGAAACGACGGAAGCGGGTGGGCGGCGGAAAATAGCGAGGGCTGGGACCAAGAAAGGTTTTTCGCCCTGAGGGTCACGATAACCCTTTGAGAAGGCTCAATCCGGCGAATCCAAGCCGAGGAAATCCAAGCCGATTTCTTTGATTTCCCTTGCTCAGACTTGGGTGCGCTTGGCTGAATTTTGAACAATTTCCGTCCCGCTTGGAAAATCTATTGAATACAGACTTTACTTGATGAATAGCCAGTTGGCCGAGCGCCTTGCGAAAGATCGCCGGACCGCCCTGCGCCTCGTCCCTGTTTCACGTGAAACAGAGGAACGTCTGTCGGCTTACCTCGATCTCCTCGCGCGCTGGCGCAAGACGACCAACCTGATTGCAGAGTCCACCTTTCCCTCGATCTGGACCCGCCACATCGCTGACTCGGCCCAGCTGATCGCGCTCGCGCCGGAGGCCACGCGATGGGTCGACATGGGGTCCGGGGCAGGCTTTCCCGGCCTCGTGATAGCAATCCAGCTCGCGGACCTTTCCGGCGCAGTTGTTCACTTGATCGAGAGCGACCGGCGCAAATGCGCGTTCCTGCGCGATGCGGTCCGCGTCACCGGGGCTCGGGCAGCGATCCACCCAAAACGGGTCGAAGCAGTCGACTCCTTAAGCCTCGGAGCTGTGGACGCCGTCACCGCGCGCGCCTTCGCCCCCTTGCCGCTCACCCTCAAACTGGCCAGAAGGTGGATCGAGCGCGGCGCGGTTGGCGTGTTTCCGCGCGGCGAATCAGCTAGAGACCAAGTGGCGGCGCTGCCGGAGGCGACGGCTTATGCAATCGAAACGGTTCCGAGCCTCATCGACGCAAGGTCAGCGATCCTCAGAATTCGTAGCGGCTGAGAGTCGAGGCGCATGAACGCGATTCCGCCCCCTGCCCGCGAGCCCGACACCGGGACGCGTCCGCGCGTTCTCGCGATGGCGAACCAGAAGGGCGGCGTCGGCAAGACGACCACCGCGATCAATCTCGGCACCGCGCTCGCCGCAATCGGCGAGCGCGTCCTCATCATCGATCTCGATCCCCAGGGCAACGCGTCGACCGGCCTCGGCATCGATCGCAAATCCCGCGTCACATCGAGCTACGACATGCTGGTCGGCGAGCGCGCGTTGCGCGACGTCATCATGCCGACCGCAGTGCCGCGCCTGTTCATTGCGCCCTCGACGATGGACCTTCTCGGCGTCGAGCTCGAAATCGCCGACCACGAGGATCGCTCCTTCAAACTGCGCAACGCGCTCCGGGCCTATCGCGACTCGAGCGCGGATCATCCCGGCTCGATCACCTATGTCGTGGTCGATTGCCCGCCTTCCCTCAATCTTTTGACGATCAACGCGCTCGCCGCCGCCGACGCCGTCGTCGTGCCGCTGCAATGCGAATTCTTCGCCCTCGAGGGGCTGTCGCAACTCCTGACCACGGTCGAACAGGTTCGCCGCACGCTGAACCCGGCTCTGGCGATACAGGGCATCGTGCTGACCATGTACGATCCCCGCAACAGCCTCGCCGGGCAGGTCGCGGCCGACGTGCGCGCCCATATGGGCGACAAGGTCTACGAGACGGTTATTCCCCGCAATGTCCGCCTCTCCGAGGCGCCGTCGCACGGCAAGCCTGCGCTTCTTTACGACCTCAAATGCGCCGGCAGCCAAGCCTATCTCAAGCTCGCCTCCGAGGTCATTCAGCGCGAGGGGCGGTGGCGCGCTGCCTGACGAGCGTGGAACCGACGGATGAGGAACCGATGGCTGAAGACATGAGCCGAACCGAACAAAGGCCGCGCCTCGGGCGCGGACTCGCCGCTTTGCTCGGGACCGCCAACGAAGAAGCGGAGGTCGGCGGCGCCGCACGCCGGATGCCAATTGAGTTCCTGCGGCCAAATCCGCGCAATCCGCGCAAGCGTTTCGACGATCCGGAGCTCGACGAGCTCGCCGCTTCGATCAAGGAGCGCGGGGTGATCCAGCCGGTCGTCGTCCGCCCCATTCCCCGCGTCGCGGACGCCTATGAGATTATCGCCGGCGAGCGCCGCTGGCGGGCGGCGCAAAGGGCCGGGCGCCATGACATCCCGGTCATGGTGGTCGAGGCCGGGGACAGGGAAGCGCTCGAGATCGCCATTGTCGAAAACGTGCAGCGCGCCGATCTCAACCCGCTTGAGGAGGCTGCCGGCTACGCCCAGCTCGGCCAAGACTACGGCTATTCGCACGGCGACATCGCCCGCGTCGTCGGTAAGAGTAGGAGTCACGTCGCCAACACCATGCGGCTGACCAATCTGCCCGAGCATACGCGCTCATTGCTGGCGGGAGGGCAGATCTCGGCGGGCCATGCGCGGGCGTTGCTCGCGGTCGCCGACCCGGACGCGCTCGCCGACCGCATCGTCGCCGACGGCCTGACGGTGAGAGACATCGAGCGTCTCGGCGAGAACGCCGGACAGACCAGGGCGCCGCGAAAGCCGCGCGCGCCAGTCGACGCCGACACGGCCGCCCTTCAGGACAAGCTCGGGCTCGCGCTCGGGACGAAAGTGACGATCCGGCATGGCGGCGAGGCCGGCGAGATCCGCATCGCCTTCCGCGATTTCGATCAGCTCGACGACTTCTGCCGCAGGCTTTGCCAGCCGGCGGGGCGGTGACAGGCCGCACCCGCCGCGTCCGCCATGAGCCGCGCAGAATGCGGCCGATCGCGCCGAGATGGGAGTGAGCAGTAACACCAAATAAAGCGTCCCAATTCATACTGATCATATACTTCTATGCTCGTCACGAATACTTTTTTCCACCGACAGCCGGGCGCGAGCGAAGTCAGCGCCTCCCGCCGCGTCCCCGAGACGCAAGCGCCCATAGCGCCCGCGTCGCCAGAACCTCGGCCAGCTGAGACTCGGCGCGCACGCGCGCGCTCGCCAGACGGACTGCGGGCAGCCGCTGCGCGATCGATTCCGAGGTCACGCGCTCGGCCTGCCTCGCCAGCGCGCGGCGGGCGCCAAACGGCAATTTGACGAACACAGCCTGGCAGGCGGCGTCGAACGGCCGGCCCTGATCCATCTCGAGCCGGAGCCGGTGCAAGAGCAGCAAGCGCTGGACGAGCCGGATCATCAAATGGTCCGCCTCGCCCCCCTCGTGGAAGAACCGCGTGAGCGAAGATTCGACCCCATTGAGGTCGCCGAGCAGCGCCTGATCGACGACCTCGTCGAGATTGGACGGCGCGGCGTCCGAGACGATCGCTTCGACGTCCTCTGCGGTGACGGCCGGTTCTCCCCGCGCATAAAGCATCAGTTTGGCGATTTCGCCCCGCGTCGTCCGACGGTCGGCGCCGGTGAGCGCGACGAGCGCCGCGCGCGCGTCCGGCGCGATCGAAAGGCCGGCGGCGCGGGCCTCCGCGTCGATCAGGGTTTCGAGAGCATTTGCGTCGTCGGGATAGCATTCGATCGACACGCGGAGGGCCGAGCTTTCGAAGGCGGCTCGCAAGCCGCCGCCCTTCCTGAGTTGCCCCGCCTTGACCACGATCGCGCAATCGGCCGGCGGCCGGGCGAACAAAGGCTCGAGCGCGGGCAAAAGATCGCGCGCTTGGGCGTCGATCCAGATCGCCCGCGCCCCGCCGAACATGGGAACCGCATAGGCCTCGTCGGCAAGCGCGCCCGGATCGCGCGCAACCGCGTCGCCTTCGAGCCTCACCAGGCTCAACGGATCCGGATCGCCTCCGATCAGGGTGCGAATGACGGCCTTCGCGCGTTCCTGCGCGAGCCCCTCGTCCGGCCCGTGAATGAGGAAGAACCGAATCTCCTTCGGCAATCGCTCGATGAAGCCATCGGCGACGGCGCTGTTGACGATGTTCATGTCCCCGTTCCTCGCGCGCGGATCATCACGCGCTTCCGGGCTTTCGCGCCAACTCGAAATCGTCTAGCACACGACCCCGCTTTTAGAGAGACGGATCGCGAGCGAACATGACGACCATAAAGCTCCTCCTCCTGCCCGGCGACGGCATCGGCCCGGAGGTCATGGCCGAAGTCGAGAAGATCATAGGCGTGTTCGCAAGCGAAGGCGCCGCCAATTTCGAGATCGAAAAAGGCCTGGTCGGCGGTTGCGCCTATGACGCTCACGGGCAGGCAATCAGCGATTCCGACATGGCGCTCGCAGGCGCAGCCGACGCCGTCCTGCTCGCCGCCGTCGGCGGTCCGAAATGGGACGCCGTTCCCTATGACGTTCGTCCGGAGGCGGGACTGCTCAGATTGCGCAAGGAGCTCGCCCTCTACGCCAATCTGCGGCCGGCGATCTGCTACCCGGCGCTCGCTTCCGCTTCGTCGCTCAAGCGCGAGGTGGTCGAGGGGCTCGACATCATGATCGTGCGCGAGCTCACCGGCGGGGTCTATTTCGGCGAGCCGAAGCAGATCTTCGACCTCGGCAACGGGCAGAAGCGCGCCATCGACACCCAGGTCTACGACACGTTCGAAATCGAGCGGATCGGACGGACCGCCTTCGAGCTTGCGCGCAAGCGGGGAAACAAGGTCACCTCGAGCGAGAAGCGCAACGTGATGAAGTCCGGCGTGCTTTGGCACGAGGTGATGATCGCCCTGCACAAGCGCGAATATCCCGACGTCAAGCTCGAGCATCAGCTGGCCGACGCGCTCGGGATGCAGCTCGTGCGCTGGCCCAAGCAATTCGATGTCATCGTCACCGACAACCTGTTCGGCGACATGCTGTCGGATGTGGCCGCGATGCTGACCGGCTCGCTCGGCATGCTGCCGTCGGCCTCGCTCGGCGACGTCGATCCTAAGAGCGGTCGACGCCGGGCGCTTTACGAGCCAGTCCATGGATCCGCGCCCGACATCGCAGGCAAGGGCCTCGCCAATCCGATCGCGATGATCGGATCGTTCGGCATGGCGCTGCGGTATTCGTTCGGGCTCAACGCGGCCGCCGACCGGCTCGACGCCGCTATCGCCCGCGTGCTTGAGACCGGCCTCAGGACCGCCGACATCCGCGGCGAAGGCGACCGCCTCGTGTCGACCGGGGAGATGGGCGACGCGATCGCCGCCGAGCTGGGGAGAAACCCGGGCTAGCCACGCGAATTTACCACGACCCACGCCTGTGGGGGTCAGAAGACGCCGCAGAGCTTGCATCTGCACGGCTTTCTCTATAGCAAACGAATCGTTCGACAAAGAGAACACATCGTTTTCACCGGTCCAGAAAGGCCAGCCGTGGGGGACGCACGGGTGCACGTGAACGGCTCGATCGCGCAATCGCTCTCGCCGGATAGTCCGACTCTGCGGCTGGGTTCCGATTCGCCGCTGCGGATGGATTCGGGCGCAGCTTTGGCGCCGCTCACCATCGCCTACCAGACCTATGGCGCGCTCGACCCGGCGAAATCCAACGCCATCCTCATCTGTCATGCCCTGACCGGCGACCAGCACGTCGCCAACCTGCATCCGGTCACCGGCCGGCCGGGTTGGTGGGAGACGATGGTCGGCCCTGGCCGTCCGATCGACACCGACCGGTTCTTCGTCATCTGCCCCAACGTCCTCGGCGGCTGCATGGGCTCGAGCGGCCCGGCCTCGATCAACCCGGAAACCGGCGAGCCTTACGGGCTCGACTTTCCCATCGTCACAATCGCCGACATGGTGCGGGCGCAGGCGCTCCTGATCGATCATCTCGGGATCGACTCCCTCTTTTGCATCGCCGGCGGCTCGATGGGCGGCATGCAGGTGCTTCAATGGGCTGCAAGCTATCCCGATCGCGTCTTCGCCGCTCTCCCGATCGCCACCTCGGCGCGCCACTCCTCGCAGAACATCGCCTTCCACGAGGTCGGGCGACAGGCGGTGATGGCCGATCCCGATTGGCGCGGCGGCCGCTATCTGGTCGAGGGCGCGCGCCCCGCGAAGGGCCTCGCCGTCGCGCGGATGGCCGCCCACATCACCTACCTGTCCGAGGCCGCGCTGCATCGCCGCTTCGGCCGCAATCTGCAGGACCGTTCGGCCCGCACCTTCTCCTTCGACGCCGATTTTCAGGTCGAGTCGTATTTGCGCCACCAGGGCCAGATCTTCGTCGAACGTTTCGATCCCAATTCCTATCTGTACATGACGAGAGCAATGGACTATTTCGATCTCGCGGCGGACTACGGCGGGTCGCTCGCCAGCGCGTTCAAGGATTGCCGGACGCGTTTCTGCGTCGTCTCGTTCACCTCCGACTGGCTCTTTCCGACCCAGGACTCGCGGGCGATCGTGCGCGCCCTCAACGCCGGAGGCGCCTCGGTCTCATTCGTCGAGATCGAGACCGATCGCGGGCACGACGCCTTCCTGCTTGACGTGCCTGACTTCGTCGACACGACGCGCGGCTTCATTGACGCCGCCGCCCGCGCAAGGGGCATTGCTTGACCCTGGCGCGGACCCTTGCCCCGCCGCGCGTCGACCTTTTGCGCGTGGCGGAACTCGTGGCGCCCGGTTCGCGCGTCCTCGACGTCGGCTGCGGCGACGGCGAGCTGCTGCGGCTCCTGGTCGAGGAGCGCAATGTCGACGGCCGGGGAATCGAGCTTTCTCAGCAAGGGGTTAACGATTGCGTGGCGAAGGGGCTTTCCGTCATTCAGGGCGACGCCGACGCCGACCTCGCCGATTACCGGAACGACGCGTTCGACTATGTGATCCTGTCGCAGACCTTGCAGGCGACCCGCCAGCCCCGAGTGGTGCTCGAGCACATGCTCAGGATTGGCCGCCGGGCGATCGTTTCGGCGCCGAATTTTGGTCACTGGCGGGTCCGGGCCCAGCTCGCCTTCCTTGGCCGGATGCCGGTGACCGAGAGCCTCTCCCATTCCTGGTACGACACGCCGAACATCCATTTCTGCACCATCGCCGATTTCGTCGCGCTCGCGGCCGAGGTTGGCGCGACGATCGACAAGAGCGTCGCGCTTCATCCTCGCGGCCGGCCGCTCAATCCCATCTGGCCGAAATGGGCATGGAATCTGCTCGGCGAACAGGCGATCTTCCTTCTGCATCGCGGAGGGTGAGCGCCGCCCCCCGATTGACATCGCCCCCGCCCGGCCCTCAACCTGCCGGAGTTGCGAAGGAGCCCGCTGCCGATGCCGATCCCCTCCGCCGTCCACGACCTCGTGCCGGAAGCCCAGACATGGCGGCGCGAAATCCACCAAAACCCCGAGCTCCTGTACGACGTCGAGCTCACCGCTAAATATGTCGCGGACCGCCTCAGCGCCTTCGGCTGCGACGAGGTCCAGACATCCATCGGCCGCACCGGCGTCGTCGGCGTCATTCGCGGCGCCAAGGGTTCCAGCGGCCGCGCGATCGGGCTCAGGGCGGATATGGACGCGCTGCCGATCGAGGAGGCGACCAACCTCCCCTATCGCTCGCGAAACCCCGGCAAAATGCACGCCTGCGGCCATGACGGGCATACCGCGATGCTGCTCGGCGCGGCGCGCCGGCTGGCGCAAACCCGCAACTTCGCCGGCAACGCCGTCGTCATCTTCCAGCCCGCCGAGGAGGGCGGCGGGGGCGCCAAGGCGATGATCGACGACGGACTGATGGACCGGTTCGGCGTCGAAGAGGTCTACGGCATGCACAATTGGCCGGCGCTGCCGGTCGGCTCCTTCATGTTGCGCAAAGGCCCGCTCCTGGCCGCCGCCGACGTGATCACGATCGCCCTCGAGGGCCGCGGCGGCCACGCGGCGATGACGCATCAGGGCGTCGATCCGGTGGTCGCCGGCGCTGAGATCGTGCTCGCCCTGCAGACGATCGCCTCGCGCAATGTCGATCCGCTCGACGCATGCGTCGTCTCGGTCACCCAGTTCCATGCCGGCACGGCCGACAACATCATCCCGCAATCGGCCTGGCTTAACGGAACCGTGCGCACGCTCAAGCCCGGAACGCGCGATATGGTCGAGAGGCGAATCCGCGAGATCGTCGCCGGCCTCGCCTCGGCCATGGGCGCCGAGGCGCGGGTCGAATACCGTCGCAACTACCCGCCGACCGTCAACCATCCGGCGCAGACCGACTTCGCCGCCGCTGTCGCGCGCAAGGTCGCGGGCGAATCCCGGGTTGATACGGACGCGGTTCCGGTGATGGGGGCGGAGGATTTCTCGTTCATGCTCGAGGCGCGTCCGGGCGCTTTCATCTTCCTCGGCAACGGCGACAGCGCCAAGCTTCATCATCCCTCCTACGATTTCAACGACGCAGCCCTCCCCTACGGCATGAGCTACTGGGTCGAACTGGTCGAGACGGCGCTCGCGCCCTAGCGTTATCGCAAGAAGCGAGCCCGGACGCCTGGACGCTCCAGCCGCGGTGAGAAAAACGAGCGAAAATAAAAGAAAGCAAAAGCGCTTTCTTTTGCTTTCATTGGCTTTCTTTTATTTTTCGGAATCGGGACTTTTCAAAGGGTTGCGCCCGATTCAAATGAAAAAATTTTCCCCTGTCTCAGGCTATCTCTGAAACGCCTCAATTGCTTTCTTCGCCTGTTCTTCCATGTCCTCCTCCGGTCGCGGGCCACCGGCGCGCGTTTGGGCGAATGAGAATAGATATAGCACGAATTCGTCTTTTCGCAAAGGATTTGTCGTTTTTTCGATGACTCGGCTGATTTTTCAAAGGGTTGGCGGGCGCTGGCCGGGCGGCGGAACGCCCTGGCGGCGGACACGCCGCCGCTCTCGGCTTGAAACCCCTGTCGATCACGGCTTCCCGCGCGAGAGCGCGGCGGCGCGGCCGGCAGCGGCATAGAGATTGAGCCGGGAATAGACGCCGAACGCCGCTCCGTCGTCGAGAAAGCCGCCGCCGGGGCCTTCCGTTTCGGTCAGGATGCGGTTCGCCTCCTCGAGGCTGAGCTTGGGGAAGGCGGCGGTGAGCAGGTATCCGGCCTCGGGCGCGAGCGCGGCCACATCCTCAACCTTGTCCGCCATCTCAGGATGGGTCACCGGCAGCCCGTAGGTCTGGGTCGAAGCATAAAACGCCTCGTTCATCGCCGGGGCGTTGAAGCGGCCGGTGTCCTGGCGCGCGCAAACCGCGACCGTATCGCCGCAGGCCGCCTCGAGCGCCTTGTCGAGGTCGGCCCGGGCGCGCTCGACGGCGGCGCGGAAGTCGCCGATCGTCTCCGGTACCTGAGCCTCGGACGTCGCGGTCATGGTCGCGACGTTCCTCAGCGGCCGGTTCATGTAAGCGGGATCGTTGGCGAGCAGATGGGCGAGATCGTAGGTCGCGAGCGTTCGGCCGCCCAGCACGTCCATCGCGTAGTGCGCGCCCATCAGGATGCGGTCGTTGCCGTATTCCGCGCCGCGGGCGACCATCTCCTGATAGCGCTCCGGCACGAGCACGGCGAGGACGAGCGACCCCATGTAGCCGTAGGTCGTGTGCCCGCTCGGGAAGGAGGGGCTATTGACGAGATTCATGATCGGGCCGCGGTTGTAGACCTCGTTGTCGGCGGGAACGTTGAAATAGTCGGGTCCGACGATCGGCAAGGTGCGGGGCTCGGTCTGAAACGGGCGTGAATTGCCGTAGAGGTCGGCGCCGGGCGAGCCGGCCGGACGGTCATAGGCGAGCCCGAACGGATCGGGCGCGCCGCCGACCGATTTGAAGATCGCGAGCGCCTCGTCCGAGACCGGAGTCTTGCCGTTGGTGGTGCCGTTGGCGAAGAAATATTTGGCCGCGTTCGAATCGGACCCCGAGGTCGAATTGGCGTAGGCGATCACGTCCTTCACCGCCTCCGAGACGCTGGTGAACCCAGCGCGGCCGAGATAGTGCGCGCGCGCCTGATAGGCGGCGCCGAGGGTCGCGCCGAGGCCGTCGGCGAGTTCGGCGAGATTGCCGTCAGTGATGAAGGCGTCGCGCAAAGCCTGCTGCTGCTGTTCAGAGAAGGGCAGCAAGGTCGGCTGCCTGATGACGCCCGTCTGGATTCCGCCGGTGACGGCGAAGTTGGCGGCGAGCGCCGCCCGGCCATCCGCGGTGTTCGAAAGGGCGGAGACGGGCGCCAGGCCCTTGAACGCCGCGATATTCGTCACGCTCTGCGCATCGGCGCCCGCCCCGCCCGCCAGCGCCAGCGCGATAAGGCCGATCCAGAACGCCCGTCTCTTCATGCCCCGCTCCTCCATGGGCTCGCCCACCTCACCGGTTGTCGAGCTCGAGCTCCTCGCGCAGGATTTCCAGCCCGAGCCACTCGTCCTCGGCGCCGGTCAGCGCGTCGCGCAATTCCGCGTAGGTCTTCGTCGCCTCGAGGAACGCAGCCGGCTCGCGAACGGCGAAATCGGCGCCGGCGAGCTTCTGCTCGAGCGCATCGAGGTCGGCGCGAAGCTCATCGATTCGCCGCGGCAGCGTCTCCAGCGCCCGCCTCTCGTTGAAGCTGAGCTTGCGCCTGGACGCGGCCCGCTCGACCGGCGGCCTCACCGCCCTTCCCGCCGCCTCGACCGGGGCGGCGAGCGGCCCGGCCAACCCATGTCCGCGCTGGGCGACCATGTCGGAATAGCCGCCCGCATATTCGACCCACCGCCCGTCGCCCTCGCCGACGACGACCGAGGTGGCGACGCGATCGAGAAAATCGCGATCGTGGCTGACGACGAGGATCGTTCCGGCATAGTCGCCGAGCAGTTCCTGCAGGAGATCGAGCGTCTCGATATCGAGGTCGTTGGTCGGCTCGTCGAGAACCATCAGGTTCGACGGCCGCGCCAGCGCTCTCGCCAGCATCAACCGCCCGCGCTCTCCGCCGGACAATTTGCCGATCGGCGTCCGCGCCTGCTCCGGCTGAAACAGGAAGTCGCGCATGTAGCCCTGAACGTGGCGGCGTTCATTATTGATGGTCACGTAGTCGCTGCCGCCGCCGGTCAGCGCATCGACAAGCGTCGTCGTCGGCTCGAGCGACGCGCGCCCTTGATCGAGACTGGCTATGGCGACGTTTGCGCCGAGGCGCAGGGTCCCGGAATCGGGCGCAAGCGAGCCGGTCAACAGGTTGATGAGCGTCGTCTTGCCCGCGCCATTGGCGCCGACGATCCCGATCCGGTCGCCGCGCATGACGCGGGTCGAGAAGTCGCGCACGATTGCGCGCCCGTCGTAAGCCTTGCTGATCCGCTCAGCTTCGATCACCAGCCCGCCCGACGCCTTGGCGTCCTGCGCGGTCATGGCGGCGACGCCGACCGACCGCCGCGCTTCGCGCCGTTCGCGCCTGAGGTCGGCGAGCTCGGCTACGCGGCGCATGTTGCGCTTGCGCCGGGCGGTGACGCCGTAGCGCAGCCAGTGCTCTTCGCTTGCGATCTTGCGGTCGAGCTTGTGGCGCTCGAGCTCCTCCTCCTCGAGCTTCATATCGCGCCAGGCCTCGAACGCGCCGAAGCCCTGGTCGAGCCAGCGCGTCTTGCCGCGATCGAGCCAGATCGTCGCCCGGGTGAGATCGGCGAGCAGCCGCCTGTCGTGGCTGATCAGCGCGAGCGCAGAGCGGCTCGCGGCAAGGCGCGCCTCGAGCCACTCGATCGCGACGAGATCGAGGTGATTGGTCGGCTCGTCGAGGAGAAGGATCTCGGGGTCGGCGCTGAGCGCCCTGATGAGCGCCGCCCGCCGCGCTTCGCCGCCGGAGAGACGGCCGGGATCGGCGGCGGGATCGAGCCCGAGCTCGGCCATCATCGCCCTTGCCCCGTGGGCGGCGTCCAATTCGCTCAAGCCCGCGAGCACATAGTCGAGCGTGGTGCTGAAGCCCGACAGGTCGGGCTCCTGCGGCAGATAGGCGAGGCGGGCGGAAGGCTGGACGAACCGGGTCCCGCGGTCCGCCGCGGTCTCGCCGGCTGCGATCCGAAACAGGGTCGATTTGCCCGATCCGTTGCGTCCGACGACGGCGATGCGGTCGCCGGCCGAAATCGACAGGTCCGCGCCGTCGAGAAGCGGTTCGCCGCCGAGGGTGAGCGCGATGTCTCGCAATTGTATGAGGGGCGGCATATGAATAGGTCCGGACGCAGCGGCGTCACGCTTAATGGCAAGCGGGGGAAAGGAAAAGGCCCATGGCGACCAAGGCGACTCTCACGGCGTTGGCGAAATTGACCGGCATGCGCGACGGCGTGCTCGCCCGGACGGCGCGAGCGGATTTCGCCGACCATCCGGACCGTTTCAACAAGTTCAGCGTCGCCCTCGACGATCTCCTGTTCGACTATTCCAAGCAGCGGATCGACGCGCCTGTCCTGGCGGCGCTGGTCGAGCTCGCCAAAGCGTGCGGGCTCGAGGCGAAGCGTGAAGCGATGTTCGCCGGCCAGAAGATCAACGTCACCGAGAAACGCGCGGTCCTGCACACGGCGCTGCGCAACTTCTCCGGCTCAGCCATCCGGGTCGACGGCGAGGACGTGATGCCGGAGGTGATCGCGACCCGGGAGAAGATGCTTGGGTTCGCCGCCGATGTGCGCGAGGGACGGGTGCGGGGCGCTCTCGGCCAGCCGATGACCGACGTCATCAATATCGGCATTGGCGGCTCCGACCTCGGCCCGGCCATGGCGACGCGCGCCTTGGCGCCCTACGCGCCGCCCAAGCTGCGCAGCCACTTCGTCTCCAACGTCGACGGCGCCGACATCGGCGATACGTTGCGCGGCCTCGATCCGTCGCGGACGCTGTTCATCGTCTCGTCGAAGACCTTCACCACGCTGGAGACGATGACCAACGCGCGGACCGCGCGGGCGTGGATCACCCAGGGAGTCGGCGAAGCCGCGGTGCACGACCATTTCGCCGCCGTCTCGACCCAGCTCGACAAGGTGGCCGAGTTCGGCATCCAGCCGACGCGGGTGTTCGGCTTCTGGGACTGGGTCGGCGGCCGCTATTCCGTCTGGTCGAGCATCGGATTGCCGCTCGCGATTGCGATCGGGCCTGACCGCTTCAACGAATTTCTGCGCGGCGGCTATGAGATCGACCAGCACTTTCAGGAAGCGCCGATCGAGCGCAACATCCCGATCCTGATGGGGCTCATCAGCGTCTGGAACCGCAACATCCTCGGCCACGCCACGCACGGCGTGATCCCCTACGACCAGCGGCTCGGGCGTTTTCCCGCCTATCTCCAGCAATTGCAGATGGAGAGCAACGGCAAGCACGTCCAGCTCGACGGCTCGCCCGCCAATACCGCGACCGGCCCGGTGGTGTGGGGGGAACCGGGCACCAACGGCCAGCACGCTTTCTTCCAGCTCATCCACCAGGGAACGGAGATCATTCCGCTCGACCTCATCGTCGCGGCGACGCCGACCGACGCCGACGCCCATCATCACGACCTCCTGGTCGCCAATTGCTTCGCTCAGGGCCAGGCGCTCATGCACGGCCGCACGCCTGAGGAGGCCGAGGCGATCACCCACAAGCAGGGGGCGAGCGAAGCCGAGGCTCGGCGCCTCGCGCCCCACAAGAGCTTTTCCGGCAGCCGTCCGACGAGCACGTTCCTCTATCGCCGTCTCGATCCGCGCACGCTCGGGCGCCTCATCGCCCTTTACGAGCACAAGGTGTTCACCGAAGGCGCCGTCTGGGACATCGACTCCTTCGACCAGTGGGGCGTCGAACTGGGCAAGGAGCTCGCCTTGAGTCTCGCGCCGATCGTCGCCGACAAGGCTGCGCCTACAACGGCGCTCGACGCCTCGACCGCGGGGCTGGTCGCGCATATGCGCGAGCTGCGGGGGACGAGCTAGCCGGGCGGCGGAGGTTCGCCTCGCGCCAACGCCGCCAGCGGCGGCGCGATATCGGTGACACATGCATATATCTCTATAAATACGGCGCACACGCGAACATTAACGCAAACATGCATGTGTCACCGTTTTCCCGCACCGTTTTCCCGCTTTCGGCTTTCGTTTTACCGCGGGCTCAGGACGAGGTCCGGCGCTTGCCCGCGGCGAGACGGCGCGTCGCGAGCATGAGCCAGCGGCGGGTCGGGGCGTCGACGAGGGGCGACAAGGTCTTGCGCACCCGGCCGTGATAGGCGTCGAGCCAGGCGATCTCGTCGGCGTCCAACAACCTCGGCTCGACCAGGGCAAGATCGATCGGCGCCAGCGTCAGCGTCTCGAATCCCAGCATCGGCCGCTCGCCGCCGGCGACCTTTCGCGTCCCGACCGCGACCAGGTTCTCGATCCTGACGCCGAACGCGCCGGCGGCGTAATAGCCCGGCTCGTTGGACACGATCATGCCCGGAGCCAGCGGGATCAGGCCCGTCTTGGCGAGGCGCTGCGGCCCTTCGTGGACCGAGAGATAGGAGCCGACGCCATGCCCTGTGCCGTGATCGAAATCGAGCCCGGACCGCCACAGCGCGGTGCGCGCGAGCGCGTCGATCTGGACCCCAGCAGTCCCCGGCGGAAAGACGGCGCGGGCGACCGCGATGTGGCCCTTGAGCACCCGCGTCGCGCGGTCGCGCATCAGCGCGCTCGGCCGGCCGACGGCGACGGTGCGGGTGATGTCGGTCGTCCCGTCCTCGTATTGGGCGCCGCTGTCGATGAGAAATATGCCCCGCTCGATCCTGCGGTTGGAAGCTTCGCTCACCCGATAATGGGGAATGGCCGAATTCGGTCCCGCTCCGGCGATGGTGGGGAAGGAAATGTCCCTGAGCGCCGGGCTCGCGCGGCGAAACGTCTCCAACGCCGTGACGGCGTCAATCTCGGTCAAGCGACCGCGCGGCGCTTCGGCGGCGAACCAGGCGAGGAAGCGCGCCATCGCCGCGCCGTCGCGCTCATGCGCGGCGCGCGCGCCCTCAAGCTCGACCGGATTCTTCACCGCCTTCATCAGCGTGACCGGATCGGGCCTGATATCGGCTTTGCCGCCTGCGCGCTCGATCGACTGGGTCAGGGCGGCCGGCGCGGTCGCGGCGTCGAAGGCGACGCTCAGGCCCTGCTTGCCGAGGTCGTCGACGAAGCCTTCGAGGCGGTCCGGCTCGTGGATCTCGGCATGCCGGGCGAGATGCTGGCGGCTCGCGGGCTTGAGCTTCCTGCCGTCGACAAAGACGACCGGACGTCCCTCGCGCGGCAGATAGGCCCAGCCGAGCGGCAGCGGGGTATAGGAGACGTCGGCGCCGCGAATATTGAACAGCCACGCCAGATTGTGCGGATCGCTGATCAGAAGGCCGTCCGACGGCGCAACGGCCTTTCGCGCCCGGGCGATTTTCTCACCTACGCTTTCGCCCGCGAACCGCATCGCGTGCAGCGTGATCGGGCCAAGCGGCGGCGGCGGCCGGTCGCGCCAGATCGCGTCGATCGGATTCTCGTCGACCGCCGCCAGCGCCGCGCCCGCTTTCGCGCAGGCGGCGGCGAAGCGGGCGACGGACTCAGGCGTATGGAGATGCGGATCATAGCCGAGCTTCTCGTCCCGCTTGAGCTTCTGCGCGATCCATTCGGCCGGCGGCGCCTCGACGATGTGGCGGAACTCGAACACCGATCCGTCCGCCTGGCTCTTGACCTGCTCGGTGTAGCGGCCGTCGACGAACAGCGCGGCTGCGTCCCTGAGCACGACGGCGATCCCCGCCGAGCCGGCGAATCCGCTCAGCCATCGGAGCCGCTCTGCGTTCGGGGGCGCATATTCGTTCTGATGCTCGTCGGCGCGCGGAACGATGAAGCCGGCGAGGCCCGCTTTGGCCAGTTCGGCGCGCAATGCGCCGACCCGGGCGGCGCCGTTCGAGGGATCGCCAAGTTCGGCGAAGGATTGAAAGCGACTTTCGAACACGGGGCCAAGCCTTCCAGAGGCGCGGATTCAGGCGGCGTCCTGCGCGGTCACGACGAGGCCAATATAGGGCAGCTCGCGGTAGCAATGGGCGACGTCCATGCCATAGCCGACGACAAAGACATCCGGACAAACGAAGCCGACGAAGTCGGCGCCGATCTCGACCGCGCGCTTGCCGGGCTTCTCGAGCATGGTGCAGACCATGACCCGGCGGGCGCCGCGCGCCGCCAAGAGATCCTTGGCGAACGCCAGCGTCCGGCCGGATTCGAGGATGTCGTCGACCAGCAGAACGTCGCGGTCGCGCACGGACGATTCGATATCGCGCAGGATTTTCACCGTGCCGCTCGACATCGTCCCATCCATGTAACTCGACAGGTGAAAAAACTCGACCTGGGGCTCGAGCCCGGCGCGATGCAGGGCGCGCAACAGGTCGGCGGCGAACATGAACGATCCCTTGAGGATGGCGACGACCAGCAGGTTCTTGGGCTTCGCCGCCGCGATCTCGCGGGCGAGCGCCTCGGTTCGCTCGGCGATCGTCTTCTCGTCGAACAGAACCTTGACCTGTCTTGCGCCGCTCATAGCCCTCACTCGGTGAAGGACGCTTTATCTCCCGGCGCGGCGAATTTTACCAGCACGTCGCGAACCCCCGGCGGGGGCGCGGCGAGACGCGCCTGGAAGACGACCCGCTCATGCGGACCGAGACGCGGCTTCGGCGCCCGCGCCGTCCACAGGTAGAGCTGGCGCTGACCATCGCCGCGCAGCGCGAGGCGCAGGTCCGGCGCCGGCGTCTCGGCTCGGCGCAGGTTGACGATCTCGCCGGTCACCAGGAGCTCCCGGCCGTCTTCACTCGGCCCGACGATCGTCGCCCGGACGCCCTCGATCGCGAGGCCGCGAACATTGACCGGCATGCCCAAGACCGCATAGGCCGGCGCTACGGCCGGCGCGGCGGAGACGATCGCCGCGCGGGCGGCGATCGTGGCTGTCGCCGCAATCATGAGGGCGAGAATGGCGAACGTGGGCGCAGCGGCGCCGATCGATTTTGGGGAAGCTCGATCGCGGTTCAAGCCGGACCGGCGGGGGAATGTCATGACGCCTGATCTCGCTCATTCGATGGCATGGACGATGGCTGGCATTTGTTCGGAAACACGGTTAAAGCCGCGTTAAGCGGCCAGCCCTCGCCGTCCCCGGGGATCGCGTTGCTACGGTTCGAAAACGTTGGTTTGCGCTACGGCATGGGGCCGGAGGTCGTCGGCGACCTCAATTTTTCCATCGCCCCGCAAAGCTTCCAGTTCCTCACCGGTCCGTCGGGGGCCGGCAAGACAACCCTGATGCGGCTCATGCTCCTTGCGTTGCGCCCGACCCGGGGGACGGTGCGCATCTTCGGCCGCGACGCCGCGGCTTTGAGCAAGGACGACCTGACGGCGCTAAGGCGCCGCATCGGCGTCGTGTTCCAGGACTTTCGCCTCTTGGACCATCTCACCACCTATGAGAACGTCGCCCTGCCGTTGCGGGCGATGGGGCGCGAGGAGATGGGGTATCGGGCCGAAGTTGTCGAGCTTCTGCGTTGGGTCGGACTCGGCGATCGCATGAATGCGCCCCCGCCGGTGCTCTCCGGGGGCGAGAAGCAGCGGGCGGCGATCGCGCGGGCGCTGATCGTCCGCCCCGAACTCCTGCTCGCGGACGAGCCGACCGGCAATGTCGATCCCGGCCTTGCGCGCCGCCTGCTCAGGCTGTTTGTCGAGCTTCACCGGCTCGGGACCGCGGTCGTCATCGCCACCCACGATCTGCAGCTGATGGACCAATTCGGCTTCGCCCGCAGGCTGGTCGTCGGCGACGGCCGGCTGACGATCTTCGACGGGTCGCCGTTGTGAACGAACCGATCGTCGACCCTCTCCTTGCCGCCGAGCCGGCGGCGACATTCGACGCCGATTCGCAGCTCATCCCGCGCGATTCGGTCGCCGGTCGCGCCCTGGTCGTGGTGATCGCGATCATGACCTTTCTCGCCTGCCTGACCGCGGGCGCCGCGTTGCTGGTGGCCGACGCCTCGCGCGTCTGGCGGTCGGAGGTGCTGCGCGACGCCACCATCCAGGTGAAAGCCGGAGCCGGCGGGGATACCGATGCTCTGGTCGCCAAAGCCGTCTCGATCGCCTCGAAGGCCAAGGCCGTCGAATCGGTTCACGCCTATTCGAAAGCCGAATCGGAGCGGCTGCTCGAACCATGGCTGGGCAACGGACTCGATCTGAGCCAATTGCCGATTCCCCGGCTCATCGTGGTCCGCCTCAAGAGCCAGCTTCCAGAGGATCTCTCGGCGCTGCGGTCGGCGCTCGCCGCCGCGGTCCCTGAAGCCAGCCTCGACGACCATCGCGTCTGGGCTGAGCGCCTCGGGACGATGGCCGACGCCGTTGTTGTCCTCGCCGCCGCCCTCTTCGCCCTTATGATCCTGGCGATGGGGACCGCGATCGGGTTCGCCACCCGGGGCGCAATGGCGGGCAACCGCGAGATCGTCGAGGTGCTGCATCTCGTCGGCGCGTCCGACAAGTTCATCGCCAGCGAGTTCGAGACCCATTTTCGCCGCCTTGGACTTCGCGGCTCATTGATCGGAGGCCTGGCGGCGATGGGTTTCTTCGCCGCCGCTGCGCTGCTCTCCTTCTGGTGGGCGCACTCGCCGGGCGGCGACGAGATCGCGGCGATGTTCGGATCGTTCGCGCTAGGCCCCTACGGCTATGTCGGACTGGCGGCGGTCTGCGCCGCCGTCACCATGCTGACCGGTCTTCTCTCGAGAGAGATCGTCATACGCCATTTGCAATCGCTGACCTGAAACAGGCGGCGTCCCTCCTCGGCTGAACCCTCGACGTCCCAAATGCTGGCAACACGATCGCTCATTTTCAACGCCCTGTTCTACCTGAACATGCTCGTCCTCATGATCGTCGGCCTGCCGACCATGCTGTTCGGCAGGAAAGCCGTATTCGCGCTCGCTCGCCTTTGGGGCGCAATTTCCGTCTGGCTCCTCGAGGCGATCTGCGGCCTCAAGCTCGAATATCGCGGGGTTGAGAATATTCCCGCCGGCGCGGTCATCATCGCAGTCAAGCATCAATCGTTCCTCGAGACCTTCGCGCTGCTCAAATACGCGCCGGATTTCGCCATCATCCTCAAGCGGCAGCTGACTTATGTGCCGCTGTTCGGGCTCTATCTCATCGTCTCGCAGCAGATCGCGATCGACCGCGGACGGGGCAGGCAGGCGCTGCAGCAGATCGCCGCCGCCGCCAAAACGGTGTTCGCCTCTGGCCGACAGGTGTTCATTTATCCCGAGGGGACCCGGCGCGCCCCCGGCGCGCCGCCGAAATACAAGCAAGGCGTGACCGCGCTCTACACGGAGACTGGAGTCAAGTGCCTGCCGGTCGCCGTCAATACCGGCCTGTTCTGGCGCCGGCACGGTTTCCTCAGGCGCCCCGGCGTGGCGGTGATCGAATATCTGCCCGTCATCGCGCCCGGGCTTGGCCGCAACGAATTCGGCAGGCGTCTTGAATCGACGATTGAAACCGCGTGCGCCCGCCTCAACGCGGAGGCGTTGGCCAAGGACCCGTCGCTTGCGGCGGTGCTCGCCGACGGGGCGAATAGCGATGTGGAGGCCGCACGCCCGGCTTGACGATAGTCTCCTTTTGTTCTATATTCGTTCGCTCAATGAGCCAGGGCGAGGACGATGCCGGCATCTTGCGAGGTTACAGCTCCGACGTTCGAGCGGGTGCGCGGCTGGTCCGAGCCGCCGGCGCCGCCATGGATCGCTCCTTCAGGCGATGGAGGGGATCGTCGGGGTGGCGCGGCGCTCGCCGCGCTCGCCGGCATGCCGTTCTCGGCCCGATTCTGCTCCTGGACCGGGCTATCCGGGCGCCGGTATGTCTTTTCCGTCTATCCGGCGTCCACGTGCCCGGCGTTTTGCCACACCCTGCTGCTTGCAGCTTTGCGCGACGACCCCGGCAGGCCGCGCGTCGTCTCGGTGCGCTTGACCGGCCACTTTCCGGAGCCGGTCGTCGCCCGGGCCCAGCGCGAATTCGGCGGCTTCGGCCCTGCCCTCGAGTTCCATCTCCACCTGCTCCCGTCATCGCCGGCGGACCGGGCGGCGACAATTGCCGATTTGGCGATCGCCCCGAGGTAAGGGGCAGCCGCGGCGTCATTCAAACGCCCTGAGTCTGGCGCTCAGCCATTCGAGATCCCGGTCGCGGACGCCGATCGCGCGCAGGTGATCGTAAGTCTCGAGGATGTAGTCCGCGTTGGCGCCCGACTCGCCCTTGCCTTCGCGCACATAAGTCAGCATCGCCTCGCGATCGAGGCGGCCGGCATACTGGCGGTGGAGGCGGTCGGCGACGTAGGTTAACGCCGCAACGCGCTCGCCGCATTCGAGCGTGACCGGCGCGATCCGTTCGAGATAGACGGCGGTCGCCTGCTCCCGCTCGCGCAAATAGCGGATCGTCGTCTCGCGCAGCGGCGTGTCGACCTCGAACGCCACCCCGGCGCAGGCGCCGCCCCGATCCAGGCCCAAGACCAGCCCCGGCCGCTCGGGCGAGCCGCGATAGACATGGGAATAAACGCATAAGCTTCGCCGCCAGCCGCGCAACATCGCCTTGCATCGGCGGGCGTAGGCGAAACCCGGCCGCCACATCAGCGACCCGTAGGCGAAAACCCAAAAACTCCCGTCTGAAACAGGTCCGGAGGCAGCAGGCGCCGTCATGGCGCCGGTTCGTCCGTTTCGGCGGCTCGGCGGCCGAAATCCGGCGCCGCCGTCTCCTGTCCTTCCGCGACGATTCCGAGCCGGATCGCCCGAGTGCGGGTGAACAGGGCGAAGAGCCCGTCGCCGTCGCTGCGGCGGATCATTCGCTGCAATGCGGTCAAGTCTTCGCTGAAGCGGCCGAGCATCTCCAGCACCGCCTCTTTGTTGTGCAAGAAGACGTCGCGCCACATCGTCGGGTCCGAGGCGGCGATCCGGGTGAAATCGCGGAAGCCGCCGGCCGAGAACTTGATGACCTCCGAACGGGTGACCTCTTCGAGATCGGCCGCGGTGCCGACGATGTTATAGGCGATGAGATGCGGCACGTGGCTGGTGATCGCCAGCACCAGGTCGTGATGGGCCGCGCCCATGATTTCGACGTGCGATCCGAGCGCCTCCCAGAACGATTTGACTTTCGTCACCGCCTCATCATCCGCGCCCCTGGCGGGCGTCAGGATGCACCAGCGGTTCACGAACAGGCTGGCAAATCCGGCGTCCGGCCCTGACTGCTCAGTTCCCGCGACCGGATGGGCCGGCACGAGGCGCGCGTGGGTCGGCAGCGCCGCCTCCAGGGCGGAAATCACCGCGCCTTTGACCGACCCCACGTCCGAAACGATCGTCCCCGGCCTCAGCGCCGGCGCGATGGCGCCGCCGACCGTCTCATTGGCGCCGACGGGCACAGCGAGGATGACGCAATCGGCGCCGCTGACCGCGCGAGCGAGATCGTCGGTGACGACGTCGCCAAGGCCGAGCGCCTTCGCCCGCTTGAGCACGCCGACCGAATGGTCAGCGAGGATGATGCGCCGCGCGGCGTTGCGGCGGCGGGCGGCGCGGGCGATCGACGAGCCGATCAGTCCGACGCCGACAATCGCAAGCTCCTCGAAGACCGGCTCGGCGAGCGGCGCTCCCAGCCGCTCAGTCACTTCCGCGCCCGCATGAGTTCGGCGAGCGCGGCGACGACGCCCCGGTTGGCCTCCTCGCCGCCGACCGAGAGCCTCAGCGAGTCCGGCAGCCCGTAGGCCGCGACCGCCCGGAGGATGAAGCCCCGCGCGCTCAAGAATGCGTCGGCATCCGCCGCGGTCCGACCGGGCTCCTTCGGGAAGGTCAGAAGGAGGAAATTGCCGACGCTCGGCGTCACCTCGATCCCAAGCTCAGCGATCCCATCGGCGAGCCAGGGCAGCCAGCGCGAATTGTGCGCGATCGCGCGTTCGATATGGCCGATGTCCTCGAGGCTGGCGACGCCTGCGGCCTGGGCCGCGCCATTCAGATTGAATGGACCGCGGACGCGGTTCAACGCGTCGAGAACATGCTCCGAGCCGTAGGCCCAGCCGATGCGCAGGCCCGCAAGACCATGAACCTTCGAAAAGGTGCGGGTCATCACGACGTTGTCCGAGGACGCAGCGAGCTCGAGGCCGGCGGCGTAGTCGTTGCGGGTCACATATTCGGCGTAGGCCGCGTCGATCACCAGGAGCGTATGCGCCGGCAGTCCCGCGTGCAGGCGCTTGACTTCGGAGTAGGGGAGGTAAGTGCCGGTCGGGTTGTTCGGATTGGCGAGAAAGACAATCTTGGTCCGTTCGCTGGCCTTGGCCAGAATCGCATCGACGCTCGCGGTCCTGTCCGTCTCTTTCGCCACGACTGGAACGCCTCCGGCCGCGCGAATGCAAATCGGATAGGTCAGGAAGCCGTATTGGCTGTAAAGGCCTTCATCGCCCGGATGCACAAAGACATGCGCCAGGAGGGCGAGCAGCTCATCCGAGCCGTTGCCGCAGATGATTCGCGCCGGATCGAGACCGTAGCGGCGACCGATCGCCTCGCGCAGCTCCGTCGACGCCCCATCAGGATAGAGCTCGAGACTGCCGGCCAGGGCGCGCACGGCCTCGATCGCCTTCGGCGACGGGCCCAAGGGCGATTCATTGGACGAGAGCTTATGCGCCTTCGCCAGCCCCTGAACCCGGCTTTTGCCCGGGACATAGGGATTGATCGCCAGGATTTCCGGGCGCGGCTGAGGCTTGAGGCGAGAGTGGGAGGCCATGGCGGGCTCGAATAGCCTCAATTGGCGCGATTGCGCAACGCCGAGGCGTCGAACCGGTCCGCGTGCGCGCCGACCTCGCAGGCCCGCACGTCGGCGCCGCCGGCCGATCGCAGCGCCTCGGTCACCGCATCCGCCGCGATGTTCCCCGGCCTAGCCACCAGCAGGGCAAGCCCCATTCCGTTGGCGGCGGAGCCGATCGCCTCCGCGCCTATTCTGCGCAACGCGCGAGGAACGTCGGCCCGCCAGCGGTCGAGCGTGACCCCCTCGAGCACGACCTCACGCGCGGCGCCGTCGGCGAGCGGTTTCGAAATCACGAACACCGGCAGGCCCGCCGGGTGATCGGCGCGCTCGACGAACGGCAGCCGGGCGATGATTTTCGGCGCATCCGGAGAGGCGAGCTCAGTCCACCACGCGCCGGCGCCAGGACCGCCGTCAAGGGCGAACATGCCGAGGTCGCCGCCCGATCCGGCGACGGCGCGGATCACGTCCTTGGCGCCCATGTGCTCGACGCACGGAACCGTGAAGCCGAAATGAAACCGGGCCGAATCGCGCATTCTCGCTTCGCCCGCGGACACGTCGATATGCACGCTATAGGGCGCCTGGATATAGGTGAAGGTCGAGATGATGACCCGCCATATGCTTTCGACGGTGTCGAGCGGCAGGCGGCCGCGATGCCGCTCGGCGATGGCGCGCATCATCGAGGCTTCGCGCGCCGGCCGGAACGCGGAACCGCCTCCCTGACGGGTCTTGATCTCGATAAGCTCGTCGATGACGCGTCCGCGCTCCATCAGAAGCTCGTGCATCGCCTTGTCGATGCGGTCGATCTCTACTCTGAGATCGGCGAGGGTCGGCTTCGGCGGCTGGGACAAAGGGGGCGGACCCTCTCATCTGCGCGGTCTCGGTCGGAAGTCGGGGCATGCCCGAGGGCCGCGGCAGATCGGCTTTATGTGTTCATCGATTCGAAGAAATTCGCGTTCGTCTTGGTCTCGCGCAATTTCCCGAGCAGGAACTCGATCGCGTCAACCGTGCCCATCGGATTGAGGATGCGGCGAAGCACGTACATCTTCTTGAGTATGTCGGGCGGAACGAGCAATTCCTCCTTCCGGGTTCCCGACCGCGTGATGTCCATGGAGGGGAAAGTGCGCTTGTCGGCGACTTTGCGATCGAGGATGATTTCCGAGTTGCCGGTGCCCTTGAACTCTTCGAAAATGACTTCGTCCATGCGCGAGCCGGTATCGATGAGCGCGGTGGCGATAATCGTCAGCGAACCCCCTTCTTCGATGTTCCTGGCCGCGCCGAAAAATCGCTTCGGCCGTTGCAGCGCATTGGCGTCGACGCCGCCGGTCAGCACTTTTCCGGAGGAGGGGACGACGGTGTTGTAGGCGCGCCCCAGTCGGGTGATCGAGTCGAGCAGAATCACCACGTCCCGCCCGTGCTCGACCAGCCGCTTGGCCTTCTCGATCACCATCTCGGCGACCTGGACGTGGCGGACCGCCGGCTCGTCGAAGGTCGAAGACACCACCTCGCCTTTGACCGACCGCTGCATATCCGTCACTTCTTCTGGCCGCTCGTCGACCAGAAGCACGATCAAATAGCATTCCGGGTGATTGGCGGTGACCGATTGGGCGATGTTCTGCAAGAGCACCGTCTTGCCAGTGCGCGGCGGGGCGACAATCAGCGCCCGCTGGCCCTTGCCGATAGGCGCCACGATGTCGATGACCCGCGCCGACATATCCTTGCGGGTCGGGTCTTCGACCTCGAGCCGCAACCGTTCGTCGGGATAGAGTGGCGTCAAATTGTCGAAGTGGACTTTGTGCCGGGTCTTTTCCGGGTCCTCGAAATTGATCGCGTTGCATTTGAGCAGCGCGAAGTAGCGCTCGCCTTCCTTCGGGCTCCGGATGACCCCTTCGACCGTATCGCCGGTCCTCAAGCCCAACCGCCTGATCTGCGATGGCGAGACATAGATGTCGTCGGGACCGGGAAGATAGTTGGCGTCGGCCGAGCGCAGGAAGGCGAACCCATCCTGCAAAATCTCGACCACCCCCTCGCCGATGATCTGCACGTCGACGCTGGCGAGCTGCCTGAGAATGGCGAACATCAGCTCCTGCTTGCGCATGGTCGACGCGTTCTCGACATCGTTCTCCTCGGCGAATGCGAGGAGTTCGGTTGGAGACTTTTGCTTTAATTCCTTGAGTTTCATTTCCCGCATTGGCGGACCTTGTTCTCGGACTTTAAGGGCGCAGAGGCCCGCAAAGTCATTGGACGTGAAGGAAGATGGCGCTGACGTTTCGACGCGGCGATCAGTCGTGTCAGGGTGCCGCGACGGAAGTTGGATCGGGCGATCCAGCGCCGCAAGGAGCCCGCGTAGACGGGCTGCGCCGGTACATAGTCGCGTTTGGAAAACTTTTCAACGGCCTTTTGCCGTGGCGGGGCCGCGAGCGTTCAAAAAGGCCTAAAATGGCTTCACCACAGCCAGAATCACGATGAGCACCATGAGGACGCTCGGAACCTCGTTCAAGATCCGATAGAACCGGGCCGGCCGAACATTGGCGTCCGCGGCGAAAACCCGCACGCAGCGGGCGAAGTAGCCATGCAGTCCGCCGAGGCCGAGGACCAGGACGAATTTGGCCTGGAGCCACGGCGCCTGCCAATATCCGGTCAGAAACGCAAGCGCGATTCCGGTGACAAAGACCAGAATCATCGACGGATTGATGATCGCCTTGAGGAGCCGCCGCTCCATCACCTTGAAGGTTTCCGATAGCGCCGAGCCCTTGGGCGCATCGGCGTGGTAAACGAAGAGCCGCGGCAAGTAGAGCATTCCCGCCATCCAGGCGATGACGGAGATGATGTGCAGCGCCTTGACCCAGAGAATCATAGGGATCTTCGCAACGATCGGGGCCGGCCCCGCCTCTCGAACGGCCGATCGAATTAGGCGCTCGGCCGATTCGGCGCAAGTCGCGGCGGCCGCTGGCGCCCAAACAAAAGAATCGAGATCCGGATTGATTCTTATTCTTAAGCCCCCGGTTAAAACGCAATCCGCGCTATCCAACGAATGTGACAAAGGCCAAGCGCCGCCAGGGCGCGAGCGCCCCGAGCTGCGCCTCGGGGCGGTTAACGATTCGTTGAGGAATCCTAAGAGATCGTAAATATCAAGAATGATCCGCTATATACTATCCCCGCAATTCATCCATGCCTTCGCGATCGCCAAAATCTTGTCCCGACCGGCGCGCCTGTGAATCGTTTCGCCGGCCTCGTCGGCGGTCCTCCGAGAGCGAGGTCTGCGAGCCCGGACTTTCCACGCCTGTCCACAAGCAGCGCGCACGGTTATAACCAGCCGCGTATTCCGTCCCGAGAGGGCCGCGTTGGGCCGCAGTTACTTCCACCTTCACCTGGTCTCGGACTCGACCGGCGAGACGCTGATCGCCGCCTCGCGCGCCGCCTCGGCGCAATATCAGGGCGTCGCCTCGATCGAACACGTCTATCCCTTGATCCGCACTCCGGCGCAGCTCGACCGGGTGATTGCGGAAATCGAGAATGCGCCCGGAATCGTGCTTTTCACGCTGGTCGATTCCGATCTCTCGAAGCGGCTCGAAGAAGGCTGCGCCGCGTCCGGCTCGCCCTGCCTGTCGGTCCTGGGACCGATCCTGACCTTGTTCAAATCCTACCTCGGCCAGAACTCGACGCCCCGAGCCGGGGCGCAACACATGCTCAATGCCGAATACTTCAAACGGATCGATGCGCTCAATTTCAGCATGATCAGCGATGATGGACAGGCGGCGGAAAATCTCGAACACGCCGATATCGTTCTCCTCGGCGTCAGCCGGACTTCGAAGACGCCGACGAGCATCTATCTCGCCAATCGCGGCTACAAGACCGCCAATGTCCCGCTGGTGCCGCATGTCCCGCTGCCACGGGCTCTCGACCATCTTCGCCGGCCGCTGATCGTCGGCCTCGTCGCCTCCGCCGATCGCATCGTGCAGATCCGGCAGAACCGGCTTCTGTCGCTCAACGCCGATTCGCAGACGGAATATGTCGATCGCGCCGCGGTCGCCGAGGAGGTCGCCGCGTCGCGCCGCCTCTTCGCGGAACGCGGCTGGCCGACGATCGACGTGACCCGACGATCGATCGAGGAGACAGCGGCGGCGGTGCTCGACCTCTATGGCGCGCATCGGCTCAAGTTCATCGCCGAGGGCTGACGGCGGTGCGGGAGGCCGGAGATTCGGTCCGGGCTTCGTCGCCCTCGGTGTGGCGCGGGCCTCGGCCTTTGATCCTGGCGTCGAAGAGTCCGAGCCGCCGGGCCCTTCTCTCAGCCGTCGGACTTGAGGCGGAAGCAGCCGCCGCCGAGGTCGACGAGCGGGCGCTCGAAAATCGCCATCTCGAAGCCGGCGGATCGCTCGAGAGCCTCGCCGCCGAGCTGGCGCGGGCCAAGGCGCTCGCCGTCAGCGCGGCGCGGCCCGGCGCCTATTGCCTGGGCGCCGATCAGACGCTGACGCTCGAGGGCAAGATCTTCCATAAGGCGCGCGATCTCGACGAGGCCCGGCGGTCGCTCGCCGCGCTCTCGGGCAAGACGCATCGCCTGACCTCGGCCTTCTGCGTCGCCCGCTCGGGGCGCTCGCTGGTTATCGACAGCGATCACGCGGACCTCACGATGAGACCGCTCGATCCGGCGACGATTTCGCGCTATCTCGAACGGATCGGGCCGGCGGCGCTGATGTCGGTCGGCGGCTACCAGGTCGAGGGTCTCGGCGCCCATCTCATGGATCGAATCGAAGGAGAGCATTCCGTTGTTCTCGGATTGCCGATGCTCAGGCTCCTTGCCTGGCTCCGGCGCGAACATCTGATCTCGCTATGAACAAAGTCAGTGCGCCGCGGGCGGGAGTGGCCGGCTGGCCGGTCGCCCACTCGCGATCGCCGACGATTCATCGTCACTGGCTCAAGGAGTTCGGCCTGCCGGGAAGCTACGAGCGATTCGCCGTCCCGCCGGGAGAATTCGGTCAATTCGCGGCCGAGATTGGCCGGGGCGAACTCGCCGGCGCCAACGTGACGGCGCCGCACAAGGAAGCGGCCTACCGCTTTTGCGACCGGCGAACGCCGGTCGCCGAGGCGCTGGGCGCGGTGAACACGCTGTGGCGGCAGGACGGGCTTCTGTGGGGCGACAACACCGACGTCGCCGGGTTTCTCGCCAACATGGACGAGAGCGCGCCCGGCTGGGCGGCGCGAGCGAGATTGGCCGTCGTCATTGGCGCCGGCGGAGCCGCCCGGGCGGTCATCCATGGGCTCAAGTCGCAGGGCTTCGAGCGGATCGTGGTCGTCAACCGAACGCGAAGCCGGGCCGAGGCGCTCGCCGCGCATTTTGGCGGCCCGACGGAGGCTCGATCCTGGCCCGAGCTGGGAGGGGAGCTCAAGGAGGCGGACCTGCTCGTCAACACGAGTTCGCTCGGCATGGCCGGACAGCCGCCGCTTGCGGTCGATCTGAGCCCGCTCCCGGACCCGGCGGTGGTTGCGGATATTGTCTATGTTCCGCTGCGCACGCCGCTCGTCGAGGCTGCGAGGGCGCGCGGGCTCAGCGCCGTGGAGGGGTTGGGCATGCTGCTCCATCAGGCGGCGCCTGGATTCGCCCGCTGGTTTGGGGCGCGGCCGACGGTGACGCCGGCTTTGCGGGCGCTGGTCGAGGCAGAGGTCCTGGCGACGCATGTGGAGGCGCAGTGATCGTCGTAGGACTGACGGGCTCGATCGCGATGGGAAAATCGACCGTCGCGGCCATGTTCGCCGAGTTCGGCGTCCCGACCTTCAACGCCGACGACGCCGTGCGGGAATTCTACGCCGACGGCGAGGGAGCGAAATCGATCGAGACCGCATTTCCCGGCGTCATGGTCGACGGAAAAATCGACCGTGAGCGCCTTGGAGCGCGCGTGCTGGGCGACCCAACCGCGCTCGAGCGGCTCGAAGGCCTCGTGCATCCCTCGGTTGCGAAGGCGCGGAATCGGTTCCTCGAGCGCGCGGCGGCCGAGGGCCGTCGGATGGCGATCGTCGATGTGCCGCTGCTGATCGAGACCGGCGGGGATTCGGATGTCGATCTCGTGGTCGTCGTGAGCGCGCCGGAATCTGTCCAGCGCGCTCGCGCCCTGGCGCGCGAAGGCATGACCGAGGCCAAGCTCGAGGCCTTAATGGCGCGCCAGGCCTCGGACGCCGCAAAGCGGCGCCGCGCCCATTTCATCATCGATACGCGCGGCAGCCGCCAGTCCACCCGCGCGGTCGTCGCACAATTCATGCGCGCAGGCGCAGCCCTTGCCGGAGGCCGACGCCGCGATGCGTGAAATCGTGCTCGACACGGAAACGACGGGCCTCGATCCGGCGGACGGACACCGGGTGGTCGAAATCGGGGCGGTCGAGATCGTCCATCAGACCCTGACTGGAAGGGTCTTCCACGCGCTGATCAATCCGGAACGCGACGTCCCCCAGGATGCGGCGCGCGTCCACGGCCACACCGCCGCCGTCCTCAAGGATAAGCCGGTCTTCGCAGGCGTGGTCGACGAATTTCTCGCCTTCGTCGGCGCATCGAGGCTGGTCATCCACAACGCAGATTTCGACGTGCGCTTCGTCAACGCGGAGCTGGCGAGGCTCGGACGCGAGCCGATCGGCATGGACCGGGTCGTGGACACGCTCGCGCTGGCGCGAAGAAAGCACCCGGGTCAGCCGAACAGTCTCGACGCTTTATGTGATCGCTACCGCATCGATCGCTCGCGGCGAGTGAGGCACGGCGCGCTATTGGACGCGGAAATTCTCGTCGACGTCTATTGCGAGCTCACCGGAGGCCGGCAGCGCTCGCTCGCCTTTGGCGAGGCCGAAGGGTTTGCCGATCCGCGCGCCGTCCCGCTCTCTCCGCGCTGGGGCGAGAGGCCAAGGCGGCGATCTCTGATCGAAAGCTGGGAGGCGAGCGCGCACGCGCGATTTGTCCAAAGCCTTGGCGTCGATGCGATCTGGCTTCGCTACCCGAGCCCGTCGACCTGAGCCGCGCCGCCCGCGAGAAGGTCAGGCGGTCCGCTGCTGCTGCTGGCCGCCGGCAGCGGCCAAACGTTGCAAATAAAGCGCGTGAAAATCGATCGGGTCGAGGTAAAGCGGCGGATAGGAGCCGCCGCGCACCGCATCGGCGATGATCTGGCGTGCGAACGGGAACAAGAGTCGCGGCCCTTCGATCATGATCACTGGCTGGACCTGTTCGGGCGGAAAGTTCTCGACCCGGAATATGCCGGCGTAGTTGAGTTCGAACTTGAACAGCGTATCCGCGCCCTGGCCCGCCCCGCCTTCCAGCATGAGACTCACCTCGTAGTCCGAGGGGGCAAGCTGGCGCGCGTTGACGTTGATCTGGATCGAGATGTTGGGGGCAGTCTGCTGCGGACCCAGGGTGCGCGGCGCGTTGGGGTTCTCGAAGGACAGATCTTTCGTATACTGGGCGAGGACCGAAAATTTCGCGCCGGTCTGCGGCGCCTCGGCGCCGTTGCCGTTCTGATCAGGCATCTTGCACTGCTCCCTCTGCCGCCAGTCCGAACGCCTCGTGGCGGTCGTTCACGCGACCCAAACGCGATTTGGGGTCGCCTAGCATGGCGCCCATGGGCAAACAAGCGCGCCGCCGGCAAGGACATTTCACCGCGCGGAGCTGATCCGGTTGAACAACGCGAGATCGGCGTAGCCGTCGGGCGGAAGACCGTTGCGCTCCTGATAGGCGCGCACGGCCGCGCGCATCGCATCGCCGATCCTGCCGTCGATCTCGCCGACCTCGTATCCCATTGTTTTGAGTTTGGCCTGAAGGCTTTGGATTTGGGCCGCGGTCAGCTGCGGGTCCGTCGTCGGCCACGGCGCGATCACGCCGAGCCCCCCCTTGACCGCGTCCCCGAGCACAGCGACGGAAAGAGCGTAAGCCGTTGAATTGTTGTAGGCTTTGATAACGTCGAAATTGCCGGTGACGAGAAACAGCGGTCCCTTGAGGCCGGCGAGGATCAGCAGCCGACCCTCGCCTTTTTCCGGCAAGGGCAAGCCGTCGGCTCTTTTAACGCCGCGAGCGGCGAAGGATGAGAATGGCGCGGGCGATGACGAGTCCGCGGCGGTCAGGGCAAAGTTGGGCGGCAGCGCGACCTCGAAGCCCCAGGGCAAGCCCTTGGTCCAGCCGTGCTTGGCCAGATAATTCGCCGTCGAGCCGATGGCGTCGGCTTCGCTCTTCCAGATGTCGCGCCGGCCATGCCCCTCGAAATCGACGGCGTAGGCGAGGTAGCTCGACGGCATGAACTGCGTCTGTCCCATCGCGCCTGCCCACGAGCCGAGCATCACTTGAGGCGGAATGTCGCCGTGCTCGACGATGACCAGCGCCGCCAGCAACTCGTCGCGGAAATAATCGCCGCGAAAGCGAACATAGGCGAGGGTCGCCAGCGCCCCAACGACATTGTTGGATCCGAGATTGTCGCCAAAATCCGTCTCGAGGCCCCAGACGCCGATGATCACGCCGTCGTCGACCCCGTAGGTCTCTTTGGCTTTGGCGAGCCAGGCGTTCACGGCGGCGGCCTTGGCGCGGCCTCGCTCGACGCGCTCGGGGGAAACGGCGCTGGCGATGTAGTCCCAGATTGGGCGAACGAACTCCGGTTGCGCCTCCGTCATCGCGACAACCTTCGGATCGAAGAAGACGCCGGCGAAGGCTTTATCGAACGTCGGGCGCGAAACACCGCGCTCTTCGGCGAGCGGCCAGAGCGAGGCGATATATTCGCGAAAGGGATCGCGATGGGAATGGACCGGGCGCTTCACAGCGGCGTTCGCCGACAAAACAAAGCTCGCCAAGCCAAGCGCGACAATAAAGACGCGCAACAGCGCCGACAGGAGGAAAGCGCGCGTGCGCGCTTCGTGAGGCGGGTTCGCGCCGCCAACGTCAATTCTTGAGTTCATCGGGGCGGGGCATGGAGACGATATTGTAGCCGGCGTCGACGAAATGCACCTCGCCGGTCACCCCGTCCGAAAGGGACGAGAGCAGATAAAGCGCGGCGCCCCCGACATTCTCGATCGTCACCGTGCGCCGAAGCGGCGAATGGTCGCGCTGAAAATTGTACATGAAGCGGGCGTCGGCGATTCCCGCGCCGGCCAGCGTGCGGATCGGGCCGGCCGAAATCGCGTTGACGCGAATGTTCTGCGGACCAAAGTCGGCGGCCAGATAACGCACGCTCGCCTCCAGCGCGGCCTTGGCGACCCCCATCACATTATAGTTCGGCACGACGCGCGTCGCGCCGCCGAAGGTGAGGGTGAGCATCGCGCCGCCGGAGGACATCATCTTCGCGGCGCGTTTGGCGATCTCGGTGAACGAGAAAGCCGAGATGACCATCGTGCGGATGAAATTCTCGCGGCTCGTATCGGCATAGCGGCCCTTTAGCTCATTGCGATCCGAGAATCCGATGCAGTGGACCACGAAATCGAGGTTGCCCCAAACCGCGGCGAGCGCCGAACAGACCGCATCGACCGAGGCGATATCCTCGACGTCGCAGGGAAGGATGTGCGACGAGCCGATCGACTGGGCAAGCGGAACGACCCGCTTGCCGAGCGCCTCGCTCTGGTAGGTGAAGGCAAGTTCCGCCCCCTCCCCCGCCAACGCCTTGGCGATGCCCCAGGCGATCGAATGATCGTTGGCGACGCCCATCACGAGGCCGCGTTTGCCGCTCATCAAGCCGGACCTCATGGCGTGCTTATCATCCGAATTTCAAGCGATCGATTCGAGAGGAGGCCGCGACAGGCTGATCCGTCCTCGTCTCGCGGCGCGCCGACGACGGGGGATTCAAGCGTCCACGTGCTTGAAAACGAGCGTGGCGTTGGTGCCGCCAAAACCGAACGAGTTCGACAGCGCCGCTCTCAGTTTGACGTTGTCGCGACGCTCGCGCACGATCGGCATGTCGGAGAAGGCGGGGTCGAGCTCATCGATATGCGCGCTTTCGCAGATGAAGCCGTTCTGCATCATCAACAATGAATAGATCGCCTCGTGCACCCCGGTGGCGCCCTGGGAGTGGCCGGTCAGGGACTTGGTCGCCGATATCGGCGGGCAAGATTGGCCTGAGCCGAAGACCTGGCGGATCGCCTCGATCTCCTTGAGATCGCCGACCGGGGTCGAAGTCGCATGCGGATTGATGTAGTCGATCGGGAGCTTGACCCGGGCGAGAGCCTGGCGCATGCAGCGCGCCGCGCCCTCACCCGAAGGCGCGACCATGTCGTGCCCGTCTGAAGTCGCGCCGTAGCCGACGATCTCGCCATAAATCCTGGCGCCGCGGGCTCTCGCCCGCTCGTGCTCTTCGAGCACCAGCACGCCCGCGCCGGCCGAAATGACAAACCCGTCGCGATTCCGGTCGTAGGCGCGCGACGCGCGCGACGGGTCGCCGTTGAAAGCGGACGAGAGGGCGCCCATCGCGTCGAACAGCACCGACAATGTCCAGTCGAGTTCTTCGCAACCTCCGGCGAACATCACGTCCTGCCTGTCGTTGAGGATTTGCTCATAGGCCGCCCCGATGCAGTGGTTGGAGGTGGCGCAGGCGGAGGAAATGGAAAAGCTGACGCCCTTGATCTTGAACCAGGTCGAGAGCGTCGCCGACGCGGTCGAGGACATGGACTTCGGCACCGCAAACGGCCCGACCCGTTTGGGCCCCTTGGCGCGGGCGATGTCGGCGGCCTCGACGATCGCGCGCGTCGATGGGCCCCCCGAACCCATGATGATGCCGGTCCGCTCATGGGAGACCTCGTCTGGCGCAAGACCGCTGTCGACGATCGCCTGATCCATCGCGACGTGGTTCCAGGCCGTGCCGCCTCCGTGAAACCGCATCGCCCGTCGATCGACGACTTCTTCGGGCCGGAGCGTCGGCGCTCCCTGGACCTGCGAGCGAAAGCCGAGCTCGGCAAGTCGTTCAGCCCGCGTGATCCCCGATTTGCCTGCGTGAAGACTGGCCGTCACCTCCTGGGTGTTGTTGCCGATCGAGGACACGATGCCCATGCCGGTGACGACAACCCGCCTCATCCTTTCGTCTCCACCGTTCCCCCCGCATCCCCGATTGGCTAGGCCAAGCCCGCGTTCGACGGGCTGAACAGGCCGACGCGGATATCCTTCACCTCATAGATGCGTCGGCCGTCGCCCTCCAACCACCCATCGGAAACGCCCAGGATCAGCTTGCCTCTGAAGACCCGCTTGATATCCACGCCGTATACGACCTTTTTGATTGTCGGCAGGACCTGATCGGCGAACTTGACCTCTCCGACCCCGAGCGCGCGGCCCCGCCCCGGCAGGCCGAGCCAGCCGAGGAAGAATCCGGTCAATTGCCACAGGGCGTCCAGACCGAGACATCCCGGCATCACTGGATCACCCTTGAAATGGCAACCGAAGAACCAGAGGTCCGGGTTGATATCAAACTCCGCCCGCACTTCCCCCTTGCCGTTGGCCCCGCCGGTCTCGGAAATCTCGCTGATCCGATCGAACATCAACATCGGCGGCAAGGGCAGTTGCGCGTTGCCTGGTCCGAACAATTCTCCCCGGCCGCAGGCGATGAGGTCCTCGTAACTGAAGCTCGTCGGCCGTCCAGTCATCTGCGCGGTCTGTCCCCTCAGGATCGCGCCACGCGCGGAAGCCTCGGGCCGGCTTGGTAACACAGGCGCCCGGTTATCGAAAGCGCCACCCAACCTGCGGAATTTGGCCTTGAAACGAGTGGTCATAGGCGCCAAAGGGCGCAGGGAAGCCCTATTTGGGGCCCAAATAGACAGTGCGCGTGGACGGCGCGGTGAAAAGGGTCAGTAGGGCGAAAAATCGGCCGGAGCGATGAGACCTTCGCTGGTCAGCACCATCCATCTCCCGCCTCTGAGCTCGATCCGCTCGACCCGTCCCGCGCCGGGGACAAAATCGCCTCGCCGCACTTCCTGCTCGCCGTATCGTCCGCCGATCAGCGCGACGTCGCTTCGGGCGTCAAGCACGATGTAGCCGCGCAAGAGAGGCCTTGGCCGGTCGATCGAGGCCGTCGTTTCCATAGAAACATTGGCTCCGGACTTGGCCTGAACCGGGGCAAGAGGCGGCGCGGCTGGGACGGGTTGCGGCGGAATCGGCAGCGACGGGACGATTTTTTTCTCAAGCTTGTCGACGCGGGTGGAAAGCTCGGCCGACAAGGCGCTCGTTTCGTGGTCGACGCGCTCGTTGAGCTTGTCGACCTTTGCGGTCGCCTCGTTGTCCAGCCTGTCGACGCGCTGCGAAAGCTGGGCCAGGGCGGAATTGAACTCGCGCGCCGAAACGACGGTCGACTTCATGTCGCCGATCGACCGGCGCAAATCAGACAATTCTTCACTCGATTTGGCAGTGTCGATGGCGTCGAGTCGCACCTTGAGCGACCTGACCGTTTGCGCCAGGGTCTGGGTTTCCCTTGCGCTCTCGGCAAGGACGACGGTTTGCTGGCGATCCTCCCAGACGAGCGCTCCCGCGACAGCGACCACGACGGCGACGGCGGCCGCCGCGGCCAACGCGAATCGCGACGAGAAAAGCCGATCAGAGGGGGTGGGCGCTTGCGGTCTGGGCGCCGATTCGGCTCGCGGACGGGCGGCGACCAGGATGAGTTCACGCGAGGATCTCCCCGGCCGGGCGCTCCCCGACGGCTCCCCGATGCTCAAGTCCCTGCTTTCGCTCATCAACCATCATCCGCATGCCGACGCCTTGCCGCCATACTCGGCCAATTGGATTAATGAACTGTTGACCATTGGGCATTGGCCGCGCAGAAACTTGCGGTGGTCGAAGGGTCGCCCGCGCGCGCAGAACCAGCGCCGCAGGCGCTACGCCTTGGAATTCGCGTCTCTGCGCCGGCGGCGACAACCCTGATCTGAAGACGCAGCGGCTTGAGGCTTACGAAAGCGCGCCAAGCTTGAGCCCTGCGGCGTCGGCGCGAATGCGGTCGATCATGGCGCGAACGCCGTTCGAGCGTTGCGGCGTCAGATGCTGCTCGAGGCCGAGCGCGCGAAAGGCGCTGCGCGCATCAATTTCAAGAATCTCTTCCGGCGTCCGATCGGAGAATAACGCGATTGCGATTGCGATGAGCCCGCGCACGAGGTGGGAGTCGCTGTCGCCGCGATAGTGCAGGGTCGTTTGGTTGCGGGGGTTCGCGGTGGGCTCGCATTCCAGCCATACCTGACTCACGCAGCCGCGGACCTTGTTGGCGTCGTTGTGGGCCGCCGCGCTCAGCGGCTCAAGGCTATGGCCCAGCTCGATGACGTAGCGATACCGATCCTCCCAGTCCTCAAGGGAGGCAAAATCCTCGCGAATGGCGTCGATCGCCGACAAGAAAACCCCATCATGTTTGCCCGTCCGGAGATCTTATATGGTTCGCGAGCAGCGGTCGAACAGCGCCCCCGCGCCCGGATTTTTCCCGAAAGGCCCGGCGCGGCGGCCCGGCCGGGTCTATCGGGGGCGCCGCGTCGGCGAGCCCCGCGGGCGAAGCGCGGAAGCAATCTGGCGAGCAGAGCGCCGCTGCGGCTTCGGCGGCCGACTTCCAGTCGGCCCGGTTCGGGCCCAAACCCCCGATCGCCGCACTGGCGAAGCCGCCCAAAGCCGAACCGGCTGCAGGGGATTTCAGCGTCGCCATTGGCGCAAGGGCGGTCGGGCTCCCCGAATTGAACGGCATCGCGCTATAAACCAGCCCGAGCCAAAACGCGCTTTTCACCACGAATCCCATGGGTTGCTTCCAGCCATCCTGAACGTAGGCCGATCGAATAGTAATTGCTCACCCGGTATCCGCTAGCGGCTGTGGGGCAAGGGTGATGCGGATGGCCTGGAAGGCGCCGACAGCGTTGCGGCGGGCGGTTTCGACGACGGAACGGATGTCGGCGTA
>Ga0335073_10000873_pt1 | contig 39805 bp, 31 predicted proteins | sample Lox_Sample_22_FD_207093 | JGI IMG/M metagenome (GOLD analysis project Ga0335073, IMG submission 207093) | Soil microbial communities from Loxahatchee National Wildlife Refuge, Florida, United States - Lox_Sample_2.2 | ecosystem: Environmental > Terrestrial > Soil > Wetlands | place: USA... | reverse complement strand
CTTTTTGCGAGTACCAATAGAACCCGATCACGACCAATGCCAAGGCAAAAACTGTACTCCCCACGATTGGAGCGCGCTTGAGGCGCCGGCCGCCTTCCGAGGCGGGTGCGTCCGACACCGGAGTCCCTGGGGTGGGTGGGGTTGGCGCCAGTTCGATCTTAGCGGGCGCCACGCCTGCCGCTGACGCAGCCAGGGCCGTGGAGATCGGAGCTCCGGTCGCCAGGACAACCTTGCCGTCGTGAATTCCAGATTGCGACTCGGTCACTCTGGGAGGTGGGGCCGGAATGTTTTTCGACGTAACCGGCGCCACAAAGCGGTAACCGCGCCTGGGCAGCGTCTCCACGTACATCGGGCTGTCGGTGTTGTCCGCTAGCGCGGTACGGATCTGCTTGATGCATTGGTTGAGCCCGTGCTCAAAGTCAACATAGGTTTCGTTTCCCCATACCTGCTGCCGGATCTCTTCCCGGGTGACGACTTGCCCGGCGTGTTCGGCCAACAAAACCAGAATCCGGAAGGGCTGCGGGGGCAGCTTGAGTGGAAGCCCGTCTTTGCGTAGCTCTTCTGTGTCGAGATTGAGCTCGAATAGGCCGAAGCGTAGAAGCCTCTGGGTGGCGCTCAAACGGCTACTCCTTGCGGGTTGCGCCGGATTATATAACGCTGCGGCTTATAAAAAACACGATTTCTTTTACTGACATCTCCTCCCAACCATCGTCTCCTCAACTGCTTAGACGCTGATCTCGAACTTACCTGCAAATGACTTGGCAAGTATTGATCGCGGGTACGATCCGGCGCATTGTGCCCTCACGAAAGCGGAAAACGGTCATGGCTGGCCAGCCGCTTTTTGACAGCCCATTGGGCGGGACAACGATCCCTCCCTTCGGAGTAGCAAGCAAAAGGGGCTGGTTCGGGGGATCGAGTGCCATCGTCAAGGAGAGGAAAAATGAAACCGCAGATGATTTACAGCGCAGCAGCAACGTGGGGACCCTTCCTGACCCTGATCCTATCGTCGCGGCGCGGAGCGGCGGCGAGCGAAGCGCGACGCCATCAGCCGACCAGGGATTTCTCTTTCAACCACATCGATGTCGAAACACGACAAGACCCTTCCGAGCGGCACGAGATTTCGCAGTGGTCTCCGCGGAGGTTAGGACCGTTCTTAACTCTCATTCTGACGTCCAGGGCACGAAGGCGGCAAGGCGAGCCGGATACGGCAACGCTGCTACTGCGCCTGTCTACAACTTACTAGCTCAATGAAAAACTCTTTCGCCGCACTCGAATTCAGTAGACGAAAGGTAGAACCATGAAACGATTTCTTCTCTCAGTTGCCAGCTTCTCCGCCGTTGGCGTGATGCTAAGTCTCGGAGCTGTCTCTCTTTCGCTCTCGGCGAGCGGTCAGGCAATTCCAGCTCCGCAACCATTCCTTGCCTCATGCCCGACGGCGGCAGATTGTTACCACCTTTGGAACGCGCAAAGAGAAGTGCTTTCCCAAAACCTGCGAAGACAAACCTTCGCACCCTTCCAACCCGTGAGCCGGCCATAAGGCTTCGCCACAACCCAATGACCAAAAGGAGGTCATCATGAAGACGCAAATCACCAACTACGCCACCGACAAAAGCAATTTGACTGGCCAAAAGAAGATTGCCGTCTGGAGTTCGCTCGCCCTCGCGGCCCTGATGCTGGTGAGTACAGCCGGTTCTGCGGGGGCTCAGGTCCTGTCACCCACAAACCTGCAACCTATGACGTACAGCCGCACGACTTGTTGGGTAACCCCCACCGGTGGCAATGGTTGCATGTCGCCCCAGTACCGCAGCGGAGCTAGCGGGAGCACCTGGACCACGTATAACGCCAACCTCGGCGGTGACCCGATCGGGGACAAGAACGTCCTGAACCCCACAACCGTCAACTCGAACGACATGGTGCTCCTGCCCTATTCTCCGATTTATTCTCCAGGAGCCCTGGCGGGTTACCAAGGCGGCTGCCAACCCAGCGGGGGGCTGCTCCCCACCGCTTCCGTGTCGGTGGAATCCAGGATTCTGTTCCCGGCGCAGGACGGCAACGGCAACTGTGCCCTGTTCACCTATGACGTCACATACCCAAGCGATGCCCAATTCGTGGCCGACCTGGGCACTACGAACCCGCACGTTACTTCTTCGCCCGGCTATAACGGAGACGTCGTTATAGCGGCCGAGGATGGGAACGTTTACTCCTACTATTGGGCGTCGAATAGTCTGCATTGGACGTTCACCAACCCTTACGGAGCGGCCTTCGATGCTTCGCCTGCGACCTGGCCTGGTTTGAGATATGTCTACTTGGCCGATGTCGATGGAGATATCTTCTACCTCAACCCTGGCGACGGTCATGCAGCGTTCACGATTAGCTCGCCGATAGCTCCAGGCGATCAGGATCCAGTCTCTGCCTCGTCACTTGCGGTGAGCACCGCCTCGAACACGGTATTCATTGCAGGCTATGGAAGCCCTGGTGATGGAGTTTGCGCCTATGACGCCGGCAATGCAGCCAACAAGTGGTGCCAGCAATTTACCGGCTATCCGACAGCTCAGAGTAGCTTCATCAATTCCTCTCCCGTGGTAAGTGACTCTCTGGGACTGGTATATGTAACGGATCAGGCCCAGTCCACTTACGCAGGCACGGCAAACCTCTATGCGCTCGATGCGAACAACAACGGCGCCGTCAAGTGGAACGTGTCGCTCGTCCCGACGAACGGCGGCGGTGCTTTGCCATACGGAGGTTCGCCGGCCTACGACAACAGCGCCAATAGCGGCAGGAGCCAGTACGTCATCACCGTCACGCCCGTCGGTGCTTGCGTCGGCTTCCCACATTGCACGTTCGTGAAGGATTCGCTTATCCAGGTGTTCAATGGAGCAAACGGCAGCCTGGTGTGCAGTAACTCCACCGGCCACATTGTCAGCCAGTCGTCGCCAGAAGTAGTAGATGGAGTCATCTATATCGGCACCGACGACGGATATGTCCTGGCCTACGACGAGACACAGTGCAGCAATGGCAACCTGCCTAACATTTGGACATCGTCTCCGCAAATGATCAACCCAAATACCAATCAGCCGGATCCTTTGCTCGGACCTCCAGTCGTCAGCTACAACCGGATCCACGCCGTAACGGAGAGTGGCTCGCTGTACGTATGGCACCGGTGCGATACGAGCGGTTGTTGGTAACAACGGATGGCTCTCCGCTTCGAGATGAGCGGGTGGAGGAAAGGCCTTAGAAACACAACGATGAACGAAACATGTTACTCATAGTGAAACAAACTGGAAAAGATTCCCATCCTTCAGATCGACTAAAAGGATGGGAATTTCTTATCGCGGTGATTTTGGTGAGCCGCGCGCACGCATGATCCTATCGCGAGCAAACGACTTTTTCCGGCGGCCGCCCGAGAGGTCGGCCAGTGTTTACAAATGCTTTCCCTCCATCCCCCCGTACAACGCTCTTGCCGGCGAGGTGATGTGAAGCGGACACGTATGTTAGCGTCGGGCAAGCGGAGCATCCGTTGGGCCCGTGGCGGGGGTTGTGCGATGGTTCTGCTCGCTGAATAACTCCGTGCCGCGAGTTTCAACTCACGGCACCGAGCTAACCTTGGTCGCCATTCTATCCGTAATAATAGCCATACTATCTGACCGGATAGGTAAGGATTCCACCCCGTTGTTGCCGACTGTTGCCACACAAGGACATACTGCACCCTCGTTAACGGTTTTTCTGCAGGAAAAAACGGCATTTGAAATGCTGCTTATTGTCACTACCGAGTCTTCAATTCCTGGTATTCGAGAACGCGCCCAAGCTGCACCGCGAAGAGAACTCTTCTGCCATTAACAGGTGAGTGCACTGCGAGCAGCGCGTTCACCAGTAGGGCGCAGAATTGCACCTCTTGCGATGCTCGAAATCTTGAACTGTTGTCGTTAAGAGCTGATGTCGAGCATTTTTTAGCGCTTTGCTCTGCGGTCTATTCGGCCATCGCAGAAAGGAAGATCGTATGCCGTCGTCCGAGGAACTTACTGAGCTAACAGCAGAATCCGCTTTCATCTTTACTGGTTCGATAACGCGCGTTAAGGCATCGACTGTACCAGAACTGCGGGTTGATGCCCACACGGTAGTCGTGGCGGTTGAAGATGTTATTAAGTCGCCGGCAGGATTGCGCGGTTTAGCGGGGCGCGAAATAACCGTGCAACTGCGTGATCATCTGGAGCCCGCGCAATATGTGTTCTTCGCGGAACCGTTGAGCATCGGAAACGGCATCGCCTTGAAGGAAAAGACGCACCTCAGTGGAAGCGAACGCAGGCTAGCTGTAAGGGCGGTAGAGAGAGGATTCAGAATCATGATCGAAGAGCGGGCGCAGGCCGCATATTTGGTTGTACTCGGCACCCTCGGGCCGGTTCGCCACCTCCTGAGACCAGAGGAAAGGTTCGGGAAGGTGTCGTGGGCGATCGCGCGGTTAGAGATTGAGCGCGTCCTTAAAGGCAAGAAATCCAAGCACGTGAATGTAGTAGGACCGAATCCCGGGTCGAAGAAACATCCGCGATGGCCCGCGTTGCGCCCTGGTTTGCGCGCCATCTTCCTTCTGCAAAGGCCTCCAGACGAGGCAGTTGAGTTAGTCCCAGAGAACGATCGCCAGACCCTAGGATTTATTGCAGACACCTTCGATATTCAGTCGCCAGAGCAACTGGATACCATCCTGAAATTTATCGGGGTGGCCGAATAGGAGGACCAACCATGCTGAAAATCGTTAACATGATTCCGAATAGCTGGAGTGACGATGAGAATCAGGATTGCGAGCCTAACATTTCTGTTAACCCCGCAGATCCCAACCAGATAATCGGCACGGCGTTCACCTATGACAATCCAGCAGGTACGTCCGCTATCAGTCCAGCGATGACGGGCAATTTGGCTCCGTTTTTTGCCTCGACAGACGGGGGAGACACTTGGAGCCTGCAGTTTGTAGTGCCGAGTGCGGCGGGCGCGGGTTACCCGACGGGCGACATTACATCGCGCTTCAGCGGCAATGGGGGTCAGGTCTATTCGGGCATTATCTCGATGGGAGCGCCAGGTGTTCCTATCAACCGCGCCCCAAATGACACCACTCCTCAGGTGGCAATTGCAACGGTTGCCGGTGACCAGCCGTTTTTGGAGGCAACCACGACCGGCGGAAACGATCGTTTATTTGTAGGGTTCAATGCGAACGGCATGAACTCCACAGCATTAGTCTTTCCAGACGCAAATGCAGCCGGCCCTACTTTTACGTCAAACAGCTTGGATGTTCGCCAACCAGCCGACATGCCACCGACCCGGACCGCTATCCATAGTAGCGGAACCATCTATTGTGCGTTCTATACCTATGACGGACCTTTAATCGGGCCCGGAACCCCTGATCCAACGAGCAAGCGCGATGTGGTGGTGGTGAAAGATCTGAACTGGGGTACATCGACCCCGCCGTTCCAGGCTCTGATTGACGGAGGCGACTCGAAGCCGGGCGTCCGAGTAGTCACCGGGATTTCTAACCCTTGGTATTCGTCGAACTTCTTAGACCCAGGTTTTGGAAACGATCGTTTCGGACCCGAGTTGGCGATCGCAGTGGACCCAAACAACGTGGAGCGGGTCTATCTTGCATATGCAACCGGGACCGGCGATGGCGATTTCGCGCTGCATTTAATCTGGTCGGGCGATGGCGGACAGAACTGGTCCGGAGATGTGAGAACTATTTCCACGGCAAAGAACCCAAGCATCGCGATCAACAACCTGGGCATGGTGGGCTTTGTTTATCAGCAGATAACAGGACAGAACTGGGTGACTGTGCTCGAGATCAGTGACAACGGCTTTACGTCTGGCTTCGCGACACACGTGCTGTCGAACACGCCAACAAATGCGCCCACTCCGTCGCCCCAGTATGGGACTTACCTTGGCGACTATATAAAACTATTGGCATCGGGAAGTGATTTTTACGGTACCTTCTGTGCGAACAATACGCCCGTTGCAGCGAACTTTCCGTCAGGGGTTGTCTATCAGCGAAACGTCAACTGGGCAACCCAGACATTGCTGGGTAACGACGGCATCACGCCGGTAAGTCCATCTATCGACCCATTCTTCTTCAAGCTCAGGGTAGGTACGGCGACGGTCGCGACAGCGATACCTAATAGCGGTTTCTTTGGCCTTGTTTGTCTCGGGTCATTCACCGATGAGCTGCTTACGATCAACAACAGCGGCACAGGCAAGTTGAAGATTTCAAAGATCACATCCAGTTCGGTCGACTTTGAGCCGCCGGGAGTTCTTTCTTATCCGCTGGAAGTTGATCCTGGCACCTCACTCGACGTAATCATTCGGTTCAGGCCGACGGGCTTCGGGCTTAAGGCGGCACAGGTGCGGATCTTCAGCAACGATCCGGCGAGCCCGCATGTGGTGGACGTCACGGGCGAATGCCCGATACCGAAACTGAGTTTGATGATTGCCGACAAGGGTTACTTCGGCAAGTGCTGCCTGGGTTCGTTCAAAGACGAATGCCTGATCCTGAACAACCCGGGGAAATGTGCTGTCTCGATAAGATCGATTAGTTCGTCGACAGCGGATTTTTTGGTGCCGGAGGTGCTTATCTATCCGCTTGCGATCGGAGGCGGAGACTCGTTGAGTGTTCCCATCCGTTTCGCGCCGACGAGCTTCGGTGCTCACTCGGCGGTGATTACCGTGACTAGCACTGATCCTGCAAGCCCGCACCACATTTCTGTTTCTGGAGACGCACCCGCGGGCAAACTGGCCGTGACTGGTTCGTTGTGCTTCGGCGGAGTGAAAGCCTGTTGCCGGGCGGAGCGGACGTTAGCGATTTGTAATGTGGGTGAGTGCTCCCTGCATGTGACAAGCGTCGCGTTGAAACGCAAGAGCCGTTTCTGGAAGTTGATTAACAACCCATTCCCCGCGGTGCTGGCTCCGGGTTCCTGTCTGGGTATAGTGATTCGTTACAAGGCAATGGAGAAATGTCCCGTCGCTGCCGAACTGGTCATCACGAGCGACGATCCGGCTACACCAGTCAAAACGCTTGATCTGATGGCGTACACGATATGGAACCAGTGCAACTGTCAGTCCTGTTGCGATGACTGCAAGAAGGGCTGTTGCAGCCGGAGCCACGACGAATGTTGCTGCCAAGGAAGCGCGGACGATTGCTGCGAAGACGAGGAAGAATAGGTAACAGATGGAGGACTATAGCGATGAATTTCATCGAGCAGATATTTAGATTCGCCCCTGACAATGGCTCGGGAGCCCTGGAGTTCCTGCTATTCGCGATCCCAACAATAATCGTGTGTGCAGGTTTTGCCCTGCGCCGTCAATCACATTTCTAGGCAACGCACTTTCCGGCGCAGTTGGTTAAAAATCCAAAGTGCCGGATATGCGAAATGCATCTGCGAGGTCAGGGGAGTCGCTCCACACAGCGGACGGCTCCGTTATCCTCGAGCTGAGGTACGAGCTGAGGCAGCTTAGCGTCGCCAGACACAGGTGGTACAACTGCTTAGCGCGTTGCTATTGTTGCGGAGATATTGCCATTCTCGTGCCTGAGTTCCCTGTGGAGCCAAGCTCTTGCTACTGTCCAAGTCTTGTCAGAGGAAGGCAAATCTCTTGTAAGCTGCTAAGGGGTCTAACCGTACAGGTTCTACCGCAGTACCAGCACCGCCAACCGTTTCGGTTGCGGACGGTCCGACTTGCTCTCTGGCGTCGGGGATAGCGTGTTGGGGGCCTCCCACGACAAATCGGATGTGACGAGCGCATTCTTGGGTATTGGGCGTGGTCGCAACTGACCCAAAAAATCTGGCAATTTTGTGGCAATCACCTGCATAAACTGGCATAAATTGCCGCAAAAGCGATGCAATTGACCCCGGAAACAAACCGGTGCGTGCCGAGGTTTGCGTCGGATTCGCGTGTTTATGGGGTGAAGGGTTTGCGATCAGGTTGAACATTTTCCGAAAACCAACTCAAATGGGAACATAAGGAGTTCCGAATGAGATCAGTAATCAAGTTTTCGGCGCGGACGGGATTTGTCCTGGCGGTGGGGTGCCTCCTGGTTCTAGCAGGAACGGCATTTGCGGCTGACAAAGGCCAACTTACTGGCAGCTGGAACTTCAACCCGGCTCAGAGCGATGACTCGCAGCAAAAGGTGCATCAAGCCCAGCAAGCACAACAGGCCCAGCAGACGAGCCAGCCCCGGCCCGGGGGTGGCGGCTATCCAGGCGGCGGCGGCTATCCGGGCGGCGCTGGGTATCCAGGTGGCAGTGGTTATCCGGCGGGCGGCGGGTACCCGGGAACAGGAGGGGGTTTTCCTGCAGGCGGCGGCATCGGCCATGGCGGCATGGGACCTGACAGCATAGGGAACGCGGGCGCAGGCTTAAGCAATCAGGAATGGCAGGAGTTAGCCAACAATCCCAAGTACCTCAACATTAGCCAGCATTCCGATCAGATTGTCGTCACCGATTCCGAATTCAGTCGCACTCTATATCCCGACGGTAAAAAGCACAAAGCCACGGATGAGAATGGAAACAAGATTACGACGAAGACCGAGTGGCGCGGTGACGAACTCGTCTCGGAGAGCAAAATGGGTTCCGGAAAGCTCACGGACACCTACCAAATCAGCTCTGACGGCAAGGAATTGATCGTGCTCTCGCGGTATGAGAACATCTCGCTCTCGCAGCCGCTGGTTATCCGTCGAGTATATGAGCGGGGGAACTCGGGGAATTAGTTGGTAGCTGTTGGCAAAGCTTCTGGGTTGCGACCATTGAGACTATAGAAGTGCGTCGAAGCCTCGGTTGAGTGAGGACCAGGTTGTCGCGATTAGATTCCCAATCGCGTTGCCATGTCATTTCATTCGAGCCGGCGCAAGCCTTTCCAGGTCTGTTTTATGGCGCCGCGCCTGCCTGACCAATACAGCAGAGCGCCGCTCCCCAACACCAGCGCGTTCAGGCCGACGACCTTGGAAACGGCAAGAATCTTGTTGGTTTCACTCGCGTCAGGGATCACCGATCCCGCGATTACTGCGAGGGTGCCAATGCAGCCGACAATGCCAAGCACCATCGCTATCGGCTTACCGCCGGGAATGCGGACCACGCCCGCCTCGACCGGCTCGCGTTGCAGCCGGATAAGCGCTGCGAACATGAAAAGGTAAGGTAGAAAAGTGGTGATAACCGTCATGCTCACCAGCAGGTCGTAAGCGCTGTGGACGCTGCTGCCGAACTGGCCCAGGAGCACAAAGACCACGCAGAACAGGCCCTGCACGATCAGGGAGACGTAAGGCGTGCCCCACCGCGGATGAACCTTCGCAAAAGCCCGGGGTAGATAGCGATCGATACCCACGACAAACGGAATTCGCGATGTCGACGCCAGATAAGCGCCCACTGCGCCGAGGTTCGCCACGCATATGAATAATGCCATCGCAGGGCCGAGATCGCCCCAGCCAATGCGCGAGGTACTGGTCGAGATGGCTTGCATAATGCCCTCAAGATTGTTGAGTCGACTGGCGGGCAGAACGATAAGGATGGCGATCGTCCCCAGCAAGTACCCGACGGTGATGAGCACCCCCGCTATCAGCAGCGCTCGCGGAATAATTCGGCGGGCGTCCTTGATTTCGCCTCCCATGAAAGAACCGGCTTCCGCACCGGTGAAGGCCCCCATGAGCGTTGCCCAGATCGCGAAGTTAGCCATCGCGAACGACGGCTTCAACGCGACGGGCGAGAAGCTGGTCGCCGAGCCGAATTTGTGCCACGCGACCGCGCCCACCAGGCAGAGAATCACAATGGGTATCCAAATCCCAATGGCTCCGAGGTTGCTTAGCCACTTGCCGACATTCAGCCCGACAATATTCAGGATGAGAGCCAGCCCCAGGCCGAGCAGGGAAAATGTGACGAAGAATGTCGAGCTCCCCTGCAGCCCTTTCCACCGCTCCCCGCCCACGTACAAGACATTGCTGGCGGCGAAGTAAAGTACCGCCGGGTAGTAGGGCAGGTTGCTCATCCAGTAGATCCAGCCTGTCATGTACCCGGCAAAGTCGCCATACGCGTGTTTGCTCCAGACGTACATGCCTCCTTCCTGCGGATAGCGGGACGACAACTCCATCACCGCTAACGCAACGGGAAGGAAGATGGTGACAACGCCGAGCAGCCAGATGACGATCGTGCTCGGGCCGGCGGCGGCGGCGACGGGGAGCCAGCGTACGTTGATGGTGGCGGCGATGTAGAACAACACCAGGTCGCGAAGGCCCAAAACCCGCTTGGTTTGCGGCTCCGTCGATGCTGCGGCGTCCGATGACATGCGAGCGGCGGTGCTTAGCATTCAGCTTTCATGCTCACCCATGAATCCGATCCGTTCTGGCCGGAAGCGAACCGGAATTGGCCGGTGTTGGTATGTGACAAGAAAACACAGCTGCCGCGGGCAGTCAACTGTTTAAATCGCGTTGGGAAGTTCTTCGGTTGCACAGTTTGGAGCGCGGCCGGCGAAGTCCCAGCACTGCATTTCAGCGAACGGGCTGCTGCGCAGGTTACTCGTGTCTTCGCCGGTAATGCCGCCGTGCCTTCTCGCGGTTGCCGCAGCTGGCCATGTCGCACCAGCGACGACTGCGATTACGGCTCCGGTCGAGGAAGAGCCACTCGCAATCGGGAGCTTCGCAGAAGCGCACAATCTTCAACTCGTTTGAAGTGAGCAGGTCGGCGGCTGACTGTGCGATCGGCCAGAGAATACGGTCGAGCGATGGGTTGCCGCTCGACTGCCACTGCCAGCGATACGATCCGTTGGCGCGAATCAAGGTGCGATGTCGCAGTGCAGCGCGAGCATAGTCACCGATGAGCTTGAGATCGCCGCTCCTGGCAGCGCCTTGTTGCGCGATGGCCGCGAAGGCGCGATAGAGCGCCTCGCGCAGCACGATCGCCCTGCGAAAGCTTCGCCGTGCTTCACGGTCGTGCTTCGCCACGTAGGTCCGAAGCACGTTCAGCTCTTTCGACGCGATCATCTTGGATTGCTCGGAAAACGAAAGCAGGTCGGCGTAGCTTTCCAGATGCTCTCTGCAGCGCTCAGGACTGTGACGACGGCTTACGGTGTTGGCGAAGTCGAGTGCAAGATTTCCGCCGGACAAATCGAATTGAAACGGCTTCGAGGACACTGCTTCTATTGTAGCGGCCTTCGGTCTTTTTGCCGGTTAGCCGTGGAGCGCCAGCATGGTCCGGGAGGAAGCTATGAAACCGAAACCTGCTGCTTCTGCTCGATGCGCGCCTCCCGCAGATATTTGGCTGCTTCCTCCGGCGGGGTGGGGTTCTGATAGAAGCCGGTGCCCCACTCGAAGCCCGCGATCTTGGTCAATCGCGGCATGAACTCCACGTGCCAGTGATAGTAGTCCAGAGAAGATTCCTGCACGGGAGCAGTGTGAATCACGAGATTGTACGCGGGATCCTCCAGTACCTGGTCAGCGCGCTGCAGCAGGTTCTTGAGTGCCTTGGCCAGTCCTTCGTACACCTGTGACGAGGAATTCTCGAACGACGATTCGTGACGCTTGGGCAGAATCCAGGTCTCGAACGGAAAACGCGGAGCGTAGGGCGCGACGGTGAGGAAGCCGTCGTTCTCCGCGACCACGCGCACGCCCGATTCCGTCTCCTGGCGGATGATGTCGCAGAAGACACAGCGCTCTTTGTACATAAAGTACTGCTTCGATCCCTCCAGTTCCTCCACCACATACTTGGGCACGATAGGCAGCGCGATGAGCTGGCCGTGCGAGTGTTCCAGTGTAGCCCCGGCAAGCGGACCGTGATTCTTGAAGATCAGGATGTACTTGAAGCGGCGATCTTTCTTCAGATCGACGATACGGTCGCGAAAGGCCCAGAAGACATCTTCGATGCGTTTCTCGGGAAGCTCGGCCAGACTCACGGAATGGTCCGGCGTTTCGACGATCACCTCGTGCGCACCAATGCCGTTCATCTTGTCGAACATGCCTTCGGCCTGGCGATTCAGGCTGCCTTCAATACCGAGCGCCGGGAACTTGTTCGGGATGACGCGCACGGTCCAGCCGTTGCTGTTGGCTGAAGCGCCGTTTGGCCGGTAGGCCAAAACTTCAGGCGGAGTCTTGCTCTCATTGCCGGCGCAGAACGGGCAGAAGCCCCCCTTCATCTTCACCGGTTCACGGGTGAAATCGGAGGGCCGCTTGGCACGGTCGGTCGAAATAATGACCCAACGTCCGATGATCGGGTCCTTGCGTAATTCAGGCACGGGCAACGTCTCCTGCGAACTCTTCTATGTTAACGCGTTTTCAGGAACGCTCTTCGCTGTACGCTGGGACGACACGATATTGATTGTCATTCCGACCGAGTTTCCGCCGGTTCGCCGAACGGGCGGGGCGAGTGGAGGAACCTGCGGTTCGCGCGAACGCCTAGCCACTCCATGAAAAAGCAGGTCCTTCGACTGCGCGTGCGCAGCTGCGCACGCTCCGCTCAGGATGACAACCCGGTAGGACTACTTCACCGGCGGGATCTCCGGCTTGGTGCCCACCATCTTCTCGACGTCGCCGATTTCCTTCGGCACAGCTGACGACAACACCTCAGCCCCGTTGGGCGTTATCAGGATCGTGTCTTCCACGCGGAAGTGCCAATGCTTGTCGGGAAACTCCACGATCGGCTCGACCGTCACCACCTGTCCGGCCTGGATCGGCCCTTTCGGCAACATTACGTCGTGCGTTGCCAGGCCGACGAAATGTCCCGGCCAACCGTACCACTGCGATGCGATGCCTTCGCGCTCGAAAACCTTCTTGCCGGCTTCTTCCGCCTGCTCGTAGGTATTGCCGGGTTTGAGCATGGCGATAATGTCCTTCTGGCACTCCAGATCGACGTTGTACCACTTGGCTTCTTCCGGCGTGAACTTGCCGTCGATGTTGAAGGTGCGCGTGATGTCCATGGTCATGTGATCGATGTCGGCGGCGAAATCGAAGACAACCACGTCACCTGACTCGATTTTGTTGCGATTGAAAAAGTAGTGCCAGGTGTTGGCGTTCTTGCCGGAGCCGACAATCGCCGGATATGCCAGGCCTTGCGCGCCGGAGTTGCGGAAGACGAACGCCGCCTCGGCTTCGATCTGGTACTGGTACATTCCGGGATGCGCCATCTCGATGGCTTCCATGTCGCCGGTGGCGCTGATGCGGCCGTTGCGGCGCATAACTTCGATTTCGCCCGGACGCTTGAGGTTGCGCATTTGGTCAATGGTGGGCGTGATATCGCGGAAGTTGGCGGCGGGATAGCGTTCGTGCAGCTTCAGCAGAGCATCGCGATCGCCCGGCAGATTCTGCCCGTACGGATTGTTGTACTCGGCGGCATAGTCGCGGCCGGTCTCAAAGCGCGCGCCATCGGTTTTGTCGGCGAATCCCAGGCGCACCCAGAGATCGCGATCCACGCCACTGCCGAACAGAAAGCTCAGCGCGGGGTCGAGGGCAGAGACCGGCACGACCGCCGGATACCCGAGTTCCTTCTGCTCATCTTTCGACATTCCGAGCAGGTTCGCGCCGTACACCTGGATCTCGCGCGGGCTCATCTGCGGCTCGAAGATGGTTGTGCGTCCGGTCGCGACATCGATCAGCATGATGGCGCCAGGATCGCCGAGCCCGGTGTAGTAGTAAAAATCGTTGTCTTCGCGATAGTGATCGGCCGGAGGCTCCTGCGTCTTGGCGAAGAGCAGAACGTAGCCGGTCTTGAGCTTCGAGGCAAGTTCGGCCCGGCGCGAGGCGAATTCCTGCGGACCACCGAGATCGTTTATCGCAGCGCGATCGGTGTATTGAGCGGTGGCCATCAGAGAACACACGACCGCGAAGAGAGAAACGCGTAGGAATTGTCGATGCATGGCCTACGCAGTGTAGTCTCCGAAAGTCGCGCGCGCAATGAACAGCAATCGGCGAACCGCGACCGCATTGCGGTCTGCAAAGCCTTAGGCCGTTCCCAATCTCCGCAAGACGGTCTCGCGGAAGCCGCGGCTCAGGGTCAGTTTGGTGCCGTCGCGCAACAGGATCGAGTAGTCGCCGTAGAGCGACGGCCGCAGCGTCTTGATGCGATCGACATTCACCAGCGTCGAGCGATGCACGCGCAGGAACTGCTGCTGGCCCAGCCGCGTCTCCAGCGAGGTGATGGTCTCGCGCAGGATGTGCGTCGCCTGGCCGACGTGCAGGCAGACGTAATTGCCGGCGGACTCGGCCCAGTCGATCTCCCCAGGCTTGAGGCAGACGATTTCGCCGTCGGCCTTGATGACGATGCGCTGGGGGACGTTCTGCCGTGAGTCGAGTTCGGCGAGCAGGCCGAGCACGCGGCGCTGAAACATGTCTTCCGACGGATGCTGGAGCTGCTTGCGCGCGTGATCGAGTGCTTCCGTCAGGCGCTGCTTGACGACCGGCTTGAGGAGGTAGTCGAGCGCGTGCACCTCGAAGGCCCTCATGGCGTAGCGATCATAGGCGGTCACGAAAATGGTCAGCGGCATCGGTTCGCCGGCCAGGGCCGCGACAACACCGAAGCCGTCGGTCTCGGGCATCTGGATGTCGAGGAAAACGAGGTCGGGCTTGTCGCGCTTGATCTGCGAGATAGCGGATTTGCCGTCGCCGCACTCGGCAACGATCTCCAGATCGGGTTCGGCCTCCAAAAGGTTGCGCAGTCGTTCGCGGGCCAGCGGCTCATCATCGCTAAGCAACACTCGAATGGGCATCGGGAATAACCTCCTCGGAGTATGGGCGGAACGGGATGTGAATCTTGACGAGGCAACCTCCGCCGGGAGCGTCCTCCAGCATGAGGCGATGATCGTGGTTGTAGAGCTGTTGCAGACGGGCGCGGGTGTTGTGCAGGCCGACGCCTTCGCGTGGGACGAAGCCGTCAAGACGGCTCAATCCGATGCCGTCGTCGGCAATCTCCATCCAAAGCTCGTCGAAAACGTGGCGGGTGACGATGCGCACGTGGCCGGCGGCACGACGCGGGCCAATGCCATGACGGATCGCGTTCTCCACCAGCGGCTGCAGGATCATGTTGGGCACCAGCGCCGAGAGCGTATTGGGCGCGATATCCATCTCAACGTTGAGCCGATCGCCAAAACGCATGAGCTGGATGTCGATGTACTTCTGCAGCAGCGTGAGCTCGCGGCTGAGCGGGACCTCGTGCACGCCCATGGCGTCGAGCGAGAAGCGCAGCAGGTCGGCAAGCTGCAGCGTCATGTTCTCGGCGGCTTCGCCGTCGTTGCGCGCCAGCGCGGCGATGGAGTTCAGCGTATTGAAGAGGAAGTGTGGCTCCAGCTGGATCTTCAGGACTTCCAGCTGCGCCAGTGCGAGCTGCGCTTCCAGCTGCGACGATTGCAACTCGCGCTCGCGATACTTGCCGTAATAACTGATCGCCTGCGTAATCAGCACGATGTACCAATAGCGCTGCAGATCCATGAACGCGTGCGACAGCACGTCGGTGAAGTACGGCAGGTGAGCTTCCGGAGTCCAGGTGATATAGGGCTCGAGCAGTACGACCATGCAGGCGGCGAACAGCGTGAACGCCACGCACCCGGCGAGGTGAAGCGGTAGGACGAATTTCCAGTTGCTGCGCTCGAAGGTGAATCGCCGGGCGAGCGCATAGATGGGCGGCGTCAGCAAAGACCAGATGAAAGCGACGGTCAGCTCCCAGCTCAAGAGCTGGGCGAACGTCTCCGGGCCGCGGATGGAGGCGATGTAAACGTGCGACCCCGTCGCGCTCAGCAGCCCGAGAATGGTCCACAGCACGAAGCCGATGGCCCAGATACGTCCCCAGCGTTTTGCGTGGTCGAACGCGGGGTGGGCGTGTTCACGCTGTTCCTGACTTGCGGAATGGCCGATGGTTGCGGCGCACCCCAAATCTGTTGCCATGATGAGCTACCTTGTTAGGGACCAACCCCACACACACGAAGATCAGCGCACCTGCTGAGTTGATAGACGGAATTCCCTCAGGAATGTTTCCAGAAAATGACGGAAGCGATCGTCCCGACAAATGTCCGATTGCGGACATAAGCTATTCTGACAGGTGGGTTAACCACAGAGACACAGAGTTCACAGAGTTAGAAAAGTCAGGGCAGAGGAGCCGGAGTCTACCGGGCAATAGATTCCTCCTTCAGCCATTTCTGGTCGGGCTCTGACCCTCGTTCCGAGATCCCGATTCTTCTCTGTGTTCTCTGTGCCACTGTGGTGATTAGCGCTATGCACGAGCTTGGCATTGCCTCCGCGATTCTCGACTGCGTCGATGAGGAGGCCGCACGGCACCCCGGCGGCCACATCTCTAAGGTCGGCGTTAAGATTGGAGAACTGGCTGGCGTGGATGGCGACGCGCTTCAGTTCGGCTTTGAGGTGCTGGTGAAGGACACCGACCGCGAGCCGCTTATGCTCGAGTTGGAGTTCGTGCCGCGCATCCAACGCTGCTCGAGTTGCGAGTATGAGTTCCGCATGAGCGAGTTCGACCCGCGATGTCCGCTGTGTGGCGACTTCTCGACGAAGTGCATCAGTGGGGAAGAGCTCGACATCGCCTACATGGAAGTGGACGAATGAACCGCATCGCCGTTGAAAAGAAAGTACTGAACGAGAACCAGATTCTGGCCGAGCAGTTGCGTGATCGCTACCGCGCGAATGGAGTGCTGTGCGTGAACCTGATCAGCGCGCCGGGTTCGGGCAAAACCGCGCTGCTGGAGCGCACGCTGGAACGTATGCACCCGGGCGAGCGCGTGGCCGTGTTAACCGGCGATCTCCAGACCGAAAACGACGCGCAGCGGCTGGCGAAGTTTGGTTTTCCGGTGAAGCAGATCACCACCGGCGGCACCTGCCATCTCGACGCCAAAATGATCCAGCGGCATCTTGAAGGCTGGAAGCTCGAGGCTCTCGACCTGCTCATCGTGGAGAACGTGGGCAACCTGGTCTGCCCTTCGAGTTACGACCTCGGCGAGGACGCCAAGATCGTGCTGCTCTCAACCACCGAAGGCGAAGACAAGCCGCTGAAATATCCCTCCATTTTCTTCAAATCAGAGCTGATGCTGCTGACCAAGATCGACCTGCTGCCCTACGTTCCGTTCAAGGCCGAACTGGCGCGCGAGAACGCCCGGCGCGTGCACCCTGCCATGGAGATCATCGACGTCTCCAGCACGACCGGCGAAGGCCTGGACCGCTGGATGGAATGGCTCAATGCGCGGCGGGTAGGAAAGCCAGGAACAAAGGGTTAGGGACCAGGGTAGGGCGCCGGTCGCAAAGCCACCACTTGAGAGCCAAAAGCGACGCGCCCCTCGTTGCCAACGGCTCCCTCCCGCCCGCACGACAAGCCGTCCGCGATGTACCTTCACCCTAGGCACTTGGTCCCTGATCCTGGTCCTTGCCTGCTTCCACTGGGGGATTTCACGACACGCTTGAGCGAAGTGGCTCTTTTCCCCCTCCCGGAGCGTTTCCCACTATATCTGCACGGCCAACTAACCACCATTTAATTCAACAGCTTGCGATTGTTCCACGCGGGTCTTCGGTTCGGCTCGCGGCGTGCATTTAACACAGCGGGAGTCCGAGGGGCCCGGACTCCAACGTAGCTTCATCTCAGGAGATCGATCTCAATGAAGAAAGCAATGTTAATCACGCTTCTGGTTCTGGCCGTCGGGGTATTCGCGATGGCGCAGATCCAGCCGCCCACGTCTGACGTACTGGGCGCTCACCTGAATTACGGTCGTGGTTGCGCTGCCTGCCATGCCCCGCATAGCGGTGCACTCGGCAACGGCATTGCCACCTCCGATCCGAACACGGGCAACGATGCTCTGTGGGGTCAGAACGTTCAGCCGTTGTTCGGCCAGACCTTCCAAACTGGCGGGACGTACAGGAACGGTAGCCAAAGCTCCTATGCCCTGACGTTCCCAACAACCGTCGAAACTAATGATCCAGTCGCCCTGGACACCATGACCTGCCTGAGCTGCCATGACGGCAACCTGGCCACTGGCTCCCACATGCTGAACAGGGTGTATGAGACCCTGCCTGGAACCTATGGTTCCAACCCGATTCCGACCTTGTTGGGCAACAACGGCGCCGGCCAGGTTGGCGACTACCTGAACGATCACCCGGTGGGCGACAACGCCATTATCGGTTGCGGTGGACAGTACAACTGGGATTGCACCGTCGCCGCTAACGGCACGATCCTGATGAACGGTCCGAACTCCTCGCACTTCGTGCAGAACTACGGTTTCTTCGTCAGCCCCGTGGCGTATAACAATCAGCCAACCGTACAGTGCACCACCTGCCACAACCAGCACCTGATGAACGTGGTCAGCGTAACCAACGGCCAGAACTCGGGTCTGCCGACCGGCTACTACGCCACGATGTTCTTCATTCGTGCGCCATACAACCCGGCCAGCGGAACCGGAGGCTCGAACCAGACGGCTCAGTTCTGCCGCCAGTGCCATGGTGGTGAGGGCAACGAGTCGAACGGAAGCTACACCATCCCGACGACCTTCTAACTTGCAATGCTTTGGGGAGAGAGCAATCTCTCCCCACTTTCAAGATCGAGTAAGACAGGGTGAGGAAATGAAGTTCAAGTTCTTAATCTCCGCGCTGGCTCTATCCGCTGTGTCCGTAGGCTCCGCTCAAGTCGCGTCGCACTCGCCATCTCAGGCACAGCTCTCCCTGGCATCGGCTCAAGTCTCCCATACGATGAGTAAGCCGGTAGCGCGAGTGAACGGCGTTACCCTCACCGACGAAGACCTGGCGCGCGAAGAGTACGCAATCTTTCCGTACGCCGCGCAGCATAACGGCAAGATTCCTCCTGAACTGGAGGCCGGCGTTCGCCAGGGCGCGATGCAGATGATCATTTTCGAGGAGCTGGTCTACCAGGACGCGCAGAAGCGAAAGATCGCGGTCCCGGCGGAAAAACTGAACAAGGCCGAGGCCGAATTTCGCAAACAGTTCAACAGCGCCGCCGAGTACCACCAATATCTGCAAACGGAGTTTCAAGGCAACGAGCAGGCGCTGCGGGAGAAGATCAAGCGCTCGCTGCTGATCGACCAGCTCTTGAAGACCGAAGTCGAGCAGAAATCAGTTGTCACCGAGGCAGATGTCCGCGCGTATTACAACAAGCATCCGGAGCGCTTTGCCTATCCGGAATCGTTCGCCATCCAGACCATCTCGATTATTCCGCCCAACAACGCGACTCCGGCGCAATTGGCCGAAGCGAAAAAGCGCGCCGACGATGCCTATAAGCAAGCTAAGGCGACGAAGACGGCGTGGCAGTTTGGACTGCTGGCGGAAAAGATTTCCGAAGACGACTACCGGGTCAACTTGGGCGATCACAAATGGGTCCCGCGCGACAAGATGCCGCCTGAGATGCTAAAGCCCGCTTTGAAGATGAAAGATGGCGAGATGAGCGGTTTGATTCAGGTGGGACCGAATTATCTCATCTTCCGGATGAACAAGCATATTCCCGCGGGCGAAACGCCGTTCGGGCAGGTGAAAGTTTCCTTGCGCAAGCAAATGGAAAAAGAGAAGACGAACCAGGTGCGCGCAGCCTTCAACCAGCGACTGCACCAGAACGCGAAGATAGAAACGTTGTAAAGCAATAGCGAGTAGTCAGTAGTTAGAGCGAGTCTCGACAGGTTTTGCTAATTGTACGTTGCAAATAAAGACCACGAAGATGGCCAAAAGGTTGGTGGGGGTTGGCAAGGGGATTCTACACTGCGTGCTTGATTTTAGCGGGAGCGATGCTGCTGTGCGTCGCCTCCCAGGCGCAGGTCGCGATTGGGGATGACGTAACCCTGTCGGCGAATGGCACTTTGTCCGCCGGTTACAGCGGGGACTACGGCAACCAGATCGAATCCAGCCACGGCCTAGGGTTCGGCGCAACCGGAGCGCTCAACGGCTTCTTCTACAATCCCAATTTCCTGTCCTTCAACATTAACCCTTATTACAACCAGTCCCGCGCTAACTCCGACTTTGCGTCCATTTCCAACGCCTCCGGCGTGGCCCTGAATACCTCGATCTTTGCGGGCAGCCACACTCCTGGATCGGTCAATTATTCGGCTAATTTTAACAGTAGTGGAAACTACGGAATTCCGGGAATCAACAGCCTGAATACCAACGGGAACAACCAGACCTTCGGAATCAATTGGGGCGCATACTTTCCCGGCTGGCCAACCTTATCCGTCGGATACCAACAGGGGAACAGTAATTATTACCTATATGGCACCGATGAAAATGGAGCATCGAATTTCAAGTCGTTTAATATTAACTCTACTTATAACCTTTACGGCTTTAATTTGTACGGTGGAGTAACACATGGCGTATCGACTGGGCTGATCCCAGAAGTCCTGATCGGCAGCCAGACCGCGACGAGCAATTCAGACAACACGAGCTATGTGGTCGGGGCAGAGCACGCCCTGCCATGGAGCGGCACTTTCAACGTCAACTTTAACCGTACCGATCTCGATTCCAATTATCTGGGCTACGCTTTCAACGGCGATATTGACCTGATCACCTCCAGCGCTGCGTTCCATCCAACTCCCAAGCTGAGCTTCTCGCTTTCGGCTGACTATACCGATAACTTGAGCGGCTCGCTCTATGAAGCGATTGTTCCCGGAGCATCGGGCAGCAGCTTGGCATCCGCTTCGGGAGCGGGCACCTTGCAGAATCAGTCCAGTTCAACAACTGCGAGTACGGGAGTCACGGGGGTGGAGGACTCGTCCAGCTCGGAATCTTCCCATGCGTTCGATTTCATATTCAATACGAGCTATTCTTTCGCCAAGAACTTGCAAGCTATCGGCGAGTTCGATCGTCGCCAGCAAAGTTATTTTGGCGAGACATTTGGCTCGAATTTATACAGCGCGGGTCTGATATATACCCGTCCGCTTGCCGGCGGTCATGTCGGGGCTTCCATCAACCTTATCGATAGTACGGTAGATAACAGCAACCAGAATGGTCTGGGCTTCAACGCTAATGTCAACTATAGTCGCCGGTTTGGTGCATGGACGGTTGCAACCTATTTCAGCTACGCCCAAAATGTTCAGACATTTCTGGTTACTTACAACACTTCATTCTACAACTTCTCAGGCAACGTGAGCCGCCGATTTGGTAATTGGTATTGGAGTGCGTCGGCAGCCGGCGGCCATAGCCTTATCACAGACGTACCGGATAGCAGTTCCAGCAATGAAAGCTTCAGCACGAACTTCGGTAGAAGAAGGTTTGGCATTGGCGGGGCCTACTCAAAGGCAGATGGAAACGGGCTGGCCAGCGGCAACGGCATTTTACCCACGCCGTTGCCTCCCATCATTCCGTCGAACCTGCTCGTGCTGTATGGAGGCACAAGTTATGGCGTGTCGGCGTCTGTGGAGCCTGTCAACCGATTTTCAATCGCGGCCAGTTATAACAAGTCTAAGGACAACCTGAGCAACCTTGGTGTTACATCCTGGAATAATTACGAGCAGGAAAATGCCTATATGCAGTATCAGTTCAGGCAATTGGGCGTAAATGGCGGCTATGCCCGTTTAGTGCAAGGCTTCAGCGCTTCACCCTTGCCCCCGGCCAACGTCTCTTCGTTCTATATTGGTGTCTATCGATGGTTCAATTTCTTCTAACGGAACGAGGAGCGAGAGAGTTGACACTGGCGGGTTGGATGGTTATGGCGCTGCTGATGCTGCCGAATGCCTGGGCTGCTCCCAGGAGCAAGCCGGAGGCGACCACCATCGAAGTTCCCGAGCTCCTATTGGATGGTGGCCGTAAGCTGACCTTCGAGCGCAGCCTGACCTCCGATCGCGATGTCCGCGGCAAGCCGGGGCTATTTACCCGCGTGTTCGACTTCGTAGTCGGCCGACCGGATATGCACTTTCTGGTGCGCCCATACGGCGTAGCAGAGGATTCACGAGGGCGAATCATTGTCAGTGACCCCGGCGCTCAGGGCGTCCACATCTTCGATCCTAAACAAGGGAAGTACAAGTTCATCGAGCGGCGTGAGAAGGACAGAGATGCGATGCTGGCGCCCCAATGCGTCGCACTGGACGACAAGGACAATATCTACGTAACCGACTCGGAGTCCGGCAAAATTTTCGTCTTCAATGCGGATGGGAAATACCAGCGCGCGCTGGGCAGCCTGAAAGGCGGCGAAGGATACTTCAAGCGCCCGACGGGCATCGCGATCGATTCGCAAGAACAACGAATCTACGTTACCGATACTCTTCGCAACAAGATCTATGTCCTCGACATGAATGGCGAAGTACTTAAAACTATCGGCAAGGAGGGCGAGGGGGAAGGCCAGTTCAACTATCCCACAGAGCTCCGGCTTGCGGGCAAGGACCTGCTGGTGGTAGATGCCATGAACTTCCGGGTGCAGGCGATCGACCGCTCCGGACAGTTCGAGTTTGCCATTGGCCAGATCGGCGACGGCCAGGGCGCGATGTTCCGCCCGAAGGGAGTCGGCGTTGATTCGGAAGGTCATGTCTATGTAGTCGAAGGATCGCATGATTTGGTGCAGGTCTTTGATCGCGAGGGCCGCCTGCTCTATTACTTTGGCCAGGAGGGAACCGGCTTCGGCGATTTTCGTCTGCCCACCGGAATTTTCATTGACCACAATGACCAGATATTTGTCGTCGATTCCTATAACCGGCGGGTACAGATTTTCCAGTACTACAGCTCGAAGCAGGCGAAAGGAGGATTGCAGTGAAATCTATCCTCGCTTGCATGGTGACCTTGTTTCTGAGTGTCGCGGCAATTGGACAGAGCAAGCCGGTACAGATCACCGGCGATGTTATCGGAATGCACGACCTCTCGCCGGGCGGCAAATCGCCGATACAGGGTACGCGCACAGGTTCGTGCTCCTATTGTCACGTGCCACACTCCGGTAACGGAAACATGGCTCCACTGTGGAACCAGAAATTATCAAGAGCGACATATCAGACCTATAAGAGCTCGACGGAAAGTAATAAAGCCAACCAGCAAATGCCGTTGGGAAGCGCCAGCGGGCTTTGTCTTAGCTGTCACGATGGAACGGTCGCGGTAGGAGATACAGTTTTGTTTGGACAGGTGCCCATCCGAGGAAGCTGGATGCAGGGTGACCAGTTCGGCACCAACCTGCAAAGCTCGCATCCCTTTAGTCTTATCAAGCCGCTGCAGGACAATATTCACTTGACTTCGACGCTGGCGACCTCAGGCAGAACCGGCGATCGGACCGGGGCTGTGCATCTGGTCAACGGCGATGTCGAGTGTACTTCGTGCCACAACCCGCACGTGCAAGCCATCGATAAGATGTCGACGGATTTTTTGGTGCGCGACAGCGCCGACGGACAGATGTGTCTTGCCTGCCATGATCCGACGCGGACGAAGGTGGGCGGCAAGGTTCAGGTAAATCCACTGGAGGGATGGAGCGTGAGCGTGCATGCGCTGGCGCAGAATAAAGTATCCATGCAGGCGGGCATGGGGAACTACGGCACGGTGGCGTCGAATGCGTGCCTGTCCTGTCATGCCCCGCACAACGCCTCCGGAGCGCAGCAGTTGACGCGCGGCACAAATGAGGTGGCGTGTTTCAGTTGCCATGGTGGCGGTTCGAATATCTCGCCGGCGGCTCCGAATATCTTCGCCGAGTACCGCAAGATCAGCCACCCGCTGCCCAATGGCAGCAATCAGCATGATAACGGCGAGAGCGTGGTCCTCAACAACAACCGCCATACGACCTGCGTAGATTGTCACAATGCTCACGGCTCGCGACAGGTGACGTCGTTTAACGTCCCACCCTTGATGCGGGTATCGCAGACAGGGGTAGTCGGTGTTGCCGCCGATGGCATGACCACGCTTAGCCCGGCGGTCAACCAGTATGAGAGCTGCCTCCGTTGCCACGGCTATAGCGCGGGCAAGGCGACCAATCCGGCCTTTGGCTACACGCCGGCGCGAGCCGCCAGCGATCCGCTGAATATCATTCTGCAGATGAATACGAGTGCAAAGTCGAGCCATCCGGTGATGCATGCCCGCAGCAGTTCGCGGCCGCAGCCCAGCCTGCTAAGCACGATGCTGGATGTCAGCGGCAGCACTACGCATGGCCGCGTGATGGGTACGCAAATCTTCTGCACCGATTGCCACAATAGCGATGACAATCGTGAGTTTGGCGGCTCGGGTCCGAACGGGCCGCACGGATCGAGGTACGCGCACATCCTAGAGCATGATTACGAGTACAGCCAGGCGCCTGCGGGACCGGGTACTCTGGTCACTGTGAACCTGCATCCGCAGCCCGACCTCAGCATCAACGGTCCCTACGCTATGTGCGCCAAGTGCCACAACCTGAGTATCGTGATGCAAAGCACGTCGTGGCTGTACCACAAGAATCATGTGGCCAGCGATGGCTTCTCTTGCTCGACCTGTCACAATCCACACGGCATGAGTGCCACCAGTGCAAATCCGACCGGCGCCAGCATGGTCGACTTCGATTTGAATGTGGTGGGCAGGAATGGCTCGTTCCCCATTTCCTATGATCCCGGTTCGAACACCTGCGTTCTGCAATGCCACAACACGGCGCATGACCCTGGCGGAAGCATCCGTAGGCTCTCCGGTTCACAAGCTACCAAGGGAGCGACAATGTCGGCTCCGATGAAACGATAATTAGCCGGGTTGCTTTTCTATGTCCAGCTCATCGACAGCGAGTACTTTCCGGCCCACGAGCGTGTGGCGATGGTATGACTCTGCCCCGGTCCGGATCGTTGCTCTCGCTGCGGGACTGACCGCTGCTCCCGCGTATGAAGCGCATCGGCTCTTGGCGCTCGCCGATCAGGACATCTGGTGGCGCCTGCGAACGGGTCTCTGGATGCTGCAAAGTCATGCGATACCTCGCACCGGGATCTTTTCGCAGGCGGCAGCGCGCGCGTGGATCGATGCCGGTTGGGGATTCGACCTGCTCGTCGCGATCGCGTATCGAAGCTTCGGTCTGGCCGGACTGCCCATTTTTCTGATGTTGCTGCAGATCGCCGCCGCCCTGGCGCTCTTCCAGCTGGCATACCTGGCATGCGGACGCTTCTGGCACGCGCTGATTCTGGTTGCGATTGCCCAGTACTGCATCATGCCAATCCAGCCGCGGCCAGGGATGTGCTCGCTGCTGCTTCTTGCGGTCGAGTTGGCGATATTACTCGAGGCGCGGCGCACTGGCGACGAGCGCGTGCTCTATTGCCTGCCCGCCCTGTTTGCGTTGTGGGTGAACCTTGATCGCCAGTTTACCTACGGGCTGATGGTGTTGGCGCTCTTCTGTCTTGCGGCGATCGTTGAAGCACTCGTCCGCGGACGGAGAAGCGTGTGGATTGACCTGCCTCTGCCAGCTGTTAGGCTGGGTACGGTGGGAGTGATCGCGGCTGCTTGCCTGCTGGCGACCTTCGTCTCGCCGTACACGTGGCGGCTGCACGGGCTGCTGTGGAACAGTGTGACCAGTTCTACCGCAGACCGCTACTTTCGTGAGCTGCATTCTATGCGATTCCGGCAGCCCCGGGACTACCTGCTCATGCTGCTGGCTATGGCGGCCTTCTTCGCCCTCGGACGCCGCTGCTCGCGCGATCTATTTCTCTTTTCGCTGCTGGTTGTCTCTACCGTGATTTCATTCCGGATGATGCGCGATAACTGGCTGGTAGTTGTGGTTGCGGTTGCCCTGATAGGAAATGCGCTGGCTACAGGCGAAGCTGTAAAGGAGTCGAGCAGGAATTCCGGCCAACTACGTCTCATCGCACTGGGGGTGTCGGCGGTCGTCATCATTAGCACCGCTGTCCTTGCCGCGAACCTTCCCAGCAGAACTTCTCTCATGTCGGCGGTCAGCGATACCTTTCCGGTTGCTGCAGGAGATTACATCAAAAAGAACCACCTTTCCGGGCCATTGTTCAACGCTTATCCATGGGGAGGATTTCTGACTTGGTATCTCCCCGAATATCCTGTGAGCATTGACGGCAGAACAGATCTTTATGGCGACGGGTACGACGCCGAATACTTCCGGCTGATGCAGGCAGAAGTACCTTTGGAATCGGATCCGAGCTTTGCCCAGGCGCAAACAATTCTGCTGGAATCGAACTCGCCCTTAGCGCAGGCCTTGAGTACCTTAGCTGACTTCAGCGTCGCTTATCGCGACCGCATAGCGATAGTGCTGGTACGAAACCGATGATCGCGATCGTCTACTGCCGGACAAAGACGGTCGCCGTTTGATCTTCGTACACTTTGTGGAAGCGAGGGTCCAGTTCCAGCGTCGACGTCAGGCCATCGCGCGGCCGCAGCAGAACTACTCCGGCCTGATTGAGATAAGGATTGTCGCGATAGGATGCATCACCATCCTGCGTCTTGAGCAGCAGTTGATTGAGTTCGTCGCCGTAGAGGTCGGTGCGCCCATCAACTACCACGGGATAGTCAGGCATATACCACGTCAAGAAACCGCCCCAATCGAAATTATTGTAAAGCGGACCAGGAATGCGGTTCCGATGAATAAAGTTGACGGCCTGCACCGGAAATGTCCCGGTGATCGCACGGTCCAGGCCGCGAGTATTGAATTCAAGCCCTGGAGCCAGCAAGACCAGCATAAGTGCGGCGATTGCGAACGTACCGGCTAGTTGCAACGACGTTTCCGGTTTCTCGCGCTGGATTGGGATGTCCGCAAGGCAGGCTGCCGCTGCGACGCTTAGGAACCAAGAGTCGCGCATGGTACGAAACGCAATAATCGTAGCCACCACCATCAAAACCAGCTTGAAAAGATCGATCTTCTTATGCCTTGCGATCGCAAAAAATGCGGTCGCAGCCAACAATAACTCGGCAAAGTTTTCAAATGCCCGGAAGCTCAGCGGCTGGAGCTCTTTGATCATGGTGTAGATCAGATGCGACTGCGAGTAAGCAAAGATAATACCGTAAAGATGATACGAGTAAGGGCTTAGGAAAGTCGCCACAACAGCGCCCAAGAACACGAGGCATAATTGCAGTGGGCCCAGGCCGGATAGAACGAAATACCCGGGTAGAATTCCGAGACGTGCGGCGAGTACCTGCGTAAGGCTGACGGCTACAAACAAGGAAACTACCGCCAGTCCATAGATGAACTGTATGTGCAGATTCGCCCATAGGAGAAATAAGGGAGGCAACCAGTAGAGCTTTCGAATATCCGCCTCGCGCTGCGCCTCCAGCAGCAATGCCAGAGTTACACAGAGCAGTGCGATTGAGAAGAAGACCGGTCGGGGCATCATCAGGAACAGAAACGAGTAACAGCAAAGAACCGCGAGCAAAATCGAGTACCAGAAGTTACCGGAAAGCCGGCGCAGCATCCAGTAAACGGCGAAGGCAACCATTAGCGTCAACAGCGTTCCATAAAGGCCTATGCCGTCTAATCCGAACCAGCCGTAAAAACGCGACAGCAGGACCTCATAGCCCCAGCTATATGCCGCCCAGGGGTGGTTGGCCGCGCTGCGCGACAGGATGCCATGATGCGGAAATGAGGCGTGCTGAATAATCCAGTCGCCGACCTTCAAGTGCCACCAGACATCCAGATCGAGCACGGAGAACTTCAACTGGAAGGAAACAGCGCCCACGACGGTGAGGAGTGCTGTAAGCACAAATAGCCGAAGCCAACGAAGGCGTAACAGCGGAACCATCTCTTCGAGAAAGCTCAAGCTATCGCACTCCAGTGTTCCTCGGTATGAGCCAAGCGGCACAGTACAGGTTATGCGTTCTAGTTCTCATTGACCTTGAGCCCATTTCTGAGGATGAATTCCTTGAGATATTTGATGTGCTCGGGGCCATACTGGGGGTCCTTGCGAACAAGCGCCAGCCCGAAATCGCACTCCTGCTGCGCCTTCGCCAAGTCGCCGAGAGCATGGTAGGCGCCGCACATTACCACATGTGCGTCGCCGCTGAGCGGATCGAGCGCCGATGCTTTCTGTGACAACTCCAGCGCTACTTGTGGATCCTGGTCGCCCACTTCCCGCGCCTTAAGCAACAGCTGCGCGGCGACAATCGGGCCCAGATTAAATGTCCCCTGATAGACGAGCAGGGCGCTACCGCCAAGCTTCGCCACAGGCTTCAAATACCTGAACGTCCGACGCGTCTGAACGCTGGCGCCGCGCACTCCAATCCCGTCGACCATGCTGGCGCTGACAATCACAGTGCCGGTGTAGGGGGTCTCGAGTTGATCCCACTGTAGCTCAGAAATCCCGCCGCACGGAATACCGTAATCGCGGTTCTTGTTATTGTAGGTTCTAATAAAAAAGCAGTTTGCCGGATGAGTCTTTTGGATATAGTCGCGGGCCATCTTCTGCGCCTGCCCCCAATCGACGTCGGAATTTGCCAGATACTTGTAGGTTTCTCCCGGTCCACCCCATAATTCATTACCATAGCTTAGATAGTTAGGATAAGCGCGCAGAGAAGAACCCGCGTGGAACGCCAGCAGTAAGATCAATACGACCATTGCCCAGCGCCTGGTCTGAGCCATGTTCCAGGTACCGGCTGCTCCGAAGATGGCCAGGAAGGCGAGGACAGGCAGAAGATGCCTGACTCCGATGCTTAACTTCGAGGTCATGCTAAAACCAAAAAACAGCAGAGCCGGCAGTAGCAGAAATATCAGTTCGCGAAGCCTGGTTTTCCAGAAAGTTATGGAAAGGACAGAGGCTATGAGTAAGATCAGCACAGGCACGGTAAATTTTATGGTCGCGGCAACAGGGAAGTAGAACCAATTGCCATTGCGATAGAGTTTTCCCAAGAGAAATGAAGGGCGGCCTAGTTCAGATTCCACCAGCACATCCTGCAGCCCTACCAGGTATGCCTGTGGCAAAACGTGCCAGCTTTCCATGCGGGGTATGAGTTTGGTGGCGACAGCACCGCGAGCCAGAGATAGCCTGGGAGACGCCCAAATCTCCGCACCACCGGGACGTGCCGCATAGCGAAACCCATAGCACGCCCACAAAACGATGAAAGCGATCACCCCCACCGCGAAGATTGCGCCCAGGCGGCGCAGCAGCTCACGCTTCAGATCGGCGCGATTCGAAACCAGCGCGTCGGCCAGCATCAGCACCGGAAGAATGATCGCGAGCAGAATGGTCGAGTGCTTCAGACAAAGGGCAACGCCGGCGGCCAGCCCGAGCAGCAAGAGTCGCGTGGAACTGGGATCGAGCACGTAGCAATAAAGGGCATAAACGGCGATAAGAAAGCCGAACGACGCGGCGATGTCGGTCGTGACCAGTGCGCCATGCGCCAGGAAACTGGGATCGAAGGCCACCAGCACTCCGCAAATGATCGCAACTGGCAGGCCAAACATCTTCCGCGAAAAGAACCATACAGTAATGAGAAGCAGCACCGCGAAGATCGATACTGTGAATCTAGACGCATTCAGCACTTTTTCCGGATTGGCAAACACGAAGGCGTGCCCAACGATGAAGTCGAGGGCCTTGTCATCCGGCATCCCACAGGCATGCGGAATCGGATCGTTGATGTGCATGAACTGCAGCGGCAGCCCGGCGACGATTTTCACCAGTGGTGGGTGCTCGGGGTTCCATCCGAAATCGTTGCATTGCCAGTAGCGGTACGCGGCGTGTAAATGATCGATCTCATCGGAGGTGATGGAAAGCTGAATCACGCTGGTCCATAACTGCGCCAGCATAATGATTATCAGGCCAGTCAAAATGACGGGCTCGCGATAGCTCCTGTGCGCCGGTACCGGCGGTCGGCCTTCGTCGGCCAGCGTCCTGGTTTCGATCTCGCTTGTCGAAGAACTTGCCATCCCCTGCCGGTAACCCCAACCGGTAACCTGATCCCATGAGCTATTTCGGTATCAGGCGCGAAGGTTTCGCAGAAGATGAATAGCATGTCTGGTGCCAAAGCGAAACCGCCGGCCCAATGCACATCTCGCTGAAGACAGGTTACTTAATAAGGCTTGACGACCCCAAAGCCGCGTCAAATGACCCCGACGCTGCGGATTAAAGCGCCCGCGGAAAGGCCGCTTTTCTGTCGACGGATCGTATGTAGTTGGTTCTCAAAGCGGCTACCCGTTTGGAACACGGGGTGCTACTTCCCACCGGTTGTTCGGCATAGCTCGCCAATGATTTCGAGCCCCAAACTTCTAATCACGCTGCTGTCAACACTCGTGCTGGCTGGCTTGGCCGCGGAGAGGCTGACGCCGCAGTTCATGTCCCTGGACTCGGCGCGACCCGTACTCGAGAAGTTCGCTGCCGGCGATGACGATCACCCGGGGGGAAATGTCAGCGAACAGGCATGGCTGGCGTGGCTACAAAAATCGGATGCCCAGATTCGGCGGCGGCTCGACGTTGGGGAAGAGGACAGTCTCACCAATCTGCTGCGATTCGGTGTGACCTATACGAAGGAATATCGCATTGACGACGACTATCTGCTGCTCTACGGACAGAGCAGCCTGGTGAATGCTTTCGCGGAAAATCGAGCGAACGACCTGATCCGGGCGCTGGCATCGACGAACGGGAACGAAGGTTTCGCTGAGATGAGAGCCTTTCTCGAAGCGAGGGGCTTCTCGCTGAAGTCGGCCGCGAATCGGGCCAGGTTGAAGGCGTACCTGCTGGTCAATCTGGCACGAATGCAGAAGGACCTGCAACAGGCTCGCAAAGAGGCGAAGACGAACCGCGATGAGATGTTCCAGAGTCGCGGCATCTCGCTCGACAGCAATCTCTGGCCCGACTATGACATCGATCTCGGCCTGCAGCAGTTGCTGCACCAGGGATTGCTGAAGCCGGGCAGCATCCGGCGCGTGGCGATCATCGGGCCCGGGCTCGACTTCGTCAACAAGCAGGAGGGCGTCGATTACTATCCGCCGCAAACCACGCAACCATTCGCGGTGCTCGACTCGCTATTGCGGTTGGGACTGGCGAATGTCGACTCCATCCAGATCTATACCTTGGACATCAGTCCGCGCGTGAACCGTCATATTGAGCATGAACTCAAGAACGCAGCGGCCGGGCGCGCCTATGTTGTGCAGCTGCCGTGGTATGAAGCCGGGCGCTGGAGCGACGATTTTCACGCGAAGTTTACCCAATACTGGCAGGCGCTGGGTTCGGAGATCGGTCAGCCGGTACCGCCCATCCCCGTGCCGGAAGGATCGCCGAAGTTCGCGACGCGGGCGGTGCAGATTCGGCCGGCGATGGTGAGCCGCATCACGCCCGTAGATATGAATATCGTTTTCCAGCGTCTGCCGCTGGGCCCGGATGAACGGTTTGACTTGATTATCGGCACCAATATTTTTCTTTACTACGGTGGATTCGAGCAGTCCCTCGCGCGGTTGAATGCCGCGAGCATGCTTCAACCGGGAGGGTTTCTGCTCTCCAACGACAAGCTGGACGACAAAGTTCCTGCCGGACTGGAAGAGGTTTTGACGACAGACGTCCCGATGACCACGGCTCCAGTCATTACCGATTACCTGTACTGCTACCGCCGGAGACTTTGAGGCAACAGAACTTCGTTTCGTGAATGATGGCAACGCCAGAAGCAAGTTTAGAAAATCGATTGGTGGCGGCAGGCGCAGGGGAAGCCGGCTCATGCCTGACGCCCAGGGCTACATTGAAGCGTGAGATGTTGCTGGTGTTGGTTGCCGGCGTGATCGCAACAATTCCGGTGTGGCTGACCTCATTTCCTCCCATGGTGGATCTGCCGGAGCATGCGGCGCAGGTTGCTCTGCTGCGCAACCTGCATGATCCCGGTTTTCATTTTGCGGGGCTGTTCTGGGTAAATTGGTTCACTCCCTACCTGTTAGGTTACATGCTGGTGTATGCGCTGACTCCCGTGTGCGGAGTTGTTATCGCATGCAAGATCGTTGTTGCAGTGTCGCTGGGTGCGCTGCCTGTCGCCACGGCCCTTCTGATGAGAGAGACCGGCGCTGATTGCTTTTGGGCCCTCCTAACCCTTCCTGTAATGTACGGTTTTAGTTATAGCTGGGGTTTTCTCAACTTCCTGGTCGCCACGCCAATTGGACTGCTAGCCCTCGCCGTTTTTATCCGGCATATCCGCAGGCCAACCGCACGAGGTGCCGCGGCGGTGGCCCTCTTATCAGTACTATTGTTCTTCAGCCACGCACTTATCTATTTGTTCTTCGGATTTATTGCTGGTGTGTATGCCTTACTTGAGACCGGCAGTCTGCGTAAAACTGTACTCACTGTCTTCCCAATTGCGGCGGCGGTTCCGTTAGCTGTGCTCTGGTACCTTCGCACGAAGTCCGATCCCGGGGTCCAGGATCCGGTATTTTGGGACCTTAATTGGATCACTACGCTCGACCCGCATACTTGGGGCGGGCGCGTCACCGGATTCTTTCCCCGCCTGCTTGGCGTCTGGCCACCACTCCCATGTCTGATACTGGGAGTTGCCTTGTTCGCCCTGCCGTTTTTGGCGGGCGTACGCCTCGTTAAGCGGCCGTCCGTCTGGGCGCCGCTGGTTATCTGCTTGGCGACAACCTTGCTGGCCCCGACTGGCGGACATAGCGGCTGGGCGCTCGCTCAGCGGTTCACCGTCTTCGCCCTACCGTTCTTCGTTATAGGGCTGCAGAAGCCCAAGTCCACGCGACCCTCATGGCGTGCAGCTACATTTTTCCTCCTGTTCGCGTGGATGAGTGTCATTCTCGCCCAGACTATGAGCTTCGACGCCGAAGCCAGAGGATTCGGGCCAATTTTGTCCGCGATGGAGCCGAACCAACGCACGTTATCTCTCATGTTCATGCAGGACACAAAGGCATCTCCGGCGCCAGCCTTCGTACACTTCCCTGCCTGGTATTCAGCTACGAAGCACGGCGTCGTTGACATGAACTTTGCCGTCTTCCCCGTCGCGCTGGTTCGCTATCGTCCTTCGTTAACGCCTCAGCCCCCCGGCGTTTCCGAATGGCATCCGCAGACGTTTCGGTGGGATACATGGCGTGGCGATCAGTACCGATACTTCGTGGTGCACGCACCGGTCGATCTGGGGTACAGGCTGTTTGGGTGGGCGCCTTGTCCCGTCAGCCTGGTGACACGCTCCGGCAATTGGTGGTTATACGAGAAGGACCCTCGTTGCGGTTCCCAGTGAGTCTCGAAAGCGCTGCACGCTCGGCAGGTCGAACGCTGGGCTCTTCCGATTACACAAACCACACACTGGCGGCGCAGGCAATCCCGATCGCCGCGAAAACAAAACCCAGATACCAATAGGCGCGCCGGTCGGTCAGCAAGGTGATGGAGGTGACCACCAGCGCGATTTCAAGAAACACCTCGCCGAGGTCGAAGCGATTGGCGCGGCGGCTGGCCTGCTGGACTTCGGACTCCAGCCCGCGAGCCTCTGTCTGGATGTCCTTTTGCTGATCGCGGTACTTGTCGATCTCTTCCTTGAAATGCTTATGCACCTCGTCGGCGCGGTCGGCTTTGGTGTTCTCCAACGCGGTCAGAAGCTCGTCCAGCGCCTCAAGATTATTGCGGCGCATATTTTTCGCCTGGTAATAACCCCACTGGTCGGTAGCACGCGTCTGTAACAGCAGTTCCTCGGTGTGGGCGCGATGGCCCAGCAACGTGACGGCCGCAACCAGCACGGCCAGAATCGCCATCGTCAGGCTGACAGGCGCGAGTTCTTTGCGCTCCTTGGCGCGTTCGGCGGCTTCCTGAAGTTCTTCGGTCTCGCTCATCTCTTGTTGGCTCGCTTGTTCAATTCGAGTTGCAAAAGATGGTACGAAGTCGAGCGCCAGAGCGCAAGCGGGTAAAGCGCTCGCTCACGATGACGTCGCTCTACCGGAATCGGCGATCTCCCCGAGCTCCCAATACCGTTTCAGCAGCGTTTCGGGCACGGGCACAGCCCGGCCGCTAAGCATGTGCTTCAGCTGAAGCGCATTCACCGCTGCTTTGCCCTCAAAATGATTGTTGGCGATGACGAAAGTCATCTGCGCTTTCCCGGCGATGGTATCGATGCGCTCCTTCCAGTGCTGCAGTTCGGGCTCGGTGTAGAGATAGTTGTAGCGATCGTTGCGCGAGTCGCTGTCGAACCACTGCTCGTAATTGCGGCCATGCAGGCGAACGTAACCGATGCCAGCGGTGACGTGCTCGGTGGGAGTGATGGCCTTGCCCAGCTTCGGCTGATCGATATTGCAGAACGCGACGCCTTTCTCGGCGAAATAGCGCAGCGTGCCTTCGTTGGTCCAGCTGTTGTGGCGCACTTCAACGACGAGAGGGAAGTGCTTGAACTTCTCGATGACCGATTCCAGGTGATCGCGGTTGGCATTGGTGTTTTTGAACGAGATGGGAAACTGTGCGAGCACCGCGCCGAGCATGTTCTCGGAAGCGACCGATGCGAAGCCTTCCTTCGCCAGTCGCTCGTCTTCGTCGGTTGCGCGGATCGTTTCAGCAGAGGTGCTTTCCAGTACGGCGATGGGTGAATGGGTGAACGCGCGGTTGAGCTTGGCGGTGAACAGGAATCGCGGGTTGACCGATCGCGCCATGCGGCACCAAAGCTTGCCCCACTCCGGCTTGATGTGGCCGTAGAACGAGGTATTGATCTCCAGCACATCCATGTAGCGTGCGAGGTATTCCACGGGATGCTGCGATTTCCTGATCTGCGCGGGATAGACGATGCCCTCCCAGTCCTTGTAGGACCAGCCGGCGGTGCCGACGAGGATTTGCGATGGGCTGGGCATGAGGAAAGAGCGAGGGTAGCACAGGGCGAAGAAGCGGCGCGCGCCTGCCGAATCCGCATGATCGGCGAATGTTCAGAATGAACATCAACTTTGTGACCGCCGTCACGAGGGCGCGTGATTCCAAGCATCGCCGGTAACCTGTCCCCGCGTTATTTCTATTACTGCAAGGAAAAATTCATTCTGTCGGGAAGCAGAAATGATTGATCTCAAGAAGAAGTGCTGGCGGGAGAAAGTGACCGCCGAAATCACCCTGGCCCATCTGCAGCAATTTGCCAGGGAAGCGGGAACCCCGATGAGCGCGGTGGAGGTGGCTGCGTTCCTCAACGAAAAAGGCCGGGCGCAAGGCGTCTGGACGCACATGATGCAGGGGGGCGAGGAGTACATCAAGTCTGGCCTGGCAGGGAAAAAGATCGGGATTCATACCATGGAGCGAAGCGCGGCGCAGCTACGCTCACTCCGCTAAAACCAGGCGCACGACCATTCCTGGTCAGTACGTCACCATTACTATCCAATAAACGCCTCCGGGATGGCTTACGCTGGGAGCGAAACAAGCTCCCAGCGCATAGCCTGAAACGCGTTGCGACACCACCTGCGATATCCCCTTCGGCAATTTCGCCGGATCATCCGCCGTCCAGACCAGCACCCCGTGAACTCCGGGCAACTGCATAGCGTCTTGGCTCTCCAGCTTGTCGTTCAGAGCCATGTTGCAGGCCAAGTGGCGGAGTTGCAGCTCCGTCCTTCGGCCCGGAGCAAGGATTCCGTGCGCCTTCGCATACTTCGCGATTGCGGCTTCCGCGGCTGCCTCGGCCTGCGGCTCGGAATATTCGGGCGGCCGGTGCGCGAAATCTTCGGTCACGTAGATGACGTCGCCACTGCGCAGCACGCCGACGCCCACGACGTTGTAGGTCGGATCGAGAAGGGCGGCACGATGTGGCGGCGAATTCATAAACCCTTCGTGCACCTCGGCCACGCTCCGATTGTTGAGGCCGACGTTTTCGCTGACGCTGTCGAACGGCAAGCCCTCATTGGCGATTCGCATTTCCAGTGCCGGTTCGCCGGGGAACTGGTGCGAAATTGTGGAATGCTGCGCCATCAGCTCGGTATGCTTTTGCGCCGCCTGGGTGAGGCGATCGTCGACGGTCAACGGCGCAATGTCCTGCTTCGCCCGTTCCTGGTTGATGAGGGAGACAAGCTGCGCTTCAGCCGCGGAGTCGAATTGTGGAGGATTTGAGCCGGGGGCCTGTGCGCTGGGAACGACGCGCGCCGTGGCAGGAAGAGATGATGCAGTTAACGCGAGGACGCAGAGCAGTTTGAAAGGGCGTGAGCGGGCAATTTGCGGGCGAGGCACGGGTGGTTGGACGGACGAGCCGCCAATCGGGTGCAGCTCAAAGGCGTCAAAGCGGCTAAACCCGGTTGCGGGATGTGAGTCGCGGTCAGCTTCCGCTGGAGCCGAAACCTTTGGCGCCGCGCGTGGCGTCGCTGAGTTCACCCTCTATGATTTTGCCGGCCAGCCAGCGATGCTCCAGCAACTGCGCGATCTTGTCGCCTTTGCGTACGGTGTAGGGCTCGTCGCCCAGGTTTTCCATCAGCACGATGATCTCGCCGCGATAGCCGGCGTCGATCACCCCGGCGTTGCACAGCAAGCGCTTCCTGGCCAGTCCGGAGCGGGTCTTCACGATCGCTCCCGCTACGGGCACGAACTCGATGGCGATGCCGGTCGGCACGCCGACCGCGCCGTGAGCGGGAACGGTCAGGTCGGCCGCGGAATAGAGATCGTAGCCGATGTCTTCGCCCGGGTGCGCGACCGTCGGCAAAATGGCATCGGGCGAGAGGCGCTTTACTTTGAGCACGAGTATTTTTTACCACAGAGACAAAGAGGCACGGAGTTGGGGATCAACCCGTTGCCGGATGCCCGGGCGCGGTACGTCAAGTTTCATAAAGTACTTAATTTGCCGGTCTCTGTCTCTGTGGTGAACCAGAGAACTCGCAGGCTATTCACTCCAGACGGCCAATTCATTGCCGTTAGGATCGGCGAAGTGGAAGCGGCGGCCGCCGGGAAATTCGAAGGTCTCGCGGACGATCTTGCCTCCTGCCGCCTTGACCTTGGTGTAGACGTCTTCCAGCACGGCGGCATAGATGACGACCAGCGTGCCGCGCGTCTGCTTGCCGTCGGCGCTAGTGGGCCTGGCCTCGCTGTTGAAGCCTCCGGCAAGACGGCCATCGTGGAAGCTGGTGTAAGTTGGTCCGTAGTCCTGAAAATCCCAGCCAAAGACCTCGTGATAGAAGCGCTTGGTGGCCTCGATGTCGGTGGCGGGAAACTCGATGTAGTCCATCTGCAGGTTGTGTTCTTTTTGTGCCATGGTGCCTCACAGGAAAATCAAGCCGAGGGTAGCACACAGGTTTGGCAAGACGATGTAAAAACAGGAGGCGCGGATATTCCGCGCCTGGCCGCCAAAACGATTTCCAGATTGTTACTCGCTGTCGGCGGCGCCTCCGGGCTGCGTCTGGCTGTCGACGCCAAGCTCGTGCGGCGAGGGAATATTGGCCGTTTCTGGATTCAGCAGGCCTTTATGGTCCGGTCCGAGTCCCAGCTTGATCAGGGCACGCGAATCCGGCGTGATCCTGGTCTGCCAGCCATTGTCGGCCTGGTACTTCAGCATCGCGTCCTTCGAGGCCTGGTCCCAGACGCCACTCGGCTCGCCGGTCAGGTAATGCTCCTTAATTAAAGCGGTCTGAATCTCCCGGGTCCGCTCCTCATCAATGGAGTGCTGCCCGTGCGAGCGGGATGTCGCTTTGACGGCATGTGCGGAGGAATGATGCCGGGAGGCGGTGCGCGAATAATGCGAGCTATGGGTACTGGAGGTCTTGGCGTGCTTGGGTTTAGCTTTGGTTGTTGTGGTTGCCGATGCCGCGGCAGCAACCGCGATCATCATGACAGATAAGCCGGCAATTTGAACAATACGTTTCCCGCTAGGCAACGACCACCTCTCTGGCAAGTTTAAGAGATGCAACTGTTATTCCCACATTGTAATTAGTCGCTAACCATTTCGGGAACCATAAAATGCAACCCCCTTCCCAGCTTGAAACTGGAACGGCGCCGGACACCCTCGAATGTGATGCACCAGCGCCGTTTCCGGGATTGCTGAATGGTTACTGAACCGGGAAACCCAGAGTACCTTGTGGTTACTCGGACTAGCCCTTAGGGCAGAGTTCCTCCCATGAACACGGTCGTGTTATCGCGGCTGCCGCGCGGACGCACCAGGAAGACAACGTCCTGTCCGCTCTTCATCTGCGACTCGATGCGGGTGAAGTCGGCTTCGCTGTTGACCGGCTGCTTGTTGATCTCGAGGATCACGTCGCCGCGGCTCAGGCCGGCGGTATCGCCGAATCCATCGGGCTTCACATCCTGTACCATGACGCCCTTGGTGTTCGGGAAGTTGTAGCGGTTCGCCATGTCCTGGGTGATGCCGCGGACGGTGATGCCGAACTTGCTCTCCTGCGGCTGTCCTTCTTCACCTTCGCCCTGCTCGCCGCCGAGTCGAGCCGCGAACAACTTGGCGCGATCGGCGATGGTCACCTCGACGGTTTGCTCTTTGCCATTGCGAACGTAACCCAGCTTCGCGGTTGTGCCGGGCTTTAGGGCCGAGATGTCGGCTACGAGTTCGTCGCCATTCTTCACCGGCTTGCCGTTGACCGAGACGATGGTGTCGCCAGTCTTCAGGCCGGCTTTCTCAGCCGGGCCGCCGGGAGTAACATCGGCGATCGTCACGCCGCTGTTGACCCCGTACACGCGCGCCACGGCAGGATTGGGAACGGCATTGAACTGTACCCCGATAGAGCCGCGCAGGACCTTATGGTCCGGCCCGATGAGCTGGTTGTAGACGTTGACGACCGTGTTCGACGGCATTGCGAAGCCGACGCCCTGATAGCCGCCGCCGCTGGTGTAGATCGCGGTGTTGATACCGATGACTTCGCCATTCATGTTAACCAGCGGGCCGCCCGAGTTGCCGGGATTGATGGCCGCGTCGGTCTGGATGAACGATTCGAACTGCCGGTTAGGGACGATGTTGCGGCCGATCGCCGAAACGATGCCGGCAGTAACCGTCTCATTGAGCCCGAAGGGGCTGCCGATAGCCAGCACCCAGTCGCCGACATTCATGCTCTCGGAGTTGCCGAGCCGGGCTGCGGGTAGAGGTTTCTTGGCGTCAATCTTGATGACCGCCAGATCAGTCTCAGGATCGGTGCCCACGACCGTCGCGGTATAGGTCACGGTTTCGGGATCACCCATCAGGTTCACCCGGATCTTGTCGGCCTTCTCGACCACGTGATTGTTGGTGATGATGTAGCCCTTGGGATCGACGATAACGCCGGAGCCCAGCGAACGCTCACGCAGATCGCCGCCGCCGAAGCCCTGACCACCACCTTGGCCACCTTGGCCGGGCTGTCCCCCGAAGAAGCGGTTGAAGAAGTCCTGGAAGGGATTGTCTTCGTCGCCGCCGCCAGAACCGTCATCGTCGCCGGGATTGCCCGGCGTCATGCGCCGATGGGGGCTTTGTATCGTCGATTCGGTGTTGATGTTGACCACCGAAGGCTCGAGCTGACGCGCGATGCTGGAAAACTGATTCGACAACTGGACGGGCGAGGGAACCTTGAGCGGCGTTGCATCCGCCGACGAGTTCTGTTGATTGCCCTTAACGACCCCAGAAACGACCGTGCCAATCAGAATGCCCAGCGTTAGCGTCGCCAGAATTACCATCGTCGAGGCAAAGCGATTGGCCTTGAATCTCTGCCTGACACCTGAAGCTTGCGAATCCATTCACTGTCCTCCAGCCTAAGAAGCCCAAATGAAAATTATACAGTCGCGGCGATCAAGACTGTGATGTGAGGGGGGAGTCACTGGGTTTTCAGCCCGTTAGACGCAAATTGTGGAGGTTTGGTCACCAAACGCAACAAAACTACACAAACGCCTGCTGCTGAAAGACCGTCCTGCCGCCGACCACGGTGCGCAGAACCTGTGTCCTCAGGATGTCAGCCGGGGAAACTTTCGTCAGATCGCGGTCGAGGACAACGAAACCGACTCTCACACTAGCTTGACGGCGAGGCCGATCAGGGCAATTCCGGCAACCGTTGCTGCGGAGACGCCCAGTCCAGGCGAGCGGCGATGAGCATCCGGCAGTAAATCACCGGTCGCGGTGAACAGGAAGAATCCGGAA
>Ga0335073_10000872_pt1 | contig 39811 bp, 39 predicted proteins | sample Lox_Sample_22_FD_207093 | JGI IMG/M metagenome (GOLD analysis project Ga0335073, IMG submission 207093) | Soil microbial communities from Loxahatchee National Wildlife Refuge, Florida, United States - Lox_Sample_2.2 | ecosystem: Environmental > Terrestrial > Soil > Wetlands | place: USA... | reverse complement strand
TCTCCCATTTTTAGCGGTCAACGCAGATTTCAGACACTACCAAGCGCCGCTCAAATCGCCGCGACCAGTTTCGCCAGCAGCGCCGTCCGGTCCGCGATGCGATTCACCAGAATGCTCTCATTCACCGCGTGCGCCCCTTCGCCCACCCCGCCCAAACCGTCGAGGGTCGCCACGCCAAGCGCGGCCGTGAAATTTCCATCCGACCCACCGCCGGTGGACGATTCTTCGAGCGTCACGCCCAACTCCCGCGCCAGCGCGCTCGCCGTGCGGAACAATTTGCGCACGCCCGCCGACCGTTCCAGCGGCGGACGATTCAATCCGCCGGCGACTTCAATCGTGCAGCGCTTATCGAACGGCTTGAGCGACGCGAAGGCTCGTTCCAGATACACGCGGTCGCGATCGCGCGGCGCGCGAATATCGATTTCGGCGCGGCATTCCGCGGCCACCACGTTGCTTCGCGTGCCGCCCTCGACCACGTCCGGGCTCACCGTGACGCCGCGGTCGAGCCGCGTGAATCCCGCGATTTTTTCCAGCTGCCGCGCCATTTCCACGATCGCGTTGGCGCCGTTTGCGAAATCGACGCCGGCATGCGACGCGCGGCCGCGCACAGTAATCGTATAATCGCCGACGCCCTTGCGCGCGGTTTTCAATTTTCCTTCGAGTCCCGTGCCCGGTTCGAGCACCAGCACCGCGCTGCTCTCTCGCCCGGCTTCTTCGGTGAGCGCGCGCGACGATTCGCTGCCCACTTCTTCGTCGGAATTGACCTGCAAGACCACTTTTTTCGACACCGGCACGTCGAGATCGCGCAACGCGCGCATGGCGAAAATAAAAAACACCAGGCCCGACTTCATGTCCAGCACGCCCGGCCCCCACAATCGCCCGCGCGCCTGGCGGAACGGCATCGTCTTGATCGTGTCCAGCTTCCACACCGTGTCGGAATGCCCCAGCGCCAGGATCTGCCCGCCGCGTTTTGATCCCGGCAATTGAAATTCGACGCGCGCGTGTTTTCCGAACGACCCTCCGGGAAACGTCCGCACCCGCGCGATTTGGCGCACGCGCTCCGCCAGTAAATCCACGAAGCGGTTCACCGCGCGCGGATCCAAAGTGGGCGATTCGCATTCGACGAATTCCTGAAGTAACGCGATAATGTCTTTTTGTTTTTGGCGCGCGTAGCGAAGAAACGGATCCACATTGTTATAATAACGAGACAATCCATGCCAGCCCTGGACATTCAGGGGATCCGCGCGATCCTGCCGCATCGCTATCCGTTTCTGCTGGTCGACCGCATTTTGGAATTGGAGCCGGAGCGCATCGTCGGCATCAAAAACGTGACCGTGAATGAACCGTTCTTCAACGGCCATTTTCCGAATTTTCCGGTGATGCCCGGCGTGCTGATCGTGGAAGCGATGGCGCAGGTGGCCGGCGTGCTGGTGCTCAGCCAGATTGAGGATCGCGAGAACAAGCTGGTGCTGCTCGCGTCGGTGGAAGAGGCGAAATTCCGCAAACCGGTGCGGCCCGGCGATCAATTGCGCATCGAAATGAAGGTGGCCAGGCGCAAGGCGACCATCGCCAAAATGTTCGGCACGGCTTCCGTCGATGGCGTGGTGGTGGCGGAAGCAACCATGCTATGCAAGCTGGCCGACCGGGTAGATCCCTTAGTGCCGTGACGCGAAAATTTGAAAAATTCGTGGCGGCTGCTCGAAGCTTCGGCATCCGCCGCTCCGTCGAAAATCCGCCCCCGCCGTTCCCGGCGAGGCTCGAACCGCGCGCAAGAGAGCCCCGCCAGTGATGGCGGGGGTTCGGCTTCGATTTTCATGCGCCCGGGCGGGCGGCAGGCCCATGCGGCTTTTCCGGTCTCCCGCGCATATCTAAGATGCCGATTCATCCGACCGCGATCGTTCACGCCGCTTCGAAAATCGATGAGGCAGCCGACATCGGGCCATACTGCATCATCGGCGCGGAGGTTTCGATCGGCGCGCGCACCCGGTTGCTGGCGCACGTTTTTATGGATGGCCGTCTGACCGTCGGCGAAGATAATGTTTTTTTTCCGTACTCCACCGTCGGCGTCGCTTCGCAGGACTTGAAATATCACGGCGAGCCTTCCCAGACGCGCATCGGCGATCGCAACCAGATTCGCGAATTCGTCACCATTCATCGCGGCACCGAAGGCGGCGGCATGATCACCGCGATCGGCGACGACAATCTGCTGATGGCCTATGTTCACGTCGCGCACGACACGCGGGTCGGCAGCCACACCGTGGTTTCGCACGCGGCGACGCTCGGCGGCCATGTGACCGTGGAGGATTGGGCGATCGTGGGCGCGTCCAGCGGGGTGCACCAGTTTTGCCGCATCGGCCGGCACGCGTTTGTCGGCGGCTACAGCGTGATCACCCAGGATGTTCTGCCGTTTTCCAACACCGTCACCGAACGCGAGGCGCGCGTGTTCGGCGCCAACGCCACCGGACTCAAGCGCCGCGGCTTCTCGCCCGCGGCCATCGACGCGCTGCACAAAGCGTTTCGCCTGCTGACGCACAGCGGATTGAACACCACGCAGGCGCTGGAACGGATCGCCGCGGAAATCGAGCCGTCGCCGGAAGTGGACGAACTGCTGCGCTTCATTCGCTCCACCGAACGCGGTTTTATTAAGTAAGGATGCCTTTCGGTCTGATCGCCGGCAACGGACGTTTTCCCGTGCTCGCGCTGGAAGCGGCGCGCCAGGCGGGGATGGAAGTGGTGGCCATCGGAATCAAGGAAGAAGCGTCGCGTGAAATCGAGCCTCTCGCCGCGCGCTGCTACTGGATTTCGCTGGGCGCGCTATCGAAGCTGATCGAGATTTGCCACCAGGAAAACATCACGCAGGTGATGATGTGCGGGCAGGTGAAGCACGCGAAAATTTTTTCCTCGATCGTTCCCGACTGGCGATTGGTGAAACTGCTGGCGTCGCTTGAAACCAAAAATACCGACGGATTGATCGGCGGCGTCGCGCGCGTGCTGGCCGGGGAAGGAATCGAGCTGGCCGATTCGACGCTGCTGCTGAAGGATCTGCTGGCGCCCACCGGCGTGTTGACGCGGCGCAAGCCGTCGAGCGAAGAAGCGCGCGATCTCGAGTATGGCCGCAAAATCGCCGCCGCGCTCGCGGCGCTCGATATCGGACAGAGCGTCGCCATCGCCGAACGCGCCTGCGTGGCCGTCGAAGCGATGGAGGGAACCGACGCGATGCTGCGCCGCGCGGCTTCGCTCGCCGAAGGCCAGCCGCTGCGCCTGGTGAAAGCCTCGCAGCGCCGCCAGCATTTATTGTTCGACGTTCCCGTGATCGGTCCGCAGACCATCGCGGTGATGCGCGAAACCGGGACTACAGCGCTGGCCATCGACGCCGGACGCACGCTGCTGATCGACCGCGAGCAACTCCTGGCGCGCGCCAATGAACAACAGATCGCGATCGTCGCCGCGCCGCCCGCGGAAGTTGCGACGGTCGCGTGAAGCGCGGCTAAAAGGAAAACTCCTCCATCACCGGCGGCCGCGCACTGAAGTCGCAATAACGGATCCAGGTGGGACGAATCACGAAATGGGTAATGCCGGGCCAGGCCAGGCGGTCCCGGCCGTCGGGAAACGTCTCGAAATAGATTTCCCGATAACGGTCGAGTTCGGCGCCTTCAGGCTCGCGCGTCAGGCCTTGGTACTGCACCGTTCTTTCGCCGCTCCAGGCGACCACCGCGGCAGCCGGATTCGCGATCAGGTTGCCGTATTTGCGCGACGTCTTTACCGTGTCAAAAACAATTTCAAGATCGCGCGTCACCGCGATGCCAACCACGGCCGATTCCGGCGCGCCCTCCCGGGACACGCTCGACACCGCCGCCAGACGCCGTCCGCGCAGAAATTCGAAAACGTCAGCGTGAGTCATCGGACCAATTTTAAGGCACGGCGGAACAGCGGATCGAAGTCGTTCGGCTCGCTCGCCGACCGAGCCTTGTTCACCGCGGCCTCGGCCGCGCCCCGCTGCGCGCCGAAATTCATCAGCGCGGAGATCACGTCTTCTTCGGTCGCGCTGAAAGCGCTCTTCGGCGCGGCCGCGGCCAGAGCGCGATCGGGCAACGCCAGATCCAGTTTGTCGCGCAGTTCCAGCACCATTCGCTCGGCCGTTTTTTTGCCCACCCCGGGGATGCGCACCAACTGCTCCACCGCGCCGCTGCGAATCGCATTGGCCAGATCCGCGCCGGTCATCCCGCCGAGCGTCTTAATCGCCACGCTGGGACCGATGCCGCTCACGCCAATCAGTTTTTCAAACAGCGCCTTATCGGCCGCCGTCAAAAATCCGAACAGCGCCAGCGCCTCTTCGCGCACGTGCGTGTGGATGTGCAGCGCGACCGTCTGGCCTTTCTCCGGCAGCGAAGAGAACGCCGAAACAGGGATGGCCACTTCGTAGCCGACGCCCTGCACGTCGACAATCACCGCGTTCGGATGTTTTTCGAGCAGCGTGCCGCGAAGATGCGCGATCATCTGAGCAAGAATACAGAATACAGGATGCGGCGGCGATTTTTCGTGGACCAGATTCGCAACGGGCGCGCCGAGATCTCCGGCGGCGACGCGCAACACCTGACCCGCGTGCTGCGCGTCGAACCCGGCCAGCGCTACGAAATCTCCGACAATCGCAGCGCCTATCTGGCCGAAATCGAGACCGCGCGCAAACAACAGGTGGTGTTTCGAACCCTCGAAAAGCTTCCGCCGCCGCCCCAGGAAGCGCGAATCGTGCTCAACGCCGCGCTGATCAAATTCGATCGATTCGAATGGATGATCGAAAAAGCGACCGAGCTCGGCGTCGACACCATCGTCCCCTTTCACGCCGCCCGCGGCGAACGCGGCCTCGATCCGGCCGCGCGCAAACGCATCGAGCGCTGGCGGCGCATCGCGCTTGAAGCGAGCCAGCAGTCGCGGCGGGCGCATTTACCCGTCATCGAAACGCCTTCCTCCTTCGATGATATTCTTCGCGTCCCGGCGGATCATCGTTTCGTGTTGGACGAAGATCCGCAAGCGCCGCCGCTCGCCCGCGCGTTGCCGGATTCGCGTTCGCCAAGCGACGCCATCGCCGTTCTGATCGGCCCCGAAGGCGGCTGGACCGATGCCGAGCGCCAGCGATTTTCAGGTTTTACACGAATTTCGCTGGGCCCGAGAATCTTGCGCGCGGAAACAGCGGCCATCGCCGCGCTGGCCATCCTGCGCAGCGCCTGGTCCGCCTTGTGAATCCGTGGCATAAGCCGCCAGGCTTGTGCTGTTCGCGGTCGAGGAATCGACCCAAGCCGAGCGAACGCCCGGCGCCTTACGCCACTCGCTCTACCGCGCCTTCCACTTCGCGATCTGCTCGCGCAAAGCGGCCGCGCCGGGCCAGTCCGGATGGTGCGCCAAAAAATCCTCCAGGTCCGCGGCGGCCTTCAGCGGCTGATTCTCTCGCGCATGAATCTCGGCCAGCAGCAGCTGCGGATGCGAAAAATGCGCCGGATCCAGATCGCGCGCCCGCTCTAAATATTTCTCCGCCGCGTCGAGCTGATTCATCCCGAAATAGGTCATGCCCAACTGCGAATTGGCCAGCGCGTCATTGGGCCGCAGCAAAACCGCGTGGCGATTGTACAGCATCGCTTCATCGGGCTGGTTCAAATTGAGCAGCACGCCGCCCAGGTTCACCAGCGGCTCATACGCGCCCGGATTGGCCGCCAGCGCGCGCCGGAAACATTCCTCGGCTCGCGCGTACTGCTGCGCCCGATACGCGATCGTTCCCAGATTATTCCACGCCAGATCGAACTGCGGCGCGATCTCGACGGCTTTTTCCAAATGCTCCACCGCGCCCGCCGCGTCGCGTTTGGCTAATGCCCTCTGCGCGTCCTCGAATTCGCGATGCGCGCTCTCCGGAATCGTCAGCTGCCGCGCCGAAATCAAATCCCGCCGCGCGTCATGCACGAAATCTTCTTCTTTAAGACGCAGCACCGTTCGCACGCGCCCGCGTGAATCCGCGTTCCCCGGACCCACCTCCACCGTCAAGCGAGCCTCGCCGCGGCCCGGCTCCAGCACCGCAATGGTGTACGCGCCCGCGGCCAATTTCTTAAATTTGAAATGCCCATCGGCGTCCGTGAGCGTATCGTCCGCAAACGGCGTGGTCACGCCATAAATCGAAACCGAGGCCTGCGCTTCCGGCTGCACACGCCCATCCAGCTCGAAAAATTGTCCGGCCATTGCCGGCAGGGCGATGAGAATGAGAAGCCGAAGCATAACCGGAGAAAAATCGGCCGCTGCGCGCACTACTTGGTGACGTGTCCAGAATTATCTTACTTCTGGCAGTGGCCGCGGTTCCAGGTACGTGCGCCGCCGCGCAAACCGCGGACCCGGACTACGCGATCCTCGAACACGCTTACGATGCGCTGCGCGTAAAAGATTACGATCGCGCCATTGCGGGCTTCGAGCAGGCGATTCGCCTCGCGCCCGATCGCGCCTCGGTGCGCAAGGATCTGGCGTACACGCTGCTCAAAGTCGGCGAAACCGAGGAAGCGCGCGATCAGTTCGCCGAGGCCATGCGCCTCGATCCCGGCGACGATCACGTCGCCATGGAATACGCGTTCCTGTGCTACGAAACGCGCCAGACCGCCATCGCGCGGCGCCTCTTCGACGGAATCCGCAAAAAAGGCAACGCGACCGCCGCGCAGGCCTTCGAAAATATCGACCGCGAATTGCGCGACGGCATCGCGCGCTGGTCGAAAGCCGTCGAATTGTCGCCTGAAAATTTCAGCGCGCACGAAGAGCTGGCGCGCCTGGCCGAGCAGCGCGACGAGCTCGATCTGGCTGCGGCGAATTACGAAAGGGCCTGGCGTCTGCGTCCCGATCGCCGCGATCTGCTGCTCGATTTAGGCCGCGTGTGGAAAGCGCAGGGCCGCGCTGAAGATGCGAGGTCCGCGCTGCTGGCCGCCTCGCGCGCGCCCCAGCCGCGCGTCGCCGAACAAGCGCGCGACCTGCTCCCCTCGCGTTATCCCTACGTCTACGAATTTCAAAAAGCGCTGGAACTGGACCCGGCCAACACCAATCTGCGCCGCGAACTTGCCTTCCTCGAACTGCAAATGAACAATCGCGACGCGGCCGAGCAGGAATTTTCGCACGTGCTGCGCGAATCGCCGGATGACCTGCTGGCCGCCGCGCAGCTCGGTTTTTTGCTGGTCGAGCGCGGCGATTCCGCGGGCGCGATGCCGCTGTTCGAGCGCGTGCTGAAAGGCGATAACCCGGAGCTGGCCGCGCGCGTGCGCGAAGCGCTGCATCTGCCGGCCGAGTTGAAAAAGCGCGCGGAGGAGCCTGCGCCGTCCGCCGTTCCCGCCAGGCAAATGGCGGAGAAAAGCCTGGAACTCGGCTATCTCAAGGACGCGATCAAATATTTGCAGATCGCCCATGAAAACGATCCGCTCGATTTCAACGTGATGCTCCAGCTCGGCCAGACTTATAACAATTTGAAAGATGACCGGGACGCGATTCTGTGGTTCGACCTGGCGCGCCGCAGTCCCGATCCCTCGACCGCCGCCCAAGCTACGCGCGCCTACAAAAATCTGGCGCCCGCGCTGCGCAAAATTCACACCACGTTCTGGATCTATCCCATGTTTTCGACGCGCTGGCACGACGTCTTCGCCTATTCGCAGGTCAAAACCGAACTGCGCCTGCCGCACTGGTTTCTGCGTCCCTATGTTTCGGCGCGCTTCATCGGCGACACGCGCGGCGCGGTGAACGTCGCCGATCTGGGTCCGCAATATTTATCGGAGCGCAGCGTGATTCTCGCGCTCGGCCTTTCGACCGCGACCTGGCACGGCGCCACCGGCTGGTTCGAGGCCGGCGAATCGCTGCGCTACGCGCCCACGCCCACCGATCCGGGCCGTGTGGTCCCCGATCATCGCGGCGGCGTTTCCTACGCCAAAGGATTCGGCAACCTGCTGTCGCCCGGGCGCCGCGGATGGTTCGCCGAATCGAATGACGACGGCCTGTACGTCAGCCGCTTCGCTCACGACACCATGCTCTATTCGCAGAATCGCACCGGCTACACGCTGCGCTCGACGGAAAAGTTCGGTTTCCACGCCCAGCTTTTCTGGAACTGGAACGCCACCGTGGATGCGCTCGGCCAATATTGGGCGAATTATGTTGAAACCGGCCCAGGCTTGAAATTCCGCTTCGAAGAACTGCACGCGCCGCTCGATTTCTCGCTGAGCGCGCTGCGCGGGTCGTATCTTATCAATCAAGGCAATCCACGCGGGCCCAATTACAACGACCTTCGAGTCGGAATCTGGTATGCCTTCACCCGCTGACCGTCCCCGAGGGCTCGTAACGCGCCGGGAAAGCCCTGCCAGTTATGGCGGGAGTCTCTTTCGAATGAATCGGCGAGTGGTCTTGCTGTCCCTGCTCGCGTGCTCCTATTTAAACGCGGCAACGTTTTCCTATCACGTCCTCGGCGACGCTTCCGGCTCCTGGCCGGCCATCCTTTCCTCCGTCGGACTCGTCAACGCGCCCGCCGCATCCGCTGCCATCATCGTCGCGCCGCACGGCACGCCGGCCGATCCCAAATGGGCCGCGCGCGTCCAAAGCGGAGCCATCCTGGTGCTCGAAGGCGATTCGCCGCTGGCCGCGTCGTTCGGCATCAAGCCGTCCTCGAAACCGCAGGTGACCGCGCGCAGTCTTGAAGACGTGCGTGCGCCGAAGCTGCACGCGATCTGGGAAAAATCCCTGGAATTGCCCGTTTTCGAACTGCCGGCCGACGCTCGCCTGTTCGCGCGCGAGCGCTGGACCGATGCGCCGCTGATGGCCGGTTTCCGTCGCGGCTCCGGCGCAGTCTTATGGATCGCGGCCCCACCCGGCGAGCATGGCTACGAACGCTTCCCGTTCCTGTTGCAAGCGCTCGCCGATTTAGGCCTGGAAGCTCCGTTTCACTCTTCGCGCCTGTGGGCGTTTTTTGATTCCGCCTATCGCTCGCGCGTCGATCTGGACTACATGGCCGCGCATTGGCGCGCCGCCGGCATCAGCGCCCTGCAAGTCGCCGCGTGGCATTATTACGATCGCGATCCCGAAGCGGACGCTTATCTGCGCAAGCTGATCGAAGCCTGTCACGCCCACGCGATTTCGGTTTACGCGTGGCTCGAACTGCCGCACGTCAGCGAAAAATTCTGGGCCGATCATCCGGAATGGCGCGAAAAAACCGCGCTGTTGCAGGACGCCCAGCTCGATTGGCGCAAGCTGATCAATCTGACCAATCGCGACGCCTTTGCGACGGTTTCGAAAGGCGTCGGCGACTTAATCGGCGGCTTCGATTGGGACGGCGTGAATCTGGCCGAGCTGTACTTCGAATCGCTCGAGGGTTTCGACAATCCCGCGCGCTTCACGCCCATGAATGACGACGTGCGCGCGCAATTTAAGGCCAAAGCCGGTTTCGATCCGCTCGAATTATTCGATCCGAAATCGAAGCGCTATGGCGCGAGCGACGCGCCCGATCTGGCCCGGTTCCTCGAATTTCGCGCTGATCTGGCGCAGCGCCAGCAAACCGAATGGATCAACGTCATCGAGTCGATTCGTCGCGGGAAACCGCAGCTCGATCTGGTGCTGACGCACGTGGATGATCGCTTCGACACCACCATGCGCGAAAAAATAGGAGCCGACGCGAGCCGCATTTTGCCCCTGCTCGCGCAGCACGATTTTACTTTTTTGATTGAAGACCCGGCGACCATCTGGAACCTCGGCCCGCAGCGCTATCCGCAGATCGCCGCCCGCTACAGCACGCTGACGCCGCGGCAGAACCAGCTCGGTATCGATATCAACGTCGTCGAGCGTTACCAGGACGTCTATCCGACAAAAAAACAAACCGGCATCGAATTGTTTGAGCTGGTCCACCAGGCCGCCGCCTCCTTTCCGCGTGTCGCCCTGTACTTCGAAAATTCCATCCAGCGCCAGGACTGGCCCCTGCTCGCCTCCGCCGCCTCGGACGTCGATCGAGTCGAGCAGACCGGCTCGAAACTGGTGGTCGAATCGCATCGCGGCGTAAGCGTCGATTGGCGCGGCGCCGCGACGGTCGATGGCCAGCTCTGGCCCTTCGCCAGCGGCACCGGGGTTCTCTTGCCAAGCGGCATGCACGCCATTGAACCGTCGCCCAAATCGTCTCCGCTGCGAGTGCTTGATTTCAACGGCGACCTGAGCGCCGCAAGCGTAGTGGCCGGCGGAATCGAATTCGCGTATCAGAGCGAGACTCGGGCGATGGCGAAACTGGACCACCCGGTCAAGAAACTGGAAATCGACGGCGTGGAAGTAAAACCCGAAATGGCCGGCGAAGTTTTGATTCTGCCCCGCGGCCAGCACCTTGTGGACCTGAATTAATCGTCGTCAAATTGTGGCGCGCGCACTCGTGCGTGCCGCATCGACACTCGTGTCGATGCCCGGCTGGCGTCGAGAGAGTCTCGACGCGGCACGCAGGAATGCGTGCGCCACAGAAAAGCGAGTATTCTTGAAATCGTGACGGATCTCCTCGAAAAAGTGATCAAGCGAATCGAAGCACTCCCCGAATCGGACCAGGACGCCTTCGCGTGCCAGACCATGGAAATGCTGGATGAAGACGAAGCCTGGGACCGGTCACTTCGAGCCAATCCTGAAAAATCGCAAGCCCTGGCGGATGAGGCACTGGAAGAGTACCAGCGTGGGAACTGCACACCGATGGGGGAGTTGGTGGCGGATGATGCGCCACTTCCGACCGCCGCGAGCGTTCGCGTTTCTCACGACGAAATCGTCGTGAATCTGTCTGACGGGCGCACGATTTCCGTCCCCTTAGTGTGGTTTCCTCGTTTGGCTCACGGCACAGAAGTGGAACGCCCGAATTTGACGCTGATCGGCCGAGGCGAGGGTATTCACTGGCCGGACCTGGATGAGGACATCAGCGTAAAAGGTCTCCTCGCGGGTCGCCGCTCCGATGAGAGCCAGGAATCGTTGAGACGGTGGTTGGAACGCCGCAAGCATTGACGAGAGCTAGGACAGATCACAGCTCCGTCGATTTCCTGCTTCGTAATCCCGCAGAGCCTGGTCAGCGGCCTTATCGAGCCGACCGCTTTCCGTATCGGCCTCGAACTGCCGGTCCCAGATTTCCGCGTCCAGCCCGGCGAACCACTGACGGAACGACTTCAGTTCCTGCGGGTCGAGCTGCTTAACTTGGTTTTCGACCGCTTCAAGTTTGCTCATTCGTCGTCAGATCAGGATAGCGAAAAATGAGGTCGTGTGTTATGAAAGTAGGCATGCGATTTCCACTCATGATTGCGCTGTCTCTCGCGAGTTTGCTCTGCGCCCAGGATTTCTTCGGGGTAAGAACCGGCCTGAATGTCAACGGGCGATACTGGAACGGCCTCTCGGTCGACGCAAAGGCGACGTACATCATCGCCGCGACCGAGGGCATGACGGAAATCTTGTCGTTTGTTCCTAAGGACTGCGGCTGCGCCCTCGATGCTGCGATAAAGGCTGTGACCGCCGTAAGCGGCGGTCATAGCACCTCCTACATGGAACTCGTCGAGGGTACGGATGACTTTTACAAGGACCCAACGAACCGGGCTGTGCCCGTCATCAAAGCGCTCTCGTACGTGACACTCAAAATCAAAGGAGCGAGCAGCAAGGAGCTGGATGACCTTGCTGCCAAGCTTCGGAAAGAGGCGAACCGCTGACCTCGGGTCAATCCCCGAACGACCCGACCGCTTCCTCTTCCTTCTTCGCCGCCGGTTTGATCGATCCCAGCGGCACCACGTCCGCCTGCGGCTTCTCGCCGAGCACGTGTTCGCGATACATCTTCATCATCTGCTCGTTTTTCGCCTGCTCCGCCAGTTTCGCATCGCGCGCGCGCTTCTTTTCTTCGCGCGCCGTCTTGGCAATCCCCAGCTCATCCAGATCATGCTGCCGTTGCCGATTCACATCGTCCGCGCGCAGCACCAGGTTATGCTCGGTCGAAGGCAGGTTCACTTTCTTCCCGCCGGCGATGATCTCATGCCGCCCTTTTTCTTCGTACCACTTGGTCAGCGTCGCGGTCATGTGCATCTTCTCGACAATGTTCCGCCAGCCGACGCCGGTATTGTACGCGCAGAACGAAATTTCGCCTTCCTGCGTCGCGTACGGAATGATGCACTGCTCGGTGCGCCGGAAATCGTAATTAAACAGATCCTGGAACCACATGCCGGCGATGAACAGGAAATTCCAGCGGTCGGCGCGGCGCTTCTGGATGTCGGCCATGGTGCGGTCGCCCGTCACCTTGCCGTAATTCTTGCCCGACATGCCAAAACATTTATCGAACTTGGCGATTAAATCGCTCAGCCGGAAATGTGTCGGAGACTGGTAGGGATTGTAGTTGCGCAGCAGCGCCAGCGATACGCCGATCACCGACATTCTCTTGCTCCGCGCCGCATCGTTGATCCGGGCCACGTCTTTCGCCAGTTGATCCGCGTTCAGAAACGCCGTCACCGGGCGATATTCCTTGGTTTCCTTGTCGCACATCACCGCCATGCCGACGCCGCAATTGGGATGGCAGCCGCAGCTCAACTGGCCCCACTGCGCGTCCGGACCATGCACCAGATCGGCAAAATCGGAGAACGTGCTCATGAAGGAAATCGGGAACCAGTCGCGCACCGGCTCGCCGAGGCCCGTCTGATTCTTCACGTCATGCGCCAGGTGCGACAGCGTGTAGCGCTGCGCCCGTCGCCGTTCTTCGGTCACCGCTTCATCGCGGCCGGTGAAGGAAACCGGCTGGAAACTGAGAAACGGAATCTTTTTCGGATTATCCAGCGCGAACCGCACCACCGCGCCCACCTGCTCATTATTCACGCCGTTGATCAGCGTGATCACCGGCACGATATCCACGCCCGCGCTGTACAGATTCTCGATCGCGCGCAGCTTCACGTCGAACAGATTGCCCACCGCCCGATGCGAGTTCGCCTCGTTCCCGATTCCGTCAAATTGCAGGTATGCATAGCGCAAACCCGCCTCCGCCGCCTGTTTGGCGAACTCCGGACGTTTGGCGAACTCGATGCCGTTGGTCGCGGCCTGCACGCTCTGATAACCGAGCTCCCGGCAATACTTGATCGCATCCAGAAAATACGGCGAAAGCGTCGGCTCGCCGCCGGAAAATTGCACCGAAAGCTGGCGCCGCGGCTTGATCGAAATCGCGTTGTCGAGCAGCGTCTTGATCTCTTCCCAGGCGAGCTCATGCACGAAGCCGACCTGGTTCGCATCCATAAAACACGGATCGCACATCATGTTGCAGCGATTCGTCAGGTCAATGGTCAGCACCGACCCGCGCCCGTGCGTAATCGTCGAGGAACCGTGATTGTGCAGCTTTTCGTCGTTGTGCGCGCGCATGTCGCGGCCGGGAAAAACGTCTTCCAGGTGTTTCGAAAACGCCGGATCGATCGACATCACGTCGTCGAACTGCCCGTGAACCGGGCATTCCTTCACCATCACGATCTGGCCGCCGCGCTCGACGATCTTCGCCTTGATCTCGCCGCGTTTTTCGTTCTTTAGAATCTCCACCGGCAGCTTGCCATCGAGAATCTGCTTGCGAATCTCGGGGATGCACTTGGGGCACAGCGAATCGGTCTCGCGCGGCCAGCCGAGCTTCGGCTTCTGCTTTTCCCAGCTCTTCAGCAGCGGCTTATCCGACCATTTCGGCGTGAACGAGGGGTTCGGATGGATGGAATTGAGCTTGTCGAATACGAACCAGGCGGCGTTGGCGGCCACCGCAACGGCTTTTTCCACATGCTTGATGGGCTTGGTCAAGACGGTCTCCCAAAGTAGAGAATCACTTGCGGTATTCAGTATATTAGACGCTTTCAGGACCAGCTACATTAATGAATCAAAATGCCGCCAGCAGGATTAGACGGGCTTACCGGGCATTGAACGGTTCACCGTAACCGTCTTAGAAACCAATGAGATACATAAATTTTATCGAGGCCGCTGCGGCGCCCTGGAGCGCGGCCGAACCAGCGTTCCGAAGCGTCCCGGAATCTTCAGGTCTTTGGCCGCCGCGAAAGCACCTCCGCGCGAAAGCGCCGCATGCCGCGCAGCCAGCGATCGTAATCGGCGGCCTTGCGCCGAAGATATTCCAAAACTTCGGGGTGCGGCAGGATCAGAAAACGTTCCTCGGCCAATCCTTTGATCACCGAATCGGCCACCTGCTCGACCGAAACCGAGCTTTCCACCAGGTAATTGTCCGGATATTGCGTCAGCAAGTTCGTCCGGACGCCTTGCGGGCACAGCGCGGAAACTTTGATCCCGCGGTCGCCGTAAGTCATCGCGATCCATTCGGCCAGCGCGAGCGAGGCATGCTTGGTGACGGCGTAAATCATCGAATCGAGATCGGTGGCCAGCGCCGCGGCGGAAACCGTTTGCAGCAGATAACCGTCGCCCCGCGCGAGCATCGACGGCAGCACGGCGCGCGCCGCGTAAATGTGCGCCAGCACGTGAAGGTCGCGCATTTTGGCGAACACTTCGGTGGTGTCCGAAAAAACATCGGATTCGGCGAAAATTCCGGCGTTCGAGCAGAACAGATCGATCTGGCCGAAGCGCGCGATGGTCTGTTCCACCAGGCGCTTGATTTCGTCCTCGCGCGCGACGTCGACGCGCAGTCCGACGCCGCCGATTTCCTGCGCCACGCGTTCGGCCCCGGCGCCGTCGAGATCGCCAACCACGATTCCGCGCGCGCCTTCTTTATGGAAACGCCGCGCGAGTCCGGCGCCGATGCCGTTTGCGCCTCCGGTAATCACGGCGACTTTATCTTTGAGCTGCATTCCGGTTATGATACCAACGCGCTTCGCCACCGTCGCGCCTCGGTGCCGTGAGATGAGGCGCGACGCTCACGAAACGCGTTTTGCAAATGAAACCATACGATGTCGTAGTCGTCGGAGCCGGCGTATTCGGCGCCTGGACCGCCTTCCACCTGGCGCGAGCCGGATCGCGCGTGCTCATTGTCGATCAGCACGGCGCGGGAAATTCGCGGTCGAGCTCCGGCGGCGAAACACGGGTGATCCGCATGAGTTACGGCGGCGATGAAATCTATACGCGCGCGGCGCTGCGGTCGCTCGAATTGTGGCGCGAATTTTTTCCCTCGATGTTTCACAAAACCGGCGTGCTCATGGCGGCCAGCGCGCGCGACCCCTACATTTCGAGCACGCGGGAAACGCTCGAGCAATGCGGCGTGCCGTTCGAGTGGCTCGATTACGCGGCCTTGCGCAAGCGATTCCCGCAGATCCGCTGCGCGCGCGGATCGGTTGCGGCATTCGAGCCGCTAAGCGGAGTACTGACCGCGCGCCGCGCCGTTCAAACCGTGGTCGACGCGGCGATTCGCGCAGGCGCGGAATATCAGCTTCGCCGCATGACCGAGCCGGATCAAAAACTGGCGCGATTTCTTGTGTTCGCCTGCGGCCCGTGGCTTCCCAAACTATTTCCCGGCGTCATTGGCAACCGCATCCGTCCCACGCGCCAGGAAGTTTTCTTTTTCGGTCCGCCGCCGGGCGATTTGCGATGGTCGAAGATGCCGGTGTGGATCGCATTTCGCGAAGGTTTTTACACCATCCCCGCCATCGACGGCCGCGGATTCAAATTGGCTCTCGACGAGCACGGCCCGCGCTTCGATCCGGAAACCGGCGACCGCACCGTTTCACGCGCCGGCATCGCCAAAGCGCGATCGCTGCTCAAAAACAGATTTCCCGAACTGGCCGATGCCCCGCTGCTCGAATCGCGGGTGTGCCAGTACGAGAACACGTCCAACGGAGATTTCTTAATCGACCGGCATCCGAATTTTGAAAATGTGTGGCTCGCCGGCGGCGGGTCGGGACACGGGTTCAAGCATGGTCCGTTTGTGGGCGAGTACGTCGCGGGAATGATTTCAGGCGAAGGCTCGCCGGAGCCGCGATTTTCGCTTGAAGGAAAAGGGACGCGCAGGCGGCGCGATGTCTTTTGAGCGTACCCGATCAGCCGCCCCGGCCGGCAGGTAGTGCGTGAGATCTGCGTTGATTGCGAAGGATGGGGAGCCCCCGCCATGACTGGCGGGGCTGGAGGTGCGCGTTACAGCCCCGCCAGTCATGGCGGGGGCTCGTCGCGAATCAACTTTGCAAGCTCGATTTATATCGATCCGGCGACCGGTTCGCCACATATCCTCGAACATCAGGTGCGGGCCAGCGGCAACGCCTCCCTGGTGAGTCCGTGTGAAAACTCGCGAACGGGCCCGCACGCTTACGCGTGGCGGCTCGCATCTAGTTGATTTTCCAAACCGACCGATTCGAGCCGCCAGCCGTAAGGCTGCGGGCTTTCGAGTTTTCACACAGACTCTGGTGGGTCATGTCCTAAACTGCGTCGATCGCGGCAGCGACGCACACCGGCACAGACGCAAAGACAACTATCCGGCCAACTAACCACCAGCGACTAGCCATCTCCTCTAGCATCAGCAGGCCTCCATAGATTCTACACGCCTCCGCAACTTGATAGAATTTCGCAATGGCTGACAAATCCCGCGAGCGCGCCCTAGAGAGCGCCCTTCTGAATTTGTACGAGGCATGGGCGCGATTGCCGATTTCCCCTGGATACACGCGCCCGTATAGAGCGGAACGCTTCAGGCAGACCGTTGTCCCCAGCTGCAAACGCTACAAAGGTGGCGTGCAAGCCGTCAAGGACGTTTTGCTGAAAACCACAACACACGGATTCGAGCGACTACGGCCATATCCTAAATTGACCGTCGAATACTTGGTCGCCAGTGGAGAGTGGGACGATCTCTTCACGGAGCCGCTTCGCAAACTTGCCCGCAAGAAATTGCGAGTCAACGTACCCTAGGACAAGGCCCCCGGGTGGCCCTGCGGCGGACAGGTTCAGTCCGTTACCCGTCAGAGCAACTTTCCAAGCGGCTGGGACGAGGAACGGGTGAAACGCGTCATCACGCACCTCGTCGGAAACGGTGATGACGGTTCCGCGTGAACTGGTGCCTGTCGTACGTGAGTTGATCGCGAACCGCATCGAGAGCGCGCCAAGATTACTTCTTCGCGACCAGCGTGCGCGACGGAACGCACCACAGCCAGGCCATTCCCGAAACTGTCACGTCCTGCGCGCCGCTGTCGCGCAAAACCTGGGCGTAATGCCGGCCGTGGTACAGATCGAAAATCACCAGCCGGCCGCCGGGTTTCAACACTCGCCACATTTCGCGAATCGCCTGATCGCGTCCGGCGGGATCGTCAATATTGTGGATCGCCAGCGTTGATACCACCGCGTCGTAATGATTGTCGGGATAAACCAGCTTGCGCGCGTCTCCGGTATCGACGCGCACCCGATCCGATACGCCCTCGATCTTGGCGTTTTGCTTGGCCGCGTCGGCGGAATTGGCGGAAAGGTCCACCTGGCTCCAGACGTCGATCCCGGTTGCCTTGCCCGATTTGAGCCGCTTGGCCGCGCCGATCAGCATCAGGCCGCGCCCGCAGCCGACGTCGAGCACGCGTTCTTCGCCCTTCAGCTCCAGCGAATCGAGCAGCCGGTCGCGCAGCGCGAGCTTGGCCACGCGGCTCGACCACACCATGAATCCGCCGATGGCGAAATAAATCAGCCCCAGCCCGCCGAGCACGGCCAGCAATTCCGCCGACGGCGCCGGGTACTCGTCATGATTCACGAACCACAACACCAGCCCGGTGCCCAGGGCCCAGGCGCCGTGCGTGAACATGCGTTTCACGATTAACGGCGCGTCGAGTCCGTAATCGGCTTGGGGAGGGTTGGCTGCCACTGCTTCCGTCATCTTCTAGTATGACTCCGCACGAGTGGCGCACGCACTCGTGCGTGCCGTGTCGCGACTCATCGCGACACCTCGGCGCCCGAAAGAAGCCTCGACACGAGTGTCGAGGCGGCACGCAAAAGTGCGTGCGCCACAATTTAGCATTTACGAAACCACCGCTTCCTCCGGCGCCGGCGTGAGCGGTTTTTTAAATTTGCACTCGCTGTTCGGGCACTGCGCCACCGCGCCCGATTTCAAAAACTTCTCGATCAGGTACGCCGAGCCGCACTCCGGACATTTTTCCGCAATCGGCTTGCCCCAGGCGACGAAATCGCAATCGGGATAGCGATTGCAGCCGTAAAACGTTTTGCCGCGCTTCGACCGCCGCTCCACCACTTCGCCTTCCGAGCAGTTCGGGCATTTCACGCCAATCGTTTTCTGCTTCACATATTTGCACTTCGGATAATTGCTGCACGCCACGAATTCGCCGTAGCGGCCGTACTTGCGGACCATGTTCGATCCGCAATTCGGGCATTTTTCCTCGAGCGGCACATCCTGCGGCTTCTGCGCCGCGCCGAGCTGCTTGGTGGTCTTGCAGTCGGGATAACCCGAACAGGCCAGAAATTGCCCGAAACGGCCCTTTTTTAAGACCATCGGACGGCCGCAATTCTCGCAATATTCGGTTTCGTCCTGCTCGGTGACGGTGCCGTCTTCCGGCGCCAGCTCGCGCGTGTTGGTGCAATCGGGGTAGCCGGTGCAGGCGATGAACCGGCCGTGCTTGCCCCACTTGATCACCATCGGCTTGCCGCATTTTTCGCAGACCAGGTCGGTGGGGACCTCCATCCGCTTGATGTCGGTCATGTGTACGGCGGCGTGTTCCAGATCCTTTTCGAAGCGCTCGTAGAACTCGCCCATGGCCATGCGCCAGTCGATTTTGCCTTCTTCGATCTCGTCGAGCTCGGCTTCCATGCGGGCCGTATAAGTGACGTCGAACAGATCGTTGAAACTTTCGAGCAGCAGATCGGTGACGACGATTCCCAGCTCCGTCGGGAAAAATCGCCCGCCCTCCCTGCGGACATATTCGCGTTCCTGGATGGTCGATAAGATGGACGCGTACGTCGACGGGCGGCCCACGCCGTCGGCTTCGAGTTCCTTCACCAGCGTCGCTTCGGTGTAGCGCGGCGGCGGCTCGGTGAAGTGCTGCTCCGGCGTAATCGACCGGAATTTCAGCGCCTCGCCCTCGCCCACCAGCGGGAGCTTGTGCTTTAACTCCTCGTCGTCCTCGTCTTTCTGGTCCTTGCCTTCCTCGTAGACGCGAAGGAAGCCGTCGAACTTGGGAACGCTCCCCGTCGCGCGGAATAAATAGGTTGCGCCATCCTTGCCTTTGGCTTCGACGTCGATGGTGGTCTGGTCGAAAACGGCGGGCGTCATCTGGCTGGCGATGAAGCGCATCCAGATCAGCCGGTACAGTTTCAGCTCGTCCTCGGCCAGAAATTTTTCGACGCTTTCCGGCGTGCGCAGCGCCGAGGTCGGCCGAATTGCTTCGTGCGCGTCCTGCGCTTCCTTTTTACTTTTGTAGAAATTGGGCGTGGCGGGGCGATACTCGGCGCCGTAACGCTCGGCGATCATGCCGCGAACTTCATCGAGCGCCTCATTGGAGATGCGCGTCGAATCGGTACGCATGTAGGTGATCAGGCCCACCGCGCCGTCGTCTTTCGACAGTTCCACGCCTTCATACAGCTTCTGCGCCAGCATCATGGTCCGTTTGACGCTGAAGCGCAGCTTGCGCGCGGCCTCCTGCTGCAACGTGGACGTAATAAACGGCGCGACGGGATGGCGCCGCTTCTCCTTGGTAATGACCGAACGGACCACGTAAGCGGCGCCGTCAAGCGTCTGGACGATCCCGTTGGCCGCATCGGCATTCGGAATCTGGACGTTTTCCTCGTTTTTCTTGGCCAGATGGGCCGTAAGCTGCGGCGGCTTTTTTCCGGCCAGGTTGACCTCGATGGTCCAATACTCCTGGCTGAGGAACGCCTTGATCTCCCGTTCACGCTCGACAATCAGCCGTAAGGCGACGGTCTGGACGCGTCCAGCCGACAATCCGCGCCGGACTTTGTCCCACAGGAGCGGGGAAATTTTGTATCCGACCAGCCGGTCCAGTACGCGCCGGGCCTGCTGCGCGTCGACCAGGTGCAGATTTACCGCGCCCGGCTTTTCGAAGGCTTTCTGAATGGCATTCTTGGTGATTTCATTGAACATCACCCGGAAGATCCGCGGGCCGTTTTTCCTGTCTTTCAGTTCTTCCTGTAAATGGAAGCAGATAGCCTCGCCTTCGCGATCCGGGTCAGCCGCCAGGTACACCGCGTCGGCGCCTTTGGCCGCCTGTTTCAGCTCCTGGATCAGCTTCCGTTTTCCTTCGATCACTTCGTAAACGGGTTTGAAATCGTGTTCGACATCGACGGCTAGATCCTTTTTGGGCAGATCCTTCACATGGCCGAGCGACGCCTTGACCGTGTACTGCTTGCCGAGATATTTGCCGATCGTTTTCGCCTTCGCCGGCGACTCGACGATCACGAGATTTTTTGCCATAGGAATGCTGATTTAACCTTAACTGGGGATGAGGTCCGCTAAACAACCGAAATCTTACCACGGCGGGCGGACGCCGGTTTGCCGCCTCTTCTCAACTGCCCCAAACTCGTAGAAAACTCTTGCCTGGCATTTGCCGGACCAGACCCGCCATTTCCAGCTCGAACAGGGTCGCGATAATTTCCGACGGGGACGCGCCTTCCAGAGTTTCGACCAGTTGGTCCAGGGAAACGGCGGCGTCCGGTTGGAGCGCCTGAAGCACCGAGCGGCTAACCGGATTTAAAGATGCCGCGGCCGGCAAAACGGATTCATCCGATTTTATCTCCTCTATTGTCAATTGCTTACGCAACTGATTTGCGAGCCGGCGACGGTCTTCGGCAGACAATTCGGTCACCACGTCGTTCCATTCCTGGACCAGTTTGGCGCCCTGTTTGATCAACAGATTCGGTCCCCAACTCATTTTCGAGGTGATATTTCCGGGGACGGCGAAAACCTCGCGGTTCTGCTCCGTCGCCAGCCTGGCGGTGATTGAGGAGCCGGAATATTCGCCGCCTTCAACAACCACCACCCCGGCGCTCATCCCGCTGATGATCCGGTTTCGGACCGGGAAATTCTGCGGATAGGCGGGCGTTCCCATGGGAAATTCCGAAACGGTTAAACCCTTTTCGGCGATTTCGAGGGACAGCTTACGGTTTTCCGCCGGATAGATCTGGTCGACACCGCAGCCGAAAACGGCGATGGTGTTTCCGCCGGCTTCGAGCGCCGCGCGATGGGCCGCGGTGTCGATGCCGCGCGCCATTCCGCTGGCCACCGTCAATCCGGCGCTCGAAGCCAGGTCTTTCGCCAGGCGGGCGGCGACGGTGGTGCCGTAAGCGGTCGGCCGGCGGGTGCCGACCACCCCGATGATCACCGTTTGCAGCAACTCGACACGTCCGCGGACGAAAAGTATGGGCGGGGCGTCGAAAATATCGAGCAGGCGCGGAGGGTAACGCGGATCGATGAGGGAAATGAGCTGCGCTCCGAATTCTTTCAATTTTTCCTGCTGGCTGGCGGCTTCCTCGAAGGTGCAGCCGCTGGCGATGCTCTGGGCGATGCCGGGCGGGAGGCCGGCCGCTTCCAGTTCAGATCGGGAGGCGCGGAAAATCGCCTGCGCGGTGCGGAACAGGCCGATCAATTGGCCGGCTTTGCGGGTTCCGAGTCCTGGAACCAGGCGCAGCGCGAGCCAATGCAGCTCTTCATCATGATCGGGAGCAGGTTGCATCTGTTTCAGCGGAACCGGATTTCGAGTTTTTGGAGCAGCCTCTTCGCCTCCCGCTTTGAAAGGATGTGCCTTGAAGGACCGGAAATTCTCAAGTAACCTGAAATTTCCGGCTGATCGCTGAAAGCTCGCTAGCTGACAGCTTCGATCGCTGACCGCTTTATGACACCGGCGACGTACGAAGACGTCAACCTGATTCTGAAACTGTACGATATGCGGCGCGAGGAACAGATGCGCATTGCGCGAACCTGGTTCTCGGGGAACTTTAAGCCGAAGACCATGGCGGAATACGACCGGCTGTGCCCACGCAGCTCGGGAATGAACGCGCACGCGCGGCAGGTGATCACCTATTGGGACATGGTGGCGTCGTTCATCTGCTCCGGCGTGCTGAACCAGGAGCTGTTCTTCCAGAGCGGGCGCGAGCTGCTGTTCGTGTGGATTCGCCTGGAGCCGATTGTCCAGGAATGGCGCGCGCTCTATAAGGATCCGGACTTCTTGAAGAATCTGGAGACCGTCGGGACGGCCTTCGCGGAGTATTTAAGGAAGCGCGGCGCGGAGGCGTACGAAAATTTCGTCGCGCGGGTGCGAGGGTAATTGCGCCAGGAGCCGGATTTTTTTGGCGAGCAGGAACTGGTCCTGATTTACGTCGCCAAGAAGCTCAAGGAAGCGCTGCAACTCGAAAAAGTGCTCAGCGACGCCGGCTTCGATTATCTGGTCGAGCCGGACAAATACGCGGGCGGAATCATTTTTCGCAGCGAACGGATCGGCGCGTTTTTTTATGTCGACGAGCGGAGTGAGCCGGCGGCGCGGGCGCTGATGCAGAACGCCGGATTCGCGCCCTACAACGTGGCCGGATGAGCGTCCTCTCCGCTTTGTGGGGCGGCGCGCGCGGCGCCCGCCCTCTTCTTGAGCCGGCCCCTAGGGCGGAGAGTGGCGTAAGCCGCCAGGCTTGCGTCGCGCGCGTTCCAAATGCTTGCCGCGAAAAGCGCCAGCCCGGCGGCTCACGTTATCGGTCTGGTGATCCCCGACGCGCGTTTCTGTCGCCACGGGCGCGGCGGCCAGCGGGATCGCCCGGAAACGCGAAACGGCCGGAACCACGTTCGGCGGCCGGCTGGTCAGCGGATAGGGCCACACGATCATTTCATCCGCAGGCTAGACCACCCCAGCGCCGCGCGTGGGCCGGGCCAAACGCGATGTGCTTTAAAGCGCGCGGGAAATCGTGTTACATTGGCCGGAAATGAAGCGATTCGTTCTGTTCCTGCTCGCCGCGACCCTCATGCTGGTTTCCGAAAGCGTGTTCGCGCAGAAAAAACCGTTCAACGTGGTGGAGGCGACCATTCCACAAATGCGCGCCGCGCTGCAATCCGGCCGCGTCACCTCGCGCCAACTGGTGACGCAATATCTGATTCGCATCGCCGAGTACGAAGACGTTCTGCACGCGGCCATCGCGGTGAATCCGCACGCGCTTGAAGACGCCGACGAGCTCGATCGCGAGCGCGCCGCGGGAAAAATTCGCGGACCGCTGCACGGCATCCCGGTCGCGCTCAAAGACAACATTCATACCACCGATATGCCGACCACCGGCGGAGCGCTGGCGTTTCGCGGCTACACGCCCCCGTATGAAGCGACGCTGACCAAAAATCTGCGCGCCGCGGGCGCGATCATCATCGCCAAAACGACCATGATCGAGCTGGCCAATTGGGTGGCCGGCGCGCCGACGCCGATGCCGGCGTACAACGCGGTCGCGCGCTTCGGATTCAATCCCTACGATCCGCGTCCCGATCCGCGCGAATCGAGCGATGGCCGCGCGGTGCTCTCGCCGGGAGGGTCCAGTTCCGGCGCGGGAACGGCCGCGAGCCTGTGGGCGGCGAATGTGGGCACCGACACCGGAGGGTCGATTATCAGCCCGTCGAATCAGGCGATGCTGGTGGGTATTCGGCCGACCATCGGACGCGTCAGCCGCTACGGGGTGATTCCGATTACGGCCGATCATGACACCGCGGGTCCGATGGCGCGGACGGTGACGGATGCGGCGATTTTATTGGGCGCGCTCGAAGGCGCCTCGCCCGATCCGAACGATCAGGCGACCACGCGCTGCACGCCTCCGCCGGATCGCGACTACACCAGATTTTTGAAAGCCGACGCCTTGAAGGGCGCGCGCATCGGGATTCCGCGAACGTTTTACTACAATCGTCCGAGCGGCGGCGGACGCGGCGGGTTGAATCCGGCGCAGGCCCAATCGATGGCCGACGCGATCGAGGTTTTGAAGCAGCGCGGCGCGGTGGTGGTCGATCCGGCCGAGATTCCCAGTTTTATCAACCCCGATCCGAAAGAGAATTTCACGAAGTGGCCGTATTGTTCGGGCGCGAATCAGGGCAAGGGGCACGACGAGGATTGCTCGATTAATTTTGCGTATGGGATGAAGCGCGATTTCAATGCGTGGCTGAAGTCGCTGGGGCCGACGGCGCCGGTGAAATCGCTGACCGAGCTGCGCGAGTGGAATTTGAAGCACGAAAAAGCCGGCGCGATCAAATATGGACAGTCGCGGCTGGATATTTCCGATGAAATGGATCTGACCACGGACGCGGATCGCAATGCGGCCGATGTCGCCAAAGATGTTCGGTTGAGCCGGACGGAAGGCCTGGATGCGGTGCTGAACCAGTATCACCTGGATGCGATTCTGACGCCGGGGCCGAATGGCGCGGACCTGGCCGCGCGCGCGGGATATCCGATTATCGTGGTGCCGTTCGGGATGGTGCCGAACACCGGCGGCTTCGGAAGAGGAGCGCAGAATCCGTTTCCGCCGGGATTCAACCCGAAGCCGTCGCCGTTTGGCGTAGGATTCACCGGCGCGGCGTGCAGCGAGCCGAAACTGATCGGGATCGCTTATGCGTTTGAGCAGGCGAGCAAACGTCGCGTGGCGCCGGCGGGGTTTCCGTAATCATTGTTGTTCGGATTGAACACGGGCGAGATCAGCAATGTTGCTCCCACTTATTGCACAAAGTGGCGTAAGCCGCCAGGCTTGCGCTCCGCCCCTGGCGATTCATCTGCCGTGAACAGCACAAGCCTGGCGGCTTATGCCACTTTTTCTAAACGTTGTGGCTGAGAAAAACGTTTTGTATAGAAGAGATGGTTTCTCGCGCACTCATTTTATGCCTGGCCGTGCCCTGCTTCGGACAGGTTACGATTCAAGCGGTTACCGACGCCGCCGCGTTCGGGCCGCGGGTCGCTCCGGGGTCGATCGCCACCATTTTCGGAACGAATCTGGCGTCCTCCACCTTTCAGGCGCCTTCTTATCCGCTGACGACGAATCTCGGCGGAACTACGGTGATGGTCGGGAAGACGGCTGCGCCGCTGTTTTATGTTTCACCCGGCGTGATCAATTTTCAGGTGCCGTCGGCGACGGCCGCGGGAACGGCCACGGTAACCGTCACCGCGCCGGGCGGGACCAGCAGCGCGTTCAGCTTTACGGTGATTGCCGAAGCGCCGGCCATTTTTCAGAGCGGAGTGAATCACGCCGTTGCGCAGAATATCGACGGATCGACCAACAGCGATTCGAGTCCGGCAGCCAGCGGATCGGTGATTACGGTTTATCTGACCGGCGTCGGACCGGTTAGCAATCCCGTCACCGACGGCGCCGCGGCGCCAACCTCGCCGCTTTCCTATGCCTCGAGCAACTACAGCGCGGCCATCGGCGCGTCCACGGCGACGGTGCAGTTTCTGGGACTCGCGCCGACGTTTGCCGGCGTCGGGCAGGCGAATATCCTGGTGCCGAGCCTGCCCACCGGCGATTATCCGCTGGTGCTCACGGTTAACGGAATCGTCAGCACCTCGGCGGTGGTGTCGGTTTCCGGTTCGGGGACCTATACGAGTCCGCTGGCGCTGGTCGGCTACGCGCCGTTCAGCAGCACGGATACGCAGAGCACGGCCCTGCTGAATAATACCGTTTACGTTTGCGGATCGGATCAGATCACCATGGTCGATGTGACCAATCCCGCAACTCCGACGGTAGTGGGTTCTTTCGGAAGCAGCGAGTTGAATGGCCAGGGAACCATCTGCGCGGTGAATGCGAACACCAGCCCTCCGATTCTGGTGGACGTGGTGGGCGAGCTTTCCTTGAACGACGACATGTCGTTCGCCGTTTTCAGTTTGGCGAATAATCAGTCGCCCACGGCGTTGACGGTCGCCACCACGCCCTATCCTTATATCGTCAGCTTGAGTTTCACCGGGACGGTAGGATTCGCCAGCACCAGCTATTTCAGTTTCAACACCAGCAATCTCGATATTGTCGGACAGGCGGGCGAATTTCTGGCGTTCGATTTCACTACGCCCTCGCAGCCGCAGTTCCTGGGCATCCTGTCGTCGAGTTCGCAGAACCTGATGCCTGATTCCGCGGTGATCGATTCGACGGGATTCGCTTATATCGCCAGCAGCAGCGGCACCGGGAGCGACACCAGCGGCGTCGGCGAACTGGACGTGGTCAGCGTGGCGGCGCCGTCGGAGATGTACGCGGTCGAGCAGGTGCCGGCTTCGCCCGCGGCGATTCTGCTCAGCTTCGATGTTTCCGGCAGCACGCTGCTGGCGTGCGGAAATACGGCGGAGAATCGCAATCCGGGCAATCCGAATTTCGGGTTCGCCGGGTATTTGACGCTGACCACCATGAACATCGCGGCGGTGGAGACGCCGGCGGTGCTCGCCAGCGTGCAGACCAGTCTGCAAGTGAACGGGACGTTTTATACGGCGGCGTTTGCGAACGGCTTCTTCGCCATCGTGAATAACGCGCCGGTGTCGGATTACGAAGGTCCGCAGTCGCTGATGATCGTCGATGCGACGACGCCGGCGACTCCGGTTCTCTATCCGGTGCAGACGCAGTGGGGATTCAGCGGGGTGGTGCCGACTTCGGGCGGGTATCTGCTGGCGGGAAGCGATCTGGGATTGTACGTTTATAAATTGCAAATTTAGGCGGCATGTTGTGGCGCGCCCACTCGTGGGCGCCGTGTCGCGACTCATCGCGACACATGCCGGCCGCACGAAGAGGCATCGAGACGAGTCTCGATGCGGCACGCACGAGTGCGCGCGCCACTGGGACCAGAACGAAGGCGGCTTATGCGGATGGAACTGCTCAAGAGCGAGTTTTCGATTTCGCGGCTGGACGCGGATGCGCCGCTGCCGGAATGGCCGCGCGGAGATTTTTTTTCTGTCACGCGGACCGCGGAGGAGTTGTCGATCGTCCACCAAGGACGCGGGTTTCGCTGCCTGAAAGTGGAGGGACCGCTGGATTTTTCGCTGGTCGGGATTCTGGCTTCGCTCACCGCGACGCTGGCGCGGGCGGAAGTGCCGGTTTTCGCGATTTCGACCTTCGATACCGATTATCTTCTGGTGCGGACAGAGCAGATCGAGCGGGCGATTGCGGCGCTCGAAGAGAACGGTCACGACGTGCGACGATAAATGAGATGAAACGCGTCATCGCCATTCTGTTTTTTTGCGGGAGCGCGTGGGCGCAGCCGCAAAAATGGCCGGCGGCGCTTCAGGCGGACGTGAACGCGGGACGCTGGGCGGCGGCGGAACGGGTGGGCGAGGCGCTCGCGGAAGAAATCGACGCGGGAAGAATGTTCGCGTCGTTTGCCGAAACCGGCGACGAAGCGAAAATGCGGAATTTCTACGCCGACGCGCTGGAGCACAACGGAAAATCGGGCGCGGCGAGGGAGCAGCGATGTCTGGCGCGGCAGATTGCCGATCCGCGGCCGGAATCGGAATGCGCGGCGCGCGCGGCGGCGGAACGCCAACGCAGGATCGCCCGCCTCAAAGCCGGCGTACTGGCGAGCGAAGTGAACATCCCGGCATCGTTTCCGTTCGCCGGGCGAGGAGGGATTACCATCGTCGCGTTTTCGGCGTCGTGGTGTGCGCCTTGCGCCGAAGAACTGGACCAGCTGCGGCGGTTCGAGAATCCCGCGGCGCGAATCGTCATGCTCGATGTGGATCAGCTTTCGGGGAAGGAACGGGCGTCGTTTGTGCCGCTGCAAACGCTGCTGGGGCCGGAGGTGCCGCGGCTGTACGTGGTCGACGCACAGGGGAATATCCGTTTTTCCATGATCGGGTTTGAGCAGGACGGATTTTTCGCGCGGAAGCTGGATTGGATGATCGCGGCGATCACGGCGGGTGAGGGGCGATAGGCGCTGGTCTCAAGCCATTCCGTGAGAATGTACTTTCGCCGGCGCCGGCGCCGCCGCCACCCGGCCGAACATGGCCGTGAAGTGAAACGTGCTGCCTTCCCCGGGAACGCTTTCCACCCACATTCTTCCGCCCATCAGCCCGACCAGGCGCGCGGCGATGGTGAGACCGAGGCCGGTGCCTCCGAACTTGCGGCTGGTCGACCGGTCGGCTTGCGAAAACGGCTGGAAGATCGATTCCAGCTGGTCCTTGGCGACGCCGATTCCGGTGTCGGCCACGGCGAAACGCAGCCGCATGGAATCGCCCTCGTAGAAATCGCGGCCGATTCTCACGGTCACGCTGCCGCGAGCGGTGAACTTGAGGGCGTTGCCCAACAGATTCAGCAGCACCTGGCGCAACCGGTTGGGATCGCCGAGACAGCTTTCGGGAACTTCCGGCGCCACCTCCAGGCGCAGTTCGACCTTCTTCTGGTGCGATTCCTGACCGAACGTTTTCAGGCACTGCGCGGCGACGCTCCGCGGCGAAAATTCGATCTGCTCCAGATCCAGGCGTCCGGCGTCGATTTTCGAAAAATCGAGGATGTCGTTCAACACCCCCATCAGCGCCAGCGCGGAGCCGTTGGCGGTGTCGAGATAATCGAACTGCTCGGGATCGAGCTTGGTTTCGAGCGCCAGTCCGAGCATCCCCAGCACGCCGTTCATGGGCGTGCGGATTTCGTGGCTCATGTTGGCGAGAAATTCGGCCTCGGCGCGGCGCGCGCGTTCGGCGATTTTGCGGGCTCGGCGGACGTGCTGGTTCTGCCAGGCGAACAGCACGATTAACAGCGTGAGAATGGCCACGGCGATGCCCAGAAACCGGGCGCGGCGGCGGGCGGAGAGCAGGGTCCGGAACAGGCGCGCCTCCTGGCTGACCAGCACGCCGTTGCGCGCGCCGATGCGGGCCATGGCGCCGTCAAAGGCCATGCTTCCGATCTCGGCGGCGAGCCGGTCGGCCGCCGATTGGGCCGACGGCGTGGCGGCGATACTGTAGAGGACCGTCGCTTCGGGGACGAAAACGGGGGCCAGCGGGGTATGTTCGCAGCCGGCGACGCGCTGCTCCACCAGATCCTCGAACAGGCGCAGCGCCAGGAAGGCGGCGTCGGATTCGCCGGAGCAGACGCTTCGCAAGACGTCTTCATAAGGAGTTTTGCGCACGAAGGTCGAATGCGCGAAATAGGCCGGCGCGCGGCTGCCGGCGACGGAGCCGTCGACGACAGCGATTCGCCGGCCGGCCAGATCCTCGGGAGCATGGAATCCTTTTCGTTTATCGACCACCAGCGCGAGGCTGTTCTCCCACCAGGGCTGGCTCAGGTAAACTCCGGCCCGCGGCTGCGGGGTTTGGGCGAACAAGGGATAAAGGTCGATCTGGCCGAAGGAGAATGGAGCCACGGGACCTTCCGGCGCGGGCAGCCATTTGAGCTGGATTCCGCGGCGCTGCGCCGCTTCCTTGATGACGTCAACCGCGAATCCGCCGGGCGAGCCGTCCGGGTTAAGAACCATATAAGGCGGAAAATGCCCAAAGCCTATACGCCAGGTTACGGGTTTTTCCGGGAGCAAAAGGCCCAGCATGGAAAAAGCGCACCCGAGGCTGGATAACAACACCAGCCGGGCACCGGAGAAACCACGCTTTCGAAGGGATTCGATTCCTAAATCGTAGGGGAAAATGGGCCGCAAGAATAGCTGGATAAAGCGCTTAGTACGAACCTTATGGCAAGGTACAGGACCTGGGGCCGGTAGCGTTTGGGGATGGGTGGGGCCGCGATATTTTCGGGTGCTCAGTTGCTCCAGACGGGTGGTAAACTAGAACCAGCCATGAGTTCGCTGTCGCCGAGGCTGCAAGTCAGGGTCCAACAGAAGCAGATTTTGACCCCTGGGTTGGTCCAGATGGTTAGTCTGCTCCAGTTGAACAAGCTGGAACTGAAGGAGATGATCGCGGCGGAGATCGCCCAGAATCCGGTTCTGGAGGAATCGGCGGAAGGCGGGGAGGAACTATCGCCGGAAGAGCTGCAACCCCTTCTCGAAGCCGAGCGGCTGGCCGATCCGGCCGACCAGGCCATCCTCGAAGCGATGAGCGATTCCGACGGAGACGCGCAGGAAGCGGACGCGGCGGAAATCGCGGCGCAGGCGCTCAGCAATCCGGAGCCAGCCGTCACCGAACCGTCGGCGCCGCCCGAAACGCCGGAAGTGGTCGAGCAGAAAGCCGCGGATCCGTTCGACGAGATCGATTTTCAGGACTATTTCGACAGTTACCTGGACCCGGGTACTAAGAGCCCGGCGTCGGAGAACATTGAAAAACCGTCGTTTGAGACATTTTTGTCCTCGCCGGAGACGCTGAGCGGCCATTTGCACGATCAGCTGGCGCTGGTGGCGCTGAGCGAAGCGGTGCGCGACGCGGCGGAAACGATCATCGGGAATTTGAACGAAAACGGGTACCTGACGCTGACGCCGGAAGAGCTGGCGTCGTCGGGGGATCATTCGGCGGCCGATGTGACCGAGGCGCTGCGCGTGGTGCATACGCTCGATCCGGCGGGGGTGGGCGCGGCGGATCTGCGGGAATGCCTGCTGCTCCAGCTGGAGAGCCGCGGCGGCACGGGCGGAGTGGCGTGGCAGATTGTTCACGACCATTTGAAGCTGGTGGAATTGCGGCAACTGAAAGAAATCGCGCGGCTGCTGCGCCGGCCGATCGAGCATGTGCAGCTGGCCGTGCAGGTGATCAAGCATCTGGATCCGCGGCCCGGGCTGCGCTATTCGGGTCCGGGAGCGCGGCAGGTGGAACCGGATGTTTATATTTCGAAAGATGGCGAAGACTATCTGATCAGCATCAACGACGATGACGTTCCGCAGCTGCGGCTGAATCCGCAGTACCGGCGGATGCTCGACCGGGACCAGGAACCGAATCGCGATGTGCGGAATTACGTGAAGGAGCGCTACGCGTCGGCGATCCAGCTGATGAAGAACATCGAGCAGCGCAAGCAGACCATTTTGAAAGTCTGCCAGAGCGTGGTGCGGCGCCAGATGGATTTTCTGGAGCATGGGATCGATTGTCTGAAACCGATGATGATCAAGGAGATCGCCGAGGAGATCGGCGTGCATCCGTCGACCGTGAGCCGCGCGGTTTCGAACAAATACGCGCACACGCCGCAAGGCGTTTACGAATTGAGATATTTCTTCTCCGAAGCCGTGCAGGGACCGTCGGGCGGCGGCACGCCGCTGCTGATTTTGAAGCGCTGGGTGAAGAAAATGATCGAACAGGAGGATCCGGCCCATCCGTTGACCGATGAGCAGATTACGGAGCGGCTGCAGGCCGAAGGAATCCAGGTGACCCGCCGTACCGTCGCCAAGTATCGCGAAGATATGCGGATCCCGTCGACGCATCAACGACGGGTCCGGAACTGACGGGAGGTCCATATGAAGGTCAGTTACCGGGGCATGCAGGAGTTGCCCCCGAAGATGCAGGAGAAACTGGACGCGAAGTTCGCCAAAGTTTCCAAGTTGCTCGAACGGCGCGGAGAAAAAGAAGCGCACGTGGTGATCACCACGGAGCGGCATCTCCACAAAGCCGAAATTACCGTGCAGTTTTACGATCACCAGCTGGTGGGCGTCGGCTCCGATGCCGACCTGCTTACGGCCATGACGGAGGCCCTCGATAAGCTGGAAAAACAGGCCGTCAAAACGCGCGCCAAATGGCGCGATAAACGCCGTGAAGAGGAACCGGAGGGCGTCGAGGAGGAAGAGCCTGAAAAAGGCGTAACCGGTAGTTCCGAAGAGGTCCGGATTTTTCGCGTGAATCATCATGAGCGGCGCAAGCCGATGACGCTCGAAGAAGCGCTGCTCGAATTCGATGGCGGCAATCGCAATTACCTGGTGTACCGCGATGCCGAGCGCGAATGCGTTTCGGTGCTGGTGCGGCGGCGCGACGGGAATTTCGACCTGATAGAATCGTAGTCCTGATGCCGCGCGACAAACCGAGCCTGGAGGGCGCGGGGCGCGCTACGCCGACCGAACTGGTGATCATCACCGGGCTGAGCGGGTCCGGCAAAGGCACGGTGCTCAAGGCGTTTGAGGACCTGGGATACTATTCGGTCGACAATTTGCCGCTAGACCTGATTCCGAAATTCGCCGAACTGGCGCGGGAATCGCAGCGCATCCGGCGGGCGGCGCTGGTGGTGGATATTCGCGAAGGCGCGGCGCTCGACCGGTTTCCGGCGTTGTTCAAGAAAATCAGGCAGAGGCTGCCGACGCGGCTGTTGTTTCTCGAAGCCGACGACGCGGCGCTGATCCGGCGCTTCAGCGAAACGCGCCGTCCGCATCCCTTGGGCACCGGCGAGAGCGTGGCGCGGAGCATCCGGCGGGAGCGGGAACGCCTGGCGCCCATCCGCAAGCTGGCCGATCCGATTATCAACACCAGCAAGTTCAACGTGCATGAACTGCGGGACACCATCCGTTCGACCTTTCACGACCACGCCAAGGAGGGGAAAGTTCTGGTGCAGGTGACCAGCTTCGGCTATCGCCACGGCGTGCCCCCGGACAGCGACCTGGTTTTCGACGTGCGGTTTCTGCCGAATCCGAATTATATTCCCGCGTTTAAAAAATTGAGCGGCAAACACCCCAGCGTGGCGCGCTATATCCGGTCGTTTCCGCAGACCATGGAATTTATCGGAAGAATTTCCGATTTATTGATTTATCTGATCCCGCATTATATCGAGGAAGGGAAAAGTTATCTGACGATTTCGTTCGGCTGCACCGGCGGGCGGCATCGCAGCGTGCTGATCGCCAATGAAATTCGAAAGAGACTGGCGGGCGCGGGATTTCGGGTGAAGGAAACGCACCGGGATGTGAATAAGGCGTGAAGCAGTCAGGAGTCAAGGGTCAGGAGTCAGAATCATGTCCTGTGCCGGCACGGGCGTGAGTTATTTCTGCGCTTGCCGCTCCGTAGGGCGGTCAATCTTGGCCGCAGCTCGGGCCCGCGCCCTGACGGGCGCGGCTCGAACGGAAATTTCCGATGCCCATCCGAGCCGCTTCCGTCAGGAAGCGGGCAAACTCCGAGTTTTTCAGCAAGCTCATCATTGCCTGCCGCGAGCGGTTCATTCTGACTCCTGACTGCTTCAGAGGTTGTGCTTCTTCAACTTGTACCGCAGCGCGTCGCGGCCGATGCGCAGCAGCCGCGCCGCCTGCGATTGATTGCCGCCGGCGGCTTCGAGCGCGCGGATGATCAACAGGCGCTCCTGCTCTTCGAGCGTGGCGACGCCGCTCTCCAGCGCAGTCGGCGGCGGCGCGCCCGAGGCGGTAGCTTCCATCGCGCCATTGGCCGGATGCAGATAGGCGGGCAGGTCGGGGACGTCGATCATGTCGCTCTGCACCAGCATCGCGGCGTGCCCGATCACATTTTCCAGTTCCCGGACGTTGCCCGGCCAGCTGTGCAGCGACAGCAAAATCTGCGCGCGATGGGTCAGGCCGCGAATGTCTTTGGCGTATTGCGCGGCGAAGCGCGAGACGAAGTGCCGTTCGAGCAGCGGCAGGTCTTCCTTGCGCTCGGCCAGGCGCGGCACCTGAATCTCGACCATCGACAGACGATAATACAAATCCTCGCGAAAACGTTTTTCGTTGATGGCGGCGCGCAGATCGTGATTGGTGGCCGCGATGACCCGCACGTCCACCTTGCGCGCGGTGAGCGATCCGACCCGCTGCACTTCCTGGTTCTGAAGCACGCGCAGCAGCTTGGCCTGCGTGGCCAGCGGCATGTCCCCGATTTCATCCAAAAACAGGGTCCCGCCGTGGGCGTGCTCGAACAAGCCGGCTTTGTCGGCGGTCGCGCCGGTGAAGGATCCCTTGACGTGGCCGAACAGCTCGCTTTCAAACAGCGTCTCGACCACGGCCGAGCAGTTCAGCACCACGTAGCGGCCGGCGCTCGCCGGGCTCAATTTGTGCAGCGCGCGCGCGATCAGATCCTTGCCCGTTCCGGTTTCCCCGGTGATCAGAATGGCGCGGTAATGCGGGGCGACGCGGCGAATTTTCGAGAACATCTCCCACATCAGCGGGCTGTGGCCGACGATGCCTTCAAATTCCGCGGTCTGCAGCATCTCGTCTTCGAGTTGCAGCGAACGCTGGCGTTTGCGCGCGTCTTCAACCAGCTTGCCGATGCGCTCGCGCAGCGCGGTGATGGAAACCGGCTTGTTGAGATAATCCGACGCGCCTTTCTTGATCGCTTCCACCGCCGATTCGGTGGAATAATGCGCGGTCATCAGGATCACGTCGATCGAAGGATCGAACTCGATGGTCTGCTCCAGCACTTCCAGGCCGCTCATGCGCGGCATCACCAGGTCCGTTAAAACAATCTGCGGACGCCGCGTGCGCAGCAGGTCGAGGCCGGCCTCCGGGTCCGAGGCGGTCAGAATCTCCAGGCCATGCTGCGCCAGCGCCGAGGAAAGCAGTTCCAGGCTGCCCGGATTATCGTCGATAATCAGCAGCGAAACGGCGGGTTTGGCGGCAGCGGTCATAACTTTTATTTGAGAAGCCGCTCCACTTCGCCGCGCAGCGCGCCCAGGCGAATGGGCTTGGTGACATAACCGGTGAAGCCGACGGCCAGGGCGCGCTCGCGATCGCCCTGCATCGCGCTGGCCGTCAGGGCCATGATGGGGGTCGAAACGAAGCGCTGGTCGCGGCGCAGCTCCTGGATCACGGCGAAGCCGTCGAGGCCGGGCATGTGCAGGTCGAGAATGATCAGGTCCGGGGAATTTTCCTTGGCGGTGCGCACCGCTTCCACGCCATCGCTGGCCTCGATCACGATGAAGCCGTCCTTTTCGAGAACCGTGCGCACCAGCTCGCGTCCGGTGGCTTTGTCGTCGGCGATGAGTACGGTTTTCATTGTCCGTTTCCTCCGGCGTGCAGCGGAATGGTGAAGCTGAAGCGGCTGCCTTTGCCGACTTCGCTGACCACCCAGATCTTGCCGCCATGTTCGGCCACCAGACGCTGGGTGATGGCCAGACCCAGACCGGTGCCCTCGCGGACGCCCTTGGTGGTCTGGCCGACCTGATAAAACTTGTCAAACACCGATTCCTGCTCCTCCTTTGGAATTCCGACGCCGGTGTCGATTACGGAGAACTGCGCCATTTCTTCAAGCAGTCCGGCTTCCACACGGATGCTGCCGCCTTCCGGCGTGAATTTCACGGCGTTACTGAGCAGGTTCAGCAGGATTTGTTTGAAGCGCGTGCGGTCGGCATCGAGCGCGGGCAATTCATCGAGCACCGTTCCGAGCGATTGCGACTTGGCTTCCGCCTGCGGACGAATGGAGGCCAGCACCTCCTCGAGCGCGCCCCGCACATCGAACGCCTCGCGCCGCAGTTCGAGTTTTCCCGCTTCGATTTTGCTCAGGTCCAGCACGTCGTTGATCAGCTCCAGCAGGTGCAGGGAATCTTTATGAATGTGGTTGACGAACCGTTTCTGTTTGTCGTTGAGCGGACCTTCCAGCTCTTCGCCGAGCAGCTCGGAAAAGCCGATGATGGTGTGCAGCGGCGTGCGCAGCTCATGACTGATACTGGCGAGAAATTCGCTTTTAAGCCGATTGGCGCGCTCGATCAGGCGATTGCGCTGTTCCAGCTCCCGCGTGTAATTTTCCTGCACGGCGCGCAGCCGGTCCTCGGCGGTGCGGCGTTTGCTGATGTCGCGGATGATCGCGGTGACGCGCAGTCCGCCTTCGGATTCGACCGGGCTGAGACTGATTTCGACCGGAAATTCGCTGCCGTCCTTGCGCTTGCCTTGCAGCATCAGGCCGCTGCCCATGGGCCGCGTGGAGGGCGTGTTCCAATAGCGCTGGCGATGCTCGGCGTGGCGCGTGCGCAGATCCTGCGGGATCAGCAGGTCGACCGAGCGCCCCAGCAGCTCCTCCCGCGAATAGCCGAACATGTTTTCGCTGACGCGATTGAGCAGCACGATCCGGCCTTCCCGGTCGACTTCGATAATGGCGTCGGGCGCGGCTTCGAGCAACTCGCGAAAACGGCGCTCGGAGCGTGCCTGGTCGCGGGCGGCCTGTTCCTGCTGCGTCAGTTCGCGAAGCTCGCGTTGCATGGTGGTCCGGTTGGTCGAATCGGTCAGGATGAACAGCGTCCCGCACGCTTCGCCGCTGGCGTCGTGCCAGGGGGCGACTCTCACGTCTATATCAATAAAGACTCCGCTTTTTCCTGGGAGGTGCAATTCTCCTTCTGTTGCGGATGATTTGAGCAATTCGACAACCAAGGAGTGTTGACGGCCGATCACTTCCCGCTCCGACCATCCGAACAGGCGCTCAGCGGCGCGATTCCAAAGTTGAACCTGTCCATCCGGATCAACGGCAATGATCGCGGCGGGCGAGGCGTCGAGCAACGCTCTTAAGAATTGAGCTGGATGTTGCGTTGGCATTGAAAGTACCCATTCTAACGGTGTTCATTGTGCGCGATTTGGCGCAACCGGCTGCTTCATGCCGGGTCAAATGCCACAATTTGTAGCAAAATAAGCTTGATGATTTCGGGAATCGGGCAGATCGATGTGGCTATCCGGGACATGAGTCGCGCGGTTGAATTTTATCGCAGCCGGCTGGGCCTTCGCTTGCTGTTCGAGCCGGCGGACCCCTGCAACAGCGCACTGTTCGATTGCGGCGGCGTGCGGCTGGCGCTGCGCCGGGTGGAGGAAGGCGCCGGCAACTCGACGGTTTATTTTAAAGTCGGCGACTTGGAATCGGCGGCGGCGGAACTGAAATCGCGCGGGGTGGTGTTCGAACGGGAGCCGCATCTGGTGGCGCATTTTCCGGAACATGATTTGTTCATGGCGCTGTTTCGCGATCCGGAGGGGAACGCCATCGGGTTGATGAGCGAAGCGCGGCGTTGAAGGGGCCTCACGCGGCACGGTGTTACTCGATTTTAGCGGCTACGGACAGCTACAATGAGTCTGAATGGAGCTTTGCGACATCTTCCTCCATCTGGGCGAGGAGAATTTTGAGCAAAATATGCGCTCGGTTTCGATGGGAAGGCTGCGGATGTATCAGCTTTTCGATCGGGTGAAGACGCGGCTGCACCTGCACAAGCTGAATTCGGAGACGCTGCGCAAGGCTGCGCCGCGGGTGTGGTCGCGGATGGTCGAGCGCGATAACGATTTCGCCACCGACCTTTCGCAGGCCATCCTGGTTTCGCACCTGGATATGATCAAGGCGGTGCTGGATCACCTGGGCGTGCCGCACGAGGATGGATTTTTCGCCAAGGACGCCGACGTCGCCGGACATCTGAAGGAAGGCTGGCAGTCCGAAGTTTGGGAAAAATTCCAGGCGGCGTTCCCGCCCGCGCCGCTGCTATTCTATATCAATCATCTGGCCTGGGAGATCGCCAAGGCGGAGGATGTTTTCCGTCCCGCGGCCTAGGCGCGCACTCTATGAAAGAACTCTTCGAAGCGATTCGGGCGGGAGATTCGCCGAAGATCGCCGAGCTGGTGGCGGCCGATCCTTCGCTGGCCATATTTGCAGCCGCGATTCAGGGCGATGTGGCGGCGCTGGAGACGGTGGTCGCGGGCAACCGGTCGCTGGTGAACGCGCCATCGAGCGACGGATGGTCGCCGCTGCACCTGGCCGCGCATTTCGGAAAAATCGAGGCGGTGCGATTCTTGCTGAACAAAGGCGCGGAGGTGAACGCGCGGTCGGCGAACGCGATGGCCAATACTCCGCTGCATGCCGCGGCGGCGGGGAGATGCGCGGACGTGATCAAGGTGCTGATCGATCATGGCGCGAGCGTCAACGCACAGCAGCACGGCGGATGGACGGCGATGCACGCGGCGGCGCAGAGCGGCGATCTTGAAAGCGCCAAGGCGCTGGTCGCCGGCGGGGCCGACGTCGGGGCGCGCGCGGACAATCATCAGAGCCCGCTCGATCTGGCGTTGACCAAGGCGCAGCAGGCCATGGTCGATTATCTGGAAGCGAACGGAGCGCGCCTGTGAGTGGCATAAGCCGACAGGCTTGCGCTTTCCACGAAGAGCACAAGCCTGGCGGCTTATGCCACTTGTCTGCAAAATGAGCTTGGATACGACCATTTCCGAATTGCATCAGGGCGCGCTGGCGCAGCTCGCTTCGGCTGATACGCTTGATGCCGTGGAAGCGGTGCGCGTCGAGGCGCTGGGACGTAAGGGCAGGCTCGCCGAGATCAGCAAGCAGTTCGGTAAGCTCGATGCGCAGGAGCGCGCGCGCATCGGCAAGCTGCTGAACGCGGCCAAACAGGAGCTGGAATCGAAGATCGATGCGCGGCAGGCGGAGCTGGAACGGCAGGCGCTCGACTTGCGGCTCGATGCCGAGTGGATCGATCTGACCACCCCCGCGCCGGGCGTGCGGCCGGGCAGTCTGCATCCGGTGACCCAGGTGCAGCGCGAACTGGAAGAAGTTTTTGCGTCGATGGGATTCGCGGTTCTGGATGGTCCCGAGGTCGAGAGCGAATATTATAATTTCGACGCGCTGAATATTCCGGCCGACCATCCCGCGCGCGACATGCAGGATACCTTCTGGCTGAAAGACGGCCGGCTGCTGCGCACGCACACCTCGCCGGTGCAGGTGCGGGGGCTCGAAACGCTGGGGCTGCCGCTCAAGATGATCGCGCCGGGGCGGGTGTTTCGCAACGAAGAAGTGGACGCCTCCCACGAGCACACCTTTTATCAGCTGGAAGGCATGATGGTGGATCGCGACGTTTCGGTGGCGCACCTGATTTATTTCATGAAGACGCTGCTGTCGGCGATTTTCCATCGCGACGTGACGGTGCGGCTTCGTCCCGGATTTTTTCCGTTCGTCGAGCCGGGCTTCGAGCTGGACATTCAATGCCTGATCTGCGGAGGGCCGGGCTGCGCGGTGTGCAAGCAATCGGGATGGGTGGAGCTGTTGCCGTGCGGGCTGGTGCATCCGGCGGTGCTGCGCGCCGGCGGCGCGGATCCGGAGCAGTGGAACGGATTCGCCTTCGGGCTCGGCCTGACGCGGCTGGCGATGATGCGCTACGGGATCGACGACATCCGCCTGTTCACCGGCGGGGATCTCAGGTTTTTGCGGCAGTTCTGATGACTTTCGATGGCGCGCCTGGCTCCGAAAATGTGCCCCCGCCATGACTGGCGGGGCTGTAACAACGCGCTTACAGCCCCGCCAGTGATGGCGGGGGCCAGACGTCGAACGCCGGGCTCTCTAAAAAATTGGTCTAAGCGATGAAATTTTCCTATCAATGGCTGCGCGAGATGGTGGAGGGCCTGGAAACGCCGCCCAAAGAATTGATGCGCCGGATCACGCTCAAAACCGCGGAGTGCGAAGGCGTGGAGGAAGTCGGCGCGCCGCTCGAATCGGCATCGGAGGCGCTGGTGGTGGAGGTTGCCGCGATCGGCGCGAGCCATAATCGCAAGGCGGTGGTCGAAACGGCGCGCTATGGTCAGAAAACCGTGGTCTGCGGCGCGGCGAATTGCCGCGTGGGATTGCGCACGGTTTATCTGCCGGCTGGAAAGAAAATCGTCGACGGCGTGGAAAGCGACGGTATGCTCGCCAGCGCGGCGGAACTGGGAATGACGCGCGATCACAGCGGGATTCTCGAACTGCATGCGGAACCGATGCCGCGCCAGGATTTCGTGATCGAGGTGGACAACAAATCACTGACGCACCGGCCCGATTTGTGGGGCCATCACGGGATGGCGCGCGAGGTGGCGGCGATCACCGGCAAAAAATTGCGCGATCCGGTGAAGGCGGCGCTGCCCGATGCGCCCGCGCCGATTCGCGTCACCGTCGAAAATTTCGCGCTGTGCCCGCGCTATTCCGCGCTGGTTTTTGAAAACGTGACGGTAAAACCGTCGCCGCTGTGGTTGCAATATCGCCTGGAAGCGATCGGTTTGAACCCGATCAACAACATCGTCGACGTGACCAATTTCGTCATGGCCGAAATCGCGCAGCCGATGCACGCTTTCGACGCAGCCAAACTGCACGGCGGCGAAATCCTCGTGCGCAGCGCGCGCGACGGC
>Ga0335073_10000871_pt1 | contig 39826 bp, 24 predicted proteins | sample Lox_Sample_22_FD_207093 | JGI IMG/M metagenome (GOLD analysis project Ga0335073, IMG submission 207093) | Soil microbial communities from Loxahatchee National Wildlife Refuge, Florida, United States - Lox_Sample_2.2 | ecosystem: Environmental > Terrestrial > Soil > Wetlands | place: USA... | reverse complement strand
GATGTGCGCGAACTGGTGCACGAACGGCACGCCGATGTCGATCTGCTTGTAGATCGTGGACATCAGGCCCCAGAACACCAGCTGCACGTAGACCGGGGTGCCGCGGAAGAACCAGAGGAACAGCCAGCTGACCCACTTCAGCACCGGGTTCGGCGACAGCCGCATCACAGCCAGGATCACGCCCAGGATGATCGCGAAGAACATCGCGTACGCGGTCAGCAGGAGCGTGATCATGGCGGCCTGCTCGACCCGCACGTCGAACAGGTACTTGCCGACCGCGCTCCAGTCGTAGGCGGAGTTGGTGGCCGCGCCGTAGACGAACAGCGCGAGCAGCACGACCACCACCGCCGCGGCGATCGCCCGGCCGGGCCGGCGCAACGGAACGGCGACGATGAGTTCGGGCTGGTCGCCGCCCGCGGCCTGCCGCGTCGTCGGGCTCTCCCGCGTGCTCATCCCTAGCTGGACGCGCCGTTGATGGTGGCCTTGGTGATGGCGCCGGCCTGCACGCCCCACTTGGTCAGGATCTGGGTGTAGGTGCCGTTGTCCATCATGTCCTGGATCGCCTTCTGCAGCGCCTGCTGCAGGCCGGTGTTCGTCTTGGCGACCACCAGGCCGTACGGGGCGCCACCGTAGATGTCACCGGCCAGCTGCAGCTTGCCCTGCGACTGCTTGACCGCGTACTCGGTGATCGGCGAGTCGGCGTCGAAGGCGTCGGCCTGGCCGAGGATGACGGCCTGGTTCACCGCGCCCTGGCTGTCGATCTTGAGGATGGTGATCGGCTTCTTGCCGGCCGCGACGCAGTCCTTGCTCTTGCCCGGCAGGTCGTCGGTCTGCTCGGTGGTTCCGGTCTCCACCGCCACCTTCAGCCCGCAGGCGTCGTCCGGCTTGACCGTCTTGCCGGCCGGGGCGGCCCACTGCATGCCGGCGGTGTAGTAGTTGACGAAGTCGACCTGCTGCTCGCGCTCCTTGTTGTCGGTCAGCGACGACATGCCGATGTCGAACTTCGCGCCCTTGACGCTCGGGATGATGGTGTCGAAGCCCGATTCCTGGTACTGGGTGGTGATCCCGAGCTCCTTGGCGACCCCGTCGAGGAAGTCGACCTCCCAGCCGACGATCTTGTTGGTCCTGGTGTCGCGGTACTCGTTCGGCTCGTACGGCAGGTTGATGCCGACCACCAGCTTGCCGGCCGACTTCACCGACGCAGGCAGCAGCGCCGCGGCCGCCGAGTCCTTGCTGATCGCACCGACCGTGCCGCTGCTGCTCGGTGCCGACGGCCCGCTCGACTTGGAGTTGTTGACACATCCGGTCAGTGCCAGCGCCCCCGCTGTCACAGCTCCGGCCACGGCAAGGGTGGAACGACGGACGAACACAGGAACCATTACCTCCGGTCTCGGGTGTCGGACCACAGACTCTAGGCGCACCGGGCAGCACCGATGTCGGTCCGTCCGGCCCGAGACGCAAACGTAACCGCAGGCTCGGGGTTTGTTAAGTGCACCCGATCGCCCGGACGCGCCACCTGCTCGACCGGCCTGCGGCCGCGGCGGCCCGATCCGTCCGGCCTCGCCCCTCTTGCCCGGCTGCCCCTGCCCTCCGGCGCGGCGGCGCATCAGATAAGCCCGGTCACCGGACCGGCGTGCCCCCGGTGTCCGGACCGGCGTAAGCCCCGCCTCCGGAAACGGAAGGTGACCGGCCAGGGCCGGCCCTCAGCGGAACGAGCCGGGCGCCGGCAGCCGGAACAGCCGGCGCCGGATCGCATCGAGCACCGGCGCCGGCAGCCGGCTGAGCACCGACAGCAGCCGGCCACCCTTGCCGGCCACCACCCGGGCCGGGCTGCGCCGGGCGGTGAGCGCCCGCACCACCGCCTCGGCCACCGCGGTCGGCGGGCTGCCGGTCTTCTCCTGCGCGACCGCCCGGGAGACCATGCGGCTGAAGGTCTCGCCGTAGAGCTGCCGGGCGTCCGGGTCGAGGCCGGCCACCAGCCTGTCGGCATCGCGCTGCAGCTTGTCCGCCGCGTCGGTGTGGATCAGGGCCGGGGCGACGATGGTGACGCCGATGCCCCAGGGCGCGAGCTCCTGCCGCAGGCTGTGCCCCACCATCGACAGCGCCGCCTTGCTGGCGGTCAGCGGGCCGGCGAACGGCATCGCCATCCGGTCGCCGATGGAGCTGATCAGCACGATGCGGCCGGCCGCCTGCCGGATCAGGGGGAGGAAGTGCTGGGTGACCGCCACCTGGCCGATCACGTTCACCTCGAGCTGGGTGCGCAGCCGCTCCAGCGGCAGCACCTCCAGCGGGCCGGCCACCCCGATGCCGGCGTTGTCGACGAGGGCGTCCAGGCCGGCCGCGCCGACGTGCTCGCGGACCGTCTTGCCTGCGGCCACCAGCGAGTTCTCGTCGGTCACGTCCACGGTCAGGCTGGTGACGTGCCGCTCGTCGTACGGGTCTCCCGGATGGTCGGCGTGGTGCAGCCCGGCGAATACGTGCCAGCCGCGTGCGGCGAGCGCTCCGACGGTGGCCCGGCCGATCCCGGAATTGGACCCGGTTACGAGAACGTGTTTGCGGGAGCACGAGGAGGCAGTCATGCTGGAATTCTACTGGCGTTGAGTTGTGGGCCGGAACCATTTCTCGGATAAATGAACTGTTCATGACATTAGTCCGTGATGGGGGTTGCGTACCTATGGTCCGGAGTGATTAGCTTCCTCACCTGATGATTTCACTACCTGATGAGGGGGCCGGATGGGGGCGACCTCTGCCGCTGCCGCGGATCGGGTGACGGCCAACGTGCTCCTCGGCCTGGCCCTGGTGACGGCGGTCTGCCTGCTTGCGACCAGGCTGATGCGGCGGTGGAATCAGCCGCCGGTGATCGCGGAGATCCTGGCCGGCCTGGCGCTCGGCCCGATCGCCCTGGGCTACCTCCCGGGTAACCTGCCTGAACGACTCTTTCCCTTGGACATAAGGCCATTCCTGACTGTGCTGGCCAACGTCGGGCTGGTCCTGTTCATGTTCGTGGTGGGCTTCGAGATCGACCTGCCGGCCATCCGCCGGATGCGGGGGAGCGCGGTCTCGGTGGCGGCGACCTCGGTGCTGCTGCCGTTCGGGATCGGCTTCGGCCTGGCCCTGCTGGTGGATCTCGGGGCCGGTGCCACGTCGCACCCGGCGGCCGGCCGGATGGTGCAGGCGCTCTTCATCGGCACCGCCTTCTCCGCGACCGCCTTCCCGGTGTTGGCCCGCATCCTGGACGACACCGCGCTCAAGCAACTGCGGATCCGGAACCTCGCGCTCAGTGCGGCCGCGGCCGGGGACGTCGTCTCCTGGGCAATGCTGGCCGTGGTGGTGGCGCTCAGCAGGCAGGCCGGGCCCCGCTCGACGGTGCTGCTAGTGGTCGAGTTCGCCGCTCTCGTGCTCGCCCTGCGCTACCTCGCCCGGCCGCTGATCACCTTTCTGCTCAAGGAGAATCAGGACGGCACCGCGGCCTCCAGGGCGCTCGGTGTGGTGCTGGTCGGCGTCTTCCTGTGTTCCTGGTCGACCACCGCGATGCACATCCACCCGATCTTCGGCGCATTCGCGTTCGGCTTCGCCTGCCCGCGGGGGGTCGTCTCGGGCGCGATCCCGGACCTCGGTGCCAAGCTGACCGACGCCAGCCGGATTCTGATGCCGATGTTCTTCGTTCTGACCGGGCTGTCTATGAACATTCACAGCTTCGGTGTGCGCGAATTGTGGGTGACCCTGCTGATTACCGTCATGGCCAGTGTCGGAAAAGTCCTTGGTGTATACATTTCAGGTAGATTGTGTAGACTCTCTTCGCAGGATAGTTGGGGACTGGGGCTGCTGATGAACACCCGTGGCCTCACCGAATTGGTGATTCTCAATGTCGGTCGCGCATCGGGGGTGCTGTCGGCTCGGATGTTCACGATTCTGGCCGTGATGGCCATAACCACGACGCTCGTGACCGGACCGGTCATGGGCAGGCTCTACTCCGACCTGACCATCCGGGACGCTCCCGGGCGGCGGTTCGGCCGCCGCCGGCGACGGGCTCGCACGACCCGGCCGGCGGCAGCGAAGCCGCCGGTGACGCCCAGAGGCAAGCAGCTCCCGGTTGATGCTGCACCGGCGCAGGATCTCCGGTCCCCGCTCGCCCCCGCTCATTCCCCCGCTCTGGAACAGCCACCTGAACGCTGACGCGCGGCGAGACGCGCTGTGATCACTGGATACTTCGACGGGAGACCCGATGCCCAATGCGTTTCGCCTGGAAGATTTCGCGCCTCGGCCGACCAGGTCGGCCGACGGGTCGACGACCTGTGAGGCGGTCCGGTTCTACGGCCGGGAACTGCATATCGCGCTGAGCAAGGCCGCCGAGTACCTGCGTGCCTGGGAACGGGCCGAGGGCTGCGCGCCGTCGATCGTGGCGCTGCACGACGAGTTCTCCTGGGAGGACGCCAACGCCGACATCGCGTGGCAGTTGACCCTGGTGCTGAGCGGCCAGCGGTCCTGGTAACCCTGTCGCGCGGGCGTGAGCCGTTCGTCGCGTAGCGGCGTGAGCCGTTCGTTGCGCGACGGCGCGGGCTGGTTGTCGCTCGGGCGGCGCGAGCCGGTTGCGGCGCGGCGGGCGAGCCGGCTCAGGCCTGCAGCTGGTCGTCGAAGGCGCGGGCGAGCACCCGCCTCGCGCGCTCGGTGGACAGGGTGCGGCCGGGCTGGATGATCTCGACCAGGTGGGCGCCGATCAGTGCCGACATGACGATCGCGGCCCGCTCGCCGGGACCCTGCGTGCCGGTCGCCTCGGCAGCCGGTTCGACCACCTCGCGGTGGAACGCGCCCAGCACCGTCGCCTCGTAGTCGCCGCCGGTCAGGCAGACCGCGATCGCGGCCCGGGTCAGTTGGCCGTACGGGATGTGCTTGCAGGCCGCGGCCAGCAGTGCGGTGCCCGCGGTGGCGTCCCGGCCGACCTCCTCGAGCGCGTGCTGGTAGGCGCCGGCCAGGTCGAGCTCCCGGTGTGCCGCGGCATCGGCCAGCCGGTCCTTGCTGGGGAAGTAGTGCCGCACCGTTCCCGGGTCGACGCCGACTTCGCGGGCGACCTGACGGATCGTGAGCGCGGCCAGGCCGCCTTCAGCCAGCTGCCGGCGTGCCACCTCGACGATCAGCTGCCGGATGCTGCTGCCCGTCGACGGACCAGACACCTGGTTCAGCCTCCTCGGATCAGTGACAAGTCCTTCACGATAACCGTTTCCCGGCGTGTCGGTGGGAAGCGCTTGCCAGCCTCATTTCAACCAGCGTAGAGTTTTTTCTCAACAACCGCTGAATTAGGGGTCGACATGACACGCTCCACCGCCTCGCCTGCCGGCCGCGCGAGTGGCGAATCCCGCCGCCCCGCCGCCACCCGTCCCGACGATCCGGCGGCCGGCCTGCCGGCGAAGGGTCGCTGGTTCGTCCTCGTCATCACGCTCACCGCGGTGTTCATGCAGCTGCTGGACACCACCATCACCACCGTCGCGGTCCCCTCGATCCAGTCGAAGCTCGGGGCCTCGTCCGCCGAGATCCAGCTGGTGCTGGCCGGCTACTCGCTCGCCTTCGCCTGCGCGCTGATCACCGGCGGCCGGCTCGGCGACATCTACGGCCGGCGCCGCCTCTTCCTCATCGGCATGACCGGTTTCACGATCGTCTCGGCCATCTGCGGCGCCGCGCCGAACCCGACCACGCTGGTCATCGCCCGCCTGGTGCAGGGCGCCTTCTCGGCGCTGATGTTCCCGCAGGTGCTGTCGATCCTGCAGGTCGTCTTCCCCCGGGCCCAGCGGGCGAAGGCGCTGGCCATCTACGGCGCCACGATCGGCCTGGCCACCATCCTCGGCCCGGTCACCGGCGGTGCCCTGATCGACCTCAACATCGCGCACTCCGACTGGCGCTCGATCTTCTACATCAACGTCCCGATCGGCCTGGTCGCGATCGCGCTGGGCATCGCCCGGGTGCCGGAATCCAAGGTGACCGGCGCGCCGCGGCTCGACCTCCCCGGTGCCAGCCTGGTCACCATCGGCCTGTTCATGCTGGTCTTCCCGCTCGTGGTGGGCCGGGACCAGGGCTGGCCGGTCTGGTCGTTCGTCATGATGGCCTGCAGCCTGCTGGTGCTCGCGGCGTTCGGCGCCTACGAGCATCGCCGCACGGTCACCTCGGGCAGCCCGCTGGTGAACACCCGGTTGTTCGCCCAGCGCCCGTTCACCCTCGGCCTGGTGGCCTGCATCGTCTTCTTCACCGGCATCCCGTCCTTCTTCTTCGTCCTGCTGCTCACCCTGCAGGCCGGCTTCAGCTTCAGCGCGGTGGCGGCCGGCGCCGTCACCCTCGGCTTCGCACTGGCCGTCGCGATCGGCTCGGGCCGGTCGTCCGAGGTGGCCAAGCGGCTCGGCGTGCGGGTGCTCGCGGTGGGCTGCGTGCTGCTGATCCTGGGCCAGTTGGGCGTCATCGGCACCCTCACCTGGATGGGCAGCGGCCTGCACGGTGGCTACCTGATCCCGGCGCTCTTCGTGGCCGGTGCCGGTGCCGGCCTGTTCCTCGCCCCGGTCACGAACGTGATCCTGGCCGGGGTCGAGACCGACGACGCCGGGGCCGCCTCGGGCCTGCTCGCCACCGCCCAGCAGGTCGGCGCGGCGGTCGGCATCGCATGTGTCGGCGTGCTCTTCTTCGCCTTCCTCGGCAGCAACTCCGGCGCCGCGGCGAACTCCGTGCACAACGACCTGCGGGCCAACCTCGCCGCCGCCGGCGTCCCGGCGGCGGCCCAGCAGCAGATCGTGGCGAACTTCGACCGCTGCTTCCACGACCGGACGCACGCCAAGGACATCTCGGCCACGCCGGCCAGTTGCCAGGCGGCCCAGCGGGAGTCCGGCCAGCTGCCGCCCGCGGTCGCGAGCAAGGTCATGCAGGCCACCCTCGGCACCGCGATCCCGGACGCCCGCAAGGCCGACTTCAGCTCGACCCTGCGCGACACGCTGTGGTGGCACGTCGGGGCGTTCTTCCTGACACTGCTGCTGGTGGTCCGGCTGCCGCGGGTGAAGCTGCCGCAGGACGAGCCGGCGACCATGGCCGGCTGAACCCGGTCGCCCGGCGGGTCTTGCCGCCCGCCGGGCATCTTCGACCAGCCTGCTCCCCCCGGCAGGCTCTCCACCGGCCTGCTTGCGCAGGCCGCCCGGCCCCGGCCAATGGGTGGGCCGGTTGACAGGCCGCGGTGCGCGAATCCCCCGATGCGCACCGCGGCCTGTTGTCTTGCCGGCCGGTCTTGCCGGTCGCTGCCTACCGGCTTTGCTCGCCGGCTTCGCCTCACTGGCTTTGCTCACCGGCTCGTGCCTCGCCGGCCGCTGCCTCACCGGTGTTCGGGCCCGGCTGCCCGGCGCTGCCGTGCCGCTCCGGCGATCCACGGCTCGGGGTGATTGATGTGATCTGAGCCGTTTTCACCTATTGACGAATTTCGGCGCAGCACCTAAGTTCACCAAGTGATGAAGTCATCACGTGGTGAACGGGTGTCGGAGGAACGGCCCCGGAGCATCGCGGTCACCGACCCCCGGCAAGGAGAAGGTTCTGTGACATTCGATCTCACGCCCGAGCAGCGGCACCGGATGGCCGAGTTGCAGGAGCGCGTCGCCGCCGAACTGGGTGGCATCGCCGACGGCCGGGACCGGGCCAACTGGCTCCGGGCCGGCCGGCTGGGCCTGCTGGGCCTGTGCATCCCGCAGGAGTACGGCGGAGCCGGGCTCGGCGCGCTGGACACCGCACTGGCACTGGAGGCGTTCGGCACCGCCTGCCCGGACACCGGCTTCGCCTTCGCGGTCGCCGCGCACCTGCTCGCCTGCTCGGTGCCGATCGCGGAGTTCGGCAGCGACCAGGCCCGCAAGGAACTGCTGCCCGACCTGGTCAGCGGCGCCGCCGTCGCCGCCAACGCGATGACCGAGGAGGAGGCGGGTTCGGATTCGAGCGCGCTGGCCGCCCGGGCCGAGCCGACCGAGGCCGGCTTCCGGCTGACCGGGCACAAGAGTTTCGCCAGCAACGCGCCGGTCTCCGACGTGCTGGTCACCTATGCGATCACCGACCCCACGGCGGGCTACCTGGGACTGAGCGCCTTTGCCGTGCCGACCGGCCTGGCCGGCGTCCGGCTGGGCGAACCGTTCGAGAAGATGGGCCTGGGCAGTTGCGCGGCCGGCACGGTCGGCTTCGACGGCGTCGAGCTGCCGGCGCACTACGTGCTCGGCCAGGCCGGCCAGGGCGCGGCGATCTTCCAGCACTCGATGCTCTGGGAACGCAGCTGCCTGTTCGCCGTCTACCTGGGCCTGATGACCCGCCAGCTGACCGAGACCGTCGCGCACGTCCGCGGCCGGCGGCAGTTCGGGCAGCGGCTGTCGAAGTTCCAGGCCGTCTCGCACCGGGTTGTCGACATGGCGCAACGGCTCGAACAGGCCAGGCTGATGCTCTACCGGGCCTGCGCGCTGATCGATGCCGGCGCCTCGGCCGAACGGGCCGTCGCGCAGTCGAAGCTGGCGGTGTCGGAGGCGGCGATCGCCAACAGCCTCGACGCGGTGCAGCTGTTCGGCGGCCGGGGCTACCTCGCCGAGCACGGCATCGAGCGGCAGCTGCGCGACGCCGTGCCGGCCGCGCTCTTCTCCGGGACGTCCGAGGTGCAGCGGGAGCTGATCGCGCAGGCGGTGGGACTGTGAGGCTGCACGGGTACGTCATCGAATCAGCCCACCGCCACCCCGACCGGCTCGCGGTCGACTCGGGCTCCGGCACCCTGACCTACCGGCAGCTCGACCGGCGGGCGAACGCGCTGGCCGACCGGCTGCGCAAGGCCGGGCTGCAGGCCGGCGACCGGGTGGTGCTCTACGCCGACAAGTCCGGCGACACCGTCGTGGCCATGCAGGCCGTGCTCCGGCTCGGGGCGGCGTACGTCCCGATCGACTCCGGCGTCCCGGCGCTGCGGGCGGCCACCATCGTCCGGGACTGCCTGCCGCAGTTCGTGCTGTGCGAGGCGCACCTGATCGCCGACATCGCCGAGGCGAGCTGCGGCGCCGACGCCCAGGTGCTGCCGCTGGTGGACCCGGTCGACGAGCTGCTGGCCGCCGAAGCCTCCGGCTGCCCGGCCTCCGACGTCCCGACCGACCCGGACGAGCTGGCCTACATCCTCTACACCTCCGGCTCCACCGGCGCGCCCAAGGGCGTCTGCATCAGCCACCGGAACGCTATGAGCTTCGTCGACTGGGCGGTGACCGAGCTCGACGCCCGGCCGGAGGACCGGTTCTCCAACCACGCGCCGTTCGGCTTCGACCTGTCGATCCTCGATCTGTACGGGGCATTCGCCGCCGGCGCCTCGGTGCACCTGATCCCGAAGGTGCTCGCGTACGCGCCGACCGAGCTGACCCGCTACCTGCGCGAGCACCGCATCTCGATCTGGTACTCGGTGCCGTCCGCGCTGATCCTGATGATCACCTCCGGCGGCCTGTTCGACGACCCGGCGCCGGAGCACCTGCGGGTGGTCAACTTCGCCGGCGAACCGTTCCCGATCCCGTACGTGCGGCAGCTGGCCGGCTGGACCGGCGCCCGGCTGCTCAACCTCTACGGCCCGACCGAGACGAACGTCTGCACCTGGCACGAGGTGACCCCGGCCGACCTGGAACGGGACCGTCCGGTGCCGATCGGCCGGGCCTGCAGCGGTGACACCGTCGAGCTGCTCGACGACGACGGCAACCCGTGCCCACCGGGGCAGGAGGGCGAGGTGGTCGTCTCCGGCCCGACCGTGCTGCTCGGCTACTGGGGACGGCCGGCCCAGGTGGGCAGCTATCGCACCGGCGACCGGGCGGTGCAGCGGCCGGACGGCGCGCTGGACTACGTCGGCCGGCGGGACCACATGGTGAAGATCCGCGGCCACCGGATCGAGCTCGGCGACGTCGAGTCCGCCCTCGACGCGCACCCCGACATCGAGCGGGCCGCGGTGGTGGTGGCCGGCGAGGGGATGACCGCGAGCCTGGTCGCCTTCGTGGTGCCGGCCGGTGACGCGACCCCCGGGCTGCTCGCGGTGAAGGCCCACCTGGCGGCCCTGCTGCCGGCCTCGATGAACGTCGACGTGGTGCATCGGGTAGCGACGTTGCCCCGATCCGCGAACGGGAAGATCGAACGCCACATCCTGCTCGGCCTGCATGCCGAGCGGCTCCGGCGCCGGCGCGAGGCCGGCCGCCAGCAACGGCTGGTCAGCCACCCGGCGGGCCGCCCGGCAGATGCGACGGAGGAGCGCTGATGACCAGCAACCTGAGGATCGAACAGGGCACCGAGCACATGGCCGTCCGTCCCGGGCCGGGATCGGCAGCGATTCCCGAGGTGTTCCGCACCGAGGTGCCGGGTGCGGCCTGCCGGGTGGACGGCGCGGCCTTCCGCGAGACGATGGCCAGCCTGCCCACCGCGGTGTCGGTGGTGACCGCCCTGGACGCCGACGGAGTGCCGCGCGGGCTGACCTGCAGCGCGGTGTGCAGCGTCTCGGCCGAGCCGCCGCAGATCCTGATCTGCGTCAACCAGCGCAACGGCAGCCTGGCCGCGATCCGGCACAGCGGCGCGTTCGTGGTGAACATCCTCGGCGCCGGTCACTCCCAGATCTCGAACCTGTTCGCCTCGCCGGCCGCGGAGAAGTTCGCCGAGGTCAGCTGGCACGCGGCGCCGAGCTCGGGCCTGCCGGTGCTGGACGAGTCGGCGCACGCCTTTCTCGACTGCGAGCTGACCGCCGACATCACCGCCGGCAGCCATTCGATCCTGGTCGGCGCGGTGCACGCCTGCGGCGCCGACCTGGACGCAGCGCACCCGCTCCTGTACTGGCGCCGCGCGTACGGCACCTGGCTGGAGGACGCGCTGCCGGGCGAGTAGCGCGCACGAGAGTCGTCCCGATCCCACCCATGCACCGATCCATCGACGAAGCCGATCACAAGGAGAATCACGTGTCCGACGAAGTTTTCGACCGCATCGAGTCGTTCGTGCGCGAGCGTTTCCTCGACGACAGCGAGGACCAGACCCTGACCGCGACCAGCCCGCTGCTGGAGTGGGGGATCCTCACTTCGATGAACACCGCGATCCTGCTGACCTACATCCGCGAGACGTTCGGGGTGACCGTGCCGCCGATGTCCATCACCTCCGGGAACTTCCGCGACCTGCAGAGCATCAGCACGATGGTCCGCGACCTGCTGCCCGCCGCCCAGCCCGCCTGACGAGACCCGTTCTCGCCTTTCCCATCACGGAGTTCGCAATGACCGAGTACGACTACGACATCGGCATCATCGGCGGCGGCCCGGCCGGCTCGACCGCCGCGGCCTACCTGCGCAAGGCGGGCCTGACCGTCGGGGTGTTCGAGGGGGCCAGGTTCCCCCGCGAGCACGTCGGCGAGTCGCTGGTGCCCGCCACCACCCCGGTGCTGGTCGAGACCGGGGCGATGCCCAAGGTGGACGCCGCCAACTTCCCCAAGAAGTACGGCGCGGCCTGGACGTCGGCCGAGAGCCGCAACATCTCGCACAACGGCTTCCAGAACCTCACCCACGACTTCCGCGCCGCCGAGATCCAGTTCAACGAACGGGACCAGTCCGGGGTGGATCGCGACTACACCTTCCACGTCGACCGCGGCACGTTCGACAAGATCCTGCTCGATCACGCCGCCAGCCTCGGTGCCGAGGTGTTCGAGGAGACCCGGGTGCTCGGCGTCGAGTTCCCCGAGCCGAACACCGCGCTGCTGCAGGTGCGCAACGACGGCGGTACCCGGCAGGTGCGCACCCGGATGGTGGTGGACGCCTCCGGCCGGCAGACCATGCTGGGCAACCAGTTGAAGTTCAAGGTGTCCGACCCGGTCTTCAACCAGTACGCGGTGCACACCTGGTTCAAGGGCCTGGACCGCAAGGCGCTGGCCGTGCAGGAGGGCCAGACGGACTACATCTTCATCCACTTCCTGCCGCTGACCGACACCTGGGTCTGGCAGATCCCGATCACCGAGGACATCACCAGCATCGGCGTGGTCACCCAGAAGGCGCGCTTCCAGGACTGGAAGGACGACCGGGAGGCGTTCTTCTGGGACTGCGTGGCGAGCCGGCCGGACCTGCTCGACGAGCTCAAGAACGCCGAACGGGTACGGGACTTCAAGACCGAGGGTGACTACAGCTACGCGATGAAGCAGGTCGCCGGCGACTCGTTCGTGCTGATCGGTGACGCCGCCCGGTTCGTCGACCCGATCTTCTCCAGCGGGGTCAGCGTCGCGCTGAACAGTGCCCGGCTGGCCTGCGCCGACATCGTGGATGCCTTCCACGCCAACGATTTCAGCCACGCACGGTTCAACCGGTTCGAGTCGACGCTGCGCCGGGCGGTGAACTCCTGGTACGAGTTCATCTCGATCTACTACCGCCTGAACGTGCTGTTCACCGCGTTCGTGCAGGACCCGCGCTACCGGCTCGACGTGCTGAAGATGCTGCAGGGCGACGTCTACGACGACCAGGAACCGGCCGCGCTGGCCGCCATGCGGGAGATCGTGACCGCGGTCGAGAACGACCCCTCCCACCTCTGGCACAAGTACCTCGGCGAGCTGAAGGCGCCGACCGCGGCTGCGTCCTTCTGAACCCTGGGTGTTGTATATTCAACAACCGCAGAGATTTGCGCCGGACCTTGCGAACCCGCATACGCCGTAGCCATTTTCGCCGGTCCGCGTTGACTCTTCGCCGTCAACGGAAGGTTCTTGCCATGGTCACGCCATCCGCAGCGTCCCCGGCAGCTCGGTCGGGACGCACCGGCCGGCGGCCAGGTGGCAGCGGCACCCGATCGGACATCCTCAACGCCGCGCGCAAGCTGTTCGCCGAGCGCGGCTACGCGGGGGCCACGATCCGGGCGATCGCCCAGGAGGCGGGGGTGGACGGGGCGCTCGTGCACCACTTCTTCACGTCGAAGGAGGGCGTGTTCGCTGCCGCCATCGAGGACACCTTCGCCCCGGCGCAGATGTTGCCACCGGTCCTGCAGGCCGGTGTCGACGGCATGGGCGAGCGGCTGGTCCGCACCTTCCTGAACAAGTGGGAGGAGCCGAAGACCGACCAGCAGCTGCTGGCAGTGCTGCGGTCGGCCGTCTCCAACGAGGAGGCCGCCCAGCTGCTGCGCAACTTCCTGACCCAGGAACTGCTCGGCCGGATCACCAAGGCCCTGGGCGAGGAGGACTCGGAGCTGCGGGCCACCCTCATCGGCGCACAGCTGGTGGGGGTGGCCTTCCTCCGGTACGTGCTCAACTACGGCCCGATCGCGCACATGCGGACCGAGTCGCTGGTCGAGCTGCTCAGCCCGACCATCCAGCACTACCTGACCGAACCGCTGTCGGAGACCGGCGGCGCCACCGACGCGGTGCCCGCCGGCAAGCGGTAGCGGTCGCCCCACCACCGGTGCCCGTTCGGCGGGACGCCGAACGGGCACTCGCATCTGCCGCGGCGGGCCCGCGGCCTCAGCCCCGGCGGGCGGGTTGCCGGGTCACCGCCCGCGCCAGCTCGACCAGGAACTCCGGCCGGTTCAGGTGGAAGAAGTGCTGCCCGGGCAGCCAGGCGATCGTGCAGGACGCCGACGTCTCCAGCTCCCAGGCCTGCACGCCGTCCCGGCTGACCAGCGGGTCGTCCTCGCCCTGCCAGGACAGGATCGGGCACGGCAGCGCGCTCGCGGCCGGGGAGTAGGCGTAGGTCTCGGCCACCCGCAGGTCGGCGCGCAGCACCGGCAGGAAGAGGTCGACCAGCTCGGGCTCGTCGGCCAGCCCGGGCTGGCCGGTGTCCATCGCCTGCACCGCGGCGAGCAGCTCCTCGGACGGCAGCGTGTGGACCGTCGGGTAGGGCGAGGTGCGGGTCGGCCCGTTGCGTCCGGACACCACCAGCCGGGCCGGCGCGCGGCCCGCCGCGGCCAGCCGGCGGGCGAACTCGAAGGCGACCAGCGCACCGAGACTGTGCCCGTACAGCAGGCAATTCTCCGTCGCCAGGGCATCGACCTGGGTGGCCAGCGAGTCCAGCACCTCGGGCATCGTCAGCGCCAGCGGCTCGGCGTGCCGGCCTAGCCGGCCCGGCAGCTCGAGCACCCGGACGTCGAGCACCGGGGCCAGCTCCCGCCGCCAGCGGGCGTACGCCAGCGCGCTGGCACCGGCATGCGGGAAGCAGAGCAGGCGGGGGAGTTCGGTGGTCACCGCGCCGAGTATGCCCGACAGTGCCGAACTGCGACAGATCGGGCAGATGGGTTGACACGCCTCGCATCTTCCGTAGAGTTCAGCGAGTGGTGAAGTCATCTAATGGTGAAGTCATGGTCTGGTGAAGCGCGTGCCGGGTAACCCCGTCCCCCCGATCCCGACGAGAGGATCCGCGATGGAGCACGCTCCGCAGCCGGCCCCGGCCGAGCCGATCGCCGTGGTCAGCGTGGGCTGCCGGTTGCCGGGCGGCATCCGGAACCTGGCCGGGCTGCGCGAGGTGCTGCACCGCGGCGAACCGGTCCTGCAGCCGGTGCCGGCCGACCGCTGGCGGCCCGCGGACTCCGGCGGCGAGCTGGTCGGCTCGTTCCTGCCCGACATCCAGCGCTTCGACGCCGAGCACTTCGGCATCTCCCCGCGGGAGGCGCGCGAGATCGACCCGCAGCAGCGGATCCTGCTGGAGGTGGCAGCCGAGGCGCTGTCGGCCGGCGGGCGCGCCCGCGAGGACTGGGCCGGCAGCCGGACCGGGGTGTTCGCCGGCGTGCTGGCCAGCGACTACCTGCTGCTGCACAGCAAGACCCGGGGTACCGAGAAGATCGACCCGTTCTACGCCACCGGCAAGGAGTTCAGCTTCGGGGCCGGCCGGGTGGCCTACAGCTTCGACCTGCACGGGCCGGTGCTGACCGTGACCACCGCCTGCTCGTCGTCGCTGCTGGCGGTGCACCTGGCCTGTCAGAGCCTGCGGGCCGGCGAGTGCGACGCGGCGCTGGCCGGCGGCGTCAACATCCTGCTCGCGCCCGAGCTCAGCCTCTTCATGTCCCGGGTCGGCGCGCTGTCGCCGACCGGCCGTTCGGTGCCGTTCAGCGCGGACGCCGACGGCGTGGTGCGCGGCGAGGGATGCGCGCTGGTGCTGCTGGAGCGGCTGGCCGACGCCGAGCGGGCCGGCCACCAGGTGCTGGCGGTGATCGAGGGCAGCGCGGTCAACCACGACGGGCACAGCGCCGGGCTGACCGTGCCGAGCACCGAGGCGCAGGTGCGGCTGATCCGGCAGGCACTGGCCGCCGGCGGGATCGAGCCCGCCGAGGTCGGCTTCGTCGAGGCGCACGCGACCGGTACCCCGCTCGGCGACCCGATCGAACTTGCCGCGCTGGCCGAGGTGTTCGGCTCCGGGCCCCGGGACGAGCCGCTGCTGGTCGGCTCGCACAAGGCGGTCTTCGGCCACCTCGACTCCGCGGCCGGCATCCTCGGCCTGCTCAAGGGGATCTGCGTCGTCACCGACGGCCTGGTGCCGCCGCAGCCGGCGCTGGCTGAGCTGACCCCCAGGTTCGAATGGCCGGCGGCCGGCCCGCGAGTGGCCACCGAACGCGGCCGGCTGGGCGTCCCGCGCCGGGTCGGGGTCAGCGCGTTCGGGCTCAGCGGGACGAACGCGCACGTCGTGCTCAGCGGCCCGCCGGCCGGCTGGCTGCTCGCCTTCACCGACGCGCTGCCGGACGGCCCGGTGCCCTCGGGCGATGCCACGTTCACCCGGGTGATCGGGGAGTGCGCCGCGGCCTTCGCCGGTGAGGTGACCTGGTCGCTGGCCGAGCTGCTCGCGGCCCCCGGCGCGCTGCGGGCCGACCTGCGGTCGCCGTGTGCCTTCGCGGCGCAGCTGGCGGCGGCCGAGGCGTTGCGGGCCCGGGGCGCCGTGCCGGCCCGGGTGGTCGGCAGCGGCGCCGGCGCGCTGGCCGCGGCCGTGTACGAGGGCGAGCTCGATCTGGTGGCCGGCGCCCGGCTGGCGCTCTACCGGGGCGCGCTGCTCGCCGCCGGACGCTCCGCGGACCGCGACCGGGTGGCCGCGATCGCGGGCGACCGGGCGGCTGCCGCCTGGACCGGGCGGCTCGGCGATCCGGACCACGGCGTGTCGGCCGCCTGGCAGCTGGCCGAGCAGGCCGGGACGACGGCCCTGGTCGAGGCCGGCCCGCAGACCGCGCTGGCCGGGCAGGTGCCGGCGGGACGGCAGGCGTATGCCGCGCTGGCGGAGGAGTCATTGGCCGCGCTGGCGGCCCGGCTGTGGCCGGGTGCGGCCGAACCCCGGGACTGGGGCGGCAGCCCGTACTGGTTGGCCGGGGTGCGGCCGGGGGAGCAGGGTGCCGCCGGGGCCGCGCAGGCTGTGCCGGCCGACCGTGCTGTGCCGGCCGAGAGTATGAAGCGGGTCGAGAGTGCGGTGCCGGCTGAGAGCGTGAAGCGGGTCGAGAGTGCGGTGCCGGCTGAGAGCGTGAAGCGGGTCGAGAGTGCGGTGCCGGTCGAGAGTGCGGTGCCTGTTGAGAGCGTCCGGCCGGCACCCGCGCCGGGGGACACCGCCGCGGTCGAGATCGCCGCGGTGGGCAAGGCGGATCCGTCGCGGGCGACTCCGGCCGGCGCGGCCCGTGCGGAGCCGGTGGACCTGGCCGGCGTGCGCGCCCGGGTGGAATCGGCGGTCCGGCAGGTGCTCGGACTCGACGAGACAGCTCCGGTGCCCGCCCAGCGTCCGCTGCTGGACCAGGGGCTGACCTCGATCACGGTGGTCGAGCTGGCGGCCACCCTGGCGGCCGAGTTCGGCACCGCGGAGGAGCCGACGCTGGTCTACCTGTGCCCGAACGTGGACGCGCTGGTCGAGCACTTCGCGGCGATGCCGGCTACGGACGCGGCCGCCGGTGGCGCGGCGGAACCCGGCGCCGGGCCGGCTGCGGAGGTGGGTACGGCACCCGCGGGGCCGGTCGCGTCGGCCGAGGTGCAGACGTTGTCCGGGGAGCCGCCGGCCGGGCAGTCCGGGTTCGACGACACCGCGCTGGCGATCGTCGGGATGGCCTGCCGGCTGCCGGGCGCGGCGTCGGTGGCCGAGTTCTGGTCGCTGCTGTCGCAGGGAACGGTCCGGGTGCGTGAGCTGCCCGAGCACCGCCGGGAGCGTGACGGCTGGCTGGAGGTCTCCGGCTCGGGCGTCCCGACCCGGGCCGGTTACCTCGACGGGATCGAGGGATTCGACGCCGGCTTCTTCACCATCTCGCCGATGGAGGCCGAGCGGATCGACCCGCAGCAGCGGCTCTTCCTGGAGGTCGCGGTCGAGGCGCTGGCCGACGCCGGCCTGCCCACCGGCAGCGAGCTGGCCGGCCGGACCGGCGTCTACGTCGGCATGAACACCACCGACTACCAGCAGCGGCTGACCCGGGCCCAGTCCGACGTGGACGTCTACTACGGCACCGGCAACTGCTTCGCCGGTACCGCCGGCCGGCTGGCGTACGCGCTGAACCTGGGCGGCCCGTGCCTGGCGGTGGACACCGCCTGCTCGTCGTCGCTGACCGCGCTGCACCTGGCCCGGCAGGCACTGCGGACCGGTGACTGCGACGCCGCGGTGGTCGGCGGGGTGAACGTGATCAGCGGCCCGACCGTCTCGGTCTCGATGGCGCGCGGTGGCGCGCTGGCCCCGGACGGCTGGTGCAAGACGTTCGACGCCGACGCCGACGGCTACGGCCGCGGCGAGGGCGCCGGGGTGATCGTGCTGAAGCGGCTGGCCGACGCGCTGCGCGACGGTGACCGGATCCACGCGACGGTGCTCGGCAGCGCCATCAACTCCGACGGCGCCAGCGGCGGCTTCACGGTGCCGAACGCGGCCGCCCAGACCGCCGTGGTCGGCGCCGCGCTCGCCGCCGCCCGGCTCGACCCGGCCGCGGTCGGCTACGTCGAGGCGCACGGAACCGGCACCCCGCTCGGCGACCCGATCGAGCTGCAGGCGCTGAGCAAGGCACTGGGCAGCGGCGGCCGGCCGGGCGATGGCCCGTACGTCGGCTCGGTGAAGTCGCTGGTCGGCCACCTGGAGGCGGCGGCCGGCATCACCGGGCTGATCAAGGCAGCGCTGGCGATCCGCAACGACGCCATCCCGCCGCACGTGCTGGCCGGGGACCCGACGGGCAAGGTCGACTGGCAGCGGATCGGGCTGCGGCTGCCCGGCTCCGGCGCCGGCTGGCCGGCCGGCCGCCCCCGGGTGGCGGGTATCAGCGCGTTCGGCTTCACCGGCAGCAATGCCCACGTGATCCTCGGCCAGGCCCCGGCCGAGGAGCCCGCGCCGGACCCGGCACCGGACCGCGCCGGCGACGGGTTCGCCCTGCTGGTGTCGGCCGAATCGGCGCCCGCGCTGCGCGCCCGGGCAGGACAGTTGCGCTCGGTGCTCGCGGCCGGCGTGGCACTGCCCGACCTGGCCCACACCCTCGGCCGCCGCGCCAGCAGCTACCGGTGGCGGGCGGTGGTGCTCGCCGCCGACCGGGAGACCGCCGACGCCGCGCTCGCCGCGCTGGCCGGCGGCCAGGACCACCCGGCGCTGGTCACCGGCGCGCAGCCGGCCACCGAACCGGCCGCGGTCGAGCTGCGCTTCGGCCTGGGCGGCTACCTCGGGCCGGACTGGGCGTACCTGCCGGACCGGCTGCGGCTGGCGGCCAACGAGGCGGCGGCCGGGGTCGACCGGCTGCAGCCGGGGCACGAGCTGTCCACCACGCAGCGGCAGCGGCTGGTCAGCCTGCGCGCGCAGCTCGGCTGGGCGGCGGCGTGGCGGGCGCTGGGGGTCCGGATCGCCGGGCTCAGCGGTGCCGGTGTCGGCGAGCAGACCGCGGCCGTGCTGCGCGGCGAGCTTGACCTGGCCGGTGCGGTGCGGCGCGCGCTGGAGGCGACCGGCGACGAGGCCTGCCAGTGCCCGGCGCCGGCCGGGGACGGGATCGTCGTGCTGGACGCGGTGCCGTGCCGGGTGACCACGCTGGCCGCCTGGCAGCACGTCCGGGCCCGGCTGCACGTGCTCGGCTACCCGGTCGACTGGGCCGGGCTGGTGCCCGACCGCGGCCGGCTGCTGTCGCTGCCGGCGTACCCGTGGCAGCGGCGCGACTACTGGTTCGAGCCGTCGGTGGCCGCAGCCGCCCCGGCCGGCGACGGCGCCGAGCCCGAGCCGTCCGGGCTGCTCTTCGAGCACGTCTGGCAGCCGAGCGAGGCCGGCGCGGCCGAGGCGGCCGGCACCTGGGTGCTCTTCGCGGACCCGGCCGGTGCCGACGGCGCGGCGGTGGCCGGGGCGCTGCGCGCGGCCGGCGCCGAGGTGGTCGAGGCGCCGGTGCCCGGCCTCGACCCGGCAGCCTGGTCGAGCGCCCTGACCGGCGTCGGCGGCCCCGTCACCGGCGCGCTGCTGCTCGCCGGCGGGCAGGACGCCGCCGACGGGCTGGCCCTCGCCTTCGGCCAGGCGGTGCAGCGCTTTCCCGGCAAGCTCGGCGGCGCGCACCTCATCACCCGGGGCGCGCACGGTCCCGGCGCCATCCCGGCCCAGGCCGCGGCCTGGGCGGTCGGTGCGGTGCTGGCCACCGAACTCGGCCGCCGCTGGGGCCGGCTGCTCGACCTCGGCACCGGCACCGGCACCGACCTCGGCACCGTGCCCGGCCTGGCCGCGGTGCTCGCCGGCAGCCCGGACGACCAGCTGCGCTGGACCGGCGCCGAGTGGCGGGCCCGCCGGCTGGTCCGGTACCGGCCGCCGGCCGCGAGCGAGACGGCTGCCCCGACCGGCAGCCACGCCGTGTACGCCGGCGACCCCGCGACCGCGCTGCCGGTGCTGCGCTGGCTGGCCGGCCGGGGCGCCGAGCACGTCCTGCTCCACCCGGCCGGGGTCACGGTGCCCGACGAGCTCGGCCTGCGGGTCGAACTGGCCGGCGACCGGGAGGGCTGGCTGCGCCGGCTGCGGGAGCTGGCCGCGGCCGGCGAGCTGGCCGGGCTCTGCTACGGCCTGGCGGCACCGGCCGATCCGGTCACCGTCCGGGACGCCGACCCGGCCGCGCTGCCGGTCGCCGACGAGCTGCTGGCCGCCACCGCCGAGCTGCTCCGCGACCGGGCGCCGGACCTGGTGCTGGTGCTGGCCGAGGCGGCCGGCGACTGGGGCGCGCTCGGCGCGGCGGCCGGCGGGGCGCGCAGCGCGTCCGGACGGGCGGTGCTGCGGGCCGCGGCCGGCGACCGGGCCCGGGTGCTCGGCCTGCTGCCCCTGCAGGCGGCCTCGGACGAGAACGCCCCGGACATGCAGGCCGAAACGTCCCTGCAGGCGGAGGCCGGCATCGGCCGGCTGTCGGCAGGGCAGCTGGCCGAGGCGCTGGCGCTGGCCGCCGTGGCGCCGCCCGGCACCGAGCTCACCGCCGGTGTGGTGGATGTCGACCGCTACGTGGCGGTCAGCCAGCGGCTCGCCCCGCGCGCGCTGCTGAGCGAGCTCGGCGCCGGCGGTGACGACACCAGCGGCGCGCTGCGGACCGAACTGGCCGGGTTGCCGGCCGAGCGGCGCGCCGACCGGGTGCTCGAGCTGGTGCTGGCCGCGACCGGGGCCGCGCTCGGGCTGGCCGCGCACGAGGTGGATCCGGACACCGGGTTCTTCGACCTCGGCATGGACTCGATCATCGCGCTGGCGCTGAAGACCCAGCTGGAGAACGACACCGGCACCGAGCTGCCGGCCACGCTGACGTTCGAACTGCCCACCCCGCGCAAGCTGGCCCGGCACCTGACCGGGCTGCTCGACACCGGCACCGAGCCCGCCGGGCAGGCCGCCGAGCCTGCCGGCTTCAGCTGGGACGAGCATGCCCCGGCCGACCAGCCCGCCCCCGATCCCGACGTGACCGAGGCGACCGACGACGAGCTGCTGCGGCTGCTGTCCGCGGCGACCGCCTCGGCGCGCGACCTGCTCCAGGAGGCTTCCCGATGGTAATGATGGAGAACCGGCCGGCCGAGGCGTCCCGCGCCCAGCTGATCGAGGCGCTCCGGACGATCACCCAGCTGCAGGAGCAGCTGCGTGCCAGCCGCGAGGAGCGCGGGACGCGCACCGAACCGGTCGCCATCGTGGGCCGGTCGCTGCGGATGCCCGGCGGCGCGGACAGCCCCCGCGACTGGTGGCCGCTGCTGCACGACGGCGTGGACGCCACCTCGGAGTTCCCGGCCGACCGGGCCGACGCCCGCGAGCTGTTCCACCCCGACCCGGACCACCCCGGCACCGCGCACGTGATCCGCGGCGGTTTCCTCGGCCGGGTCGACGGTTTCGACCCGGCCGTCTTCGGCATCTCGCCGCGCGAGGCGACCGGCATGGACCCGCAGCAGCGGATGGCCCTCGAACTGTGCTGGGAGGCGCTGGAGGACGCGGCGATCGCGCCCGACCGGCTGACCGACACCGCCACCGGGGTGTTCCTCGGCGTCAGCACCACCGACTACGTCCGGATGCGGCAGCGGGTCGGTGACATGCGCGACATCGACGCCTACCAGCTGATCGGCGAACCCAGTTTCATCGCCGGGCGAATCTCGTTCACCCTGGGCCTGCAGGGACCGAGCTGCGTGCTCGACACCGCCTGCTCGTCCTCGCTGGTCGCGCTGCACCAGGCGGTCCGCTCGCTGCGGCTGGGCGAGACCGATCTGGCCCTGGCCGGCGGGGTGAACCTGCTGCTCGACCCGTACGGCTTCGTGCTGATGAGCAAGTTCCGGGCGCTCTCGCCCGACGGCCGGTGCAAGACCTTCGACGAGTCGGCCGACGGCTATGCCCGCGGCGAGGGCGGCGCGGTGGTCACCCTGATGCGGCTGCGCGACGCGATCGCCCAGGGCCGCCAGATCCGCGCGGTGGTGGCCGGCACCTCGGTGAACCACGACGGCCGCAGCAGCGGCATGACGGTGCCGAACGCGGAGTCGCAGCAGAAGCTGATGCGGGCCGCGCTGGCCGACGCCGGGCTCACCCCGGCCGAGGTCGACTACGTCGAGGCGCACGGCACCGGCACCGCGCTGGGCGACCCGATCGAGCTGCGCTCGATCAACGCCGTCTACGGCGAGCGCCCGGACGAGCGGCCGGTGGTGGTCGGCTCGGTGAAGAGCAACATCGGCCACCTGGAACCGGCCGCCGGCATCGCCGGGGTGACCAAGGTGCTGCTGGCGCTGGAACACGAGCAGATCCCGCCGAACCTGCACCTGACCGCGGCCAACTCCAAGGTGGACTGGGACCGGCTGGCGGTCACCGTGCCGACCGCGGTGCGGGACTGGCGCCGCTCGGACCGCCGCCGGATCGCCGCGGTGAGCAGCTTCGGCGCCAGCGGCACCAACGCGCACGCCATCCTGGCCGAACCGCCCGCGTTGCCGGAGCGGCAGCTGCCGGCCGAGCGTGCCGAGGTGCTGCTGCTCTCGGCCCGCACGCCGGCCGCGCTGACCGCCCTGGCCGAGCGGTACGCCGACCAGCTGCCGGCCGGCCAGGCGCCGGTCGCGGACCTGGCCTGGACCAGCCAGACCGGCCGGGCCCGGCTGGACCACGGCCTCGCGGTGGTCGGTGCCAGCACCGCCGAGCTGGTCGAGGGCCTGCGCAATCACCTGTCCGGCACGGCCGATGCCCGGGTCGGGGCGGTGCAGCGCGGGCCGCACCACAAGCTGCGCTCGGCGTGGCTGTTCACCGGCCAGGGCGCGCAGTACCCGAACATGGCGGCCGGCCTGCTGGACGTACCGGCGTTCGCGGCGGCGGCGCGGGAGTGCACCGAGCTCTTCGACCAGCACCTGGACGTGCCGCTGGCCGAGGTGATCTGGGGTGCCCAGGGTGCCCTGATCAACGACACCGCCTACACCCAGCCGGCGCTGTTCACGGTGGAGTACGCGCTGGCGAAACTGCTGCTGGCGATGGGGCATCGGCCGCACGCGCTGGTCGGGCACTCCATCGGCGAGATCGCCGCGGCCGCGGTGGCCGGGGTGCTCGGCCTGCCGGACGCGGCCCTGCTGGTCGCCACCCGTGGCCGGCTGATGTCGGCGCTGCCGGCCGGTGGCGCGATGCTCGCGATCACCGCCGGCGAGCAGGCGGTGCTGGCCGCGCTCGGCGAGCTGCCTGCCGAGGTCTCGCTGGCGGCGGTGAACAGCCCGACCGACACGGTGCTCTCCGGTGCCGCGCAGCAGATCGCCGACTGCCGGGCCCGGCTCACCGACGCCGGCCTGAAGACCGTGCCGCTGGTCGTCTCGCACGCCTTCCACTCGCCGCTGCTGGAGCCGATGCTGGCCGAGTTCCGCACCGCACTGGCCGGCATCACCATGCACCGGCCGAGCATCCCGATGATCTCCAGCCTGACCGGCGAGCCCTGGGACGCCGACTGCGGCACCCCGGACTACTGGGTGCGCCAGGCCCGGGGCACCGTCCGGTTCGCCGACGCGGTCACCACGCTGGTGGCCGACGGGTGCGCGGTCTTCGCCGAGCTCGGCCCGCACCCGGTGCTGATCGGCTCCGGCAAGCGCGGGATGACCGGTGACCAGCTCGACGAGCAGCTCTGGGTGGCGCCGCTGCGCCGCGGCGCCGACGACCGGGCCGAGACGATGGCCGCGCTCGGCCGGCTGCAGCTGCGCGGCCTCGACCTGGACTGGGCGCCGGTGCACGCCGACGCGCCCGCGCGCTACACCGCGCTGCCCACCTACCCCTGGCAGCGGGAGCGCTACTGGTTCACCCCGAGCGACGCGCCGGCCGCATCCGGCCCGATCGAGGACGGCCTCGGCCAGCGGCTGGGCGCCGCGATCCCGACCTGGCAGGACAGCCTCGCCGAGCCGCTGCCGGCCGACGGCAAGCTGGGCTGGCTGCTCGACCGGGCCGCCCGGGCCGCCACCCGGGCCGGGCTGCTGGTCGGTGGCCTGGTGGACCTCGGTGCGGCCGAGCTGGGACCGGCGCCGGCCGCGGCCGCGGCCTACCCGTGCCTGGTGCAGACCACGGTCGAGCCGGACGGCCTGGTGACCGTCCGGGCCGCCTCGCCCGAGCAGGCCGCCGCCGGGGCCGAGTGGCAGCTGGTCGGCCGGGTGCGGGTGCCGGCCGGGGCCGCCCCCGAACCGGATCCGGACGGCTTCGAGCCGCCGGTCGAGGTGGCCGAGGATTCGCTGGATCCGATAGGCAGGATCGTCACCGCCTGCAGCCCGGACGCGCCGGTAGCCCTCGACCGGCTGCGGGTCGGCGACCCGGCCCTGGTGCGTTCGGTCGCGGTCCGGCAGCAGCCGGGCGAGCGAGCGGTGGACGCCCTGCTGCTGGCGGCCGACGGCAGCGTGCTCGGCACCGTCACCGGTCTCCGGCCGGCCGAGCAGCCGCTGCCCCAGCGCGCGCCGTGGTACCGCTCCGACGAGCTGGTGCTGGTGCCGGACTGGCGGGAGCTGGCCGACGGCGACGCCGGTTCCGAACCGCTGCTGCTGGTCGGCGGGCCGGCCGAGCTGGCGGCGGCGCTGGCCGAGCAAAGCCAGACCACGCGGCTCAGCGACGAGGAGCTGCTCGCCCGGATCGAGGCCGGCGAGCCTCCGGCACCCGGCCGGATCGTGCTGCTGGCCGCGGCCGGGCTGCCCGACGCCGACCAGGTGACCGCCGCGGTGCTGGCCGAGCGGGAGCTGCCGGCCGAGCGGCTGGTGCTGCGGGTGACCCGCTGGCTGGCCGAGCATGCCGGCGTGCCGGCCCGGCTCAGCATCGTCACCCGCGGGGCGGTCCGGGTCGGCGCCGAGCAGCGGCGCACCGGACCGGCCGGCGGCCCACTGTGGGGGCTGGGCCGGGTGCTGGCGGTCGAGCACCCGGCGAGCTGGGGCGGCCTGGTGGACCTCGATCCCGAGCTCGACCTCACCGACGTCAGCCCGGCCGACGCGGACCTGATCGTCCGGGCGGTGCGGACCAGCGGCCAGGACGACCAGCAGGCGGTGCGCGGCAGCAGCCGGTACGGCGCCCGGGTCCGCCGGGCCGCCGTCACCGCGCCGGCCCGGGGCGAGAAGCTGCTGCGCGGGCCCGGCACCGTGCTGGTCACCGGCGGCCTGGGCGGGATCGGCCTCGCGCTGGCGGCCTGGTGCGCCCGACGCGGGGTGGACCGGCTGGTGCTCACCAGCCGGTCGGCCGAGCCGCCGGCCGACAGCGCCGAGGCGGCCGCCGACCGCTGGGCCGCGGTGCGCCGGCTGCGCGAGCGCGGCGTGGCGGTGGAGGTGGCGGCGGCCGACGTGACCGACGCCGCCGCGATGACCGAGCTGGTCGGGCGGCTGGCCGCCGACGAGCGGCTGCCGCTGCGCGGCGTGGTGCACGCGGCGGGCCTGTCCGAACCGCAGTTCGTAGTGGACGTCGACGACGAGGCGTACCGCCGGGTCTGGGAGCCCAAGGTGCTCGGCGGCTGGACGCTGCACGAGGCGACCCGGGGCCTGGACCTGGACCTGTTCGTGCTGTTCAGCTCGATCGCGGCCAGCTGGGGTTCCCAGCACCTGGCCAGCTACGCGGCCGGCAACGCCTTCCTCGATGCGCTGGCCGAGACCCGGGCCGCGGCCGGGCTGCCGGTGACCTCGGTGGCCTGGGGTCCGTGGGAGCTGCCGTCCAGCCTGTTCGGCCAGGACGTGCTGGACTTCCTGGAGTCGGTGGGCCTGCGCCAGCTCGCCGCCGACCAGTGCCTGACCCTGCTGGGCGGCGCGATCGCCTCCGGCCGGCCGCAGACCATCGTCTGCGCCGCCGACTGGGCCCGGTACCGGCCGGTGATGGAGGCCCGCGGGCCGCGGCCGATCCTGCACGACATCGAGATCGCCGAGGCCGCCGAGGCAGGTGGCGCCGCCGCGCTGGCCGAGGTGCTGGCGGCCGGCGAGCGCGGTGGCGCGGCGGCCCGGGCCGAGGCGCTGACCGGGGTGCTGGCCGGCATCGTGGCCGGCGTGCTCGGCATCGGGACCGGCGACCTGCGGCCCGAGACCGACGTCTTCGTACTCGGCCTCGACTCGATCATGGTCATGGAGGTGACCACCGGCTGCCGTCGCCAGCTCGGCCTGAGCGTGCCGCCGAGCGGGCTGTTCGAGCGCAGCACCCTCGGTGAATGGGTGCAGTTCGTCCTGGGACTGCTGGACGATTCGCTGCCGGCCGAGGCCGACAGCGACCCGTTCGAGCTGGTCTCGACGCTGAAGGACCGCAGCGAGCTGCCGGCCGACATCCAGCCGGCCGCGCCGGCCCGCAGCGGGCTCGGGCGGCAGGTGCTGCTGACCGGTGCCACCGGCTTCGTCGGCGCGTACCTGCTGCGCGAGCTGCTGGCCGACGACCCGCGGCGGCAGGTGGACTGCCTGGTGCGGTGCGCCGAGCCGGCCGACGGGCTGCGCCGGATCCTGGCCAACGCCGGCGGCTACTTCGACGCCGGCGTCCTCGACACCGACCGGATCCGGGTGCTGCCCGGCGACCTGGCCGCGCCCCGGCTGGGGCTGGCCGAGGACGAGCACGCGGCGCTGCTGCACCGCACCGACTCGATCGTGCACAACGGCGCCTGGGTGCACTTCGCCCACAGCTACGACCAGCTGGAGCCGGCCAACGTCGACGGCACCGTGGAGCTGATCCGCGCCTCGGCCGCCACCGGCATCCCGCTGCACCACGTTTCCACCTACGGCATCTGGGGATTGCCGACCGACGGCCGGGACCGGGTGGGTGAGGACGAGTCGATCCTGACCGCTGGCCGGCTGGTCACCGGGTACGTGCAGACCAAGTGGAGCGCCGAGCACCTGGCGCAGCAGGCCGCCGAGCGCGGCATCCCGGTGACGATCTACCGGCTCGGCCGGGTGCTCGGCGACTCGGTGACCGGCGCCGCGCTGACCACCCACTTCACCTGCCGGGTGATCAAGAGCTGCATCCAGCTGGGCGTCGCGCCCGATCTCGACATCACCGTCGAGATGACCCCGGTCGACTACGTCACCGCCGGGCTGGTCGCGATCGCCGGGGCCGGGGGATCGGCCGGCGCCTACCACCTGGTCAACCCGGTGCACATGCCGTTCGCCGAGCTGGTGGCCACCATCCGCGACCGCGGCTGGGACGTCGAGACGATCCCGGCCCTGCAGTGGTGGGACCGGCTGGTGGCCACCCAGGGGGAGGAGGCCAACGAGCTGCACTCGGTGATGCCGACCGTGGAGGAGCTCATCGTCGGCGGCGAGCGGGCGGTGCACTACGACACCGGCCGGGCCGACGCCGCGCTGGCCGGCACCGGCATCAGCTGCCCGCCGCTGGACCGGGCCCTGCTCGACCGCTACTTCGACTACTTCCTCGACACCGGCTACCTCACCCGCTGAACCCGCACCATCCCGCCGTGACGCGGGCCGCAACCACCCACCCATAACCGATCGGCAGTCACGTCGATCCCACCCAGGAGAGCGATTCATGACCGAACAGGACAACGAGAAGGTCGCACCTGAGGCCACCACCTCGAAGGCCAAGGCATCGGCGAAGGCGGAGCAGCAACCCGAGGCCGAGCCGCTGGCGCCCGGCACCACCGCCCCGCCCGGGCCCCGGCCCGAGATCGACGTGATCGTGCTGGGCTCCGGCCTGGCGGGCTCGGCGATGGCCGCGGTGCTCGCCGAGGGCGGCGCCGACGTGCTGATCCTCGACGCCGGCTCGCACCCCCGCTTCGCCATCGGCGAATCGACCATCCCGTACACCTCGATGCTGATGCGGCTGGTGGCCGAGCGCTACAACGTGCCCGAGATCAAGCACCTCACCACGTTCGAGAACGTGCAGGAGCGGATCTCGTCCACCTCGGGGATCAAGCGCAACTTCGGCTTCCTCTACCACCGCGAGGGCCAGCCGCAGCGGTTCGAGGAGTGCCACGAGTTCCCGATCCCGAAGATCACCCACACCGAGAACCACTTCTTCCGGCAGGACGTCGACGCCTGGATGCTGGCGGTCGCGGTGAAGCACGGCGCCCGGGTGAAGCAGCACGCCCGGATCTCCGACATCGACGTCGACGTCAACGGCGTCACCGTCCGCGACGACGCCGGCAACTCCTGGCGGGCCCGGTACGTGGTGGACGCCTCCGGCTTCCGCTCGCCGATCGCGGGCAAGTTCGGCCTGCGCGAGACCCCGACCCGGCTGCGCCACCACTCCCGGTCGCTGTTCACCCACATGGTCGGCGTGACGCCGTACGAGGAGACGGTGCCGGCCGGCGCGCACGGCAACCCGACCAAGTGGAGCCAGGGCACCCTGCACCACCTCTTCACCGGCGGCTGGGGCTGGGTGATCCCGTTCAACAACCACGCCCGGGCGACCAACCCGCTGATCAGCGTCGGGCTGAACCTCGACCCGCGGATCCACCCGAAGCCGGACTGCAGCCCGGCCGAGGAGTTCCAAGCCTTCATCGACCGCTACCCCAACATCCGCGCCCAGTTCGCCACCGCCCGGCCGGTGCGCGAGTGGGTCTCCACCGGCCGGCTGCAGTACTCCTCGAAGCAGACCGTCGGCTACCGGTGGTGCCTCACCTCGCACGCGGCCGGCTTCGTCGACGCGCTGTTCTCCCGCGGCCTGTCCAACAGCTTCGAGATCGTCAACGCTCTCGGCTGGCGGCTGCTGGAGGCCCTGCGCGACGACGACTTCTCCCCGGAGCGGTTCTCCTACGTGCAGGACCTGGAGCAGGGCCTGCTCGACTTCAACGACGACCTGGTCGCCAACGCCTACACCTCCTTCGGCGACTACGACCTGTGGGACGCCTGGTTCCGCATCTGGTCGACCGGGCAGATCCTGGCCACGTTCGAGATCAACCGCGCGTACGCCCGGTTCCTCGACTCGCACAACCCGGCCGAGCTGCGGCACCTGGAATCCATCGCGCCGAACGGCTCGATCACCGACTACGGCCCGGTGCGGCAGCTGCTGCGCAGCGTCTCTCAGCGGTGCCAGGCGGTGCAGGCCGGGACGATCTCCAGCCACCAGGCGGCGAAGGAGACGATGGCGGAGTTGGCCGCGGCGGACTTCATCCCGCCGGCGTTCGGGCTGACCAACCCGGAGAACCGCTGGTTCAACGCGACCACCGGCAAGGTGCTCAAGACCCTGCGCTGGGCCAAGAACGACGCGCCGGGGCCGATCGGCGACCTGGTCTACGACGGGCTGACCCTCTTCATCAAGAAGCGGCTCTCGCCGGACGAGTTCAACATCAACGCCGAGATCAAGCACTGGGCCGCCGAGCAGCCCCTGATCGGGCGCCGGCTGCGCGTCCCGGCCCCCCGTTGACCCCCGAGAGCACGCAGGAGAATCACATGACTGAGACGAAGGAAACCGTGTACGACGTCGCCATCCTGGGCTCGGGGCTCGCGGGCTCGATGCTCGGCGCGGTGCTGGCCCGCAACGGCGTCCGGGTGGCGCTGATCGACGCCGGCCAGCACCCCAAGTTCGCGATCGGCGAGTCCACCATCCCCTACACCCTGGTCGCGCTGCGCACCATCGCCGAGCGCTACCACGTGCCCGAGATCAAGACGCTGGCCACGTTCACCAACTGCACCAAGGTGATCGGCCCCTCGTTCGGGATCAAGAAGAACTTCGGCTTCATGCTGCACCACGAGGGCAAGAAGCAGGATCCCAAGGAAGTCAACATGTTCGGCACGCCGGGGCTGCTGCACGAGGCCAGCCACCTCTACCGGCAGGACACCGACGCCTACCTGTTCAACGCCGCGGTCAAGTACGGCTGCACCGCGCTGCAGAACCGCCGGGTCGACGACGTCGAGTTCGACGACGATGGGGTGACCGTGCACGCCGGCGACCTCAAGGTCCGGGCCCGGTACGTGGTGGACGCCAGCGGCTTCCGGTCGCCGATCGCGGCCAAGTTCGACCTGCGGGAGAACCCGAGCCGGCTCAAGCACCACTCCCGGTCGCTGTGGAACCACATGATCGGGGTGCCGCGCACCGACGACCTCTTCGACCCGGCGCCGGAGGACACCCCGCCCACGCCGTGGTATTCGGGCACCGTGCACCACATGTTCGAGCGCGGCTGGTTCTGGGTGATCGCCTTCGACAACCACAAGGACTCCCGCAACCCGCTGTGCAGCGTCGGGCTGACCATGGACGAGCGGCGCTACCCGAAGGTGCCCGGCGAGACGCCGGAGGAGGAGTTCAAGCGCTACGCCGCGAAGTTCCCCGACGTCGAGCGGCAGTTCGCCGGCGCCCAGCCGATGCGCGAGTGGATCTCCACCGACCGGCTGCAGTACTCCTCGAAGAAGACCATCGGCGACCGCTGGTGCCTGCTGGCGCACGCGGCCGGCTTCATCGACCCGCTGTTCTCCCGCGGGCTGTCCAACACCGCCGAGTCGATCAACGCGCTGGCCTGGCGGCTGATCGACGCGGTCAAGGACGACGACTTCTCCGCCGAGCGGTTCGAGTACATCGACCGGCTGCAGCAGGGACTGCTCGACTACAACGACGCGCTGGTCAACGCCGCGTTCATCTCCTTCTGCGACTACGACCTGTGGACCGCGGTGTTCCGGATCTGGGCCTGGGGGTCCAACGCCGGCACCTTCCGGCTGCAGAGCGCGATCACGAAGTACTTCGAGGACGGCAACGACCAGCACTTCAAGGACATCGAGGAGGCGGACGCGCTCGGGCTCTACTGGCCCGACCACGCCGGCTTCAAGAAGCTGTTCGACGAGATGATCCGCCAGCTCGACCTGGTCGAGGCCGGCACCGTCACCCCGCGGCAGGCCGCCGACACGCTCTACACGATGCTGGTCGAGGCCGACTACGTCCCGGACCACTTCGGCTTCGCCGACCGCACCCGGCGCTTCCTCAGCCCGTCGCGCAAGACGCTGCTGAAGACCGCCCGGTGGGCGATCACCAAGGCCGATCCGGACGTCCGGCGGCTGATGCTCTCCAGCGGCCGAGAAGCGATCAAGTACAAGCTGCGCGGCCAGCGGATCTTCTAGATGACCACGACCCAGATCCACAAGACGGCATGGGCCACCGAGCGGCTGGCCGGGCGTCGTGCCGACGTCCGGCTGGCCGGCTCGGGGATCGCGGTGGACCTGCTCGCCGCGATCCTGGCCCGGGGCGGCCTGCAGGTGACGGTGGCCGGCGGCGCCGGGCAGACCGGCCCGGCCGGGGTGAACACGGTGCCCTACACGGCCGAGCTGTTCTACCTGCTCGCCGACCGCTTCCGGGTGCCGGAGATCGCCGACCTGGCGATGTTCGGCCGGCTGCCGGCCGCGCTGCAGGCCACCAGCGGGGTCAAGCAGAGCCTCGGATTCCCCTACCACCGGGCGCGTTCGGCCCACGACCACCAGGAGAACGTGCAGTTCACCGTGCCGGGCGAGCATGCCGAGTGGCATGCCTACCTGCCCGACGTGCAGCTGCGCACCCGGGCGATCGCCGAGCGGTACGGTGCCCGGTACACCGACGAGGGCGGGGCGGTGCTGGAGCTGGACTGCACCGGCGGCGGCCGGCCGGGCGGGCTGCACGCCACCGCGCTGTTCACCGGCCTGGTGCCGTTCGAGCAGCTGCGGCCGAGCCGGGACGGCGGCTACACGCTGCCCTGGAGCGAGGGCAGCACCGCGCACGCCGTCCGCGGCGGCTGGCTGCACCTGACGCCGTTCGGCAACCACCCGGGCGGCACCAACCCCGGGGTGGCGGTGACGCTGCGGCTGGCGGGCGGCCCGGCCGACGCCGACCCGGACGAGGTGCTGGCCCGGCTGGCCGCCCAGTACCCCGACCTGGGGCTGCAGCTGCGCGGCGCGGTGCGGACCGGGCCGTGGGTCAGCTCGGCGACCGGGCCTCCGGATGACCGGCAGCTGCTGCCGGGCGAGGGGGCGCTGGCGCTGGACCTGGGCCACGGCGAGGCGCTGTTCGGCCAGAACCTCACGCTGGCGCTGGAGCTGGTGCACGCGGCCGGTGCGCTGCTGCTGCGGCCCGGTGCGCTGGCCGGCTCGGAGGCGGCGGCGAGCACCGCCCGGGCGCTGGCCGACTTCCAGCGGGAGCTGCTGACCGAGAACGCCTGGTTCGCCGGTGCGGTGCTGGCCGCCACCGGCAACTTCGCCACCTGGAACGCGGCGGTGCGGGTGTGGCTGCTGTGGAGCATCAGCTCGGCGCTGGCGCTGAAGAAGGTGCGCATCGACAGCGCCCGCAGCGGCAACTGGGCGGCGGCCTCGAAGTTCGACCGCGGGGTCGGCTGGTTCGACCTGGCGCCGGGCATCGCCGGGGTGGTCAGCCGGTCGGCCCGGGAGCTGGCGACCACCGCCGAGGTCGGGGTCAGCCCGGCGGCGGTGGCGGCCCGGGTGTTCCGGCTGCTCTCGCAACGCCGGATCATCCCGCCGCTGTACAAGTTCGGCGACCCGGCCGCCCGGCGCTACCAGCTGAACCTGCCGACCCGGCTGAAGCTGATGGCGTGGGTCTTCACCATCGCGCCGAAGGAGTACAAGGGCATGCTGACCGCCGACAACATCACCGCGGTGCCGGACGCGGAGGCCGAGCTGAAGCGCTGATCGGATCCGCGCACCGGGCTTGCCGATTCCCGCCGGTCACTGGACCCGGCGGGCGGCGCGGGGCAGGGTGCTGGCAGGCCGCGCGATCCGGCGCGGCCTGCCATCCTGCCCGCGGGCGGGTGGCAAGGGCAGCGAGGTGAGGCACGCGATGACGGCTCTACCCGGCGGCGACGAGACCGCCGGACCGGTCAGCACCGAGGTGCTCATCGTCGGGTCCGGGCCGGCCGGCGCGTCCGCGGCGCTGTTCCTGTCCAGCCTGGGTATCGAGAACCTGATGATCACCAAGTACCGGTGGACGGCGAACACCCCGCGGGCCCACATCACCAACCAGCGCACGATGGAGATCTTCCGCGACCTGGGCATCGAGGAGCAGGTGCTGGCGGAGGCGACGCCACACGAGCTGATGGGCGACACCGTCTTCTGCACCTCGATCGCCGGCGAGGAGATCGGCCGGATCCTGACCTGGGGCACCCACCCGGCCCGGGAGGGCGACTACCGGCTGGCGTCCCCGTCGCTGAACTGCGACATCCCGCAGACCTACCTGGAACCGATCCTGGTGCGCAACGCCACCGTGCGCGGCACCGGGACCCGGTTCGCCACCGAGTACCTGTCGCACACGCAGGACGCCGACGGGGTGACGGTGCGGGTGCGGGACCGGCTGACCGGCCAGTGCTACCCGATCCGGGCCAGGTACCTGATCGGCGCGGACGGCGCCAAGTCCACCGTGGCCGCCGACCTGGACCTGCCGCTGCGCGGGCGCACCGACATCGCGGGTTCGATGAACATCACCTTCCGGGCCGACCTGGCCGAGCTGGTGGGCCACCGGCCGTCCGTCCTGTACTGGGTGATCCAGCCCGGGGCCGAGGTGGGCGGGATCGGCGCCGGGCTGGTACGGATGGTCCGGCCCTGGCACGAGTGGTTGGTGGTCTGGGGTTACGACATCAGCCAGCCGCCGCCGGAGATCGACGAGGCCGCCGCGACCGAGATCGTGCGCAACCTGGTCGGCGTGCCGGACCTGCCGGTCGAGATCACCGGCGCCTCGCTGTGGGGCAACAACGAGCAGTACGCCACCCGGCTGCACTCCGGGCGGGTGTTCTGCGCCGGGGACGCCGTGCACAAGCATCCGCCGAGCAACGGCCTCGGCTCCAACACCTCGATCCAGGACAGCTACAACCTGGCCTGGAAGCTGGCGGCGGTGTTGCGCGGGCAGGCCGGGCCGGAGCTGCTGGAGACCTACACCGCCGAGCGGGCCCCGGTCGCGGAGCAGATCGTCACCCGGGCGAACCGGTCCAGCCGGGAATTCGGCGGCTTCTTCGACGCGCTCGGCCTGGCCGGGGGCATGACCGAGCAGGAGCTGGTCCGGGCGATCGACGAGCGCAAGCTCAACACCCCGGCCGGCCAGCGCAAGCGCGAGGCGCTGCGGGCCGCGATGGAGCTGAAGAACTACGAGTTCAACGCGCACGGCGTGGAGTTCGGGCAGTTCTACGCCTCGGCCGCGGTGGTCTCCGACGGCAGCGCGCGGCCGGCGCCGGCGCGCGATCCCGAGCTCTACTACCAGCCCTCGACGGTGCCCGGGTCGCGGCTGCCGCACGCCTGGGTCGGTGACAGCCGGCGCAAGCTCTCCACCCACGACCTCGCCCCGTACGGCCGGTTCACCCTGCTCACCGGCATCGCCGGCGAGGCCTGGTGCGCAGCCGCGGCGGCGGTGGCCGAGCAGCTGGCCGTGCCGCTCGCCGCGGTGGTGATCGGCCCCGGCCGGGATGCCGACGACCTCTACTACGACTGGGCGGCGCTGCGCGAGGTGACCGAGAGTGGCGCCCTGCTGGTGCGGCCGGACAAGCACATCGGCTGGCGGTCGCACACCCTGCCCGAGCAGCCGGCGGCCGAGCTGCGCCAGGCGCTCCAGGCGATCCTGCACCGTCCCGAGCGGCCCTGATGCGCCCGTTCAGCCATCGCAGCCTGGCCCAGCGGGTGGTCTTCGGCACCGGCCGCGCGCTGGCCGACCTGCTGGCCGAGCTGGACCGGCTGGCGCCGGCGGCCACCATGCTGATCGGCGGCGGCCGGGCGCCGGGGCTGGTGGCCGGACTGGCCGGGCGCATCGACCTGCGCTGGGACGAGGTGGCCCAGCACGTGCCGGTCTCGGTCGCCGAACGCGCCCGGGCGGCCGCGGCCGCGCACCGGATCGACACGGTGGTGGCGGTCGGTGGCGGCTCGGCGATCGGCCTGGCCAAGGCGGTCGCGCTGACCCGGCCGGTGCGGATCGTGGCGGTGCCGACCACCTTCGCGGGCTCCGAGGCCACCGACGTCTGGGGGCTGACCGACGAGCAGGGCAAGCAGACCGGCGCCAGTGACCGGGTGCTGCCCGGGACGGTGATCTACGACGCCGAGCTGGTGGCGTCCCTGCCGCGGCAGCTGGCGGCGGCCTCGGGGCTGAACGCGCTGGCCCACTGCGTCGACGCGCTCTGGGCGCCGGCCGCGGACCCGATCAACACCGCGCTGGCCACCGAGGCGATGGCGAGGCTGGCAGACGGCCTGGCCGCGCTGGCCGAGCCGGTCGCGGGCGCCGAGCCGCTGGCTGCGCGGCAGCTCCTGCAGTACGGCTGCTACCTCGCCGCGGTCGCCTTCGCCTCGGCCGGCTCCGGGCTGCACCACAAGATCTGCCACGTGCTGGGTGGCCGGTTCGGCCTGCCGCACGCCCAGACGCACGCCGTGGTGCTGCCGTACGTGCTGGCCTTCAACCTGCCGGCGGCGGCGGCTGCGGGCCGCCGGGTCGCGACCGCACTGGCGGGCAGGCGGGATGCCGGCGCCGACCCGCTCGCCGCCCTGCTGGCGCTGCGGACCGCGCTGGGCGCGCCGCGGGCGCTGGCCGAGCTGGGCCTGGCCGAGCCCGACCTGCCGGCGGCGGTGGCGGCGATCGCCCCGGCGGTCCCGGTGAGCAACCCGCGCCCGGCCGGCCCCGAGGCGCTGCGCCGGCTGCTGCACGCGGCCTGGGCCGGTACCGAGCCGGCCGCGCTGTCCACCGGCGATGGGCCCTCCGACGAAGGGAGACTGCGATGACGCAGGCCGGCCCGGCCCCCGATCCGGACCAGCGGGAGCGTGAGGCGCAGCTCACCGAGACGGTGCTGGCCAGCTTCGCCGGCACCCCGGACGGCCGGCTGCGCGAGCTGGTCACCGCGCTGACCCGGCACCTGCACGCGTTCGCCCGGGAGGTGCGGCTGACCGAGCCGGAGTGGCAGGCGGCGATCGCCTTCCTCACCGACACCGGGCACCTCACCGACGACCGCCGGCAGGAGTTCATCCTGCTCTCCGACGTGCTGGGCCTGTCCATGCAGACGATCACCATCAACCACGCCGCGGCCGGCCCGGTCACCGAGTCGACGGTGCTGGGGCCCTTCTTCGTGCCGGACGCGCCGCGGCTGCCGGACGGCGGCGACCTCGCCCGCGGCGCGCCCGGCGAGCCGTGCTGGGTCACCGGCTCGGTGCGGGACGAGGCGGGCAACCCGGTGCCCGGCGCGCTGCTGGAGGTGTGGGAGGCCGACGAGGACGGCCGCTACGACGTCCAGTACGACGACCGCAGGCTGGCCGCCCGGGGCCGGTTGACGGCCGGGCCGGACGGCGAGTTCCGGTTCTGGGCGCTCACGCCGACCCCGTACCCGATCCCGGACGACGGCCCGGTGGGCCGGCTGCTGGCCGCGACCGGCCGGTCGCCGATGCGCGCCCCGCACCTGCACTTCATGGTCAGCGCCGGCGGCTTCCGGACGCTGGTCACGCACATCTTCGTGGCCGGCGACGACCTGGCCAGCGACAGCGTGTTCGGCATCCGGCAGTCGCTGGTGAAGCCCTTCGAACGGCAACCGCCCGGCGCCCCGACCCCGGACGGGCGGGCGGTGGCCGGCAGCTGGACGAGGGTCCGCTTCGACATCGTGCTGGCCGCAGACTGAGCCGCCTCACTCGGCCGGCGTGCTGCGGGTGAGTTCCACCAGCTGGCGCAGGCAATGGTCGCGCAGCGGCGCCGGGAAGTCGGCCGCCAGCCGGTTGTAGGCCACCCGGCCCTGCTTGCGGGTGACCACCAGCCCGGCGGTGCGCAGCAGCCGCAACGCGTAGCCGACCGCGTCCTCGTTCACCTCCAGGGCGAGGGCGAGGTCGCCGACGCAGAGTTCCTCGGCGACGTCCAGGGCGTAGATCAGCCGGATCCGCACCGGGTCGGCCATCAGGCTGAGCAGGCTGGTCAGCCGGGCGGCGTCGTCCGGGCCGGGCAGCCGGCTGCGGGCGTGCGCGACCCGCTCCGGGTCGATCGGGTGGGCGTGGTCAGTGCCGGTCATGGCTGGCCTCCGGTCGCCGGCCGAGCTGCGGGGTGGCCCGGCCGCCGGTGTGGCGCTCCGGGTCGGCCAGGAACGCTGCCCGGCAGCCGCCGCAGCAGAAGTAGTACGTCCGGCCCTGCCAGTCGGCGCGGTGCTCGGCGTGGGCCGGGTCGACGGTCATGCCGCAGACCGGATCGGTCGCGCCGGCCTGGTCCGGGCCGTCCGGTTCCGCCTCGCCGTTGGAGAATCGCCCGGGGTTGTCGAGGAATCGTGCCTTGCAGTGGTCGGAGCAGAACCAGACCTCGGCGCCGCCGAGCCGGGCCTGCGCCGGGGCGTGCACCTTCTCCACCTGCATGCCGCAGACCGGGTCCTTGGCGTACCGCCGGTCCGACGCGCCGGTGTCCCGGCTGCGGTACGACCAGTAGATGATGCCGAACGCGACCAGCGCGATCAGGTTCAGCACCGTGGTGTAGTTCCACCGGAAGCCGGTGTGCACCACCAGGCTCGGCCGGGCCGGATCGGGAATGCGCAGCGCGCGGAACAGGTACTCGACCGCCAGGCCGGCCGTGCTCATCGTGGCCCAGAACAGCACCAGGATTCGCAGCATGATCGGTGTGCCGTAGTACTTGCGGTAGATCGAGAGCAGCGGCAGCGTGATCAGGTCGGCGAAGACGAAGGACACCACGCCGCCGAAGGAGATGCCGCCCTGCCAGAGCGCTGCCGCCAGCGGCACGTTGCCCACCGAGCAGACGAAGCTGACGATCGCCAGGAACGGGCCGAGCACCACGTTCTCCAGGCTGGAGGCGAAACCGTGCCCGGTCAGGAACAGCGACTGCCAGAACCCGGTCGGCACCAGCGCGGCCAGGAAACCGGCGATCAGGAAGCCGATCACCAACTCCGTGCGCAGCATGGTCAGGTCGCTGATGGTGTAGCCGGAGGCATCCCCCCAGCCGGCCCGGCTGGCGATCCGGCGGCGCAGCGGCACCCGCTCGTCCGGGCCGGAGTCGTCGTCGGGGACCCGGTCGGCCCGGTCGCCGAGCCGGTCGCGGGCGCCCTCGATCCAGGCCCGCGGGACCAGCCGGGGAATCACCAGGCCCAGCAGCACGATCATGATCGCCCCGCCGACGAACTCGGCCAGTGCGAACTGCCAGCCGATGAGCAGCCACAGCACGATGCCCAGTTCCACCACCAGGTTGGTGCTGGCGATCATGAAGACCATCGCCGAGGTGAAGTCGGCGCCGCGGGCGAAGAGGCTCTTGGCCAGCGCGGACGAGGCATAGGAGCAGGAGGAACTGATCACGCCGAAGAAGGACGCCTTGCCGAGCGTGGCCGGCCGGTGGTCGCCCAGCGCGCGTTGCATCTCGCCGCGGGAGACGAAGGCCTGCACCGCGCCGGAGAGGGCGAAGCCCAGCACCAGCGCCCACAGGGTCTCCCAGAACATGAAGAAGGCCTCGTCCAGGCCGTGCCACACCCCGCCGAACACCGACACCGAGCCTCCTCGCCGCCCGCCGCCGCGCGGACGGGCCACCTCGTGGACACCCGTACAGACCTACGGATGTTTCCCCCGGTCTACACCCGGGCCCGGGGCGGTCGCAACCGTTGCCCGGACACCCTGAACCGGTCGCCCGAATTGCCGATCTGATCCGCATGGGTTGGATACACTCCGCCCGGCCGGATCACGGATGGTGAGGCGCGATGACCCAACCTGTGCGGCCCGCGCCGGCGCACGGCCGGGCCGCGGTGACCCGTGCCGAGGCCACCGGGCCCGGACCGCGCGACACCGCGACCGCCGACGGTGCCCGGCCGGTGCCGCTCGCCGGGCTGGCGCTGCCCGGTGCGGTCCGCCGGGCGCCGGCCGGCGGCCCGGCCCGGGACGCGCTCGCCGGGCTGCGCGGGTCGGCCGGCACGGTGCGCCGGACCCCCGAGGCGGCCGGCCTGGTGATCCGGCGCTCCCCGCAACCCAGCTCGACCGAGGGTGAGTTCGTGGATCCGGCCGCGCCCGGCTTCGTCTTCGTGCCGACCGGCAGGCCGAACGAGTACCGGGTCAAGGGCTCCGACCTCGTCGTCAGCTGGGACGAGCCCGCCGGCCACTGGGTCAACGCCGACGGGCTGGTCGTGCAGTTCGAGGACCTCGCGACCGGCCGCCCGAGCGCCGGCCTGACGCCGGAGGTCGACCTGCGCGACGGCCTCCCGCTGCCGGCGGTGTCCACGCTGCCGCCGCTGAAGGTGCCGAAGCCCAAGGGCGGCGAGAAGGACAACCCGGAGTGGCTGCACTTCCCGATGACCATGCAGGACTTCAAGCAACTGGGCGTCTACGACCAGATGATGATGCTGGCCGACCTGGCCAGCAAGTTCCCGGTGACCCCGTACGAGCTCTTCCTGCAGCAGCAGGCGCCGGAGGACCGGCCGAGTCGCTTCTACCGCTACCACAAGTTCTCGCTGAACCTCGACGATCCGGCCTACGTGCTGGGCGGCGGCCTGAACAAGGTCGAGATCACCGAGGAGTGGCGCGATCGGAACCTGCGCAAGCTGATCGCCGACCGGTACAAGCTGCTGAACTCGCTGATGCGTGGCGCGCCGAGGACCGTGAAGGCGATGGAGGAGTTCCAGGCGAACGCGATGAGCACCCCGTTCATCGCGACCACCGGCGACCGCGGCTATGCCGAGTCGCTGTACCGGGAGTACCCGCCCGGGAAGGGGCAGCGGGCCGTGCTGCTGGTGATCGAGGGCCCCAAGTCGCGGGTGTTCGACTTCGAGGAGATCTACCAGACCATCAAGGGTGCCGGTGGCGGCCGGGCGGAGTGGAACTGGCGCACCAGCGCCAAGCGCGCCAAGGACGCCGACCAGGCCGAGTTCGGGCTGCCGGATCTCTACATCCCGCTGCGCGGGGTGAGCCCGCTCGGCTTCCGGGTGGTCGAGATCGTCGAGCTGAGCATGCCGCCGGAGCCCGAGCTACCGCTGCTCACCCAGGACGCCCGGATGCAGGTGCTGCGCGCTCGCCAGCTGCCCAAGCACTCCGAGCTGGCCGCGCACGGGCACCCGCACGCGCCGGAGGACGAGGCGCAGTGACCGAGCCCGCCGACCTCGACGACTTCCTCCGGCTCAGCTCGGTGCTGCTCGATGCCGACCGGCT
>Ga0335073_10000870_pt1 | contig 39840 bp, 34 predicted proteins | sample Lox_Sample_22_FD_207093 | JGI IMG/M metagenome (GOLD analysis project Ga0335073, IMG submission 207093) | Soil microbial communities from Loxahatchee National Wildlife Refuge, Florida, United States - Lox_Sample_2.2 | ecosystem: Environmental > Terrestrial > Soil > Wetlands | place: USA... | reverse complement strand
CACGGCGGCGAGGCCGGCGCCGATGCCGCTGGCCCCGCCGGTGACGAGCGCCACCCGGCCCCCGAGGTCGAAATTGCCGCGGCTCTGCATGCAGCGAGTTTACTTGACCCCCGGGCCGCGCCCATAATGAACACCATTGTTGCGCACCTTCGACGGGGGCAGGCATGAGCTTGAGCCATCAGGACATCGTCGAGATCCAACAGGTTCAGGCGCTCTACGGCCACGCGGTCGACAGTCCTGACCAGAGACTCTTGCCGCGCGTCTTCACCAAGGATGCCGTGTTCGACGGGCGCCCCTGCGGCGGCAACGATCTGTACGAGGGGATCGAGGCGATCTGCGCCTGGTTCGCGCTCGGTAAGCCGCCGCACCCGAAAGTCCATCATCTGATGAACTGCTGGGTTTACGAGGAAGGCGGCCAGGTGCGCGTGAAGGCGAAGTGGATCGTGCGCAATCCGAAGGACGGAGTCATCTTTCTCGGCGACTACGACGACGTCATGGAGCACACGCCCGAGGGCTGGCGCATCAAGCGGCGCGTGGTCACCACCCGCGACCCGGTGAGCTCGTTCGTCTGACCGATCGCCGGCTGCGCTCGATCAGGGGGCTTTCTTCGGGTGCTGCTCGTTGCCTTCGTCGTTGGCGACGAAGATGCAACAGCCGACGCGCTCGGTGAGCGATGCGCGCTGCTGCGCACTCGACCACCAGAAGCCGCCCTTGGGCTGCGGATAGTGGCCCAGCACGATGAGGTCGATGGTCAGCCGCTTCGCGTGGGCGACGATCTGATCCAGGATGTTGCCGGAAGCCAGGTAACCTTCGGCGACGACGCCCCGCTGCCGCAGCCATTCGATCGACTGATCGAGCAGCTTGCGGTAGCCGCGCGAGTCGTCGACCACGCACGCATGTCCGGTCGCGGTCGCGATCATCGCGGCATTCGCGACCCCCTCTGGAATGATCGACAGCACGTGCACCTGGGCGCCCAGGAAGATGGCAAGCTCTGCACCGCGCCTCAAGGCGCGACGCCCGGCCTCGGAGCCGTCGTAGCAAAGCAGCACTCGCTTGAACATAACCAACCCCAGGTGAGCGGTGCGCGCTCGAGCCGATTGTAGCGCGTATGTCGGAGGCACCCAACGGCGATGGGCGCGCGGCGCCCGACGGCACTGTCAATAACCACAATTGTGATCATCACACAAGTTATGATATCGTTGCGCTATGGTCGCGAAGGCGTCGGGGTCGGTACATCTCAAGGAATCGAGGCGATTCGGCTTCCTGCTGCGCGACGTCACCCGCCTGTACGTGGGGCGCTTCGAGCAGCATGCGGCCTCCCTCGGCTTGACCCTGGAGCAATGCAAGGCGCTGGTGCATCTGGCGGATCACGAAGGGGTGAGCCAGGTGCGCCTCGCGGAGCTGACGGATCTCGAGCCGATGACCCTGGTGCGGATACTCGATCGCATGGAGGCCGAAGGCTGGCTCGAGCGGCGCGGCGATCCGCGCGACCGTCGGGTCCATTGCCTGTATCTCACGGCGAAGGCCAAACCTCTGCTGGATGACATCCGTCGCTTGATAGACCTCACCTGGGGCGAGGCGGTCGCCGGCATCCCGCGGCGTCACAGCGATCTCTTGGTGGAGTTGCTCGATGCGGTTCGGAGCAACTTCATGTCCCTTGCGCCGGTCCCGGCCGCGGGGTCGAAAAAGGCCGGTGGAAAAGCATGAGTACGGAAACTCCAGATCTCGACGGCGCGGATGGGCTTGGACAGGCACCGCCGGCTCGCCGCAGGCTGCTGCAGCGCCTGCGCTGGCCGCTCATGCTGGTTGCGCCGGTGGCGGTCGCGATCGCCGCATACCTTTATCTGACGAGCGGCCGTTATCAAAGCACCGACGATGCCTACACGCAGGCGGCGACGGTCTCGATCAGCGCGAACGTGTCGGGGCGCGTGCTCCAGGTCTACGTGCACGACAACCAGATCGTGAAGCAGGGCGAACCGCTCTATCGGCTCGACGATGCGCCGTTTCGGATCGCCGTGAGCGAGGCGGAGGCCAAGCTCGCGAGCGAGCGGCTGCAGATCGCGTCGCTCAAGTCGACCTATCGCCAGAAGCAGGTCGAGCTGCGCTCGGCGCGCGATTCGCTCGCCTATGCGCAGCGACAGTTCGATCGCAACTCGCGCTTGCTGAGCTCCGGCATCGCCTCGCAGGCGCAGTACGATCAGGCCTCGAATGCGCTCGATCTGGCGCGCCAGCAAGTCGCGAATGCGCAGCAGCAAATCGACGTCGCGCTCGCGAATCTGAGCGGCGATCCAGACATAGCTCCCGAGCGCCACCCGCTGGTCGAGCAGGCGCAGGCCGCGCTCGACCGCGCGCGCCTCGATCTGTCGTATACCTTGGTCAAGGCGCCGGCGGACGGCATCGTGACCAAGGTCGAGCAACTGCAGGTCGGCGACTACATCGCGGCCTCGACGCCGGTGTTCGCGCTGGTGTCCACACGGGACGTGTGGATCGAGGCAAATTTCAAGGAGGTGCAGCTCGCCCACATGCGGCCGGGCCAGTCGGCCACGGTCGAGATCGATCGGGTTCCGGGCAGGCACTTCGCCGCCCGGGTCGCGAGCCTGAGCCCGGGCACGGGCTCGCAGTTCTCGCTGCTTCCGGCCGAGAACGCCACCGGCAACTGGGTGAAGGTGGTGCAGCGCGTTCCGGTGCGCCTGCAATTCGCCCAGGGCGAGCTGGGTCTGTTGCTGCAGGCCGGACTGAGCGCCAACGTGACGGTCGACACGCGCTCTCGGGCCGCCGCCTCGAGCGATGCCGTACGGACCGCGCAATGACCGCGCTGTCCGCAGTCAGCGCATCGCGCCGTGGCCTCATCACGGTGTCCTTGATGCTGGGGTCGATCATGCAGGTGCTCGACAACACCATCGCGAACGTCGCGCTCCCGCACATTCAAGGTGCGGTGTCGGCGTCGCAGGACCAGATGGCATGGGTGCTGACATCGTACATCGTCGCGGCGGCCATCATGACGCCGCTCTCCGGCTGGCTCGCCGGGCGCTTCGGGCGCAAGCGTGTGTTTCTGTTCTCGATCGCGGGCTTTACCGTGGCGTCGATGCTGTGCGGGCTTTCGCAGTCGCTTCCGCAGATGGTGCTCGCGAGATTGTTGCAGGGCGCCTGCGGCGCCGCGCTCGTGCCGATGTCGCAGGCGGTGATGCTGGACATCAATCCTCCCGAGCGCCATGCCCGTGCCATGAGCATCTGGGTCACGGGCATCACCGTCGGTCCGATCGTCGGTCCGGCGCTCGGCGGCTGGCTCACCGACAACCACAACTGGCGCTGGGTGTTCTACATCAACGTGCCGTTCGGCATCCTCGCCTTTCTCGGCACGCTCGCGTTCATGCCGGAGAGCGAGACCAAGCGCTCGCCGTTCGACTTCTTCGGCTTCGCCACGCTGAGCCTCGCGGTCGGCGCCTTGCAGGTCACGCTCGACCGTGGCCAGATCAAGGACTGGTTCAGCTCGCCGGAGATCTGCATCGAGGCCGCGTTGTGCGCAGTGGCGTTCTACCTGTTCGTGGTGCACATGCTGACCTCGCGCCGCACTCGCTTTCTCGATCCCGCGCTGCTCAAGGATGCGACGTTTCTCACGGGCTGCATCTTCATGAGCGCGGTGGGTCTCGTGCTGTACGCGACCCTGGCGCTGCTGCCGCCGCTCCTGCAAGATCTGATGAACTACCCGGTGGTGACCACGGGCCTCGTGACCGCGCCGCGCGGGCTCGGCACGATGCTCGCCATGCTGGTGATCGCGCGCCTCGTCAGGATCGTCGATGTACGCTGGGTCGTGGGCTTCGGTTTCGCGCTCACCGCCTTCGCGGCCTGGCAGATGACGCAGTTCGATCTGCAGATGGATGCCTCCAAGGTCATCTGGTCGGGCGTCGCTCAGGGATGCGGAACGGGGCTCGTGTTCGTGCCGCTCGCCGGTGCCGCCTTCGCGACGCTCAAGCCCTCGCTGCGCAACGAAGGCGCCGCGCTTTTCAGCCTGTCGCGCAATCTCGGGAGCAGCATCGGCATCTCCATCGTGGAGACGCTGTTGACGCGCAACACGCAAGTCGCGCACGCCTCGCTCGCCGAGCACCTGACTCCGTTCCGCTCGATGCTGCATGCACAGATGCCCGCCTTCGGAGACGCCAGGGCATTGACGGCGCTCAATGCCCAGGTCACCCAGCAGGCGGCCATGATCGCCTATGACGACAACTTCAAGCTGATGATGTGGCTGGCGCTTGCGGCAATCCCCCTGGTCTTCATGTTGCGCAAGGGTGGCGGCGCCCGCGCCCAACCCGAGGCCGTGGCGGTCGAATGACCGTGAGCGCGCCACCGAAAGCGTTGCCGGCGAGAGCGTTGCCGGCGAGACGGATGGCCGTGCTGCTGCTGTTGGCGGCGCTCGGCGCCTGCCGCGTCGGTCCCGATTTCAAGCCGCCGGAGTCGACGGCCAAGCGATATACCTCGAACCCGCTGCCGCTCGAGTCGCCCGACGGCGGGGCTCAGCATCTCGCAATCGGCAAGGAGATCGAGGGTGGCTGGTGGTCGCTGTTTGGCTCCGAGGCCATCGACGCCATCGTCGAGCAGGCGCTCGCCCACAATCGCAGCCTTGAGGCGTCGGCGGCGACGCTGGCACAGGCACAGGAACTGGTCCGCGCGCAGCGGGGAACCCTGTACCCGCAAGTGGCGCTCAGCGCGGGCGTCGGCCGGCAACAATACGGCGCCGAGCTGTTCGGCGGCCAGTTCAGGCTGCCCGCATTCACCTATTTCGCGGTCGGTCCCACCGTCAGTTACACGCTGGACACCACGGGTGGCATCGCCCGGACCATCGAGCAGCAGGAGGCCGAGGCCGATGCGGCGCGCGAGCAGCTCGCGGCAGCCTATCTCGCGGTGAGCGGGCAAGCGGTGCTGCAGACCTTGACCATCGCCTCGCTGCGCGCGCAGATCGCGAGCGTCGATGCCATTCTGGAGCAGGACCGGGACAACTTGCGACTGGTGCGCGCCGCCTTCGAGGCGGGCTCGGTCGCGCGCATCGATATCGTGAGCGCCGACAGCCAGATTGCGAGCGATTCGGCGCTGTTGCCGCCGCTGCGCCAGGAGCTTGCAAAGGCCCATCATGCGCTGTCGATCGTTCTCGGGCGCCTGCCCGAGAACGAGCTGCCGCGGGACATGGACTTCGCCCAGATCACGCTGCCGCTCGAGCTGCCGGCGAGCCTCCCTTCGGAGCTCGCCCATCGGCGGCCCGACATCCTCGCCGCGGAGGCGCGCTTGCATGCCGCGACCAGCGCGGTCGGGATCGCGGAATCGAATCTATATCCCAAGATTCAGCTCTCGGCGAGTGTCGCGCAGGAGTCGGTGACTCCCGCAAGTCTGTTCGACCGCTCGAGCAATGCCTGGAGCCTGATCTCGGGACTGACGATGCCTCTGTTCGACGGCGGCACGCTGCGCGCACAGAAGCGGGCCGCCGTGGATGCGATGCGCGCGAGCGCCGCGAGCTATCAGCAAACCCTGCTCGAGGCGTTCGGGCAGGTGGCCGACCTTCTCGAGGCGCTCACGCACGATGCCGAGCAGCTCGAGGCGCAGGACCAGGCGCAGACCGCCGCCGAATCCAACCTGAGCCTCACGCGCGCCGCGTATCGGGAAGGCAACGTGGGTATTCTGCAAGTGCTGGATGCGCAGCGCTCCTACCAGCAGGCGCGACTCGGCTATGTCAAGGCCGTGGCGCAGCGCTATCTCGACACCGTTCAGCTGTTTCTCGCGCTCGGCGGGACGCCGCCGAGCAATTCCCCGGACAACCAGAGGACTGAAAAATGAGCCAGGCATACATCGTGCAAGCGATTCGCACCGCCGGCGGTCGCCGCAACGGCAAGCTGGCGGGCTGGCATCCGGCCGACATGGCCGGCGAGGTGTTGAACGCGCTCGTGGATCGCAGCGGCATCGATCCGAATGCGATCGAGGATGTGATCCTCGGTTGCGTGAGTCAGGTCGGAGAGCAGAGCTGGCACGTCGGCCGAAATGCGGTGCTGGCCTCGAAGCTACCGGAGCGCGTGCCCGCCGTGACGATCGACCGCCAGTGCGGCTCCTCGCAGCAGGCTTTGCATTTCGCCGCGCAGGCAGTCATGTCCGGCACTCAGGATGTGATCATCGCGGCGGGCGTCGAGAGCATGACGCGGGTGCCCATCGGATCGCCGAGCGCACTCGCGCAGAGCGCCGGCATCGGCACCGGGCCCTGGAGCAAGCGCATCCAGGACCGCTTCCACGTCAAGGAGTTCAGCCAGTTCAGCGGCGCGCAGATGCTGGCGGAGAAGTACGGATTCAGCCGCGAGCGGCTCGATGAGTTCGCGCTCGGCAGCCATCAGCGTGCGGCGCGCGCCACGCGGGCGGGCGCATTCGCGAGCGAGATTCTGCCGCTCAAGATCGAGGGCGGCGAGCACACCGCCGACGAGGGCATCCGCTACGACGCCACGCGCGAGTCGATCGGCGCGGTCAAGCTCCTCAAGGAGGGCGGAGTGCTGACGGCTGCGAATGCGAGTCAGGTATGCGACGGGGCCGCCGGCTTGCTGGTCATGAACGAGCGCGGCCTCAGGGACCACGGGCTCGAGCCTCTGGCACGCATTCACCAGATGAGCGTGACCGGCGGGGATCCGGTCATCATGCTGGAAGAGCCGATCGGGGCGACGCAGCTCGCGTTGAAGAAGAGTGGACTCTCGATCCGCGACATCGACCTGTACGAGTGCAATGAAGCCTTTGCCTCCGTGCCGCTCGCCTGGCTCAAGGGCGTGGACGCGGACCCCGAGCGCTTGAACGTCAACGGCGGCGCGATCGCGCTCGGACACCCGCTCGGTGCCACCGGCGCCAAATTGATGACCACATTGGTGAACGCCCTGCGCGCACGCCGAGGCAAATACGGCTTGCAAACGATGTGCGAGGGCGGCGGCCTCGCCAACGTGACCATCATCGAGGCGCTTTGAGTGGCGTTGCGGGGCGGGGCCGGGCCGCTCGCAGGAGTCAGGGTGCTCGAGCTCGCGGGGCTCGGGCCGGCGCCGTTCTGCGGCATGATGCTGGGCGACATGGGCGCCGACGTCATCCGCATCGAGCGTTCCGGCCGCTTGTGGCATGAGCCTTCGCGCGACCCGTTATTGCGCAATCGGCGTTCTCTCGGACTGAATCTCAAGCATCCGGACGGGCTCGCGACGGCGCTGCGGCTGGTCGAGGCGTGCGATGTGTTGATCGAGGGATTCAGGCCGGGTGTGACCGAGCGGCTCGGGCTCGGACCCGCCGAGTGTCTTGAGCGCAATCCGCGGCTCGTGTACGGCCGCATGACCGGCTGGGGCCAGAGCGGGCCGCTCGCGCTCGCCGCCGGGCATGACCTCAATTACATCGCCCTCACGGGCGCTTTGCATCTCACCGGACCTTCGGGCGGCAAACCCGTGCCGCCGATCAATCTGGTGGGCGACTTCGGCGGCGGCGCCATGCTGCTGCTCGCCGGCGTGCTCGCGGCCTTGCTCGAGTCGAGACAATCCGGCAAGGGCCAGGTGGTCGATGCGGCCATCGTCGACGGCACCGTGGCGCTCTTGGGAATGATGTTCTCGTTTCGCGCCAACAGCTACTTTCGCGACGCCACCGGTGAGAACGCCCTGGCCGGAGGCGCGCCGTTCTACGATACCTACGAGACCCGCGACGGCCGCTATGTCTCGATCGCGGCGCTCGAGCCCGAATTCTATGCGCTGTTGCGCGAGAAGCTCGGCCTCGACGACTCCGAGCTCGAGGGTCTGTGCATTGCATCCGTGGACGACCCGCAGGCCCGGGCGCGCTGGCCGGCGCTGCGCGCCGCGCTGGTCCGCCTGTTCAAGACCCGGACCCGCGAGGAGTGGTGCCGGCTCCTGGAAGGCAGTGATGCGTGCTTTGCGCCGGTGTTGACGCTCGAGGAGGCGGCCGAGCACCCGCACAACGTGGCGCGCGGAAATTTCATCACCGTGAACGGCGTGCTGCAGAACGCACCCGCGCCGCGCTTCAGCCGCACGGCGCTCACAGAGCCGTGCTGCGGTCATGCGCCCGGGCAAGATACGGACGATGTGCTCGAGGATCTGCTCGGGCTCGATCGTACGGAGATCGAGCGCTTGCGCGGCGCCGGCGCGTTGCGCTGAGGCGCCCGGCCCCGGTGGCGCGCCTTACTTCCCGGTGAAGCGCGGAGGGCGCTTCTCGCGCAGCGCCTGCACGGCCTCGCGGTGGTCCGCAGTGGCGTTCGAGAGTGCTTCGAATGCGATGGAGGCATCCATCACCTGCTGGGCCAGCTGCTTCAGGCCCAGATTGACCGCGAGCTTGGTCCACTGGATGGCGCGCATCGCGCCGCTCAGAAGCTCCTGCGCGAACTCATCGACGACGCGGTCCAGATCGGCGGCGGGAACCACGTGATTGATGAGTCCGATCCGGTGTGCCTCGTCGGCGCTCAGCAACCGCCCCGTCATCAGGTACTCCTTGGCGCGCGCGTGGCCGATGAGGTGCGGCCAGATGACGGCACCGCCGTCACCCGCGGCGAAGCCGAGCTTGACGTGCGGGTCGCCGATCTTCGCCGTGGGAGCCGCGAAGATGACATCACAGAGAAGCGCGACGGTTGCCCCCAGGCCCACCGCGGGTCCATTGAGCTTCGCGATGATCGGCTTCGGGCAGTCGAGCATCCCGAACACGATGCGTTTGACGCTCGGCATGTCGTCGATGAACAGCGCCGGGTCATCGATCATCCGCTGTATATGGTCGAGGTCGCCGCCGGCCGAGAATGCACGGCCGGCGCCAGACAGTATGGCCACATCGGTACATGTATCGGTCGCGAGCTCGGTGAAGAATCGCGCGAGCTCATCGTGCGCGATCCGATCGATCGCGTTGCGGCTCTCGGGCCGATTGAACTTGGCTCGTAGCAGTCGGCCCTCGCGCTCGAGATCGAGCGTCGTGTAGCTCTCTAGATCCACGGTGACCGATGGTACTTCATTCGCGGGCCGGATCCATGTACTTTAGAGAAAAGGAGATGCTTCGGGGTGACGATCAAGACTCGCTTCACGGAATTGCTGGGGATCGAGCATCCGATCGTGCAGGGCGGAATGCAGTGGGTCGGCCGGGCCGAGCTCGCCGCGGCAGTCTCGAATGCGGGGGCACTCGGCATCCTGACCGCTTTGACTCAGCCGACGCCCGAGGCCCTCGCGGCGGAGATCGCTCGCTGCCGCACGATGACCGACAAGCCTTTCGGGGTCAATCTCACCGTTCTGCCAACCATCAATCCGCCGCCCCATGCCGAGTATCGGCGCGTGATCATCGAGAGCGGCGTGTCGATCGTGGAGACAGCCGGGTCCAATCCCAAGGAGCATGTCGGCGACTTCAAGGCGCACGGCATCAAGGTCATTCACAAGTGCACCTCCGTGCGCCATGCGCTGTCCGCCGAGCGGATCGGAGCCGATGTGATATCGATCGACGGCTTCGAATGCGCGGGCCACCCGGGCGAGGATGACGTTGCCGGGCTCGTGCTGATCCCCATCACCGCCGACAAGGTGCGGATTCCGATCATCGCGTCCGGAGGCTTCGCCGATGCGCGCGGGCTGGTCGCGGCGCTCGCGCTCGGCGCCGAGGGCATCAACATGGGCACACGCTTCTGCGCCACCCGCGAAGCGCCGATCCACGAGCGCGTCAAGGAGTTCCTGGTGAGGAGCGATGAGCGCGCCACCAACCTGATCTTTCGCAAGCTCCACAACACGGCGCGCGTCGGCAAGAACAGCGTTTCCGATCGAGTGCTGGAGATACTCTCGAGACCCGAGGCCCGATTCGAGGACATCGCGGATCTGGTGCGCGGATCGAAGGGCCGGGAGCTTCTCGAGAGCGGCAATCTCGACGCGGGATTGGTGTGGGCCGGCCAATCGCAGGGCTTGATCCACGACGTGCCGAGCGTGGCCGAATTGATCGAGCGCATCATGCGCGAGGCGAGCTCGATCATCCGGGAGCGGCTCAAGGGCATGCTGAGCTGAGTGCTGGCAACGGAGGCGGCGTGACGCAATACGATGAAACGTTCGACTTTGTCGTGGTCGGCAGCGGAGGCGGCTCGATGTGCGCGGGTCTATACATGCGCACCCGCGGCAAGAGCGTGCTGATCCTCGAGAAGACGGGTCTGGTGGGCGGCACCACGGCCCGCTCGGGCGGCGTGATGTGGGTGCCGAACAACGCGTTCATGGCGCGCGACGGCGTTGCGGATAGCTACGAGAACGCCGCGAGGTACCTCGATGCCGTGCTCGGCGATCAGCGGGATGCGCCGGGGGCCAGCGATGCACGCCGCGCGAGGTACTTGCAGGAGGCGCCGCGCATGCTCGAGTTCCTCGGCAGCCAGGGTGTGAAGCTGACGCGCGTCGCCGAGTGGCCCGACTACTACGACGATCGTCCCGGCGGCTCGGTCGCGGGGCGTACGGTGGTGGCGGAGCTGTTCGATGCCAACGAGCTCGGCCCATGGAGGGAGAAGCTGCGCCCGAGTTTCGTGCAGATTCCGGTGCCCGCGACGCTCGAGGAGATGATGGAATTGCCGGCTCTCAAGCGCTCTCTCGCGGTCAAGCTCTTGCTTGCCAAGCTGGTGCTCCGAGGAGCGCTCGCGAAGATCACCGGCAAGCGCTGGGTATCGGGCGGCGCGGCGCTTCAAGGGCGAGTGCTCAAGGAGGCGCTGCGCGCCGGGGTCGAGATCCGCACCGAGTGCCCGGTGAGCGAGCTCATCCTGGAGGGCTCCCGGGTGCAGGGCGTGCTCACCGCCAAGGATGGGCGCCCGTGGCGCGTCGGCGCGCGGCTCGGCGTTCTGGTGAACGCCGGCGGATTCGCTCACAACCAGCGCATGCGCGACCGCTACCAGCCCGGCACGTCCGTGAAATGGACCATGGCGGCACCGGGGGACACGGGGGAGATGATCGAGGAGATGATGCGGCTCGGCGCCGCCGTCGCGCAGATGGAGGAACGGGTCGGCAATCAAGTGACGTTGCCGCCGGGTGCCGAGCAAAGCGAGTTCAAGCCCGGGGCGCAGCCGATCACGGCGGCGCCGCATGCGATCCTGGTCGATCAGAGCGGCGTGCGCTACATGAACGAGGGCGGCTCGTACGTGGCTTACTGCAAAGGGATGCTCGAGCGCAACAAGCTGGTGCCGGCGGTACCGAGCTGGGCGGTGTTCGATGCTCAGTACATGGAAAGGTACATGCTGGCGGGCACGATGCCGGGGAAGAAGAAGCCGGAAAGCTGGTACCAGCAGGGGTATCTCAAGGTCGCCGACACCCTCGAGGGATTGGCCGGTGCCCTCGGCATCGAGCCGGCAGCCCTCGCGGCCACGATCGAGCGCTTCAACGGGTTCGTGGCACGGAATCGCGACGAGGACTTCCATCGCGGCGAGCGCGCCTACGATCGCTGGCTGGGCGATCACCTGCACAAGCCGTCGGCCACGCTCGGCGCCATCGAGCGCCCACCGTTCTACGCGATCCCCGTGCTTCCGGGCGATGTCAGCACCTTTGGCGGCGTGGTCACGGACGAGCATGCCCGCGTCCTGCGCGCCGATGGCTCGGTGATCGAGGGACTCTATGCCACGGGCGCATCGACCGCATCGGTGATGGGCCGTGCTTATCCGGGGGCGGGCGCGAGTGTCGGCCCGGCCTTTACCTGGGCCTATGTCGCGGCGATGCATGCCGCAAGCGGTTGCGCGGGCGTGCGCAGCTGAGAGCGGGAGCAATCATGGCGCAGACCTTTGTCGCAGACGAATTGATCGACGCCGCGTGCAAGGCCACCGGTCTCACGCGCTTCGACAGCGACAGCTATCGCGAGGGCCTCGGGATCCTCTTAGCCGACGCCAACCGCGTGCGCTATCCCGAGGCGGGCGTGCAGCGCTTCCGCGGCGCGCTCATCGGCGCGCTGGCAACGCGCCTCAAGACGACCGCGTATCTCGAGCAGCATCCGCAGCTGCTCGAGCGCCCGATCGAGCGTCCGGTGTTCGTGTTCGGTATCCCGCGCACCGGCACCACGCTGCTCAGCAATTTGCTGGCCGCCGACCCGGCGCGCCGCTCACCGCTCACCTGGGAGATCGACGATCCGGTGCCGCCGCCGATGAGCGCAACGCTCTACAATGATCCGCGTGCGCTTGCCAGGCTCGAGCAGGAGCGCAAGATGCTCGCCGCTCGTCCCGAGATGGGCAAGTACTACCGCAACTCCGCCATCTATCCGAACGAGTGCATGTTCTTCATGCAGAGCGATTTCAAGGCGCTGATATGGGAGGGCCGAGGGCGGTTGCCCAATTACCGGGATTGGCTGTTCGATCAGGCCGATCTGACCTCGACCTACCGCTACCACAAGCGCTTCCTGCAATTGCTGCAAGCCGATGCTCCGGGCATCTGGAACCTGAAGCAGCCGTCGCACGGCTTGTGGATCGAGACCCTGCTCAAGATCTATCCGGATGCGCGCCTCGTCTGGGCGCATCGAGACCCTCTCGCGGCAACGGCATCGTTCTGCAGCCTGATGCGCATGGGAGCGAGCGCATTCGGGCTGCAGCCCGATGCGGCGTGGCTGGCCGAGAACTATCCCTGGCAGGCGGTGCAGCACGCCAATCGCATCATGAATTCGCGCGAGCGCCTGGGGCACGATCGCATGATCGACGTGCACTATGCGGATCTCATGCGAGACCCGATTCCGACCATGCGTAAGCTCTATCGAGCGCTGGGCGATGAGTTCACGGCGGCGGCAGAGGGGGGCATGAGGGCCTGGATCGCCGACAATCCGCAAGGGAAATTCGGCAAGCACGAGTACGCGCTTGCACAGTTCGGATTGACCCCCGATGGCGTGCGCTCCATGTTCGAGCGTTACCTGTCGCGCTACCAGGTCGAGGCGGAAGGTTAGCCGTGCGTCTCGACCATCAATATCAAAACGCCTATGTCACTCGCGATCTGGACGCGGCGCTCGAGATCTTCCGCAGCCGCTACGATTTCGACGGTTTCATGCGCATCGAGGTCAGCTACCCGCTGAAGACGCCGCGGCGAGAAGGCAGCGCGAGCGTGAAGCTCGCCCTCGGCTGGATCGGCAACGTCCAGTACGAGATCATACAGCCGGTATCGGGTCTCATCGACGTCTACCAGGAAGGCCTGGATCACGACGCGCCGATGCGTTTCCACCACGTTTGCATGCGCGTGTCCGATTGGGCCGAGTTTCGCGCGCGCGTGGATGAGGAGCGGCGTCCGGTGGTGATGGAAGGCGGCACGCCCGGCCATCTGCTGTGGCTCTACGTGGATGCGCGCGATACTCTCGGCCATTATCTCGAGTACTGCTGGATGACGCCGGAGCGCTGGACCGCGATGGGCGGACGCTGATCGGCGCACTGCCGGCGCCGGACCCGCCGCGGAGTCACGGCACGAACCGATTCCACTGATAGGGGACCAGCACCTCGAAGGGTGCCGCGAACAAGGGCTCGATGCGCGCGCGCGTCCAGCGCTTCTCGAGCACGGCGCGCAGCCGCTCGGCGGTTGTCACCGCGTCCTCGTCGAGAAAGCAATAGGTGATCTTGAGGCCGCCGTTCTGGCTGGCCGCGGCGGTCGTATACCTTGGGTCCACGACGAGCCACGCGCCCCAGCAGACTCCGCCCACACCCGGGACCTCGAGCAGCTCGGCCGGCGACTCCGCTCCGCGTTCTATGAGCACGTACATGCCCTTGGCGGGCCACCAGGGCAAGACGTCGGCTCCGACCTTGATGCGGGAGGCGGCCAGAATGCCCTCGACCCGATAGACCGCGCGCTCGACGGCCGGAAGCAAGTAGGGCACGCGCCCGGCCCGGGTCAACGCAGCCCCGAGCGCGCCGAAAGGCTCGAGCCCCGCCGCGTCGGCGAAGAAATAGGTCATCAGGTGATCGGTGGCATCGTAACGTGCGCTGCCCGCAGCGCGTGCGGCGCGGCAGGCGGCGGTCGAAACCAGACGTGACGCCGCGCGCACCGAACCCAAGCGGTACTGCTCCGGGCGGTGATCGAGAGTGTGCCACTCCAGATAGGAGGCATCGCGACCCTCGGGATGTCGAGCCGACATCGAGACGTACAGCGTCGTCACGGCGCTTCGCCCCGTAGCGAGTATCTCCGCGACTTGATCCGACGCCGTGCCCGTGAGGGTTGACATGATCGGGATATTCGCACCTAAATGAGAGCCACTGCAATGACGCTCGACGGCCAGAAGATTCTGATCACCGGGGCGACCGGGAAGATCGCCTTTCCGATCGCTCGCGCGCTCGCCAAACGCAACGAGGTCTGGGGCGCTGCGCGCTTCACCAAACCCGGCGATGCGCAGCGGCTCACGAGCGTGGGCGTCACACCGCTCAAGCTCGACCTGTCACGGGGCGATCTCTCGGGGGTGCCGGACGACTTCACCCACGTGTTTCATGCGGCGGTCGACGTCGGAACATCGGGCTGGCGGCGCTGCGTGCAGACCAACGCGCAGCATTCGGGGAGTCTCCTGCACCATTGCCGTCGCTCCAAGGGGTTCGTCTACTGCTCGACCGGCTCGATCTACAGGTATCAGGGTCGAAGGCCGCTGACCGAGGCCGATGGTCCGGGCGTTCCGGACCGCGCCAACTACAGCTTCTCGAAAATCGCAGGCGAGGCCGTTTGTACCTGGGTCGCCGAGCAGTTCCGCATTCCGCTCACCATCATCCGTATCTGCTCGACCTACGGTCCGCTCGGCGGAGCACCCGCCGATCGGCTGGAGCTGATGCTCAAGGGCAAGCCTGTTCCGCTGCATCCGGATAAACCGAATAACTTCAACCCGATCTACGAAGACGACTACGTCGAGCTCGGCATCCGGGCCATGCAGGCCGCATCGCTACCGCCGCTGGTCGTCAACTGGGCGGGGAGCGAGACGGTGAGCGCGGAGGACTATTGTGCCTACATGGGCGAGCTGGTCGGCGTGCGGCCGGTCTTCGAGTACACGCCCTCGGTACACACGCCGCTCTGGCCGGATGTCACGTACATGCACCAAGTGCTCGGGCGCACGACCGTGCACTGGCGCGATGGCTTTCGGCGCATGATCGAGGCTCGCCATCCAGAGCTCCTGAAATCGGGCCCCGGTCGCTAGCGCGGGCGGGCACCGTCGAGGAACAGCCGCACACAGAAGCGGATGCGCTCCTCGAATCCGTCGGGGTCGATCGCTTTGCCCCACACCACGGCACGCAGCGGTCCGCCGACCACCATGCTGAGGAAGGCCGTGGCGGCGACTCGCGGCTGCGACACGCTCACCGCGCCCGCCTTGGTATGGCGCTCGAGCAAGTCCGTCAGAAAATCGATCGTCGGCCGCGTGCCTTGCTCGAACGCGAGCGTGAAGATCTCCGGAAACCGGTAGGACTCGGCATTGATGATGCGCTGGAGCCTCAGGCCCGCGGGACTCAGCGCATTCGCCATGCGAATACGCGCGACCGCGGTCAAAGTCGCCTCGAGATCGTCGCTCTCGGCTCGGTGCAGCATGTCGATGGGCACCGTCCACTGCTCGATGGCCCGCTGTACGGCGGCCCGGAACAGCGCCGCCTTGCTCCGATAGCGGGCATATACCGAGCGCTTGGCCATGCCGAGCGAGGCGGCGATGGCGTCGATGGTCGTTACTTCGAAGCCTTTGCGCAGGAACAGGTCGAGCGCGCGGTCCAGGAGCTCCTCGTGGCGGAGCTCGGCTTGCTCGCGCGTCGGGCGGCCGGCGCCGGGGCGTCGTTTCGACGCGCGCCGTGGCTTGTTGACTCGTGTTTGTCCCGCGTTCGACGCAGCAAGCGCCGCCGTCTCGCCCATCGCGATCTCCTGGGCCGCCGGCCCGTACCTTATAATGACACATATGACCGAGCAGTCGAGCCGCGTGGCGGTGGTGAGCGGTGCGAGTTCCGGCGTCGGGCGTGCTGCCGCGAGAGCGCTCGCCGCCAAGGGCTGGCACGTCATCGCGCTCGGACGTGACGCCGGGCGAACGGCGGCAGCGGCAGCGGATATCCGCGGCGCGGCGCCGCCCGGGACTCGGGTCGACGTGATCCGCGGCGACCTCGCGCTGCTGGCCGATACCGCGCGCATGGCCAAGGAGATCGCATCGCTCACCGACGCGGTCGACGTCCTTGTCAACAACGCGGGCGGTGTGCGCGCCGAGCGGGTGATCACGCAAGAGGGCAACGAGGCCACCTTTGCCGGCAACCATCTGGGCCACTTCCTGCTCACCAACAGGCTCATTCCGCTGCTGCGCAGCTCGGCCCGGAGCGCCGCGCCCGGGAGCGTACGCGTGGTGAGCGTCTCCTCCAACGCCCATGAGTACGCGAAGGGCGTCGACTGGAACGACCTTCAGCAGATGCGCGAGTGGACATCCGGCAAGTCGTACTGTCTGGCGAAGCTCTGCAACATTCTGTTCACGCGCGAGCTCGCGAAGCGAGTCGTCGCCGACGGCATCGTCGCGACCGTGATGCACCCGGGCGTCGTCAACAGCAACTTCGCGAGCCACGCCGAGCCTGGCATGAAGAGCTACTTGCACACGCTGAAATCGATCTCGCCCGAAGAGGCTGCCGATACGCTGGTCTGGCTGGCGACGGCGGCGGAGGCGGGTCAGCCGAGCGGGGGCTACTTCCAGCATCGGCAGCTGATCGAGCCGTCGCGCGCCGCGCAGGATGATGCGGCGGCCTCGAGACTCTGGACCGAGAGCGAAGCACTCGTGGCTCGGTTCACATGAACCAGGCCAATCATCAGCTCGTGCGCGACTTTTTTGCGGCCCTGTCACGGGGAGACTTGCGCGACGAGCTGTTCACCGAGGACGTCCGCTTCTGGACCAATACCTCGGGCGCCTCGGAAAAAGCCAAGTACCAGGCGGGGGTGAAGCTGCTGCAATCCCTGTTTCCGCAAGGTCTCCATTACGGCGTCGATTCTCTGACTGCGGAGGAGGATCGGGTCGCCGCCGAGGTTCACGGACGCGGCAAGCTCGAAAGCGGCGAGGAATACGCCAACACGTACGTATTCACGTTCCGCGTCCGCGGCGGACGGATAGCCTCGGTCGCGGAACATTGCAATTCCATCCTGGTGCGGGAGAAGATTCTGCCGCTGCTCAAGGCGGTCATGCGCATGTAACTTATTGACTCTTATCGCGCTGCGGCTTGCCGCGGCCCCCGCCTTTTCTATAAAATCCTGCTCCCGCGTTTCCCTCGCTGGGGCGTGATGATGGCTGGCTGGGTTCGGGCGTGCTCTTTTGCGTCGGATTTCGACGAGCACTTGACAATATCTTATTGATTCATAAGGTTTTTTAGACATTTTCAGCTATCATACCGCGGCTGGATTTTGTGCCTTTTTGAGAGGAGAGATGGATGATCGAGCAGAAGAAGGTCACGACGGATCGAGTTTGGTTGCGCGACGATTTCAGCGATGCGCTGGATCGCTTGGATGAGGAGAGCAAGTTGCGCGCGTTCCTCGATTCGACGCCAAATGGATCGGCAATCGGACGGTATCTCATGCACGAGCGTAACGGTCATTCGGAGAGCGGCAACGGTCATGGACCCGAGTATCGCTTCTTCTACGACGCCGGCTCGCAGAAGGCTGACTACCTTGCGGTTTGGGCTGGCATCGAAAAGTATCCCACCGTGATTCGCCATACGGTTGAGCGAGTCACGCCCGACGAGGCGAAGCGGATCGATCTTGCGACCACCAGCGCCTCGCGCTGCAGCCCCGCCCAGTTCGGCTGGGCAGTCGCCGAGCTCGAGATCGAGCGGCATTCCGCGGAGTAAGTTCGCGTTGTCATGAGTCCCGGACGGCGCGAGCGCGTCGTCCGGGACGTCCTTCGTTTTCCCAAGTCGCGTCCGGGGCGCCGCGATGATCGGTATCGACCTCGGAACCACCAACTCGGCAATCGCGTGCTGGCGCGATGCGCGCGCGCATCTCATTCCCAACAGCCTGGGGCAGGTGCTCACCCCCTCGGCCGTGGGCATCGACGACGACGGACAGCTGCTGGTGGGCATGGCCGCCCGGGAGCGGCAGGTGACGCACCCGGCGCTCACCGCTACGGCGTTCAAGCGCTACATGGGGGCGAACCGCCTCATCCGGCTCGGCGAGCGGGAATTTCGCCCCGAAGAGCTGTCCTCGCTGGTGCTTGCCCGGCTCAAGGCTGATGCGGAGCAACATCTCGGCGAACCGGTGAGCTCGGCGATCATCACGGTGCCCGCCTATTTCAACGATCGGCAGCGCAAGGCAACGCGCCGCGCCGGGGAGCTGGCCGGACTCAAGGTGGATCGCTTGATCAACGAGCCCACCGCGGCGGCGCTCGCCTATGGCATCCATCGTCGCCAGGACGAGACCCGGTATCTGGTTTTCGACCTCGGCGGCGGCACGTTCGATGTGTCGATTCTCGAGATTTTCGAGGGAGTGATCGAGGTGCGCGCGAGCACCGGCGACAGCTATCTCGGCGGAGAGGACTTCAACGAAGTGCTGATCCAGGACATGCTGCTCGAGTTCAAGGAGGAGTGGCGCTACGGTTCACGAGAGCAAGAGCCACTGCTTCATGAGCTCCTGCGGAACCAGGCCGAACGCGCGCGGCGGCAGCTCAGCGCTCAATCGCAGGCGCTCATGGTGGTCAACTGGAAGGGCGAGCGCTACCAGCACGCCATCAGCGCCGAGCGCTTCGAGAGCCTGTGCCAGAAACTCTTGAGCCGCCTGCGCGACCCGGTGATGCGCGCCCTGCGCGACAGCGATGTCGATGTCGATCAGCTGAAGGAAGTCGTGCTGGTTGGCGGCGCGACGCGCATGCCCATCGTGCGGCGCGCGGTGACGCGCATGTTCGGCCGATTCCCGACCACCGAGCTCAATCCGGACGAGGCCGTTGCGGTGGGAGCCGCCGTTCAGGCCGGCCTCAAGGGCCGCGACGCGGCGCTCAAGGAAGTGGTGCTCACGGACGTATGTCCCTTCACGTTGGGGGTGAACACAGCCGAGCGACGCGCGGACGGAACTTTTCGCCTCGACATCTTCTCGCCCATCATCGAGCGCAATACGGTGATTCCCGCAAGCCGCGAGAAGCGCTTCGCGACGGTGCAGGACGGACAGGAAAAGATTCACTTCAGCATCTACCAGGGCGAATCGCGCATCGCGAGCGAGAACATCTGTCTCGGCAGCATCGATCTTCCGGTCCCACCGCGCCGCGTCGGGGAAGTGGCCGTCACCTGCCGTTTCACCTATGACATCAACGGATTGCTCGAGGTCGATGTGCAGGAGTCCGTGACCGGTAGCGCTCGCCAGCTGGTGATCTTCGACCGCGATCAGAGCTGCGCCGACCAGAGTCTCGAGGAGCGGCGGCAGGCACTCGCGCAGCTCAAGGTGCACCCGCGCGAACACGACCGCAACCGGGCGGCGCTGGCACGCGCGACCCGTTGTTACGAGCACTTCCTCGGAGAGAGGCGTGAGGCCGTGCAGCGCTTGATCTCCAATTTCGAGAGCGTGCTCGACAGCCAGGATCCGGTTGCCGCCGACCACGCACGCGCTCAGCTGCTCGCGGCTCTCGATCGCCTCGACGGCGAAACGTTCCTGTGAGCTCTCCGCCCCAGGTCTGGGAGATCCTGGGCATCGCGCCGACGAGCGAGCAGGGCGCGATCCGCAAGGCTTACGCGGCGCGCCTCAAGGAGGTCCAGCCGGAAGAGGATCCCGCAGGTTTCCAGCTGCTGCGTGCGGCCTACGAGAGCGCCCTGCGCGCAGCCAAGGGCACGATGCTCCCGGCCGACAGGACCGCCGCGCGTTCCGCAAGCTCCCCTCCGGCCCCCGTACCGGCCGAGTCCGCCGCGCTCGAGGAGGCGCTCGCGCGGCTCGCGCGAACGCTGCGCAACGAGGCGGGGATCGAGGGCGCCGCCTTCCGCAGCGCGCTCGAGGACGTGCTCACCGATCCACGCATGTTCCACGTCGGAGATTTCAGGAGTACCGAATCGCGCATCGCCCGGATGATGCTCGAATCCCTGCCGCGGTCCGACGGCGTCCTGCCGATCGTGGTTGAGCGTTTCGGCTGGCACCGGAGCGAAACCTCGAGCCGCCATTCAAAGGAGGTGCTCGCGGTGATGTCGCGCACCGCCGATCTCGAGATCGTCGCCAAGCTGCGCGCCGGCACCGACAACGACGCACGGGTGTTCCGGATGCTGAGCACCCCGGCGCCGAAATCATGGATCGTACGCCGCTATCGCGCGATTTTTCTCGACCAGGCGGTGCGAGAGTTCATGCAACGTACGCTCCCTGCGAGGCCAGCGCTTGCGAGTTGGCTCGACCAGCGCTCATCGGCTTTGTGGCTCGGCATCCTCGGGCGTCCTCATCTCAGCAAGCGCGCGCTGCTCGCCATGCCCGTCTACTCGGCACTCGCACTCGCCGCCTTGTGGATCGCGGCCGTCGAGGGCGCGATTTCCCCGGACTTGCGACGCCCGCTGCTGGCCCTCGCGCTCTGCTCGGGCCCGATTCTGGCGCTCGCCAAGCTCTATATCTTCAGCTGGCCGGTCCATTGGCTCATGCTCAAACGCCGAGGCCGACCCTTTGCAGCGTGGGTGCGTGTCGGATGGCTGCCGGCCTCGGCATGCCTGGTGCTGATCGCCGGCGCGCCTGCCGCAGGCTGGATGACGGCGGTCATCGCGGCGCTCGGCTCCTCGTGCCTGCTCGTCTGGGCCACGGTCGCATCCGCGCCGGTATTCGTCGCCGAGGGCCTGAGTTTTTCGGAGAAGCTGCGCTTCTCGTTCGCGCGCAACATCATCATGATTTACTGGACATGCCTCATCGCCGCCGGCGCCGGTGCGCCCGCGGCGCTCGCCACGCTCGGTGCGCTGTCGGCGAGCGCGATCGCCGATGCATCGGCGCGCAAGATCTGGCTGTTCGATACGCCGCGTGCGACTCGCGTTCGGCTTGGCATCGCGCTCTTGATCGCGGTTTCGAGCGTGCTCTCATGGATCTGGATGGCGGATCGCTCCGGCAGGAGCGCGCGGCTCGCCGCCGCTCTCGTGACCGCGGCCGTGCTCTTGCATCGACCGCTCCAGTCCGTGTTTGCGCGCGGCGCACGGGAGTTTGTCGGCGTCTTCACCGGGTTGATGATCCTGTCCGCGCTCAATGCGCGGCACGTCGATTTGCGTGCTCCCGAGTCGCTGCTGCTGGGGGGCGTGATGCTCGTCGTCCTCGTATCGCTGTGCCGTGAGTTTTCCTGGAACAGCGGCCTGGTGCGGCGCGCGCTCGGGCGCATCCACGTGCAGCGCTTGCTCGATCAAGAGTCGCCGCTCCTGCCCATGATCACGGGACTCGGACTTATCGCGGTTGGTGGCCATGGCCTGCTCGCCGTATCGAGCTATGCAGGGCCCGGCCGGGTGCTCCATGGCGGGCTGATTCTCGGCGGCTTGTTCGTGCTCAAGCGCGCCTTCAGAACTCCGCGAGATCGATCATCGCTTCGCTGCTGACCCGCCCCTTGACCACGCGCACTCCCTCGGCACGCAGCCGGCGCGCTTGCTCGCGATGGGAATGCGAGGACGGCGGGAACACGATGCGGCCACCGGCACCGACGACGCGATGCCACGGGAGCTTCAGCTCATCGGGCGCCACCCGCAGCGCAAACCCGACCTGCCGCGCACGCCCGGGCAATCCAGCCGCCCGGGCGACCGCTCCATAGGTACTCGCTTTGCCGCGCGGGATTGCGCACACCACGTGCCAGATCTCCTCGAGGGCCGGGTTGTTTTCGATGCGTATCACGAGCATGTGAGCCCTTCCGGCCGGCGCCATTCGACCGAGGCGGCGGCCGCACAAATCAAGATGAATGCGCTCGCGCATACGTTGCTCAGCAGGAGCAGGGCGAGATAGTAGCGACGGCGTTCAGTGCTCACAATGCTTGAATCGCGGGAATCCAAAGAGTAAAACCTCAACCATGGTTGAGGTCAAGCGGACGTGAGCCGGCTTGCTCCGGATAAAGACCGACTGCCTCTATCAGCCGGCCAGCTGGCCGCTCGGAGTGGAGTCGCCGTCTCCACCATTCATTTCTACGAGACCAGCGGCCTCATACGGGGCTGGCGTACCTCGGGGAATCAGCGCCGCTACGGGCGCGATGTCCTGCGGCGCGTGGCCGTCATCAAGGTGGCTCAGCGACTGGGGCTGCCGCTTGCGACCATCCGCAAAGCGATGGATTCCCTGCCGGGCGGACGAACTCCCACCGCGGCGGACTGGAAACGGTTATCGGGTGCGTGGCGCGCCGATCTGCAACGGCGGATACGGACGCTGCAGAAGTTGAGTCGCGAGCTCGATGGGTGCATCGGGTGCGGTTGCCTGTCGCTCAAGGTCTGTAAGCTGCGCAATGCCCTGGATCATCTCTCCGAGGAGGGATCCGGTCCACGCTTGCTCGAGCCCGCGCCCGGAGGCTGACCTTGAATGCGGCGAGGCTTGGATTACGAGCTCGGCGTATGGATGCTCTGCAATCGGGCCGCGCGCGCCAAAGACCCGGCCGAGGAACGTTCCCGCAGCAACGTCTGAGGCCTCGGGCGGGTTAGCGTTGCGGGTAGGGCTTGCCGTCCCTGTGAGTGAAGCCGCCCGGCCCGAACCGCAGGTCGATGTCCGGGTATTCGCCCGAGTCCTCCGCCTTGCGCGACCCGACCTCCAGAACGACGGCGTCGCGCGCGGCGCGATTCTGTAGGTGATGTCCGTCCGGCACGCCGGCCTTGAATCCAGCGCAATCTCCGGGACGCAGGAGCTCCTCGCCCGCGTCGGTGACCAGCGTCACCTCGCCTTCGAGCACGTAGACGAATTCATCCTCGAGGCGATGCCAGTGCCGCTGGCTGGACCAGCTCCCCGGCGGCAGGCGCAGAAGGTTCACGCCGAAATCGCCGAGCCCGGCCGCATCGCCGAGTCGCCGCCTGAGCCGTTTCGCGCACTGCGCATCGAACGGGGCTGGATAGCTCGAGCCGATCCGCGTGGCGACGGTCTCGATATCGATTCGCTTGGTCATGGGATGGTTCCTCCGGGCGTTGTTCGGGTCAATTGGGCACCACGACCCACAGCGGCTTTTGCGAATCCAGCGGGGTCGTGTCGGCAGGTCCGTTACCGATGATCTGCACGATGACGGTCTCGTTTCCGCGCGACCCGTCCCAGTGGGCGGCCCCCGCCGGGTGCAGCATGAAGCTGCCCGGCTTCATGGGCACTGCACGCGCGGCATCGAAGGTGTCGCCGGTGCCCGCGTACCAGGTTCCTTCGAGCACTGTCACGAAACGGTCGTTGGGATGCCGGTGCGGCAGGTCCATGACGTGCGGCGGGAACTTGACGCGCACCACATACATACCTTCCTTGGTCGGGTCGCCGTAGAGCACCGCCTCTTGCGCTCCGTGAGAGCCGGGTATGTCGTGCCACTTCACCTCCCGCGGGGTCACCCGGACGAAGCTCGGCTGGGCTACCGCGACCGCCCAAACGAGCGCTGCTGAAATCAGCGCCGAAACCCTCGCTGCCCGCATGTGATTTCCTCTCCGCGCATTTGCTTTCACGTTACGCTATTACCGGTCAGGGTGGCGCTCAAGTCAATGCGGCATGCCGGGGTGTGTTCATGAGCTATGTCGAGAACAACTTGCTCCCGAACGAGGAGATCACTTATCGCGCGCACTTGCACCGGATCATCTATCTTTACCCGGCCTGCGCACTCATCGCCGCCGTTCTGCTGGGGCTTCTCGGCGGCGGCTGGATCGCCGCTGCGGTGCTGGCGTTCATCGGCGCCGTGCTGTGCATCCCGCCCTGGATTCGTTCGCTGAGCTCGGAGTTCGCCATCACCAACAAGCGCGTCCTCATCAAGGTCGGCCTGATCCGCCGGCACTCTCTCGAGCTGCTGCTTTCCAAGGTCGAGGGAATTGGAGTGGATCAGGGGATCCTCGGCCGCATTCTGGGCTATGGCACCATCACGGTATCCGGAGTCGGGGGCACCAGGGAAGCCTTCCGCATGATCTCCGACCCGCTCGAGTTCCGTCGCCAGGTGCAAGCCAGCCTCGCGCTCTGAGCTCCGCTGGGACGAATCCGTTCCCGGCAGGGACGAATCCGAGAACGTCCGGTTGTGCCGGCCCCGGCCGGCAGTTGAGATGGCGGGCGATGAAGCTCGCCGATCAAGTAGCACAGTTCCGCGCGCCCTTCGTGGTGCGCAACGATGCCACTCAGGAGGCGGTCCGCCTGAACAACGCGGTCGACTGCGCCGCGCAGGTTGCCGCCGCGCCGATTCGCTTCGTGCTGAGCGATGACCTGACGCAGCTGTGCACCGCGCTCGCTTACTCGAAGGGCGCTCGAACACTCGAATGCGCGGATCTGGTCCGCGTTCCGGCCGAATCCGTGTGGCTCGAGTGGTGTTGCGCGCCCTGGAAATCCGAGCTCGCGCTGTACGGATTCGCCGCCGCACGGCCGAGCGGCGTCGAGGGCGAGGGCGGGCGCCGTGGGGCACTGTTCCGCGCGACGCGCGATGGACGCCGCGGCACGGTGCGCACCTTCTGGACTGGTGCGCGGGAGGGCGATGTGCTGGCGAGCAGCGTCGAAGCCTACTTCGATCTGGATACGCCCGCAGGCGAGGAGCCCGAGCCCCCAGCCGGGGAGCCGCGCTCGATGCAGCGTGTGATCGACGAGGAGGCGGGTGCAGACATCTTGAGCCGCTGCTTTCGATTTCGCTACGAGCGCTCCTGGAATCAATACTACGACAGGGCGCGGCTCGAGCCGCGTGCCCGCGAAGTGATGTGGCGGCACGCGCTGGGCACGATCGTCATCGACATTCCGGTGGCTCTGGCCTTGTTCCTGCTGCTGGCCACGCGCTCGGGTTTGCCGCAGCAGAGGCAGAGCTTCGAGCGCCTGAACCGCTCGCGCATCAAGCTCGGCAAGGCGCCGCTCCTGGATCACGTCGAGGTGCGTGCACCGCTCTTGCCCGACTATCGCTCGAACGGCTGCGGCGAGACCGGCGCACGCCGCAGTCCGCGCCTGCATCACGTGCGCGGTCACCTGGTGAGGCGCGGCAGTCAGCTGTTCTGGCGCGTGCCTCACCTGCGCGGCAGTGCCCGGCAAGGCAGCGTGCGCAGCAGGACCGTGACCTGGACCTTCGATCGCTCGGCTGCGCCGAGCTTGGAGCATGGTCTCGGGTGACCTCGCCTTCTCGCCGTCTTTAAGCCTCGAGTCGCTCCGTCAACGCGCGCGTCAAGGCGGCTGCCGGGATCTTCCGGCAGCCGCTCGGATTCTGACCGCACCAGAGCGATGAGAAATCTCCCTTGCCGAGACTCTCGGCGCGCGCGCGCAGCGGGGCCAGCGCGCCGCTCGCAAGCGGGAAGGCAGGCGCCGCCGCGTTGAGGGCGCCCAGCTCTCGCATCAAGCGATTGACGATGCCGCGCGCCGGCCGTCCGGAGAACAAGTTGGTCACGGCGGTGCTCGCGGCGGCTTCGCTGTCGAGCGCCGCGCGGTGCACGGCCGAGGTCGTCGCTTCCGGGCAAAGCAAGTACGCCGTGCCGACCTGTGCGCCGGCCGCGCCGAGAACCCTCGCGGCCTTCACGCCCGCTGCATCGGCGATGGCGCCGGCCGCGATGACGGGCACCCGCACCGCGCGGGCCATCTGCGCCACCAGAGCGAAGGTGCCCATCTGCGTGGCGAGATCCTCGGAGAGGAAGATCCCGCGGTGGCCGCCGGCCTCGAGCCCCTGAGCGACGATCGCATCGACGCCGCGCTGTTCCAGCCACAGCGCCTCGGCGACCGTGGTGGCGCATCCGAGGATTTTCGATCCCAGGCTCCTGACGCGCGCCAACAGGGCCGCGGACGGCAGGCCGAAATGAAAGCTGACGACCGGCGGCCGGAACTCCTCGAGCAAATCCGCTGCGGCGTCTCCGAACGGTGCGCGCGAGGGGGCCGCGGGTTTCGGCGCCGGGTCGATCCCGTACTCGGAATAGTAGGGTGCGAGAAGCTCGCGCCAGCGGGCCTCGCGCGTCGCATCCGCAGAGGGAGGAGGGTGGGTGAAGAAGTTGACGTTGTACGGCTTGCCCGTGTGCTTGAGCGCCTCGAGCTCGGTGCGCAGAGTCTCGGCGCTCAGCATGGCACAGGGCAAGGAGCCGAGCCCCCCCGCTTGCGAAACGGCGATGGCGAGCCGGCTGTCTTGCACGCCCGCCATGGGCGCCTGGATGATCGGCAGGGCGACGCCGAGCGATTCGAGGAAGCGGCTCGTCATGGCAGCGCCGGCATCGCCTCATGCCAGGAGGTGGCCGCCTGATACGCGCTCGCGAGCGCGAATAGACGCCGCTCCTGCCAAGGCGGCCCTGCGAGCTGCAGGCCGATGGGGAGACCTTCCGAGGTGAGGCCGCAGGGCAGCGTGAGCGTCGGAATTCCGTACATGTTGAACGGCCGGGTATTGCGCAGCACCGAGCCACCCTCGAGCGCGAGCACGTCCTCGAAGGTCTGAGGGTAGTCCGCGAGACGCGGCGCCGCAACGGGTGCCGTGGGCGTGACCAGCACATCGACGGTGGCGAACAAGCCCGCGATTCTGCGCCGCATCTCGGCGAGCTCGCGCCGGGCAGCGATGTAGGTGTGCGCATCGATACCCGCCCCGAGCTCGAGCTTCTTGCGAGTCTCGGGCAAATAGAGCTCGGGGGTTGCGGCGAGATGCGCGGCGTGAAAGGCGAATGCCTCGCTTCTGAATACCGTGCGATCGGTGCTCACCTCGAGCGCGATCTCGCGCGTCTGCGCGCCGAGCGAGCCGAGGACGGCGAGCGCGCGGGTCACCGCCTCCTCGATTTGCGGATGAAGGCCCGCGAAGAAGAAGTCGCGCGCAACGCCGATGCGCACGCTCGAGAAGTCCATGGGATGCGGCGCGAGCTCGAGCGGCATGTTCTCGGTGGTGATGTCCGCGGCGTCGTAGCCCGCGATGGCGCCGAGCACGAGCGCGCAATCGCCCGCCGTGCGCGCGAGCGGCCCGACATGATCGAGCGAGGGAGCGAGCGGTATGACACCGCGCGTGCTCACGCGACCGTAGGTCGCCTTGAGCCCGACGACTCCGCAAAAGGCGGCCGGCTCGCGGATGGATCCACCGGTGTCGGTACCGAGCGATGCATAGCAAAGTCCGGCGGCGACCGCCGCGGCCGAACCGCCGGATGAGCCGCCGGCGATGCATTCGAGCCGCCAGGGATTGCGTGTCGGACCGTAGGCGCTCGGGACGCTGGTCCCGCCGTAGGCGAACTCCTGCATGTTGAGCTTGCCGATGAGCACCGCTCCCGCGCGGCGCAAGCGCTCCACCACCGCCGCATCGCGTTCCGGAATCCGATTCCGGTAGAGCGCGGAGGCGGCCGTGGTGCGCATACCCGCGGTATCGATCATGTCCTTGAGCGCGATCGGGATGCCATGCAGGGGTCCACGCCAGCCGCCGTGTCGCAGCTCGGTTTCGGCGATCCCGGCCTGCTCGAGGGCCGCCTCGGCGGTGACCGTGATGAACGCGTTCACCGAAGGATTGAGCGCCTCGATGCGGCCGAGGCAGGCCCTGGTGATCTCGACGGGCGAAACCTGTCTCGATTTGACCAGCGCCGATGCGCGTTCGATGCTGAGAAAGGCGAGCTCGCGATCAGCTCGAGTGCTCACCAGCCGACCGCCTCGCCGTCCTTGCGAAAATCCGAGGCGCCCCGGTAGATGCGGCCGGGCGCTCCGAGCATGATCACCTGCACGCCGCCGAGATCCGCCCCGTCGACCGACTTGACCGCGTGGCCCATCGCCGCGAGGGGTGCACCGACCAGATCGTAGAGCGGTGCCTCGAGGTCGAGGGCGTTCGAGATCTCATGGTGGCGGAAGCGCGCCATATCCGCAGCGGCCTGGACGTTGGCGCCGAGATCGAGCACGTCGACGAGGAACTGCGCGTGGCCTTGCGCCTGCATGTCGCCGCCCATCAGAGTCACGGTCATGAGCGGCCTGTCGTCGCGCATGACGAATCCGGCGGAGAGCGTGTTGAAGGGGCGTTTGCCCGGTGCGATCACGTTGGGACTTTTCGGATCCAAGGTGAACAGCGCGCCGCGATTGTGCAGCACGAACCCGTAACCCGGCACCGTGATGCCAGATCCGAATTCGGCGTAGTTGCTGTTCACCCAAGACACCATGTTGCCCTGGCTGTCGGCCGTGGAAAGAACGACCGTGTCGCCTGGAACCTGGTACGGGGCCGGCGGCCCCGGCACGGAAGCGTGCGCGGGGTCGACGCGCCCGCACAGCGATTCCGCGTAGCTCTGCGAAAGCAAGCGATCGAGCGGCACCGGCGCGAAGCGCGGATCAGCGTCATAGCGGAACAGATCGAGGAATGCGAGCTTCTTGGCCTCGATGAGCAGGTGCCAGTAAAGGGGATTCGCGGGACCGAGCGAGGCCAGGGTGGCGCCCGCAGCCCAGTGCGGCACGCACGCCTGAAGAATGCTGAGGATCTCGTTCGCGGCCCAGGCCTGAGAAGGCGGCGGCAGCTCGAGAATCTCGTTCCCGTGGTAGCGCGAGCGCGCGGGCTCGACCCATTCGCCGTGGTAATTGGCGAGATCCTTGAGCGTCATGGTGCCGCCGAGGGCCTTGGACTTGGCGACGATCGCTCTTGCGATCTCACCGTGATAGAAGACATCGGCGCCCCGGCTCTCGAGCAGGCGGAAGGTGCGTGCGAGATCCGGGTTCTTGAAGGTCTGTCCGGCGCGCGGCGGCTCGCCGTTCACGTACCAGGCCTTGATCGAATCCGGGTCGAGACGCTTGCAGCAGTGCTCGAGCGGCAGGGCAGGGGGCAAGCGCCAATCGCTCGCGATCCGCTCGGAGACGGGAAACCCGTCCTGCGCGTATGCTGCGGCAGGCTCGAGCACGTCCTTGAACGTCAGTGTGCCGAATCGCTGCAGCACGGCTTGCCAGCCCCAGACCGCGCCCGGCACGGTCACGGGCAGGATGCCGTACATCGGCATGCCCGAGCTCGGCCCCCAATCCTTGGGGTCGACGCGGTAGCCCAGCTTGTTGAGGCGCTCGAGCGTCGCCCCGGAAGGTGCCGTGCCGCTGGCATTCAGCACATAGACCTTGTTTTCCTTGGCGACGTAAATGACCGCGAACAGATCCGAGGCGACTCCGACCATCATCGGCTCGACGATAGAGAGCACGGCCGAGGTGGCGACCGCCGCATCGATGGCGTTCCCGCCCTTCATCAGAATCTCGAGTCCTGCCTGTGCGGCGAGGGGCTGGCTGGTGACCACCATTCCATGCGTGGCCATCACTTCGGAGCGCGTCTGGGCGGGCCAACCCTCGGCCCGCACGCCGCGCACGGCGCTGCAGTACGGTGCCGCCGGCGCGCTGGCGCATGTGAGCTCCGCGGGCGCCTCGGCCCGTGTCGGGATGGCTGCGGAGCTCGCCCCGAGCAGCAAGGCAACGACGAGCCGAGCGAGCGCGATCCTCATGGCTCACTTGCCAAGCACGGTGGGAACCGGCGGCGCGCTCTTGCGCGGCAACGGCTTCGCCGTCTTGAGTTGCTCGAGCACCTGCGAGATCGCCGCGTCGAGCTGAGGGTCGCGATCCTCATTGACCGCCAATGGGTCGAGGGCCACCTCGATATCCGGAGCCACGCCTTCGTTCTCCACGCGCCACTCGCCCTCCGGCGTAAAGAAGCGAAAGAATGGCACGCTGAGCCGGCCGCCGTCGATCAGCGGCGGATTCGCGGAGATGCCGATGAGTCCGCCCCAGGTGCGCGTACCGATCAACTTGCCGAGGCCGAGATAGCGGAACTCGTAGGGGAAGAAATCGCCGCCGGAGCCTGCGTCCTGATCGATGAGCATCACCTTGGGGCCGTAGATGGCCGCGGCGGGCGTATTGAACACCAGGCCGTCGCGATCCTTCCAGCCGGCGAGGTACCTGCGACCCAGCACATCGAGCACGTAGTTCGCAGCTTGGCCGCCACTGTTGCGGCGGTCATCGACGATCAGCGCGTCCTTGTCCACTTGCGCGAAGAACATGCGATTGAAAAACGTGAAGCCGCCATCGGCGGTATCCGGCAGGTACACGTAGCCAACCCGACCGCCGGTGTGCTGGGCCACATAGTCACGATTGCGCTGCACCCACTCCCATTGACGCAGCGCCGACTCGTTCGCGATCGGTATGACCACGGCGGTGCGCGCGGACTTGGGGGTGCCATCGCGGCTCAACGTGAGCGTCACCTGCTTGTCGACGGTTCCGGCGAGCAGTGCGTAGATATTCACCGAGCCGTCGAGCGCGTGGCCGTTGATGGCGAGAATGGCATCGCCTTCGGAGGCCTTGACACCGGCCGCGGCGAGCGGCCCGACCAGGAACGGATTCCAGCGATCGCCGTGGTAGATGTGCTGGATGCGGTAGAGGTTCTTCTCGACCACGAAATCCGCGCCGAGCAAGCCCATCCCGGCAGGGCGTTCGGCCTCGAGATCGCCTCCGCCGATGCGGTTGTGCCCAACCTGCAGCTCGCCGATCATCTCGACCAGAAGGTCGTTGAGATCCTCGCGGCGCTGGACGAACTCGAGGAGCGGCTCGTAGCGGGCGCGGATCGCTCGCCAATCGAGACCGTGCATGTTCGGGTCATAGAAGAACTCCCGCTCCATGCGCCAGGTCTCATCGAAGATCTGATGCCATTCCTGGCGCGGGTCGACGAACGCTCGCAGGCCGCCGAGATCGACCGGTTTCGCATCCAGCTTCTCGTTGGCATCGGCCACTTCCATCTTTCCCTCGGCCTCGGTCAGCAAAAGCTTCTTGCGATCGGCGCTGGCCGACAGGCTGACCAGGCCCGACTTGAGCATTTTCTCGGCGCGATCCTCGAAGCTGTAGCGATAGAGGTCGGCGTCCGCATCGTGCTGCGGGCCGGGCGGCTCGGCGCTCGACCCGGGCTGGCGCCTCGACAGATAGAACAGGGCGCCGTCGGATGCCACGAGCAGATTCTCGTGGTTGCGCTCGGCCACCGGAATCGCCACGAAGCGGTCGGAGAGCCCGGCGAGATCGATCCGAGTCGGCTTGGGCGGCTTGTCCGCCTTGCTGGACTTGTCCGGCTTCTTGTCGTCGTCTTCACTCTTGGCAACGTTACCCGGCTCCTCATCCCCGGTCTTGGGCGCCATCGGCGATTTCCCGTCCGCGGCCAGCACCGCCGCGAAGATGGCCTTGCGCAAGGGGCGCTCCTGCGTCGACATGTCGAGCGTGACGCGGGTGGGCCCCGCGTCTATGGACGCGGTGAAATAAAGCAGGTCGCTGCCGCCGAACACCGGGTCGTCGGTCTGCACGAAGTCATCCGCGAGGTCCGTCGTCTTGCCGTCGGCGAAATGATGCAGTCTCACCTTGGTGAGGTAGTTCTCGGCAATGACCGTGTAGGCGAGCCACTGCCCGTCGGGCGAGAACGATACCGCGAAATTGCCGCGCCGCTGACTCGAGTCGATCAAGCTGATGACATTGCTCGCGAGATCGATCGCATACAGGTGCAGGTGATTGTCGTGAAAAACGATGCGCTTGTCGTCAGGCGACCAGCGCAGCAGCGCGAAGTAGCCGCTGTTGCCGAGGGAGTGGCGCACCGGCGCTTCGAGACCTAAGGCGTCGCGGATGAGCAGCGCCTGCGCGCCGCCTTCATCGCTCACGTGGGCGATGCGCTGCCCGTCCTTGCTCCAGAGCGCGTCGGATTCACGGACGCCCGAGGTCGCGGTCAGATTGCGCACCGAGCCGTCCTTCACCGGCACGCTGAACACGTCGCCGCGAGCGGTCGCCAGCACGCGCTTGCCGGTGGGCGAGAGCCACGCCGAGGTCACGTTCTTGCCGGCGTCCTTCCATTGCGGCCGCGCCTGCGGCGACTGCACGGAAAGCCGGATGGAGAGCGGCTGCACCTGCGCCGTCGTCAAGTCGAGAGACCTGAGCTCGCCCCCTGCCTCGTAGACCACCGTGCTCCCGTAGGCGCCGGCGCTGCGCACGTCCCAGGTCTTCTCATGTGTCAGCTGGCGCACGCTGCGGCTGCGGGCCTCGTAGAGGAACAGGTTGGCGGTGCCGTCGTTGCGATCCGAGATGAACACGATGTCGTCGCCGACCCAGAGGGGGTTGCTGTCGGAGGCATTCTGGTGAGGGATCTTCTCGACAGTTTTGTCGCTCGGATCGATGATCCAGATGGGCGGTGTGTCGCCGCCGCGATGCTGTCGCCAGCCGCTGCTGCCGTTGTACGCCATGAGGTATGGCCGGTAAGCGAGACGCCTGCCGTCGGCGGACCAGGAGCCCTCGACCCCCACCGCCTTCATGACCTTGTGCTCGTAGCCCCCCTCGAGCGAGACCTCGTAGAACTGGCCGCTTCGGCTGTTGGCGATCTCGCGGTTGGAAACGAACAGCACGCGCTTGCCGTCGGCGCTCCAGCCGCTGACGATGTCCGCCGCGGGATGCCAGGTGAGCCGGCGCGGCTGTCCGCCCGCGACCGGGATCACGTACACATCGGTGTTGCTGTCGTAGTTGGCCGAGTATGCGATCCACTTGCCGTCGGGTGAGAAGTGCGGCGCGTACTCGGTGGCGGGGTTCGAGGTGAGCTGGACGGGGTGCCCGCCGTCGCGATCGCAGATCCAGATATCGCCGCCGTAGACGAAGGCGAGATGGTCCTTCGAGACCGCGGGCTCACGCAGCAGGCGCGTCGGCGCATCCTCTGCCGCGTGTAGCGACAAGCATCGACAGGCGAGCGCGAGCGCGAGCATCTTTCCCAGCAGTCCGTCAAGCTTCATAATTCGATCCCGCTGTCTGCGAAGCGTGCTGCACATTAGCAAATGGACCTGGCTCCTGCACCATAACGTGCCCGACGTCGCGAACGCACGCGAGCGGCGGGCTAGAATCGAAGCAGCTGGGCCAAGGATCAATCATGGATCACTCGAGTACCGTCTCACCTGAGATCGCAGTCCCCCATTCGGTCGTGCCCGGCCGCAGCCGCTTGAAGCAGGTGCTGAATTCGGGACAGTTCGCGCTCACCGCGGAGATCACCCCGCCCGCGACCAGCGACCTCGCCGAGTTGCTCGCCAAGGCAGCCCCGCTCAAGGGACTCGCGGACGCGGTCAACGTCACCGACGGGGCCGGCGCGCGCGCGCACTTGGAGTCGACCGTGGCCGCGAGCGCATTGTTGCAGCATGGAATCGAGCCGATCCTCCAGCTCACCTGCCGCGACCGCAACCGGATCGCCTTGCAGAGCCAGTTGCTGGGCGCGGCCGCGCTCGGCATCACCAATCTTCTGGTGCTGAAGGGCGACGATCCCACCAAGGGCGATCAGCCGGAAGCAAAGGCGGTGTTCGATCTGGATGCGGCGGCCCTGGCCGCAACCGCGGTGTCGATGCGCGACCGCGGGCAATTGCCGCATGGTCGCAAGGTCAGCGGGGCCGCGCATTTCTTCATCGGGGTCGCGGATGCGCCGATCGATCCGCCGGCCGGCTGGGCGCCCTCGAGTCTCGGCAAGAAGGTTGAAGCCGGCGCCGAGTTCGCGCAGACGCAGTTCTGCATGGACGCGGCGGTGCTGCGCCGTTACCTGGCGCGGCTCGGGGAGAGCGGACTTCTCGAGCGGCTGCATCTGCTGGTCGGGGTCGCACCGCTCGCCTCGGCAAAGTCGGCGCGCTGGATCAAGAGCAATCTGTACGGGTCTATCATTCCCGACTGGATCGTCGAGCGGCTGGATCAGGCCGCCGATCCGGCGGCCGAAGGAGAGGCGATCTGCGTGGAGCTGCTCACCGAATACGCCGAGATCCCGGGCGTGAGCGGCGCGCACATCATGGCCCCGCTCAACGAGCGCGCCATCCCGCGGGTGATCGAGTCGCTGCGTGTCGCGCTCTAGCCGGCGGTAATGTGCGTATTCCAGTAATACATATCATATGTATCGTAAGTTATTTATTAATATATAATAATCAAGTGATCAACAGCTGGTCGAGCAGCCGTGCCGCGTGCATGGCCTGGCGCTGCGCGCCGTCGGCGATCTGATGCCGGCAGCTCGTTCCGTCGGCCACGATCACGGCGTCGGGCAGGGCGCGCACGGCGGGCAAAAGGGTCAGCTCTGCCATTTGCATCGAGATCTCCTGGTGCTCGGCCTCGTAGCCGAAACTGCCGGCCATGCCGCAGCATGAGCTCTGGATGAGGCGCGGCGTCGCTTTCGGAATCATGGACAGCACCTCGAGAACCGGGCTCACGGCGGCAAATGCCTTCTGGTGGCAGTGGCCGTGCAGCAGAACCGGACGTTCCAGCGGCGCGAAATCGAGCGCGAAACGCCCGGCGCGCCGCTCGCGCGCGATGAATTCCTCGAATAGAAATGCGCTCGCAGCGACCAGCTCCGCTGCCTCACCGAGACCCAGCACCAGTGACTCGTCGCGCAAGGTCAAAAGGCATGAGGGCTCGAGGCCGACCACCGCAATTCCGCGCCGCGCGAATCGCTCGAGCGCTGCGACGATCGCCCGCGCCTTGTCCCGCGCGCGCGCGACCATGCCGGCGCTGAGATACGTCCGCCCGCAGCAGTAGCGGGCGCCCTCCCGTCCGAGCGCGTGCACCCGGTAGCCCGCGGCGATCAACACGCGCGCGGCCGCATAGGCATTCTCGGGCTCGAAAGCGCCGTTGAACGTGTCGACGAACAGCACCACGGCCTTGTCGCCGGATGCCGCCGCATCGATGAGCTCGCTGCCGCTGGCCCACGGGATCGGGTGGCGCGCGCGCCAGAAGGTATCCGTGCGCCAGCGTGGCAGCGAGCGCCGCGCCGAGAGCCCCAAGAGCTGCTCGCTCAATCGCCTGGCGCCCGGCAGCCGGTCGCGCCAGTTGGCGAGCCACGGCGCGCGGCTCAATAGCCGTGCGTAGTCCGGCAGCTGCGCAAACAAGCGATCCCGCATCGTGTAGCCGTGCACTGCCTTGTGATGCGCGAGAACCTCGATCTTCATGCGCGCCATGTCGACCCCGGTCGGGCACTCGCGCTTGCAGCCCTTGCACGAAACGCAGAGCTCCATGGCCTCGCGCACCTCGCGGCTCGCGAGCGCATCGCCTCCCAGCTGGGCCGAAAGCGCGAGTCGCAGGGTGTTGGCGCGCCCCCGGGTGAGGTGCTGCTCGTCGCGGGTGATCCGGTAGCTCGGACACATGGTGCCCGCGTCGAACTGGCGGCACTGCCCGTTGTTGTTGCACATCTCGACGGCCTTGGCGAGGCCGCCCGTGTTGTCGCCGCCGGTGCCGGGCGCCGTGGTGCGCTCGGTGAGCGCATCGTTCTCGACGTCCCACGCCGACCAATCGAGCGCCGGCTCGAGCGGCGTCGTGCGGTAGGGTTGCGGCGCCGAGGGCGGCGCGAAGCGAAACAGCGAAACGTCGTCCATCCGCGGCGGGTCGATGATCTTGCCGGGATTGAAGAGTCCGAGCGGATCGAGCTCACGCTTGATGGCGCGAAACGCCTGCTCGAGCTCATCGCCGAACTGCCAGCGGATCCACTCGCCGCGGCAGATGCCGTCGCCATGCTCGCCGCTGTAGGCCCCGCGGAATTTGCGTACCAGCAGCGCGGCCTCTTCGGCGATCGCGCGCATGCGCCGCGCGCCGCCTTCGGATCCGTCGCGCCGCATGTCGAGAATCGGCCGCACGTGCAGCGTGCCGACCGAGGCGTGCGCGTACCAGGTGCCATGCGTGCCGTGCCGGCGAAACACCTCGTTGAGCGCCTCGGTGTAGTCGGCGAGGTGCTCGAGGGGAACGGCGCAGTCCTCGATGAAACTCACCGGCTTGCCGTCCCCCTTGAGGCTCATCATGATGTTGAGACCCGCTTTGCGCACTTCCCAGAGCTCTTGCTGCTCGCCCGCATCGCTCATTGCGACGACGCTTGCGGGGTATCCGAGGTCGCCCATCAACGCGAGCAGATCCTCGAGCTTGGCGGCCAGCAGGCGCGCGTCGTCGCCGGAGAATTCCACCAAGAGGATCGCGGCCGGACGGCCGATCAAGGCTCGCTCGAGCAGCGGCCGATAGCTCGGATTGGCGAGGCCCAGGTCGATCATGATCCGGTCGATCAGCTCGACCGCGCTCGGGCCGAGCTTGGCCAAGTGCACGGGCGCCTGCATCGCCGCGCGGAATGTCGGAAAGTTCACGATGCCGAGCACACGGTGCGCCGGTTTCGGCGCCAGCGCGAGCGTCAGCGTGCGGGTGAATGCGAGCGTTCCCTCGGAGCCCACCAGAAGATGCGCGAGATTCACCGTGCCCTCGGCGCTGTAAGGACGCTCGCTTTGAGGGTCGAATATATCGAGGTTGTACCCTCCCACCCGGCGCAACAGCTTGGGCCAGCGCTCGGCGATCGCTTGCCGATGGCGCGCGGCCAGCGCGCGCACGAATGAGGCGATCTGCGCGGCGCGGCCCGTGAGCGATCCGACCGGCCCGAGCTCGATCGCCGCGCCGTCCGCCAGCCACGCGCTCATGCCGACCACGTTGTGCACCATATTGCCGTAGGCGACCGAGCGCGAGCCGCACGAGTTGTTGCCGGCCATGCCCCCGAGGGTCGCCTGCGCGCCGGTGGAAACGTCGACCGGGAACCACAGTCCGTGCCGGCCAAGCGCGGCGTTCAGGTGATCGAGCACCAGGCCGGGCTCGACCGTCGCGGTTCGCTCGGCCGGAGACACGTCGAGGATGCGCCTGAGATACTTGCTGCAGTCGATCACCAGACCGGCGCCGACCGTCTGTCCGCATTGGCTCGTCCCAGCTCCGCGGGCGATCACCGGCACTTCGAGATCGCGCGCGATCGTGAGCGCCGCGCCCACATCGTCCGCATCGCGCGGCACGAACACCCCTTCGGGCATGATCTGGTAGATCGAGGCGTCGGTCGAATAGCGGCCGCGCGTCGCACGGTCGAATGCCACCTCGCCGCGGGTCTCGCGCTTCAGGCGCTCCTCGAGTCCGCTCACCGCTCGAGTCCCCTCACGGCGAGGCGCGCGCGCTCATGGGATCATCCACGCAACCACGTACTGTTGCAGCACCACGAGCACCCCGAGAAGCAGCGTGAGAACGACGCTGTGGACGAAGGTGCGCGCCAGCACCCGGCCCTCCTGACCCTTGAGATGGGTGACCGAGACGCCGGTGGCGATGTTCTGCGGCGAGATCATCTTGCCCATGACGCCGCCCGAAGAATTGGTGGCGGCGATCAGCACCGGACTCAAGTTGAGCTGCTTCGCGGCGACCACTTGCAGGTTGCCGAACAAGGCGTTGCCGGAGGTGTCGCTTCCGGAGAGAAATACCGCGACCCAGCCGAGGAAGGCGGAGACCATCGGAAAGAATATGCCGACGGACGCGACGCCTTTTCCGAGCGTGTAGTTCATGCCGGAATAGTTCATGAGGAACGCCAGGCCGACGATCAGCGCGACCGTCAATATGGCGAGCCGACTCTGACGCCAGGTGGCCGCGAGCGCGCTCAGGAAGCGCCCCGGACCGACTCCCACCAGCGCAGCCGTGGCGATGGCCGCGACCAGGATCGCCGTACCGGTGCCGAGAGGCTGAAACACCCAGTTCGCCGCATAAGGCTTCTGATAGAGCGTGATGTACACCGCGTTGTGCAGACCTGGCCAGTGAATGGTCTGCTGCCACAGAGCAGCGATCTTGAAATGAGTCCACAGAATCACGATCACGGACACCACCACCCATGGGATCCAGCCCTGCCAGCCGGGAACGGCGGCGGCCTCGCTTGCCCTGGAGGCGGGACGCTCGATCACGAATGCGGGATCGCTCGCCGGCGCCCAGGCACGCATGAACAACAGAGTGACGATCAACGAGGCGAGTGCCGCGAGCACGTCGGTGAGGGAATAGTCGAGATAGTTCGAGGAAACGAACTGCGCGAGCGCAAAGCTTCCGCCCGCGACGGCGAGCATCGGCCACAGCGCGCGCAGCGAGCGCGCGCCGCCGTAGATGCCCATGACGTAGAAGGGCAGGATCACCGCGATGAAGGGAAGCTGCCGTCCGACCATGGCGCCGAGCTTGACTGCGGGCAGATCCGTGACCTGTCCGAGCACCGTGATCGGCGTGCCGAGCGCGCCGAATGCGACCGGTGCCGTGTTGAAGATGAGGGTGAAGGTCAACGCCTCGAGCGCCGGCAGCCCCATCATGATGAGCAGGGCGCTGGTGATCGCGACCGGCGTGCCGAATCCCGCGATACCTTCCAGCAGACACCCGAAGCAAAAGCCGATCACCACGAGCACGACCCGCCGGTCGTTCGGCAGATGCGCGAGCACCCAGTCGCGGAACGCATCGAAGCGCCCGGACATGACGGCGATGTTGTAGAGGAGCAGCGCATTGAACACGATCCACATCACCGGCCAGATGGCGAACACGCTGCCCGCCGCGATGCTGTCGAGCGCGAGCCCGGCGGGGAACTTCCACGCCGCGACCGCGATGATGAATCCGACCACGAGACCGGCGAGCGAGGCGTGCCACGCCGGCCGGCGCAGGACGCCGAGCGCAATCAGCACGGTGGCGATAGGCAGTGCTGCCACCAGGAATGAGAGCATGAGACTGCCGCCAACCGGCATCAGCAATTGATTGAACATCGTTGTTCTTCCCCCGCTTGGCAAGTTTGAAGGTCGAGACCGAGTTCGCCGTCCGGCATTATTGTCCAAGGACCGGTGCTATCCTAGCCGGATGCTTCGCTGCCCGTGGGTCTCGAGTCTCGCCCTGATCGCACTGTGCGCCGCGCGTGCCGAGGCGCGCGCGCTCGAGCCGGGCGATTTCGATCGGCTGATGGCGGTCGACAACCTGGCGTGCTCGAGCGACGGACGCTGGGTGGCCTACACGGTCGAGGGCTCCGCGAGCGATGCCGACCAGCGCAGGGTGAGCCTTCGGATGGTGAGGTTCGACGGCACCGAGAGCCTCGAGCTCACCGCGGCGGTCGAATCGGCGACGATCCCGAGATTCAGCCCGGACGGCCGCTACCTCTCCTTCCTGTCGACCCGCGGCACGGAGGGCAAGTCCCAGATCTACCTGCTGGATCTTCGCGGCGGCGACGCCCGGCCGATCACGCAGCTCGACGGTGAGATCGCGGATTACGGCTGGTCACCGGACGGCACGCAGCTGGTGGTGTCCATGGCGGCGGAGGAGAAGGGCGACAAGGCGAAGGGGGCGAAACCGATCGTCATCGATCGGCTGCACTTCAAGGAGGATCGCACGGGGTACTTGACGGCGGCGGACCGTACCCACCTGTATCTGGTGAATCTCGAGACTCGAGTCGTCTCGCCCCTGACCAGGGACGCCGGCGCCGACGACAGCTCGCCGGTGTTCTCGCCGGACGGCACGCGGATCGCGTTCTTCTCGAATCGCGACCTCGATGCCGACCGCAGCGGAGAACTGGCGCTCTACCTCGTCGAGGCAAAGCCCGACGGAGCGGTCCGCAAGCTGACCGAGTTCCAGGCGCCCAACAAACCCGCGCTGCTTTGGACTAAAGACGGCTCCCGGCTCATCTTCACGACGGGGCTCGAGCCTCGCCTGAACGCATATATTCAGGACCGCCTGAGCGTCGTGCAAGTGAGTGACGGCAAAGCCCGGCTGCTCACCGATCGGCTGGACCGGGCACTGACGCAGCCGGCGTTGATAGCGCCCGATGCGCTGGGCGCCATTCTCGAGGACGACGGCTCGGAAGTCCCGGTGAGCGTGCGCCTGGACAGCGGTGCCACCGAGCGGCGCGTGCAGGGGCAGATGTCCGCGAGCGCCCTGTGCTCGGGGGGAGGACATACCGCGGTGATCGTGTCCACCGACCGGGCACCCGCCGAGGTGTTCGCGCTCGAGGGCGCAAAGCTGCGCAGGCTGAGCCATCACAACGATGCCGTGATGGGTGAGATCACGCTTGGCGCCGTCGAGGATATTGCCTTCCCGAGTCGCGATGGCACGATGATCCATGGGATCATGG